>Ga0335085_10000491_pt1 | contig 110876 bp, 74 predicted proteins | sample Lox_Sample_45_FD_206712 | JGI IMG/M metagenome (GOLD analysis project Ga0335085, IMG submission 206712) | Soil microbial communities from Loxahatchee National Wildlife Refuge, Florida, United States - Lox_Sample_4.5 | ecosystem: Environmental > Terrestrial > Soil > Wetlands | place: USA...
TTTGATTCGGCTTCCGGACTATGCCGCATCTTGACGTGAGTGCGCGCGGCCGACCTCGTGTTGTGCGAGCCTCCTGGCGTCTTTCGTTTGATTTCGCGGCATAGTCCGGGACGCGGCATAGTGCCGCAGGGTATGTGGCGAGACCGGCTTCTTTATTCCGGCACGCTCGGGCGGCCTCCTTCACAGCGAACCAGACGAGTTTGGCGTTGATGGGGACATCAGCGCGCCAGTTGTTCACCATGCCAGGAAACAAGTACGTCTTCGGCTTGATCCAGCGCCAATACTCGCGTAGGGTCTCCAGCAGCTTTGGACTGAGCAGGACGTCCCGGTCGCGGCCGCCCTTGCCGTGGCGAATGCGGATCAGCATCCGTTTACTGTCGATGTCGGCGACCTTGAGGGCGCACAACTCGGCGCGTCGGACACCCGTCGAGTACAGAGTCATGAGAATGGCCCGGTGCATCAGGTTGCGTGCTGAGTCAACCAGCCGCGCAACCTCATCCTGACTCAACACTGTTGGCAACGGCCGTTGTCGCTTCGGTAACGGAATCTGGTTCGGCGGGTAGGGGCGATGCAGCGTCTTCACGAAGAAGAAGCGCAGTGCAGCGCCTTGTTGCTCGACGGTCCCGGCGGCGAGCTTGCGTTCTTTAAACAAATGGGCCTGATAGGCCCGGATGTGTTCCGGACCAAGCTGGTCGGGACACTTCCGGAAGTAAACCGCGAATTCTTCGACGGCATGGATGTAGCTTCTTACGGTATTCTGGGCGTAATTACGACGCTGGAGTTCGTCCAGCATCATTCTTCGTAGATGGGTCACAAGGACCTCCTTGTGACCCACACGCTATCGTCATGACGGCCGCGGGTGTCGACGACGCGCAGCGTCCCCCGCGCGAGCGGGTTAGTTCAAACGCCCTTGCATCAGCGCATCGACGGAATGCCGAGTTGATCGCAGATCTTCCGAGCGAGGCGATTGTCAATTTCGGCATGGCGCGGTACCGGAACTCTTTCGCCCGTGGCCGGGCGGAGCATGGCTACATGATAATATGGGCCTCGCCACGATCGGGCGCCGTCGATACCCATGAACGCCCTAACTCATTCGGCGGCCGCATCGACCAAGTTGGACGCCAGTGAGCAAACGGCCGGCGATCCATCTGTTATCGTTTTGGTTGTGCTGCCTGAGCTGACCATCGACGGAGAATTGCCTCCCGGCGTGCACACTGCCGACTGGTCTGAGTTTAAATCTCGTTTCGGAGCTCGTCTCCAAGACGCCTGTGGCTGACAGGCCGGCTGCGGATCCTGCTGGAACTCGCCGCTACTGACGGCTGCGTCCTATTTTCATTTGGGTTAGTTTTGTCACCGCCAAACCCTCCCCCCAGAGCCCTCGACATCCTGCTGATCATGAGCGACGATTTTGAAGTTCAGCAAATGTCCGCTCCGGCGCGAGCCTCCATCGGGCAGGACGTGGCGGCCGGACGGCGCTGACGGCCCAAGACTTCCAAGGTTCGGACCAAGGGCGCACGCTCTCCTCCATCCCCGTGACGATTCGGGCCGCGACGGGTTCAGAATCGGCGTGTGGCCGTCCTGTCGTTTGCGTCGGCCCATCGACTCAACCTTCAGACATACGAGTATCGACTGACCCCCTCCGAGACTGGAGTTTTGAGCGATTGAGAAGAGGCCATTCAATTGCCTATGTCAAACGGCAAGGGAGGACGGCCAGAACATGCCGGAAGCCACTTGGGAACCTTACGATCAACACGAACGGCTCACGACAGGGAATGACCTGCCAGGCAGTGTTTACGCGTTTCCGAAACAGCGAAAAGAACCGCTGACCGACGCAGAACACGTGCGGAACGCGGTCGCCCGGTTCAATCAGGTCGGCGGCGTCTCGGATGAAGATCGTGACCTGGCGTTCGCGAACATCCAAAAAGCTGCACGGCACTACGGTGTTCACCTCTCGGAAAGGTCGTGGCATGATCTGGGCGCCCACCGGCAGAAGGGAAGAAAAGCGGCGCCAGATGCGCTGTGACGGGAACCGCGGCGGCACGAAATGAAAGCAGTCGTCGTCCACCAGTATGGCGGCCCGGAGGTTCTGAAGTTCGAGGACTATCCGGATCCGGCGCCGGGCGCGGGCGAGGTGCTCGTGCGAGTCGCCGCCGCCGGCGTGAACCCACTCGACTGCAGGCGGCGCGCCGGGTTAACGGATAACTATTATCCGATCCATTTCCCGGGCCTCATCGGCGTCGATATGGCGGGAACGGTCGTGAAGATCGGTCCGGGGGTTGAAGGGTTTTCTGTCGGCGATCGGGTCTTCTCGATGGCCGACAATACGTACGCGGAGCTTTGTGTCGTCAGTGCGGCCATCCTGGCGAAGGTCCCCAAGGGCCTCGACTTGACCCTGGCGGCGGCGCTGCCGCTGGTGACGGTAACGGGCAATCAGCTCCTTTCGGCTACGGGGATCGAAGCAGGCCAGACCGTTTTGGTTGCAGGCGCTCTGGGAAATGTCGGGCGTTCGGCTGTATTCACCGCCAGGGAACGCGGGGCGACCGTGATAGCGGGTGTCTTGAAGATGCAGATGGATGAGGCGAGGGCCGCCGGCGCGAACCAGGCGGTTGCAACCGATGACGACGCCGCGATTGCAAGTCTCCCGCCGCTCGACGCGGTGGCGGATACGGTCGGCGGAAGAACCGCCGAAAAACTGATCGCCAGGGTCAAGCCGGGAGGAGTGTTTGCTTCCGTTCTGAGAACGCCCCAGACGGCAGCAAATTACCCGTCTGTAAAAGCGGTGTTCGTATTCTCGAAATTCAACAGGACAACCCTCGAGTTCATGGCTGAAGCCGTGCGAGATGGCAAGCTGGTGATCCCGATTCGCGAGACCTTCCCGCTCAGGGAAGCGGCCGAGGCTCATGCAGCGGCAGAGAAGGGTGTTGCCGGGAAGATCTTGCTCATCGCTTGACATTACTTTGCGAACAGAAGACACGAAAGGAAAACCGGAAATGAAAAGCGATTTGGAGTCGTCAATAAGCAGCGTACAGGTCGGAGAGAAGAGCTATGAGATGCCCCCGCGGGAAGGGTTCAGCGTCGCGTATTTTCTCACTGTCGCCGATATCGAGCGATCGGCCCGCTACTACGAAAAGGTTTTCGGCGCTCGCATCCTGAGCCTGGGCGACGGCAACGCGCCCGGATACCTTCAGCTTGCCAATACCTGGATGATTCTGAACGTTGGAGGCGGGCCCACCGTGGATAAGCCGACGGTAACGCTCAGCGTCCCCGACCCGAATCACATCAACAGCTTTATGAATCTCCGCGTTGCGGATATTCAAGCGTGCTACGACTCATGGAAAAGTCGCGGAGCGGAGTTCCTCACGGCGCCGATACCCAAGTACGGCGAGATTCGCTGCTACATCCGCGATCCTGACGGTTATATTATCGAGGTCGGCCAGAGCACCGACCTGAAGTACGGTTAACGCCGGATCTTCATCGGAATTGGCCGGCGCGAAATGCGGCGCGATCGGAGAGTCGAGCGGCTCCTAAACTCGCAGTTTCCGCCCTCCCTCGTGGTATCTCTAATTACAGGAGGGTTCCCGTCGCTCTGGTGCCGCAGCCGCTTCGATTCAGCTTCCGCCTGGCTCCATTTTCGCCGCAGCAACCGCCGTCTTTTCCATACGTTGCGCGCCAAAATGGGTTCGTTCGGGAAATTCTTCCGAACGCCCCGCGGCAGCCGGTTCCCGCCGCAGGCCAATGCGATAGAATCCACAAATCATGACTATGCTTCGCACTCTCGCTGTCGCCTGTCTCGCCGCCCTGTCCATCGCCTCCGCCCAGAAAGTGGACCCCAGCCTGTATAACGGTCTCCAATGGCGCCTCATCGGCCCCTTTCGCGGCGGCAAAGCCACCATGGCCGCGGGCGTCCCCGGAAATCCTGCCGTCTATTACTTCGGCACCGCCGGCAGCGGCGTCTGGAAAACCGTCGATGGCGGCCAGGTCTGGAAATGCGTGAGCGATTCCGTCCGTCTCACCAGCATCGGCGCCGTCGCCGTCGCGCCCTCGCAGCCGGACACCGTCTACGTTGGCGCAGCGGGATTCGGCGGCGCCGCCGGCCTCTACCGTTCCACTGACGCCGGCGCTCACTGGGATCTCGTCGCCCTCGGCGGCCACGGAGTCACGTCCATCGCCATCGATCCGCACAATCCCGCCATCGTCCTCGCGGCCGCGGGCGATACCGGCATTATGCGCACCGCTGATGGCGGCAGAACCTGGACTTCCGTGCTCCCCGATGAGGAGAATGGCGCCAAAACCGGCGCCGTCTGGGTCGTCATGGACCCCGATGATGCCCGCAACCTCTACGCCGGAACCCGCCCCATCCGCGCCGGCGGACGCGGAGGCTTCGGCGGCGGACGCGGCGCTCCTCCCGTCACCACACCCGCCACCGATTCCCAGATCTACCGCTCCACCGACGAAGGCCTCACCTGGACCCAAACGAAGCCGGACGGCCTCCCCGGCGGCAACTTCGGCACCATCGCGCTCGCCGTCGCGCCCGGCAGTCATGGACTGCGCGTTTACGACTACGTCGCCCAGGGCATGTTCCGCAGTGACGATGGCGGCGAACATTGGGCGCGCGTCACCGACGATCCCCGCCTCATCGGCGGCGGCCAGTTCCACGACGTGCTCGTCGACCCGCGCAACCCCGATATCGTCTTCGCCACCCAGACCTCGCTCTACCGCTCCACCGATGCCGGTAAAACCTGGCACTCCTACGTGGGCGCGCCCAGCGGCGCCGATTTCAACTTTGTCTGGATCGATCCGACCAACGATAACGACATGATTCTCGCCGTCGATCAGGGCACCGAAATCAGCATGGACGCCGGCCGCTCCTGGACCACGTGGTTCAACCAGCCCACCGGCCAGATGTACAACGTCACCACCGATCGCGCCTTTCCCTTCTTCCTCTACTCCGCGCAGCAGGATAGCGGAACCGTCGCCACGCCCATCGCCGGGCGCGGCGGCCAGATCACCTATCGCGACTGGTACACCACCAACGGCTTCGAATCCGCGCACATCGTGCCCGATGCGTCGGACCCGAATTATCTCTACGTGACCGGCTGGTATGGCTCCATCCTGCGCGTCAACAAGATCACCGGGCAGACCCAGCACGTGTTCGAACGCACATCGAAATATCGCGAGAGTGGTTCGCCCGCGATGGGCTTCTCCCCGCTCGATCCCGCCACCTTTTATTTGGCGACGCAGTACCTGCTGGCCACGCGCGATCACGGTATGCACTGGGAGCCGGCCAGCCCCGATCTCACCGCCGGCGCCGCCACCGAAGCCGCTCCCGGACGCGGCGGACGCGGCGGCGGCCCCGCCATCAGTTCACTCGCCTTCTCCGCCAAAGACGCTAAACAGATCTGGGCTGGAACCAGCAACGGCCTGATCCAGGTCACCCGCGACGGCGGCGCTACCTGGAAGAACGTTGCGCCCGCCAACGAGGGCAGAGGCAGCGTGAGCGCCCTGGATGCATCGCCCTCCGACCCCGCGCGCGCTTTCGCCATCCTGGGCGGCGGCGGTGGATTCGGAGGGCGCGGCGCCGCTCCCGCGCCTCCGCGCGTGTATCGCACCGACGATTACGGGCAGAACTGGAAGCTGGTCAACTCCGGACTCCCCGAGGGCCCTGCGCACGCCATCCGCGAAGATCCCGAAGATCGCAACCTGGTGTTCGCTGCCGTGGAGTCCGGTGTCTTCGTCTCCTTCAACGGCGGGGACGAGTGGCAATCGCTCGAACTCAACCTGCCCGCCGCGTCCTGCCGCGATCTCGCCATCGAACAGAACACCCTCGTGCTGGCCACCTACGGCCGCGCGCTCTGGGCCCTCGACGATCTCAGCCCGCTGCGGGAACTGGCGCGGAACGCGTCGCAGGTGGCCGCTTCCGATGCCTATCTCTTCCCGCCCGAAACCGCCGTGCGCATGCAGTGGGATACCTACACCGATACGCCGTTCAACCCCGATGTGGCATCCGCGAAGAATCCGCCCGATGGCGCCATCATCGATTACTATCTGAAATCGGCGCCGTCCGGCGACATGAAACTCGAAGTCTACGATTCCTCGGGCAGGCTCGTGCGCGCGTACTCAAGCAGCGGAGAGACCTCGCTGCCCTACAAAGTGAACGTGCCCGATTTCTGGCTCGCGCCTCCGCAGCTCCTGCCGAAAAAACCGGGGCTCAACCGTTTCGTATGGGACCTGCGCTATCCCGATCCCGAGCAGCTTCTCTACACCTACTACGGCATTCACGTGAATTACTTCGAATACACCCTCGCCGATCACGCCATTCCGCACAATACGCCCTGGCATGAGCCGCAGGGTCCGATGGTCCTGCCGGGGCAGTACGAACTCCGTCTCACCGTGAACGGCAAAACCTACCGCCGGCCGATCACCGTGAAGCTCGATCCGCGCCTGCATTTTTCCGTGGAGGAACTGGGGCGGCAGCTCGACCTCGCCCGCAAAATCGCTTCCGGCATGGACGCGACTTACGAGAGCTACAACCAGGTGGAGCAGTTGCGCAGCGAATTAGGTGAGCGGATCGCCGCGCTGAAAGAAAAACCGGGTGACGCCCTCTCCGCCGCGCAAGCGCTCGAGGGCAAAGCGCGCGAACTGGGTGACGGCGCCGCGCGGCCCGCCGGGCTGGGACCGATGAATCGCGATCTCACCCGTCTCCTGATCGCCGTCGACCAGGCCGACGCGCCTCCCGCCGGCGAGATCATCGCAGCGTTCGGCGAAATGTGCACCGAAGCGCGCTCCGCGCTCGCACGGTGGGATGACATGCGCACCGGCGACGTCGCCAAGGTCAACGAGCTGCTCGGCAAATCGGGCCTGCGGCCGCTGACCGCGCCGAAATCGGCGGCAACGGTGGATTGTCGGTAGCCGCCGTTCACTTCGTCAGCAGCTTGAATGCATGCCGCCACTCGTTCCGCAGAAATCCCGGAATGAGCCACAGCATACACAACGGTTCCAGCGCGCGCGCCGCGATGATGCCGCCGCAATCGTACGGCTCCCATTGGAACTTGCGGATGATTTCCGCCACCTGCGCCTTTGCGCCCGCATCGTCGCCGCACAAAAACATCGTCGGGGTGCCTTCGGAAAATCCCGGATCGATCATCAGCCCTTGCCCCACGCTGTTGAACGCCTTGACCACGTGCGCCGCCGGAATCCGCGCTTGAATCGCCTCCCCGAGAGACTCGTTCGGCCCGGTGAAAAACGGCAAAATGCCGTTGACGGGCGGCCCATCGGCGATGGGGTTGCACGCATCGATCACGGTCTTGCCGGAGAAGTTCGCGGCGCCCGCCATTTCCACCACGCTTCCGGCGATCGTGCCCTGCACCGCGAGCAGAATCATCTCGCCGAACCGCGCCGCTTCTTCGAACGTGCCGGCCTTCGTGCCCGCGGTCTGGCGCACCCAATCCTGCACCTCTTTTTTGTTCGGATCGCGGCTCCCGATCATCACCGCATGCCCGATCTTCACGAACCCCGCACCCAGCGTGCGCCCCACGCCGCCCGAGCCCAAAACACCAATGTTCATGAATTCTCCTTTGGCTCTCAGATGACTACACCTGTCTTCAAGTTTCACATTCCCGCGAGAGACTGCTCCTGATAGAATTGGAGTCGCTATGGGATGCAAGAGTCTTTTCTCTAGCTTCCTGCTTGCGGCCGTTCTCAGCGTGCCTCTCTGGCCGCAGACGCAAACCGAAACCAATCCCAACCTGCTGTTCCGGCCCGCGGTGCCGAACCCGGCTCCGTGGTTCAAATACACCGTCGATACCACGGGACTCCCCGTGCTGACGGATCATCCTCTCTTCGACTACCCAAACGGGCAGGTGCACGATTTCGGCGGAATCCTGCAGCCGTTTGCGAATTTCGTCAATCACGGAATCATCGATGGCGCCAGGCTGCCCTTCGGCGCGCACGTCGCGGTTCCGCTGGCGAAAGACCGTGTGGAACTGGCGGGCGACACCGGAGGAGTGTATGCGCCGTTCCAAAGCCGCTTCGCCCCGCACGACAGTTGGTTGACCCAGGTCGGCATCGGCGCGCGCGTGGCGCTCGATCCGGAACGCCGCGTCTGGGTAGGAGTTCACGAGTATCTTCTGACGAACTTCGCCAACGAGACGCGCCACTGGAGCTACCGAAGCGCCGATCTCACTTTCCGCTGGGGCCGGTAGCGCCGGCTTTACAACTGCGCGCCGTAAACCGGGATCGCCGCGCCGGTAATCTCGGCCGCTGCCTCCGTCGTCAGAAACACCGCCAGCTCAGCGATGTGCGCTGCGCTGACATTCCGCGGGTCCGGAGCATTCCCGGGAGTATCCATCGTGCCCGGCAGAATCGCGTTCGCCGTGATGCCCAGGTCGCGGTTTTCCAACGCGGCCGTCCGCACCAGTGAAACCAGCGCGGCTTTCGAGGCGCTGTAAGCGGAAATGCCCGCGGCCGGTTCCACGGCCGCGCGGCTGCCGATGGCCACGATGCGCCCCCGGCGCGCGCGCCGCATATGCGGAATCACGGCGCGAAAAACATAGAACGCCGCGCGCGCGTTGAGGTCCATCATCTGGTTCCACACGGCATCGGTCGTTTCGGGAATCGCGCCGCCGGCGGCGAATCCGCCGGCCACGTGGATCAGCGCATCGATCGCGCCGCAGCGTTCAATCGCAGCCTGGGCAAGCCGCTCGACGGCCGCGGCGTCGGAGAGATCGGCGGGAACGGCATGGAAGCGCTCATACGCGAAATCGGCCTGTGCGATGGAGCGCGACGAACCGACAACGGTATCGCCGTGCTCCAGAAATGCGCGCGTGACGTGAGCGCCAAGTCCGCCCTTGGCGCCCGTGATGAGAACCGCGGCCACGGTTATTGCAACTCGGCCTTCTGCGCGTTGCCGTAGTAGAGGCCGTTGAAGAGCAGCTTGTACGTGCCGTGCGGCTGATCGCGGAAGTTCACCTCCGGGCCGAGCAGCACCACTTTGCCCTCGCCCACCGTGGCTTCGGCGACCGCCGTACCGCCATTGAGATACTGCTGGCCCCACGCCCAGCCGCTGTCCAGCAGGTTCGTCCCGCTGAACCAGCCCACCGGCGCGGTGTGCTGCAGTTCGACCGTGGGCTGCAGCCGGAATACCGGGTCGCTGTCATAGAACACGTCCACCTGCTTGGGCATGCCGTAAGCCAGAGGATTGGTGTTATCGACATCCATCTTGAGGAGCGATCCGGGAATATAAAACTTCTCGCGCGACAGCGGGTGCTCTTTGCCGTCGTTGCCGATCTCCTCCAGGTAGTTACTGACCGGAAGATTCATCAGGCCGGCGAGCCCGGTGGAGGTGCCGATGGTAACGATGGAGCCGCCCGATTGCACGAACTTCTCGAGCTGCGGAACGGTCTTCTCTTCGGTCACGCTGCCCAGCCAGGCGCGGTATTGCTCGGGAACGTTCATATTGCCGCCGCCGCGGCCGCCCCGTCCGCCGCCGCCTCCGCCGCCGCGGCCGCCGAAATCGCCGCGCGCGCGGATGGCGCCGGGAACGAAGACCAGCACATCGAACTTATTCTTCAGGTCGCCCTCATCCAGCGTGGCGGGATACACCATCTGGAACGGCATTTCGTACTGCTCGAAGAGCAGGCGCGTCCAGCCGGCGGGCATGAGGCCGCCGTACTGATCGTAGAGGCCGATGCGGATGGGCCGCAGTTTGAGCGCTTCGCCCCTGGGCTTGGCGGCAACCGCGTGCACCGGAATGCCGAGGTCCTTCGCCGCCTTATCCAGAATGGTTCGCGCCTGCGCGGAAGCCGGAATCCAGAGCGCGCCCGTGCCCAGATTGATGCCTTCATCGGAGGCCGTCGACTTCAGCCAGTAGACGTCGCAATCGGCCTTCAGCAGGCGGTTGGTGAGGATGAAGGAATTGTTGATCTCGTGGCTCACGAGGTAGCCTGCCGGCGAGGTCGGTCCCGTGACGGATGCCGGAGGCGGCGGCAGCAGGCCGTTGATCCTGGCCAGAGGCAGCGAAGAATCCAGCCCGTCGAGAATGCGGTCGAACTGCACGCCCATCTGGAAGGCAAGCGTCCAGCCGGTGATGTCGTAGGGCGGAATCGGCGGGCCGCCGGGATAGCGGAAATCGTTGGGGTGATCCTGCGGCTCGAACATGTCCATGATGTGCGGGCGGAACGCCTGCGCGGTCTTGACCACGTAGGAGCCCGCGGGATAGTTCTTGCCGTTCACCGAAAACGGCGCCGTGGCGCGATCGATAGTGATTCCGTTCTTGAGAAGCGCGTTGACGAACTCGGTGGCGGTGGGGAAATCGGGCTGGCTGGAAGGAATGATGTAGGCGCGCGGATCGCGGTGCGCCGGATCGTGAAGGATCTTGGTGTAGAGATCCATGGGAACGCCGCCGCGGCCGCCGAACGCGGCGAATTCCTGTCCGGGCTGCGTATCGCCGCCCGCCGGCACCGCCGCTCCGCCGCGTGCGCCGCGGCCGCGCCCGCCGCCGCCTTCCGCTTCCGCCGCGGCCTTCAATGCGTCGATGCGCTTGGGCGTGATGGTCCAGTAATCGCGGCTGCCCTTCTCGATGGAGTTCATTCCCATGCGGTAGATGTTGTACAGGAAGGTCTCCTTGTAGCGCGAGGCGAGATCGAGGATGGCGCGATCGTTGGTGATTTCGTAATCGATGGACTGGCGCATGTGCCACGGGCCGGGTGTAATGGGCATGGGCCAATCGCCCTGCGGCAACTGCTTATCGGGCACCACCGGAATTGTCATAGGGGTCGGGTCGCCGATGATTTCGGTGAGGATGCCGATCATGTTGTGGAAGTAGCTGACCGTGCGCAAACCGCCGTTCCACCACGTGGAGTACGGCGCGCCGCTGCGCATGGCGCTGCCGCCTTTGCCTTCGGCGACCAGGCGGCTATGCATCGCGGTGCCGACCATTTCGATGCCCAGCGGCACCAGCGGATCGAAGTTGTAATTGAAGGGATCGCGGAAGGGCGGCATGAAGATGACCGCGCCCGCCGGGCCCGTCTGGTGGTGGTTGTAGACGATCTGCGGAAACCACTCGAGGAACATGACGCGGTTCATGTTGGTGGTTTCGGGGATGTTGGACATGTAGAAATCGCGGTTATCGTCGTGCCCGACGTACTTGTTCCAGAGGCGCGGCACGCCGGCGTTGCGGCGCTCCTGCGGAGGAAGCAGGGGCGCGTTGGGATCTTCGGAGCGGCGCATGTACCAGTTGGCGACCAGATCCTGGCCGTCGGGGTTGGCCTGCACGCCGAGCATGATGTCGTCGCGCAGGAACCGCATGGTCTCCTCATCAGTGCGGCTGCACATCTGGTAGACCATCTCGATGAGCTGCTGCGCGCCCACGGTTTCAGAGGCGTGCAGGCCGCCATCGATCCACACCACGGATTTGCCTTCGCGCGCGAGCGCGTGCGCCTGCTCATCGGTGAGCCCTTCGGCGTGAGCCAGGCGGGCGGAGATCTCGCGGTAGTGCTCGAGATGCTTCATATTATCCGGCGAGCTGATGACGGCCATGTACTGATCGCGGCCCTCGCTGGTTTTGCCGATATTGACCAGCTTCATGCGGTCGCTTTCTGAAGCGAGTTTTTTCCAGTACCCGACGAGCTGAGCGTAGGTTGCCAGTTGGTAATCGTCGCCGATGTTGAAACCGAATTCCTCCTTGGGGGTCGTGATATGGGAAGCGGTCTGCGCGGAAAGAACGCAAACGCACAGGGATATGGCCAGAGCCAGGCTACGCAACGGATGTGACTGCATATAGGGGAGAGTTTACTACGGCGGCGTCCGCAAATGTGGAACCCGCCCGGCCGCAGGACTCAGGGCTCGCAGACGAATTTCGGAATGCGGGCGCGGCGGGTTTGCCATTGCTCGCTCGTAAAGAGCCGCGGGCCCATCTGGATCATCCGAGGGAGCAGGTGAAAGAGAATCGAAGGCGTCCAAAGGGAGCCGTCGCGCGCGCGATAGCCGCGTTCGTTCAGCTCCTGGGCAACCCGCGAGAGCGGGCAATCGTCCACGATGCGGTCGAGCGCAAGGATGACGATTTCGATTTCGGGCGCACTTTCCACGAGACGCGTGCAGTCGTCGGAGACGCGCAGGCCGTAGGGAATCTCTTCGATCCACTGGCGCGGTTCGGGCGCGGGCTCGGGAACGCTCTCGGCTACGGGGCGCTCCCATTCGAGCGCGGTCAGGGTCCAGCCCTGTTGCAGGCGCTGGGCCAGGTATTCGAGCGTGGGCAGGGTGGTGAGTGATTCGCGGATACGCTCTTTGCGGGACATAGGCGTCCTCCGCACGAGAGCTGAGCAAGCGGCGTGCCGCGAGGCAACCGCAGCACCGGCGATGGGATCGCCGGCGCTACCGGAGCCGACTGTCCGCAACCGGGACAACGCTGTCCGCGGCCGGTCAGCGGGGCGAGGTGATGGCGCCCTCGGAGGCGGATTTCACCAGCGCGCAGTACTTGGCGAAAACGCCCGTGGCATAGCGCGGAGCGGGCTGTTTCCAGGCGGCCAGGCGGCGCTGCAACTCGTCGGGCGCGATATCGATGTTCATCACGCCGCGGTCGGCATCGATGGTGATGGGGTCGCCTTCCCGGACCACGGCGATCGGTCCGCCGTTGAAGGCTTCGGGAGCGACATGAGCGATCATGAAACCGTGGGTGGCGCCGCTGAAGCGGCCATCGGTTACGAGAGCGACGCTGTCGGAAAGTCCCGCGCCCACGATGGCGCCGGTGACCCCCAGCATTTCACGCATGCCGGGACCGCCGCGCGGCCCTTCGTAGCGGATGATGACGACATCGTTGGGTTGGATCTTGCCGTGAGTCACGGCGGCCATGGCGTCTTCTTCACGCTCGAAGACACGCGCCGGGCCCTGGTGCAGTTTCTTGTTGTGGCCGGCGAGCTTGATGACACAGCCTTCCGGCGCCAGCGAGCCGCGCAGGATGGCGATGCCGCCGCGCGATTTGAGCGCTTTATCGAGCGGAAGAATGACTTCCTGGCCGGGAGTCTCATGCGCTCCGGCGGCCTCTTCGGCCAGCGTGCGGCCAGTGACGGTGACGGCGGAACCATCGACGAGTTTGCCTTCGACGAGCCGTTTGGCAATGACGCCGATGCCGCCGGCCTTATCGATATCGGCGGCGACGAAACGTCCGGCGGGCTTGATATCGACGAAAACGGGAGTGCGGGCGCTGATGGAATCGAAATCGTCGATGGAAAGCGGCACTTCGGCTTCGCGCGCCATGGCGAGCAGATGCAGCACGGCGTTGGTGGAACCGGCGGTGCCGGCGACCGCGGCGATGGCGTTGTCGAATGCCTTGCGGGTGCAGATATCGCGCGCGCGGAGGTTCTTGCGCACCGCGTCCATGACGATGCTGCCGCAGCGGCGGGCGATCTCATGTTTGCGCGGATCCACCTGCGGCACCGCTGCCGTGCCGAGCGGCGAAATGCCGATCATTTCGAGAACCGTGGCCATGGTGTTGGCGGTGTACTGGCCGCCGCAGGCCCCGGCGCCGGGGCAGGCGTGGTCTTCGATATCGCGCAGTTCGGCATCGGAGATGCGGCCGGCGGCATTGGCGCCCACGGCTTCGAAGACCTCCATGATGGTGATGTCGCGGCCGTTGTGGCGCCCGGGCAGAATAGTGCCGCCGTAGAGCACGACGCCGGGAATATTGAGGCGAAGCAGCGCCATGGCGGCGCCGGGAATGGTTTTATCGCAGGCGACGAGCGCGACGATGCCATCGAACATGTGGCCGCGCACGAGCAGCTCAATGGAATCGGCGATCACTTCGCGGCTGACGAGCGACGTCTTCATGCCTTCGGTGCCCATGGTGATGCCATCGGAAATGGCGATGGTGTTGAACTCCATGGGAGTGCCGCCGGCGGCGCGGATGCCCTCTTTTACGTAACCGGCGAGTTCGCGCAGGTTGTAATTGCAGGGCATGGTCTCGATCCACGTGTTGGCGACCCCGATGATGGGCTTGGCGAGATCCTCATCGGTGAAGCCGATGGCCTTGAGCATGGAGCGGGCCGGAGCTCGGTCGCGCCCTTGAGTGATGGTGTGACTCTGGAGTTTCATGGAAACCTTGATTTTAGCGCGCGGCGGCCGGCGTACGTTATCCTGTGGTTTATGCTGAGCGAGAAGTTGCGCGAATGCGGCGTGGTGGGAGCCGGCGGGGCCGGCTTTCCGGCGCAGGTGAAGGCGCAGTCTCAAGTCGAGTACATGATCGCCAACGGCGCGGAGTGCGAGCCGCTGATCCACAAAGACGCGGAATTGATGCTGCATTTTCCGCGCGAGATTCTGGCGGGCATGACCCGCATGATGGATACGACGGGCGCGACCAAGGGAAAATTCGGGATCAAGACGAAGAACCAGGAATCTCTGCACGCGCTCGAAGGCGCGCTGGAGGACAAGCGCATCGAATTCGTGATGCTGGGCGATTTTTACCCCTCGGGCGATGAGTACGAGCTGGTTTACACGGCCACGGGCCGCTTGATTCCGCCTGCCGGAATTCCGCTGCAGGTAGGCTGCGTGGTGAACAACGTCGAGACGCTGTACAACGTCGCGCTGGCGGAGCGCGGCGAGGCGGTGACGGAGAAGTTCCTTTCGGTTTGCGGCGCGGTGAAGCAGGCGAAATCGTTCTGGGCGCCGGTGGGCACGCCGTTCCGCGACCTGATCGCGATGGCGGGCGGCGCTACGGTGAGCGATTTCGGCGTCTTCATCAGCGGCATCATGATGGGGACCCTGACGTTCGACCTGGACGACGTGGTGACGAAGACGACCGGCGGGCTGATCGTGCTGCCGCGCGATCATTATTTAATGACGCGGCGGACGCGGTCCGTGCAGGAGATGCACCACATCGGAAAATCCGCCTGCGACCAGTGCAGCTACTGCACGGAGTTCTGCCCGCGGTACCTGCTGGGATACGAAGTGATGCCGCACAAGGTGATGCGCAGCCTGGGGTTCACGATGACCGGCGGCGACATCTGGAACCAGTGGAGCGAACTGTGCTGCGCCTGCGGGATCTGCACACTGTACGCATGCCCGGAGGATCTGTATCCGAAGGAGGCGTGCGACCAGGGGAAGCACGACCGGCGCGCGGCGGGGCTGAAGTTCGTGCAGCAGAAGCCGGTGCAGGTGCATCCCATGAAGGAGTACCGGCGGGTGCCGCTTTCGCAGTTGCGGAAGCGATTGCAGATTGAAGAGTACGAGCGCGAAGCGCCGTTCGAGCGGGTGGAAGTAAGACCGGCCGTGGTGCGGATCAAGCTGAAGCAGCACGCGGGACAGGCGGCCCTTGCGGTGGTGGAAGCAGGCAGGAGAGTGAAAAAAGGCCAGACCGTGGGGCGCGTGGAGGCCGGAAAACTGGGCGCTGATGTGCATGCGAGCATCGACGGCAAGGTGCGCGCGGTGACGGCGGATTCTATCGAGATCGTGGCATAAGCAGATGGCGAAAGATTCGATTGGACTGATTGAACTGACGAGCATCGCCGCGGGTTTTCAAGCCTGCGACGCGATGCTGAAGGCGGCGGATGTGGACCTGCTGCTGGCGCGCTCGATCTGCTCGGGCAAATACATGGTGATGGTGCGCGGCGCAGTGGGCGCGGTGCAGGCGAGCGTCTCGGCGGGCGTCAGCCAGGGCAACTTTTCGATCATCGATTCCTTCGTGATTCCGAATCTGCACGAGCAGGTGTTTCCGGCGATCGCGGGCGGCAGCAAGGTGGAGGAACTGGAAGCGTTGGGGATACTGGAATCGTTCTCGGTGGCGAGCCTGATCGAAGGCGCGGACGCGGCGGTCAAGGCCGCCAACGTGCAACTGATCGAAATCCGCCTGGCGATGGCGCTGGGCGGGAAGGCGTTCGTCACGCTGACGGGGAATGTGGCGGCGGTACAGAGCGCGATCGATAGCGGCGCGGCGGTGGTGGGGCAGAAGGGGATGCTGGTAAACAGGGTAGTGATTCCGCATCCGCGCCCGGAACTGCTGGCGGAAATGATCTGAGGGGCGCACCGCGGCAGCTCAGCACGCCCCGGTTTGCTCAGGCGATCTCGCCGTAAAATTTCCAGCTTGGTTCGTAGGTCCGCTCGAGCGCCTGGCCGTTGATGGCGAGGCGCAGCATCTCAATCGGAATGTTCCCGTGCCGGTAGAGAGCGTCGTGGAAAGCGCGGTTGGTCATTTTGCCGCTGTCCACGAGCTCCTTGTGCAGGGCGTAGAATTCCAGCGCGCCGAGCATGTAGGCGCACTGGTAGATGGGCGGATAGGAGCCGTTGAAGGAGCGGCGCACTTCGCCTTCGGCATTGGCCTTTTCGTGGCCTACACGATCGATCAGGAACTGCACACACTCGGTGGCTTTCATCTTGCCCAGGTGGAAACTCAGCGAGAAGATGATGCGGGCGCAGCGGTGCATGCGCCAGAAGAGCGCGCCCACGCGCTGTTCCGGCGTGTGGGTGAAGCCGAGATCCCAGAGCAGCATCTCCCAATAGAAGGCCATGCCTTCGGTCCAGAACGGCGTGGCGAACATCGCGCGGTACGTGGAGTAGCGCTGCGTCATGTACTGCTGCATGTGGTGGCCGGGCACCAGTTCGTGGAAGACGGTGGCGCGGGCGAAGTAGATGTTGTTGCCGCGCAGCGCTTCCATGCGTTCTTCCAGGGTCTGGCTGCTGGCGGGCGAGGAGACCTGAATGGTGGCGCCGCCGGTGAAGAACGGGTTGACCAGCTGCATCTGCGGCGTCATGGCCTCTTCCCAGTAGTCCTGCTTGACGAGATCGGGAATGGTGACGAGCTCGCGTTTCTCGACGAAAGCGATGGCTTCGCGGGAAAGGTCGCGGACCAGGTAGATCATCTGACCCGGCTCAACGTATTTGTTCTTGACGGCCTCGAGAGCTTTTTTCCAATCGTCGCCGAAGCCCATTTCGTGGGAAGCGCGGAGCATCTCCCGATCGCACCAGGCGAATTCGCGATTGGCGAGGGTGATGAGCTGCTCGGGGGTGTAGGCGATCATGGCCACCTGCAGGGCTTCGAGGAGCGCCGGGCGGCCGGCCGGCCCTACGCCGGAGAGTTCTTCGTCGCTGCCCAGGGGACCGGCGGGACGACGGGCACCGCGCCCCTCGCCTCCATTTTCGCCACGGCCGCCGAAACCTCCGCCGCCGCCGCGCCCGCCGCGTCCGCCGAAGCCGGCGGATTCGAGGACGCCGCCGATGCCCGAGGTCTTGTGCAGAAACTGGGCGTGGGATTCCATGGCTTCATCGGCTTTCTTGTAGCAGGCTTCCGTCCACCAGACGAATTGCGGGTCGTAGAGCGCGTAGAAGTCATACCAGCCGCGCAGGGTGCCGCGCAACTGTTCGAGGCGGCGTGCGGCGCGGTCGAGGGTCTCGGGGTTGCCTTTGACGCCGCTCAGGGAATCTTTGGCGGCGGCAACATCTTTCACGAGCTTTTCGAGCGCGAGGGCGGAGTTCTGGCCGCTGACGGTTTCCATGCGCCGGCGCGCTTCTTCCAGTTCGATGATGGTCTGCTGGAAAGGAATCAAAGGAGCGATGGCGGCTTCCTGCCGCGCCTGCTCCTGCAGGTCTTTCTGCTCCTGCAGCAGGCGGCTGCGAAGGAGGAGATAATCGACCTTGCCGGCCTGGCTCAAGCGGTCAAAGCGAATCTCTTCGAGCAGCCGCAATTGACCGGTATAGAATTTTTCGAGGGCCGCCTGGCGCTCGTGCGAACCGGGAAGCGCGTAGACGCGCTCGTAGTCGCGCAACTCGACGGAATAGCGCTCGATGACGGGCCGGATCTCGCTGATTTCGGTATCCAGCGGCGTGCCGTCGGCAGCCAGCGTGCAATTGCAGTCCGCGGGCTTCGCGGGAGCAGCAGGCGGCGTGTGGGAGCCGTTTTTCTGGGCGTCGAGAGCTTCGACCGGCGAAAAGGCGGCGGCGAGTGCGAGGCCCCCGCATTTCAACAGATGGCGGCGGCCGGAATCGTGGGACATTTTTCGATCTCCTGTGGGAAGCATACCTGGAAGCGGCGACCGGCGGAGGCAAGTGCCGGACGCAGCGATGGCAGTCGCCGGCTAGTATAGAGCGGGGGGTGAGGTTACTACCAGGGCTAGTGAGGGGCGGGACGGTTCTGCTGTAACGTCCACCGTCGGGGCCGGCTGAGAACCTGGCTATTCGTATGGGCCGCCGTTCGCGGGTAGGCGCCTCGAATGGTGACCGTATTTGACAGCGGTCGAAGGCGTTTGATGTAATGGAGAGAACCAACCGATACTCCTCAGTAGCTCAATGGTAGAGCATTCGGCTGTTAACCGAAGGGTTGTAGGTTCGAGTCCTACCTGAGGAGCCAATATTTCAATAGTTTAGCGAGGCTCTACGCCAATTCCGGGGGCAAGCCCCAATCCTCACCTCTTCCAGCCCTTTGCCTATTTCTTGCCTATTCCGCGCATCGATGGAGCCGGTATGCCGGGTTTGCTTCCTGAAGCTCAGTTCCCGGCGGCGAGTCCGGTGAATCGTCGGCATCAGCTGTAGACGCACCCTTCGCATCCGGGGACGCTGGCTCTTTGGACGGCGATTCTGTGACGGGCTCAATCCCATCCGTGGCTTCTTCGGTGTGGTATTTATCCAGGGCTTTGACCTCGTCGGCGAGGTAGCGCGGACTGAGGTGGGCATAGCGAAGTGTTATCTTGATCGATGCATGCCCGGCGAGCTTCTGGATTGCCGCTAGCGGCACGCCGCGGAGAGCCAACCATGAACAAAATGTGTGCCGGAGATCGTGGAATCGAAAATTCTGGATTTTCGCTCGTGTGACAGCGCCGTTGAAGGCGGTCTTTACATCCGTCACCGGCTGTCCCTCAAAACGGCCTTCAAAGGTGGACGAAGATGTGGGTCCGGTCCCCGGTCTTTGCGTGTACCCAACTCACTCTTCAAACATTTGAACGCCGCTTCAATCTGCACCAACTGCATGTACCGATCCGACAGCACCGCCGGATCTTCGGCCACCAGGTTGGTGCGCAGCAGATAGTGGCCGTCGCGCATTTGCGCTTCTCTCAGCTTGGTCTTGTCCACCTGAAACGTGAACGTCGCGCGCGTCACTTCCTGACCCGCTTTGGGAAGATTGATTTTCACGTATCCGAAGGCGCGGCCGGCCTCTGTCTTGGCGGCGCCTACGCGCATCAGCAACTGATCTCGCTTTGGGCAACTCCGCCGCATCGCGCGCAGTTTGGGCATCAATCGCGCTAACTTCTTGCGCCGGATCGCGATCTCTTTCGCCTGCCGGCCTTCGCTCTTGGCCAGCAAATATAACTCGCCATCCTGACTGAACAGCTTCACTTCCACTGAGTCGCGCACCTTCTGCCAGGGCAAGTCCAGCCATTGTTTCTCGTACTTCGCCACGCGCCCGCGGGGTGTGCCCACCAGATAGAACATCTCCTGCTCGGAGGCGCGCATTTCTTCCAGCACCGCCTCGGTCGGAATCCCACGGTCCATCAACCACACCCGGCGCGCTTTACCGTACAGACCCTCGATCTTCTTCAGAAATCCGCGCAGCGTCGTCTTGTCCGACGTGTTGCCATCCATGCAGATCCTGCCACCGCTGCTGCAGATGCTGGAACAGTTCCTGCTTATGCTCCAAAATCCGATCCAGGCAACGGTACAAGCGGTCCTTATCCGCCACCGCAAAATCCACGCCCAGCAACACGTCCATCGCGCTTTGATCGAACCACTGCCGGTGCAATCGAAACTCGCTGTCTGGCTCGATCAGTCGATTCACTACCAGCAGTTCCAGCACCTGCGCCCAACTCACGCTCTCCCGGCCGCGCGGCAACTTCTCCTCAGAGAACCGATCCAGTTCCAACTGCCGCCACAGCTCGCATCCCAGCCAGCAATTCCCGTACGGCCGCGCACGCCTCAACTGCATCGCGCCCAGCTTTACCCGGATCGTGTCAAGGACATCTGCGGGAACAGGACGGTCTTCTGGAAACAGACTCAGTGTGGTCGAGCGCCGCTGCTGTTCATCGAACACCTCCAACGTTTTACGCCAGGATGCTTGCTGGCTGTCGTTGATCTCTCCCAGATACAGCACCCACCGCTGTACCATCTTGCCGGACTGCAACCGCCGACTTTCTTCGACGCTGTAGTAGCGATGTTCTTTACCGTCCTTCTTCCGTCTGTGACATCGCAGGAACATGCTCCAGTGCAGAATGCCAGACTTCTTTCTTCTTTCCTCTTGTATAGAGGGTGGGTCTGCACTACAAGCGATCGCGAAAATGTTCTGCTTGACGGTCAAGCCGTTAGCGTGCGGCCAGGACGATTTTTGCCCGGGTCCTCAGCCCACCTGCGAAGGTCGGGTTAGTAGACGCTATGTGCAGCGAAATAGCTGCGGGCGCTCTCCAGGCAACGGCGCGCGTGCTCCGCATAACCCAATTCCTTAACCCGAGCCAGATTGGGAATTTCGAGCGAATAAGGAACCGCGGGTAGCCGCTCGACGATCGCGGCAATATCGGTGGCGCCTTCACCCGGATACAGCCGCGCTTCCCTGCCTGTGCGGATCATCTCCTCGACGGTCGACGGAATTTCCCGCGGGGCGTCACAAACATGCGCGAAATGGAACCATTCTCGCGGGACGGCATCCAGTTCCTCCAGCCTGACACGCGAGCGATGGAAGTGGAGTACGTCGATGAGCAGGCCGAGATTGCCTCGATTGACTGCGCGCCGAACTTGCAGAGCATCCTGAAGGGTGGCGACCTCCGCCCAGGTGACGAACTCAAGGCTGACCGAGAGGCCGGCGTTCGCTGCCAGGTCGCAGAGCTCCGCCATGGCGTCGATCGCGAAATTGCGCCTCGGGGTCCAGATGCTGGCAATCACGCGGCGCGCTCCCAGTTCCGCCGCCGTATGCAGCGCGGGAGCATACGTCTTCACGTCGACGTTGTCGGCAATGCGCGCGAGTTCGATGTCGTGAAGCTGGAGACCGGTGTTACGGAGGGCAGCCTTCGTATCCCGAAGCATTGCCGCGTTACGCGCCAGGTCGTAATTCGGCTCGTTTGCCAAGCCCATGGAAATGATGCGGTAGCTGACGAAATCATAGCCGGCGCGCGCCGCGATCTGAGTGGCTTCAGGTGGCGCGCAGCCGAGTACGGTCAGGTGCGCCAAACTGAACCGCGGCGGCGCTGCTCCCCAAAGCGGCGCGGCGATGGCCGCCGCCGCGGTTCTGAGGAAAGCCCGCCTACTCGTGAGTGCCGGAACGAGGCTGTGCGACCGCATGTCCGCTCATTCGTATCAGAACACCACTTTCATGGCAACCTGCAGAATACGTGGGCTGTTTGCGGCGGCTGTAATCAGGCCGGAAGTCGAGCTCATATTGGCCGACGGATTGGACCACCACGCATGGTTGAGAATATTGAAGGCTTCCCCCCGGAAGTCGAGTCTGTACTTCTCGCGAATGCGAAAGGATCTCCATATCGCGGTGTCGAGGTTGTAGTGGCCGGGGCCGAATAAAACGTTCCGGCCCTCATTCCCGAAGGTTCCGGCCGGCTGCAACAGGAATGCGCAAGGGTTGAAATAAGCCCTCTGGGTGCCGACCATTGTGGGCGCCTTACAGGCTGGATTCGCGGCAACAGGCCCGGCCTGTAGCGGATTGCCGACGACGTTCGGCCGGTCGGAGCCAACTCCGGATAAGGACACGTCGCTCCCGTCCGTCTCATTAAACGGAGAGCCGCTGGCGGCCGTAAAGATCTGCGAAGTGGTCCATCCTCCGAGGAGCCGTTCCAGCCACTGGTTCGACAGCCTCGGCATCTGCATGACGAGAGAGAGATTGACCAGCTGACGGCGGTCCTGCCCACAGTTGCCGTATTCCGCGATCTGATTGAGAGGGTTTTGGTATGAGTTGCCGATATCCTGGCCGCCTTCGCCGAGGTCCAGGCAGTGCGACCAGGTGTAATTGCCAAGAATCGAAAGCCCGTGGCTCAGACGGTGCTGCATCGATATCAACAGTCCTTCATAAGAGGAATAGCCGTTGTCGTAGGAGACCAGGACCCCGGCGCTGGCAGCCATGTAACGGCCTGCCTTCGGATTTGCCAGATTCAGAGCTGACCTTGCGGCCTCATTTCCGATGCCGCTCACGGAGGTAGTTGACGACGCATTGCATGTGGGGAAGGTGACGGTCTGACCACCGTATAGCAAAGTGCATGGGCCCAAAGTTCCGTTCATTGCCGCCGTGCTGACGATGCCGGATGCGGTTTCACCGGCACTGATGATGAGTGACTGGTTGATGTTATCGCCAAGCCACTGGTCACTCGACCTGTTGCCAATGTAAGTAGCCGAGAAAAGCCAGTTTGCGCTGACCTGGTATTGGAAAGCGAGGTTCCAGGATTGGGTGCGCGCCGGCTGGTTGCTTACGCTCTGGAATACATACGCTCCGTTTGGCGGAAATGTGATACCCGAGGGAGGCGGTTCCGGCCATGGGAAAGGATTCCCGCCCGGGTAGTTATAGAACGGATTGGCAACACCGCCCCCTTGCGCCGGGTCCACAACATTCACAGGCGCGGGCACGAAACTGACTGTCGTCCCATAAGGCGGATTCAGTACGTTGTGCATCGTATTCCACAAAACCACCGTGCTGTAAGTCAACCCATAACCGGCACGAACCGACATTCTCCCGTTACCTGAGGGATCCCAAACAACTCCAACTCGTGGCGCAAATTGCGACAGATGATTCTGCAGAATGGAATTGCCGTTGAAGCCGGCATCTCCGGGATATGTGATTCCCGGGGGCGAATTGGGATAAACCTTGCTTTCCACTCCGGCATCGTAATTGGCTAGATTGAAGTCCGAGGCCAATTTGTACTTGTTGTGCTGCGGGAAGAACGGATCCCAACGGAGCCCGGCATTTATTGTGAAGCGCGGCGCCACCTTCCAGTTATCCTGGACGAACAAGGAAGGAAGGTTCTCGCCATCACGCGAGAGCTGCCCGCCTCCCTGCGAATATCCATCGGCCTCACCTGTAATGAAATCGGCGAGAGCCTGACTTGTGTAAGAGGACGCTCCCGTCGTGACCGTAGGCCCAGGATTGACCTGGAACACCCCGTCTCCGTTCATTTGCACATGCTGAAAATTGAAACCATAAGTAATGCTGTGGTTATGTAGCTGCCAGAAAACGCTGTCGTTCACTCCATAGGTATTCTCGTAGTCATAACCCAGAAAGCCGGGCCCTGAGAAATCATAACTCAAATAGTTGGGTAGCTGGCACCAGGCATTCATGCCCAGCGTACAGAGATTTGGTATGTTGGGCGTCGACGTGCGGACGGTCGCGGTGCGGAGAAAAGTCAGACGAAGAGAGTTGACCATGGTTGGACTGATGGAGTTGGTGTCTCCTACGGCGACGTTCTGCACCCGGTCGGCAAGACCCGGGCCGGTGTTTTCAGCCAGATTACCGGGCACGAAGTAGTCCGGCTGCTGGTAGTCGGTGACATAGTAGCGAAAGAACAGCGCATCGTTCGCCGTGCGCTGCCAGTCGATTTTGCCAACCACCTGGTATTCCCTATCGACCGTAAACTTGATGACGGGATAATCGCCGCATCCGTCGACGGGCTTCGGTTCCATGGCGGCTATCTGCGCCGAGAGTTTCGCCGAAGGCGTATTCAGCCATTGAGGCAGAATGATATTGCTGTTGGGCGCCGTGGTAAGCTGCTGCGCCGGTTGCCCCGAGATCGGCGAGGGCACGGTGTAATTCAAATACTTCTGACTGGTCTGACAGGGAGGCGCCAGATATGCGGTGAAATCGCCCTGCAATTCCGCTGGTGTCGGAAGGCCACTCGTGGTGCCGGTGGTAAAGCTCCGCTCCGTGGTGCCTTGAGATCCGAGAAAGAAGAACACTTTGTCTCGCTTAATCGGTCCGCCCAACACTCCGCCGAACTGGTTGCGCTTGAGGGTATCCTGGACGCCTTTGGCCACCACATTGGCGGTGTTGCCGAATTGAAATCCATCGGCATCCATGATGCCGTTACGCAGAAACTCGAAAAGATCGCCGTGTAAGGAGTTTGTCCCGCTCTTGGTGATGCCGCCGACGGCGCCACCCGGGCGGCTGCCCACGTTCGCAGGCAGCGAATTGGTTTCGAGCTTGAACTCCTGCAGCGCGTCTGGAAAGGGCATGGGCGCACCGATGTTGGTTCGATAATCCATGTTGGGGGAACCGTCGAGGTTATAATTCGTTTCGTTGGCCGCGCTACCCGCAACCGAGTAGGCCACAGAAGTCGGGTAGTCCAAAGTATTGCTGATGCCTCCGGCCGTATTGGCAAGGGATGCGCCGGAGAGCGCAATCAACTGAGATGCCTGGCGATTGTTCAGCGGAAGATCGACGACCTCCTCCGGCTGTATGACCTGGCCCACTCCGGGGTTCTGCGTCTCTACCATGGCCGCGTTCGCCTGAACCTCTACGGTCTGGGTGATACTTCCAACTTGCAGCGTGACGTTAATAGTTGGATTGGTGCTCAACTGCAGCACGATACCGGATCGCACGTACCTCTGGAATCCCGGTTTCTGCACTTCTATTCTGTATGGACCCACCGGGAGTTGCGTAACCTGGAAGGAGCCGTCGTCCTTGGTGAGCGCCGAGTAGGTGATGTTGGTATCCGTATTCGTGACGACCACCTGGGCGACCGATACGGTCGAACCCTGCGAATCCGTGACTACTCCACTGATCACTGACGTAACTTGTTGCGCGAGCATGGAGACGGCACATACCCACAGAAACGCTGCGAAAACCAGAGTTCTTTTCATCGTGGAGAACCTCCTCGGATGTCAGCAGCGGACTGCCGCACGAAACGAACATGGCAAGCATCGCGGTGAGTCCGCAGATTGTGCGTGGGTTGAGGCTAACACAGACCCGCCGAAAATCATTGGATTTAACGGTTTCATTCCTCTGAAGCGGAGTTTCATCGAGTCGCGTTACGTTCGAAGTCGGTGGAAACGCCGACGGCAGGGGACACCTGAAGCGGCTGGCCCTCTAAGCGATAGGGATGGGGCGAGTCTATCCGAGCGGAGTCTCGATGGGTTCGGGCGCGGGGGCGGCGCGGAGGCTCTCCGCCTCGGGTCCATTGCCGCCTTTGAGAAAATCAGCGATGTCCCAATAGCCGGTGCGGGGCATGGGGACGTCACCCCGGGTTCGGACTTCGAGGAGGTAAGGACGGTTGCTGTCAAGGGCGGCGCGAAGGGCGGATGCGAGGCCGTCCGGTTCGGTGACCAGGGCGCCTTCAATACCGAATGCCTTTGCCAGGAGGGTGAAATCCGGGTTGTAGGGCACGCCGTCGGGTGTGGAAAACTCCGTCCCGTAGGTGTTGTTGAAATAACTCGTGCCTACTGTGCGAATCGTGGAGAAACAGAAGTTATTAAACAGCACCCAGAGAACCAGTACATTGCACTCCACAGCGGTCGCCAATGATCCTAACACTGACAGTAAACCGCCATCGCCTACTAAACAGATCACCTTCTGTTCCGGTGCGGCAAGCTTGGCGCCGATGGCGGCGGCCGGCGCAAACCCCATCGTCGCCATGCCGCCCGATGTCAGGAACGTGGAGGGCAGGGAGCACTTCAACTGCTGGCCGGCGCCATTTTTGTTCCAACCCACATCGGTAACAAATATGGCGTCCGGAGGAGCGGCATCGGAAATTTCGCGTAGTAATCGCGCCGGGTGGATCGGCTTTTCGCTGGTGCTTTGCGACTCTTCCAGTTCTGCCGCCCAGGCTCTCTTCCGGCTCTCGATCTCCAGCGTGCGCGCAGTTCCGTTGGAAGCAAAAGTCCGGCACTCGCGGATCCGCGCAATGAGCGCGCGCAGCGTTTCTTTCGCATCGCCGGCCAGCCCCACCTCAACGGGATAGATTTTCCCGATCTCCTGCGGTTCGATATCGATCTGGATGAGTTTCGAGGGCGGTATCGAGAAGGTGTAGGCCGGATTCCAGGAACTGCAGTCGGCTTCGCCAAAGCGCGTCCCAACGGCCAGAATGACGTCCGCCTCCCGAGTGGTCTCATTTGCCGCCCGGGTTCCCCAAATCCCCGTCACTCCCAGCGACAGCGGGTTCCCCTCGGGAAAAGCTCCCTTGCCGATCAGGGTTGTGGCGACAGGCGCACGAAGCGCTTCGGCCAGTTCCTTCAATTCCGCGCTCGCTTCCGCCAGGTGCACGCCATTTCCGGCGAAGATCACCGGTTTCGACGCCTTCAACAGAAGGGAAGCGGCCTGAGCCAAGTCTGCCGGGCTCGGCGAGGTAAGGCCGTGAGGCCGGCGCGAGACGGTAACCGGGACCTCGGAAATATCCGCCGAGAAGATATCCATCGGCACATCCAACAGGACCGCGCCAGGGCAGCCGGTTTGCGCCACGTTCAACGCGCGCGGCATGATGTCGGTCAGCCACTGCACGTCATCCACCCGCCAGACGCGCTTACAGATAGGCCTGTAGATATCGCCCTGCGAGGCGTCGGCGTGAAATCGAATACCTTGGTGCGGCTCCCTTGGGTGATGGTAAGTGGGCGTGTTTCCGCAGATCACCAACATGGGAGTGCAATCCGCCGCCGCCGAAGCGACGCCCGTCAAGGCATTGGTCATTCCTGGAGAGAGATGGACGTTGACCACAGCCAGCTTGTGACAGACGCGAAAGTAGGCATCGGCGGCATGGGCGGCCATCTGCTCATGGCGGAACGAAATGTATTCGATGCCATGCCTTTGACACGCATCGATCAGAGCGTAATTGGTGTGGCCGCACTGTCCGAAGACCTTGGTCACTCCTTCCTGCTTCAGACACTCCGCCACGAACATTGCGCCAGTCATGAGCTCTTTTTCTCCTCTTCGTGCAGACTCGCAAATTCTACCAGTTGAGCCTGGAGCCAGCAATCAAGTAACGGTATCGGCGGAGTAACCGACGTAACGCTACTCGACACCCAGCTTGCCTGAAAGCGAGGTGAATAGAGGATGTCCGCGGAGGGAGTCGAAGCGGGGATCCACCCGGACCGAGACCATCTCATAACAGCGGTCCTGGTATGCGCGCGTAAGCCATTCGAACCCGGGCTCGACCTGGCCCAGGGCAAAGTGTACGGAGGCTAACTCAAACGGCGAGACATACCGCTTGGCAGCCATATCGTGCAACTCATTGAGAATCTGCAGCGCCTCTTTCTTCTTACCGGCGAGCGCCAGGGTCCGGCCTAAGGCGCCCCGCATTCGGGGGCTGTTGGGCGAAAGCTGGATGGCGCGTTCGAACGCGGCGGCCGATTCGTCGAAGTCGCCGCGCTGTTCCTGGATTAGCCCAAGGGCCCAATATGCAGGCGAGAAGTGGGGGTTGGATTCTATCGTATGATCGCACTGATCGAGCGCCCAATCGAATTCCCGAAGGTAATAGCAGATAATGGCACGATCGCGGGAAATGATGGACGAAATCGGGTCCAGAGCTTGCGCGGCCTGAATCTCCTCGAGCGCCTCTTCCAGTTTGCCGAGCGGCGCCAGGCAGGACATGGCGTACCAATGATGCGCGGTCGGATAGCGCGGGTCAAGTTGTATCGCGCGCTGGAACTCGCGCTGCGCAGCCAGCCAATCCCAATCCTGAGTGGCCTTAACGTTGGCGAGCGAGGTATGGGCCTCGGCGGAGTTTCCGTCTAACTGGACCGCCCAGGCTGCGTTCGAGGCGGCCCTGGTCCAAACCTCGGCGGGAGAGACGATTCCGTAGTGGCCCAGCAAGCCGTTGGCATCCGCCAGCCCACAATAACCCTCGACGCACTGCTCGTCTTCCACAATGGCGCGCTCGAAGCACTCGACGGCGAGTCGAAGTCCCTCCTCGGTCCTCTGGCCCATGTGATGGCGGCCTTGCAGGCAGAGATTATATGCAGCGAGATTGCCGGTGGTGCGCTGGCCCCGGGTATTCCCGCCGGGAGGAATACCGGCGGCGAGCTTTTCGGCAATTGCCGCAGCGATCTCTTCCTGAACGCCACAGACGTCATCCATGCGGCGATCGATGGATGTGGACGACAGATAGCGCCCGCTTTCGCCATCGACCAAGTGTGTGGTGATCCGAAATTCCTCCTTCGACTTACGAATGCTGCCCATGATGAGGATAGCGGCATTCAACCGGTCTGCGGCGTCGCGCGAGTCCATGGCACCTTCCGCAGGCGGCCCGGTGTAGTGTGAAACCACCCGCAGATTGTTCACCCGCATCAAATTGACGACGATCTCCTCGCGGACACCCTTGCAAAAAAACTCCTGATCACGCTGCGGTGTGTAGTCTGTGAATGGAAATACCACCACCTGATTTCGGCCCACCAGCGCCGCGGTGCTCACGCGCTTGGGGCCGGGCTGGTTGCGCTTGATAACCGGCGCGTAACCGCCCTTTGGCAGTTCGATCAGAATTTCATCGTCCTGGCCTTCCTCAGTGTAGTAGCGGGCGAGCCGGACGCGCAGGCGCCTAGCCTGCACGCGAACCAGAGGGTCGGTGCGGGGGTCGAAACGGGAATCCTTTCCGAAGACTTCTATGCCGAGGAGAAATTCCTTCAGCTGGTTACCGCGGCCGGCGATAGTCTCTTCCACGATGAAGCTGATAAAGCGCTTCAGGCGGTCGGCCTGCTGAAAAGTGCGGCTGGCGACGATGCGCGCAAGCTGTTCCCGCGCTTTGAGCTCGAAATCGTCTGTGATCGCCGGTTGCGCAGACGGCGGAAGCATTGGGCGATTCTATCACACACGTCTCAGACGGCACTCGCAGGCAGGGAGGCCAGACCGCGTTTAACCTGAGCGACACCGTAACAACAGCACCGGTCGCGGAGTTTTCATCTTAGAATCACCTCGATGCGGAAGGAAGCTCGCATGAGCACGAAAACAGTTGTCGTCGCCGCCGTCCTCACCTGTTTGACTGCCTGGGGACAGGGGCGTGGAGGCCGCGGTGGACGCGGCGGACCGCCTCCGGAACGTCCCGTCTCGGAGGAGTATCTTCTCCTGGGCAATGCCACTCGCGGCGCTGGTGAGCCGATGGTAGCGGTAGATCCCGGCGACCCGCGCCACATCATCGCGGTCGCCATGGGCAATCTGCAGATTCTGCCGGGATACAAGCCGCCCGTCACCGCAGGCATGACCGATAAGTATCACGAAGTCGCCGGATCCACCATCACATGGCTGGCAGTGAGCCATGATGGCGGCACTACCTGGAAAGTCGGCGAGCTGCCGATTCTCTCAGGCAAGTTGACCCGCTGCCCCGATTCGTTCGCAGGAGTTACCAAAGACGGAGTCTTCCTCGCCGGCTGCGAGCCGCGTGAAAGCGAAGGCGTGTTCTTCGGCATGTCGGCGGTAGTGGTCTCTACCGATCACGGCGACACGTGGGGAAAAATGGCGCCCATCGTCAGTTCCTACCAGCAGCCGCCATTTGCTCGCGGTCTCAAGCCGCGTATTGGCGCGAATTCCCCCTGGGATCGGCCATTTCTCTATTTCGACGATCAGACGGGCGCCATTTATGGCATGTCGAGCGGCGGCGAAACTAACATCGATACGCTCGCGCCGGATCGGTTCCGGACGCAATCGTATTTCACAGTTTCGCACGACAGCGGGCGCTCCTTCGGAACGGTTTATGCCGTCGATTCGCCCGAGTGGCCGCAGCAGGGCCGCGCAAGCGTCGCCGCCGGGCACGGCGTATTCGCGGAGATGTACATTGCCAGTAAGGCGCCCGCGAGCGAAAATGCCGTCTGCCCGTGCGAAGTGTTCGGCGTCAGCCGCGACGAGGGCAAAACGTTTGAACGCCATGTCATGCGAAACATTGTGATTCCATCCGGCGGGCAAGGTCGCGGCGGCAGACCCGGGGGTGGACCGGGCGCGAGCAATCTGATCTCCGACCCAACCACAGCCGGCCGATATACCGTGATGCGGACCATCGCCGGCTCCAGCCCGCACTACGAGGTCGCCACCAGCAACGACGGCGGCAAAACCTGGTCCGATTTCGTGGCGGTGCCGGCCACGCCGGGCGCGAGCGGCGTCACCAAGTCCTGGATCTGCTATTCGCGCGACGGCGTGCTCGGTTTGATGTGGCGGGCGACCTATCCCGATCGCACGCACGATATTTGGGCGGCCATCTCCCGCGATGGCGGCAAGACGTTCAGCCAGGCTCTGCGCATAAGCCATGCGAAATCGCCGGACCCGGACTATTACCGCAACGGCGGCAACTTCGGCGACGATATTCAGGATTTGTCCATGGACAAGGAAAACATGCACCTGGTCTGGGGAGACAACCGCGCCGGATTCCAGGGCGTCTGGTATGGCCGCGTGTCGCTCTCCAGTTTCCAGCCGCAATAGCCTACTGCCGGCGCTCGGAAGTCCGAAGTAACCGTGACGCTACGGTAAAGCCGCGTCGGATGCGGGATTCTACGGATAATTTGCGGGGATAATGGAGCCTGAAGAATCGCGCTCACAGGGGGTAACTTTCGATGGCGGGTGAAACGGCAACCAAGTCCGGCGCTACGGCTGCACGATCGTATCCTCCGGCTTGGCTGGCTTGGACTGTATGGGGCACGGGAGCCGTCTTCTACCTGGCGGTGTTCTTCCTGCGCGCTGCTCCCGCCGTGATGACGGCTGAGTTGATGCGCGACTTTCATATAGGCGGCGCCAGTCTGGGCAACCTGTCAGCCTTTTATTTCTACTTTTATGTGGCCATGCAGATCCCGATAGGGGCGCTTACCGGTTCCTGGGGCCCACGGAAATTATTGGTCTGCGGCGCACTGCTTGCGGCTTTCGGTCAGTTCCTCTTTGGGGCGACCAATCACATCGCGGTCGCCTGCATCGGGCGCGCGATCATCGGCGGAGCGACCGCAGTCGGCTGGCTGGTGGTACTGCGCTTAGCTGCGCATTGGTTTCCCAGTACCCGATTTGGAATGGTTTCGGGGCTTGGTCTGCTGTTTGGCAATCTGGGAGCGCTCTTCGCCCAGGTGCCTCTCCGCCTTGCTGTCGAGCATTTCGGATGGCGCGGCACGGCGATCGGTTCGGCTGCTGGGATCTTTGGGCTTGGAATGCTGGCATGGATCGTGGTACGCGACGACCCCAGCGAGAGGCATCTCGAAACCTACGCGCCGCCGGAATTGCGCAAACAGGAAAAACCTACGATCAAGGGAATCTTCAGAAGCATGCGTAGCGTGTTCTCTTACCGGAACACGTGGCTCATCCTGGTGGCGCAGGGCGGAATGGTTGGACCCATCATGACATTCACCGGCCTCTGGGGTCCCCCTTTTCTGAAAGCCCGATTTGGGTTGGACACAAAGGCAGCGGCGACCATCTGCTCGATCATGATTGTGTGCTGGGCCGCCGCGAGCCCCGTCTTCGGCGGATTCTCCGATAAGATCGGCAGGCGAAAGCCGCCCTATCTGATCGGTTCGGTGGTCTGCGTGTTCGGATGGATCGCAATGATCTACGTGAGGGGCTTGACCCTCCCAGAGTTCACAGCAGTCGCGGCGCTCACTAGTTTTGCCACGGGCTGTGTGATCATCGCCTTCGCCTACGGGCGTGAATCGGTACCCGCGCGGGACATGGGCACTTCCACGGCGGCTACCAACATCGGGAATATGCTGGGCAACGTTCTGCTGCAACCGGGGATCGGCCTCCTTTTGGACCGCAACTGGAACGGCGCGATGGTGAACGGCAGCCGCATCTATACGCCAACGGCCTACCGGGCGGGTTTCATTCCGGTCATCGCGTGGGCGTTGGTCTCATGTCTCGCCATCGTACTCACGCGAGAGACGCGATGCCGTCAGAGCGTCTGAAGCGGAAGCCGTCAACGTGTTACGATGCATTCGCTTTGAATCGTGCAGCCACAGGCCCGCTTGGCGGAATCCGCGTCCTCGACCTGAGCGCTTATATCGCCGGGCCCTATGGAAGTTCTCTCCTGGCCGATCTGGGAGCCGAGGTCTTCAAGATTGAGCCGCCGGCGGGCGATACGCTGCGCCAGTACCCTTCCACACTGCCGGGCGAGTCGCGGGCTTTTCTGGGCACGAACCGGAGCAAGCTGGGCCTGGTCCTCGATCTTAAGCAGCCGGAGGGGCAAGAGGTCTTATATAGGCTGGTTAAATCGGCCGACGTGCTGGTGCACAACTTCCGGCCCTCTGTTCCGGCGCGACTTGGGATCGAATATAAACGGCTGCACAAAATGAACGCGCGGCTGATCTATTGCTCGCTCACGGGATACGGCGAATCGGGGCCGTTGAAAGAGAAGGCCGGATACGACCAGGTGCTGCAAAGTATCGCCGGAATCTCTGTGCTTCAGGGGCCGCCCGGAACGCCGGAAATCGTATACGGCTCGATTGTAGATTTTTACGCGGCGTCGCTGATTGCATATGGAGTAACCGCGGCGCTGTTTCACCGCGAGCGCACAGGTGAGGGCCAATATGTTGCCGTGTCGCTGCTCGGTGCGGCGCTGGCTATGCAGTCCACAAGATTCATCTGGGCGGAATCGGAGCCGCGTGTGATCGGCCGCGACCTGCGCTCAGGCGGGGTGACCGGCATTCATCCGACCAAGGAGGGATTCATCTACATATCCGCCAACACTCCGCATTTCTGGAAGGCGCTTTGCGAAGTCACAGGAGTCACTGAATTGGCAGGCGACCCCAGATTTGACACGGTGCGGAAACGCGCTCAGCATGCGGACGAAATTGTGCCGAAGCTCCGAGCGGCGCTTCAGAATCGCACCGCGCTCGAATGGGAGGAGTGCTTTGGTGAGCGGGTGCCTTGCGGAGCGGTGCGGCCCATCGAAGACATGTTCGACCACCCTCAGGTTGTGGCCGAAGGACTGGTGGCCAGCATGAGTCACCCGACGGTTGGCCAGTATAGAGGAATGGCGCATCCCGTGGCTTTCAGTGAATCGCCGGCGCCGGAGCCTTTCGGCGCCCCGGCGGTGGGACAACACACTGCCGAGGTGCTGGCACGCTGCGGCTACTCACCGAGCGAGATCGAACATCTGCGTAAATTGAAAGTAATCCCAAGCTGAATGGAAGCGCTCAACGAAGCGGCTTTAACCTGGATGACACCGTAACAATCGCTGGAGATGTGTGTCGCCGATGCCGGCCTGCGTTAGAATCGCGCCAGAATGCCACGATCTATTACCGAAGAAGAGAAAGCGTTAGCCCAGGGGCTACTACGGAATGCGCGTACGGCCATGCGGGTAGCGTACGATTTCGACCAGGACAGGGTTGACGATCTCTGCCGCGCCGTCGGATGGGCCACCGCCAACGAGCAGACGTTTGTGGCGCTCACCGAAATGAGCGTGGCGGAGAGTGGGATGGGGAATGCGGATGGCGGAAAGACCCGGCGTTTCAAGATCATTGGGATTCTTCGCGATGCGCTCCGGCAGAAGAGTGTCGGGGTAATCGAAGAGATCCCCGACAAAGGCATTACGAAGTACGCGAAGCCGGCTGGCGTGATCGCCGGGCTCCTGCCGGTGACCAACCCTGTAGTTACGATGGTCGCCATAACAATCAATGCTTTGAAATGCAGGGACGCCGTGATCTTTTCTCCGCACCCCACCAGCCGGCGCACCGCGCTCGAAACCGCTCGCATTCTTCGGCAGGCGCTAAAGGCACAGGGCGCGCCTGAAGACCTGGTACTGTGCATCGACCGGCCAAGTATCCCGCTGGCGCAGGAACTTATGTCGATTTGCGATCTGACAGTCGCCACGGGCGGTTCGGCGATGGTGCGCGCGGCTTATAGTTCCGGCAAGCCGGCGTACGGCGTCGGCGCCGGTAACGCCACCATGATCATCGACGAGACCGCGGATGTTGCCGAAGCGGCTCGCAATACGCGCATTAGCAAGACGCACAACAACGGCTCGGGTTGCTCCTGCGATGGCAACCTGCTGGTGGAAGACTCGATTTACGATCGCTTTCTGGCCCAGTTGCAGCAGGAGGGCGGGTATCTCGCCTCCGAACACGAGAAGCAGCGCCTCGAAGCCGTCATGTGGGATGCGGAAGGGCATCGGACGCTGGACACCGTCGCGCGCTCCGCCGCGGCTATTGCCGAACGCGCGGGGTCCAAGCTGCCTGCCGGCACAAAATTCATCGTCGTTCGGGAGGACCGGATCGGAAAACAGCATCGCTTCTCCGGCGAAAAGCTCTCGCCCGTACTTGCGATTTTCCGTTACCGCGGCTTCGATACGGCGTTGAAGATGGTGGAACAGATTCTCGAAGTTGGCGGCAAGGGCCACTCCTGCGGCATTTACTCGTTCGATCCGGATCATGTCCACCGCCTGGCGCTGGTAGCACCTGTCAGCAGAATCACTGTCCGGCAGCCGCAGGTCGGGGCCAATGCCGGTTCGTTTACGAACGGGATGCCGATGACCGCGAGCCTCGGGTGCGGCACCTGGGGCGGCAATATTACGAGCGAGAATATCGGGGTCAAGCATTTCATGAATGTGACTTGGGTGAGCGTGCCGATTGCGGAAGACAAGCCAACCGAGCCGGAAGTTTTCGGCCGTTTTTACAACACCGAGGTATTTCAAACCGCCGGAGCCTAACGGCACCGACGAGACTCCTGGTTTAACCTGGATGACACCGTAACAATGGGCAAAACTCCGCCGGATTGACGGTCTCTTGCGATAGAATCCCGAGCATGCAAAGGCGTGTCTTTCTGCAGACCGGCATGGAAGCGATGCTCGCGATTGCCGCGGGGAGCGCACTCGCCGCGCAGACTCCCGAGGGCGAGACAAGAAAGCTGAAAGTCGACGCGTACTCGCGTCACCTGCAATGGCTGCGTGATGCTGACCAAGTTGCCGACGCGGTGGTCGAGATGGGTTTCGATGGCCTCGATATCACCGTTCGGCCGTACCCGGGGCATGTCGATCCTGAAAAAGTCGCCGAGCAACTTCCGACGTTTGTTAAAACGATCCGCAAACATGGCCTGCTGGTGCGCACGATTACCTGTCCTATCACCGACGCCGAGTCGCCGAACGCGGAGCGGATTCTGCAGGCGGCTTCGTCGCTCGGGATTACGCACTATTGGTGGGGGACGTTTCGATACGAGGCCGGCAAGCCCGTGCTGCCGCAACTGGAGGCATTGAAGCCGCGTGTGGCGAAACTGGCTGCCCTGAATGCAAAGTACAAGATGACGGCCATGTATCACACCTATTCCGGCGCCGGGACGGTGGGCGCGGCGATCTGGGATATGCTCTACGTGCTCAAAAACTTCGAGCCGGCTCAGGTGGGCTTCCATTATGATATCGGCCACATGACCAACGCCGGCGGCAATGGCACTTGGGCTCTGAACATGCGGGCGGCTGGGGCCTACATCGCGGGCATCTCAGCAAAGGATTCGGTCTTCGAGCCGACGCTCGTCGTCAACGAAGGCGGTCCACTCACGCCGGAGATGGCAGCGACCGTGGCGGCAGGACGCCGCGGAGCAGGCGGTCCCGGCGGCAGACCACCGGGAGCAGGCGGACGCGGGGGTAGGGGCCGCGGATCCGCCGAAGGTCCGAGTCGCGGCGGGCAGTCTCCGACGCAGGTTGCGAATGCCGCTGCCGGTGCTACCGGGGTGGGCGGCCGCGGTGGACGGGGCGCGGCGGGCGGACGGGGCGGCAATTCCAATTGGCGAGTACGCCAGGTTCCTCTCGGCACCGGGATGGATGATCTGCCGCAGGTCGCGGCCATCCTCAAGGAGATCGGATTCTCCGGCCCGGTCGAGATCCAGGCCGAATATCCGAATGGCGGCGCCGAGAGCGCGCGGGACAAAATTACGCTGCCCCGAGAGATGGTGCTGGGCGCTATGAAGCGGGATCGGCTTGCGTTGAAAATGGCGTTCGCCCCTTCGGGGCTTCTTTAGGGAGACCGGAAATGACACTGTGCCGTGTATTGCTGCTGGCCGCCACTTCGGTATCGCTCGCATTTGCTCAGGCAGACTGGCCCAACCCGGGCAACGACCCCGGCGGAATGAAGTATTCGAGCCTGAACCAGATCACTCCAGCGAACGTTACACAACTCGTTCGCGCCTGGACCTACGACACGGGCGACTCCGGCGGCGGATTCCGAGGGTGGGAAGTGACACCGCTGGTCATCAACGGCGTCATGTATTTCTCGACCATGGGCGGCAAGATCGTCGCGCTGAATGCCGATACCGGCACTGAGCTGTGGAGCTTCGATGGCAAAAGCGTATCGCGTTCGGGGCGGTTTGCGGCTCGCGGGATTTCCTATTGGCCGGGCGACGCGAAAGCGCCAGCTGCGATCGTGGCAGCTACGCAAGACGGTCTGCTCATTCAGGTGGATGCGAAGACCGGCAAGCTGGCCACCCGCTTCGGCAAAGGTTGGGTGGTGGATCTCAAGAAGGGCATTGCCGAAAAGTATGGCAATACGTACTCGATCGGCGCGATGCCGGCCATTTACAAAAACCTGGCGATCGTGATTGAGATGAGCGGCGAGCAGGGACGTTACGGCAGCCCGGGCGACCCGCGCGCCATCGACCTGAACACGGGCGAGGAGGTCTGGCGTTTCCATACCGTGCCGCAGCCGGGAGAGGCCAACTTCGGTACATGGGGGATGAATGGATGGCAGGACCGGCGCGGTCCCGGCGGTTGGGTTCCAATGACCGTGGATACACAGAACGGACTGGTGTTCATCGCACTGGGTAATCCGACAGACCAGAACTATGGCGGGAGCCGTCCTGGTTTGAATCTTTACTCCTCAAGCGTCATTGCGCTGGATGCGGCCACGGGAAAGCTAAAGTGGTATTTCCAAATAGCCCACCACGACATATTCGATTGGGACGCCAATGCTCCATCGACCCTGATCGAAGTCAAAAAGGACGGAAAGACGATTCCCGCCATTGCGCAAAGCACCAAGCAGGGCTACATGTTCATATTCAACCGGCTGACCGGAGAGCCGGTTTTCGGAGTGGAGGAGCGGCCTGTGCCCGCGACCGATGCTCCTGGCGATAAAGCCTGGCCGACGCAGCCCTTCCCGGTTAAGCCCGGACCGATCGCTCGCGTCAGCATGACGCGCGAGGAGGTGAGCAAGATTTCTCCGGAAACGGAGGAGTTCTGCAAGGCTCAATACGACAAGGCCGTCCAGATGGGTCCGGATACGCCCTACATGATGGTGCCGAGCCTGGTGTTTCCCAGTTCGGAAGGCGGCGGGAGTTGGTCCGGCGCTTCGTACGACCCGAATCTGGGATACATATTTGTCAATACCCGCAGCCTGGGAACGATGGGCCAACTCCAGCCGATGCTCTCCTCAGGCATCCTGCCCTCCTATTCGAAGCACAAGATCCCTTTCGACGATAAGAACGGCTACCCCTGCAGCGCTCCCCCTTGGGGAGAGTTGATGGCCATCGATGCCAACACCGCCAACATCGTGTGGCGCGTGCCCTTGGGCGAGTATGAAGAACTCACCGCCAAGGGGATTCCGAAAACCGGCACGCCCAACGCCGGAGGACCGATCGTCACTGCGGGCGGCGTGCTCTTCATCGGGTCGACCGTAGACTACCGTTTCCGCGCTTTCGATCCGAAAACCGGCAAGGAACTGTGGTCGACGAAGGTGGAGAATAATGCCGTGGCAACTCCCATGACGTACCTCGGCCGCAACGGGAAACAGTATGTCGCTACGGTCGCCGGCGGTGGATTGGATAACTTCATCCGACCCGCGGTCGAACCAGGCGGCAAAGTTCTGGTCGTCGCCTACAGCTTGCCGTAGCTTACGGCAATCTTAGTTGGTCAAACAGCGTCTGAAAACGCGGATTCCCGCGCAGCGATTCCCAGCGGGGATCTACTCTCAAACAGATCAGCTCAAAACAGCGATCCTGAAACGCTTTTGTCAGCCACTGAAAGCCCTCGTCCATCTGGCCGAGCGCAAAATGCAGCGATGCCAGTTCGAAAGGTGACACGTATCGTTTCTCGGAGAGCTTCTGAAGCTCTCCCACGATCCGAATGGCTTCGGGTTTCTTGCCGGAGAGAGCGAATGTGCGGCCCAAGGCCGCCTGGATCAGAGGGCTCTGCGGCGAAAGCTGGAGAGCGCGATTGAATGCCGCCGCGGCTTCATCGAACTCGCCGCGTTGCTCTTGCACCAGGCCTAGAATCCAATACGCCGGAGGGAAGTGCGGATTCAATTCAATCGTGTGATCGCACTGGTCCAAGGCGGCTTCAAAATCCTGTTGGTAATAGTAAATCCGAGCCAAATCGCGGGCGATGATCGACGAAATGGGATCGAGCGCTTGCGCGGTCAGAATCTGCTCCAGAGCTTCTTCCAGCCTGCCGAGCGGCGCGAGACAGGACATCGCATACCAATGGCGGGCTGTGGGATACCGCGGGTCGAGTGCAATCGCCCGCTGAAACTCCCGCTCGGCCCCTAGCCAATCCCAATCCTGAGTGGATTTGACGTGCGCGAGGGACGTGTGGCCCTCGGCTGAATTCTCATCCTGAAGGACCGCCCAAGCCGCATTGGACGCCGCTTTCGTCCACACCTCGGCGGGCGCCCATACGCCGTAGTGCGCCAATAAGGAATACGCATCCGCCAACCCCGAGTAGGCCTGCGCATACTGTGCGTTTTCCACGATCGCCTTCTCGAAAAACTCCGCCGCCTTCCTCAAACCCTCGTCCGTTCGCTGGTTCAGATGGTAACGGCCTTGGACGTAGAGATTGTAGGCGGCGAGGTTCTCAGTGGGATGCCGGGCTCCATGAGTTCCGACCGCCAGTTCGTTCTTCAGCACGTCGGCAATCGCCCGAGCGACCTCCTCCTGCACTGCGATCACGTTGTCCAGCTTTCGATCGAATACGCCGGACCACAAGTAGCATCCACTCGGCGCGTCCAGAAGATTCGCGGTAATGCGCGCGTCTCCTCTCGCAAGCCGGACGCTGCCGGTCACGATCAGAGCCGCATTCCCGCGTTCGGCAGCAGCTCTGTTGACGGAGTTCGGTTCGGGCGGCGTATTCTCGCTCCACGCGACCAGACGTACTCCCTCCGTTACAGCCAGAGTGTGGGCAATTTCGTCCGTCAGGCCCTGGCAGAAATATTCCTGATCCGCGGCCGCGCTGTGGTTGGCGAACGGCGCCACCATCACTGCGTTGCGGCTGACCAGCGCGGGACTGATCGATCGTCTGGCTGGCATGGCTTTCGTGGGACGGAAGACCGCGGCATAGCCGCCTTTTGGAAGGTCGATGATGAGCTCGTCGTCCTGCCCTTCCTCGCGATAGTAGCGTGTCAACTGGGCGCGCAATCTTCGCGCCTGAACTCGCACGATGGGGTCGCTTCTGGGGTCGAACGATTCGTCTTTCCCGAATACTTCGACTCCCACCACGAATTCCTTCAGGCGTTCTCCCCTGCCGGCGAGGGTCTCTTCTACGATGAAACTCAAGAAGCGCTTGAGCCGGTCCGCCTGGCGGAAGGCCTTGCTGCTGAAAATCCGATTGAGCTGAGCAACTGCCTTCGCATCCATCTCCTTCCCGAGTTCGGGCGTCACACCCCTCACCGCCATGGTGCTCTCATCATATCCGAGATTTCGGGTTCGGTTTACTGTGCGGTTACCGTTACTCCGTTGTCGGTTCGAATCCATCGGTGCTAGCATTGGGTTCTCGCGAGCATATGTACCCATGGAAGTACACTCTCGGTTTGGTGGTCAGTGTAACGATCTCTGCCGGCATCGCGGCGGGCCAGGACACAAAGTCGGATTTGCCGGACGGCCCTGGCAAAGAGAGCCTGCAACAAGTCTGCTCGTCGTGTCACGACCTGGACACGGTCACAGCGACGCACCGCAGCAAAACGGCGTGGCAGCAGACGATCGACGATATGGTCGACCGCGGAGCATCAGGCTCGGACGACGACATGGCCGCCATTCTCTCCTATCTCACGACCTTTTACGGAAGGGTCAACGTGAACACGGCGACCGTGGAGGAGATGCAGAAATCCCTCGACCTTTCCGCGAAAGAAGCGCGGGCGATTGTCGCGTATCGGGAACACAACGGCAAGATCAACAACCTTGACGAGTTGAAGAAAATTCCTGGACTGGATCCCGACAAGCTCGAGGCGAAACGCGCTTCGATTGCATTCGCGCCATAGGATCACTCCATTTCACGCGGCGGAGCGCCATCGTACGCGACCGGAATGTGGATGCGCATCGCCTTCTCGCGCGCATACTCCTCGGCAACTTCGGCCGTCAAACCCGCCACCCGGCCGATGATGAACACCAGTTTCCCGAATGCCGGTGGAAAGCCCAGGTCGTAAAGCACCGCCGCCAAAGCGCCGTCGATATTGATGGGAAGCGGCTTGACCAACCTGCGTACCTCCTGCTCGAGCGCCTGCACGAAAGCGACACCTTTACCGGCGACGCCCGTCTCGCGCGCCATGCCGAACAGTACCGCGGTTCGGGGATCGGTGGTATGAGTCCGGTGACCCAACCCGGGGAGCCGCTTCTTTGCCGCTCGCGCCTCCTCGGCGGCTCGCTTCGCGGAAGCTTCCAGTGGGATCTGCTCCTTCTCCGCCCGGGCTATGCCGGCCGCAATCATCTCCATGCATGCCGACCCTGCGCCGCCGTGCTCATCGCCGATCGCAAGAACACCGGCCGCGATTGCGGCCGAAAGCGATTGCCGGTTCCCGGACGCAGCGAGGCGCGCCGTCGCACAAGAAGGAGCGCCCGGGCCGTGATCGGCAACCGCGACGAGTATGGCGTCGAGCAGCCGCCTTTCGCCCGCCGCCGGCAGACGCCCCTGATGCAGCAGGAAGATCGTATCGGTGAACCCGGCTCGCGTCATCAGAGCGGTGACATCGTAGCCGCGGATCCAGATGTGCGTCTCGTCGGATGTGGCAATTGCCGTTCGCCAAGGTTCCATATTTAGATCGTATCTGTCCGTCGTCGAAAGACGGAGCTCCCTCAACAAATTAACAGTGCGGTTACGGTAAACTGGAGCGGCCCGTCCTATGGCTCGATCAGCGGTTTGATTTCCTCGTATTTCCTCATCCGCTCCATCGCGACATTCACCTCGTCCAACCGATAGCGATTCGAAATCATCCGGCCGAAGGGGATCGTCCGCTGGTGCTCCGAGATGAAGTTCAAAGCTTTCCAGTAGGACTTCGCCCTTCCCGAAAGCGACCCCAGTATCCGCAGTTGTTTGCTGACGATGAGTGATGGCCGAAATGTAGTGGTTCCGGACCCCAATTGGCCGACCACGATATAGCGGCCGCCCCTGCGGATCAGATCGAGGCCCTCGTTAAAAGCCTGCGGATGCCCGGTGAACTCCAGGATGATATCGGCACCGCGGCCGTCCGTCGAGTGTTTCACCCGCTCCAGCCGTTCTGCGGGCATTGTCCTGTCGACGGAGATGATCTCGTCCGCGCCGAACTCTTCGGCGATCGCGAGCCGTTGATCCGGAGCACCGATGGTGATCACCCGGCGAGCTCCCGAGACCTTGGCGGCCGCGGTCGCCAGCAGGCCGAGAGGACCGGCGCCCTGGATAACTACAACTTCGTTAGTCGCGATCCCGTTCAGAACGTCCATGGCATTCATTACGGAACGCAGCGCGCAACTCGAAAGACTCGCCAGTTCGCTGGGAACGCCGTCGGGAACGCGGATTCTGCCTGCGTCCGGCAATACGTAGCCATACTCGGCAAATCCACCCATCAGGTACGGAAGCCGATCCATTCGTTCGTACATGTAACGGCGCGCGTTCTCGCAGAGTGTAGGCTGCTGGGCCACGGTACAGAAGAAACACGAGTTGCACGACGTGTGGGTCCACGTGATCCGGTCGCCAACGCGGATCCGCTGCCCGGCGGAATCGCGCGCGGGTCCATTGCCCATCGCGACGATCCTCCCGACCATCTCGTGCCCCAAGATCACGGGGAGTTCGACCTTCGCAGAAAGAGAGCCCTGCCACAAATGCACGTCCGTCCCACAAACGGAGCACATTTCGATCCGCGTCAGGATCGCGCCCGGTTCGAGCTCCACGGGGATAGGAACGTCCTCGACCGAAATCGGAGCGCCGAAACTCCGGACGACTGCTGCCCGGCTGACCGAAGGGTAAGGCGTCATGGTTCGAGTCTAGTCGAACCAGAAGCCCTTCGGGCATCGGAAGATCCCGGGATTGTCAGCCCATCCGGCAATCGTCCGGTCTTTTACCGTAAGGTTACTGTTACTTCGTTGTGAAGCGAGCAACCGAAATGATACGTTCATACCCAGTTTATGCACCGTTTGCGGTGTGGTTCGACGGGGTTGTACTCCGGAGAGGTTAAAGCATGCGATTCAACGTGGGAATCGGTCAGTACGCGGAAAGAGCGGCGTCGAGTCTGTGGGAAAAGACCACGGCCGCTGCAGGGGAACCAAGTTTTCGGTTTGGGGCATTGTTGGCCGCGGTCCTCTTGCTGGCCGGGGCCGCATTCGCTCAAACCTTCGTCGCCAGCCTCGGAGGAACCGTCAACGACGCGAGCGGAGCCGTGGTTCCCAACGCGGTTGTGACGGCCACCGGAATCGAAACCGGCGTTGCCACCAAGACGACCACGAATGAGAGCGGCGTTTACGTGTTTCCGAGCTTGCCTCAAGGCAATTACCGCGTCAGCGCGGAAGCTGCCGGCTTCAAAGTCTTCGTGTATCCGCGCGTCGTGCTCGATGTGGGCGCACAGGCGAGAATCAATTTCAAGCTGGAAGTGGGCGCGGCCAATACTACCGTGCAGGTCACCGCCGCCACGGAATCGCCGCTGATGAGCACCAGCGCGACGGTGGGCGGTATCGTCACCGGAGACGAGATTCTGCATCTTCCGCTGATCGATCAGAATGCCGCCAACCTGGCTCTTACGCAGGCTGAATTCGCGGGCGGCATCGGCGGCGGTGTCAGCGTGGCCGGCGGTTCTACCATGATGCTCGCCACCACCGTGAACGGCATCAGCGTTTCCAACACGCGACTGGACCGCGCCGGTGGCCTGCTCTCATTCCAGCTTACGCAAACGGTCGATATGGTCGACGAGGTGAAAGTCACCAGCAGCCCCATCGATGCCGAATCGGGACGATCTCTCGGCCAGGTGCAGATGGTGGTGCGGTCGGGAACCAACTCGCTCCATGGCAGCCTGGTGGACGGATTGCGCAATACCGACCTCGACGCCAACACCTTCTGGAATAACTTCAACCAGCCGTACCTGCCCCGCCAGGTGCTGGTTCGCAATCAATACGCGGCGCGTGTCGGCGGCCCCATCCGCAAGAACAAAACCTTCTTCTTCTTCCTCTACGACGGCAACCGCCAACGAACGTCCGCCACTGGGACGAACACGGTGCTGACGGCGGCGGCACGGCAAGGCCAATACCGCTTCTTCCCGGGAGCGATCAACGCGAATTACGCCGCCACCGCCAATCCGGTGGTGGACATCGCCGGGAACCCGGTCCGGCCGGCGACGGCAACCGGCCCGCTGCAGACCGTCAGCGTTTTCAACCAGGACCCCAACCGTCCCAATCCGGACCCCAGCGGGGTGGTGCAGAAGTACATCGGCATGACTCCGCTACCCAACAACTTTACCGTGGGCGACGGACTGAACACCGCCGGTTACTCCTGGGCGATTCCCTCATACAATGACCTGGATCAGTTCACCGTGCATGTGGATCACTATCTCAGCGCCAGCCATCACCTGAGCGTAGTGGTAACGCACGAGCACCAGTATTACACCAGCACGACGTCAGTGTTTCCGACTCTGCCTGTATCGGGAGATAACCAGGACCACTCCTGGTTTGCCTCCGTCAACCTGGATTCCACTCTCAAGCCGAACATCCTCAATCAATTCAGAATCGGATTGCAGCATCCCGACCTGTTACAGGACAGCGGCGTGGAAGCTTATCCGCAGGCGTATCCGTCGATCAACAGCATCCTGTTCCAGCCGGGCTTCTCGACGTTCAGTAGTCCCATTCCGGGCAGCATCCAATCGGAACTGATCGATCCCGTGTACACGCTGGGCGATGGCCTGACCTGGACGCACGGCAGGCATTCGATCAAGTTCGGATTCCAGGTCGACTACAATTCGTCCAACTCGTATAACATCAACAACGATTTCACACCGGTGGTTACGTTGGGCGCGGGCAGCACGGCCGTGCAGAATATTCAGAACACGCCTGGGCTGGTGGCGCAGAACCAAGCCTTGGCACAGAACCTGCTGACCGATCTCACCGGCTCGGTGGCGTCGGTCGCCGAAGGGTTCGGCGTCGCCAACGGCAAGAATCCGCAGTGGATCGTCTATCCTTCGCGCGCAGCGTGGGAACAGCGGGACGCCAACGGCTTCATCAAGGACGATTTCAAGCTGACCCCGAACCTGACGATCAACTTCGGCATGCGCTGGGACTGGGTCGGAGTGCCGTGGGAGAAATGGGGACGCATGCTCGAACCAACCAACGGCTTCGCCGGCGCTTTCGGTATCTCCGGCACGAATTTTGCCAACGCCTTGTGGACTCCCGGAGCCAATTCCGGCCAACTCACACAATTGCAAACCGTGGGAAAGAACTCCGCCAACCCCGGCACGACGCTCTACAACAACTACTTCAAGGGGTTCGAGCCGGCTGTCGGCCTGAGTTGGGCGATTCCGTATTTCGGAGCGAATAAGACCGTTCTCCGCCTCGGATACGGCATATCGCGCCCGATGACCCAAAGCTTCCTGGATATCAGCGGCGTGGTGACGCAGTTTGGAACGGTTACAACGCAGACTTCGGTTGCGCCCACATTCTTGAGCGGCGTGGGCCTTCCCCTCGCGCCGACATACGCCAACCCCTTACAGACGTGGCCGATCAACGATAAGACGCAGAATATCGTGGTGAGCGATCCGAACTTCGCGCCGGCCGTGGTCCAGAACTACACCGCCTCGATCGAACGGCAGATCACTCCCAGCCTGACGCTGGCAGTCCGCTACGTGGGCAATAAGAGCACGCACATGCCCGGCGGTTTCGCCTTGAACACGCCCAACGTCTTTGAGAATGGAATCGCGGCCGCCGCGATCACCACGGCGCAGGGAGGCAATGCGCCATTGTTCAATCAGATGCTCATGGGGGTCACGTTCCCGGGAATCGGCACCGTCAATGGCACCACCTTAACAGGCTCGCAAGCGCTGCTGCAATACTCCGGCACCTATGGCTATTTCGCCGGCAACAGCGCCGGCGGTCTCGCCAGCTTTTTTAACACCACGCAGGCCTTGGCGCCTGCCGGAAGCAATCCGGTCAGAGGCTGGATGCTGGGAAAGGCCGGCCTGCCGCAGAATTTCATCGTGGTGAATCCGCAGTTCAACAATGTGACCGACGAATGCGCCTGCCTCAACGCGCTCTATAACTCGGGAGTGGTGGAAGTGATCAAACGTTTCTCGAGCGGGCTGAACTTTGACGGCAATTTCGTCTGGGCAAAGAGCATGAGCCTGAACGGCTTCAGCCTGGACCCGCGCAACTGGAACGCGCAGCGCGAACCCGGCGGACAGCAGTTTACCTGGAAGGCCAGCGGCACGTATGAGCTGCCGTTTGGCCGCGGTAAACGCTGGCTGAACGATACTTCCGGGGTGTCGGCCATCGTCGGCGACGTTCTGGGCAACTGGCAGTACGGTGGCATCTTCACGTTAAACTCGGGAAGCTATCTCAGCTTCACTTGCTCCGGCGATCCCACCGGAGGAACCGATCCTTGTACTACGCTGATGCCCATGGGCAGTAATCCCGGGCACGTCATCCGTACCGGCAACGGCGTTGTCTATTACAACCCGAGCCAGTTCAAGCAGGTGAAGGATCCATATTGCAGCTCTATCACCAACCTCTATAACCTGCAAAGCCATTGCAGCGATCTTGCTCTGGAGTACAACGGCAATATCCTGATGGAGAACTCCGCCCTGGGTCAACAAGGGACGGCGGACCCGGTTTCCAACTGGCAAGGCCCCGGCCTTTTCGATTTCGACATGAACATGCTGAAGCGGTTTACGATCAAGGAGCGATGGACCACGGAAATTCGCGTGGATGCCATTTCCGCCACCAATACGCCGCACTTCCCCAATCCCACTACCAACATCGATTCCACCAGTTTTGGCCGGATTTCCGCTCCATCCGCCGGCGGATCGAATTCATTTACCACCCCGGCGGTATTCTACGGCAACCGTGTGTATGTGGTGAATCTCCGTGTCAGCTTCTGAGAAGATGAGATTTGCAATTCTATTTCTCTGCGGATCGGCCCTGCTTTCAGCCCAGGGAAATCCGAAAATTAACAAGGTCGGTGCGGTTCCCACTTCACCGGCTTCGGGCCAGGAGATGTTTCGCGCGTATTGCGCATCATGTCATGGCGTGGAAGGCGCAGGCGACGGTCCCGCCGCTCCGGCGCTCAAGATGCCTCCTACCGATTTAACCAGCTTGTCCCGCAAGAACGGCGGCACCTTTCCCGCCATGCGGGTGCGGAATTCCATCAAGGATGGCGCACCGCCGGAGCACGGCTCCAAGGAAATGCCGGTCTGGGGGCCGATCCTATCGTCCGTCAGCGGCGATAACTCCGGCGTGGTGGATCAGCGCGTGAGCAACCTGGTGAAGTACCTTCAGTCGATCCAGGTGAAATGAAGGTTTGCCTGATCCTTAGAAGGTCTCCGAGTTGTAAAACTCGCCGAACAGCTCCGCCTCGCTCGGCCGGTCTTCGGCGATAGGCCGCGCCACCCAGGTCACTTGCATATAGTGCTTCAGCGCGATGTTGTCGTTGGTGATGTTGCCGCCCCAGACGCCGCAACCCATGCTCGATGTCATCGGCATCCCATTGTTGAAAGCTCCGGCGTTGGCTTTGGATTGCGGCTGCCTCACCATGATCCGGCTCACCGGCGCCATCAGCGCCAGCCGGTGGATGTGATCTTCATCCCACGAATAGATTCCGCACGAGTGTCCCTTGCCGCCCACTTCATAAATCCGCCGCACCATCTCCAGCGCGTGCTGAAAGTCCCCGCCGTATTTGAAAATCGCCAGCACGACGCACAACTTCTCGCTCGAAAAAGGATGCGCTTTTCCGATGTGCTCCTCCGGAACGATGAGAAATGTTTTCCCGTCCGGAATGGGAAATCCGGCCATCTCCGCAATGCGCTTCGCCGGGCGTGCGATCGTATCGGAGGTCCGGTGGCCGTTCTCGTCCCACAGCGCTTTCCGAAGCTTCTCCTTCTCACCTGCTGCCACCAGGTATCCGCCCTCCGCCCGTAACTGTTCCAGAAACCGATCGAAAATGCTCTCTTCCACAATCAGGTTTCCATCCGCCGAACAGCCCGAACCAAAGTCCGATGTCTTACTAAGCCGGGTATTGCGCGCTGCTTCGGCGATATCAGCCGTTTCGTCGATCACCATAGTGGCGTTGCCGGCTCCCACGCCATAAGCCGGCTTGCCGGAGCTGTATGCCGCCTTCACCATGGCCGAACCGCCGGTAGCGATGGTCAGGTCGCAGATCGCCATCAGTTCCTGCGCCAGAGGGATGCTGGGCTTTTCGACGCACTGAAACACGTCTTCCGGGGCGCCTTCCCGCGTCAGCACTTCACGCATGATCCGCACCGTCTCCACGGTAGTCTTGCGGCTGGCCGGATGCGGTGAAAAAATGATGGCGTCCTTGCATTTCAGTGCGTAAATGCCATTGCCCGGCTCCGTGAGGGCGGCATTGGTCACCGGTACGATGGAGGCAATCACCCCGGCCGGCTTGGCGTATTTCACGATCCCTTTCTCGGGGAGGTTCTCAATTACCCCCATGCTTTTCTGGCGCAACGCATCCCGTAGGATACCCATGATCTTAAAGCGTTTATTCGGCCGTCCCTGACGGTCCCCCAAACCGCTTTCGTCCACTCCCATGTGGGCCAGCCGGGTCGCCGTAGTTTCGTTCGCCGTCGCCCAGCCGACCGCACGGATCAATCGATCCACCCGGTCCTGATCGTAGTCCGCGATCCGGCACATCGCCTGCCGCGCCCTCGCGAGTAAGTCCTGAGCGTATTGTTTTTCTTCTGTGGTGATCGATCTGGCCATAGGAATCTTCCCAGATATAGCATGTGATCGAGGGGACGAAGCCGCTTCGTAACCGTGCTGCTACGGTTAAGTGTGTGACCAAATTGGACGGCCGCTACTCCGCGAGCCAACAATTCCAAATGCTGGGTTATCTTAACGGTATCGGCACCGTAAAACCGTTGCCGCTTCCGATTTCCACCCGTTAAGATCAACGTGCATGTCTCAAGAAACGAACCATCAGGGAACCGCTGCTATTATGGCTGCTGTGACGCAAGGTTCAGGTTTGCGCCCGCCTCAGGCGGGTACGCGCATCGCCGCATATCAATTGACGGATTATCTGGAGCGCATTGGAGTGGAGGTAGTTTTCGGCCTGTGCGGTCACACCGTGATTGGATTCCTGGATGCCCTGGGCAAGAGCCAGATCCGGTTCATTACCACCCGCCATGAGCAGGTAGCCGCTCACGCCGCCGATGGTTACGCGCGCGCTTCCGGCAAACCTGGTGTGCTGTTGACCCATCTGGGGCCTGGCTTGACAAATGCGGCCACAGGGGTAGCTAACGCGGCGCTCGACTCCGTTCCTATGGTCGTGATTGCCGGCGATGTGCCGTCCTATTACTACGGCCGGCATCCCCACCAGGAAGTCAACCTTCATCAGGATGCCGATCAGTTTCAAATCTACCGGCCTTTCGCCAAACGGGTCTATCGGGTGGATCGCGCGGAAGATCTGCCGCGTATCGTAGAACGGGCATTTCACTTGGCGCAGTCCGGGAGGCCCGGTGTGGTGCTGGTGGACGTGCCCATGGACATCTTTTCCGCCGACCTGGCGGATGGCGCGTTTTCGAAGGTTCCGCCATACATCGCGCGCCCCGCGATGGACGCATCGACTGCCGCGCGCATTCTGGAACTGTTGAAATCGGCCCGTAATCCTTTGATCTACGCCGGCGGCGGAGTGCTGGCGAGCCGCGCCACCGCTGAACTGACGGATCTCGCAGAGTGGCTGGAAGTCCCGGTGGCCCACACCCTCATGGGCAAGGGCTGTATGCGCGAAGACCATCCGCTGCTGCTGGGAATGACGGGATTTTGGGGGACTCCAGTGGCCAACGAGGCCTGCCGCACCGCCGATCTCATTCTGGCGGTCGGGACGCGCCTGGCGGAGGCCAACTCCAGTTCGTGGGACTCCCGCTACACCTTCGCGATTCCCCCGACGCGCTTGATCCACATCGATATCGACGTGGCCGAGATCGGCCGAAACTATCCTACCGAGCTGGGTGTAGTTGCGGACGCGAAGTCCGCGATTTCGGCCTTGGTGGTGGAGGCCAGAAAAACCAATCAAGCGCCCCGGAGGCCCGAGCTCCGCAGGACAATCGACAGTGGCCGGGCGGAGTTTGTGGCCAATTGGCGCGACCAATGGAATTCCTCGCAATTCCCGCTCCGGCCGGAACGAATTTTGAGCGAGCTTCACAAAGCGCTGCCCGAGGACGGAATCATTGTCTCTGATGTCGGCTGGAACAAGAATGGAGTGGCCCAGCAATATCCGATCACCGTCCCCGGGACCTTTATTACCCCGAGTGGTCTGGCCACCATGGGGTTCGGTCCGTCGGCGGCCCTGGGAGTGAAGATCGCGCAGCCGAAACGCGCGGTGGTTTCCTTGATCGGCGATGGCGCCTTCAGCAGCAACATGTCGCCGGTGGCAACCGCCATGGAGGCGAACATCGCAGTAGTGTGGGTAGTCATGGACAACTCGGCCTTCGGGACCATTGCCGGTCTTTCGGGCATGCACTTCGGCTGGGATTTCGGATGCGTGTTCGAACGCGACGGCGAACCCTACCATATGGACTACGCAGCCGTGGCACGGGCATGTGGTGCGCGGGGAGTCAAGATCGCGGCCGCCGATGAGTTGGGGCCCGCGCTGAGCGATGCCTTGGCTTCGGGTGAGCCGGCGGTCATCCAGGTGCCCATGGAAAACGCGCCAACGCCCACGCCCGGTTATTGGAACATCAATGATATCTATCGCGTCGGATCTTAGCGCCGAATCACGGCTTCCGTTTACCGGGCCGCGGGTTATTTTTCGCCGGTAGCGGCGTCGGCTCCGGGGAAGGGCCGAGGCGTCACATTGCCATCGGTGAGCCGCAACGCCCACTTAATCGCTTCGAAATAGATGTGGTAGATGTCGGGATCATCCCACGTCTTGGCGTCGTGCGCGAAAGTTGCGTAGAAAACCCGCCCCTTGCCGTACATCTTCGCCCAGGCGATGGGGAAATCGCCGTTCGTGATGTGGACGTTCTGGTTTACCGGCAACTTGGAGGCGTCCAGCCGTAGTAAAACCCGGCTCTTCTCGCGGGAAAAATCTTTGGTTTGATAGAACTCATCGCGAATGTCGAACGTCAGCGGCAGGTGCTTGGTCGCGGGGAAGTCTGGGGCCTCGTTAATGACCGTGCCCATCACATTGCCCCAGGGGTGACCGTCGAACCGCCCCCCGATCATTTCTCCGAATTCCGGCCACGAAAGAAACGCCGTGGTGGCGATGTGGGCTGCGACGAAGCCTTTTCCATCATCATGCACGAATGCCAGTAGGTCCGCCTTCTGGTCGTCCGTGAGTTCCACCTCGCGATGGCCCATAAAAAAGATCGCGTCCGCCATCGCCAGGCTGGGTCCGCCGCTCGCCGGCTGGCCGGTGGTCATCTTCGGGTGCTTCGAGATGATATTCGAATCGGTACGGATGTAGGTATCCCAGAGGCCGGATTCATACCCCAGACGTTCGATCGTCGCCAGAGCGTGGGAAACCGAGTCGTGCTGGGCGATGCCGTTGCGGGTATCCGCCCAAGCAATCACCACTTTCTTACCACCGCGCCGCGCGCCACGCCCACCGCGTCCGCCGCCCTGCTGCCCACGGCCGCGTCCGCCCTGCGACGCCGCGCTCGCAGGGGCGGTCTGCTGAGCTATCAACGCGAAGCCGCAAAAGACCACGCCAGCAAGGACCAGACCTGCCCTGTTCCGGTGCATAATTGAAATCTCCTTGCCCCCGTAATTCCGCACTCACCCGTGTCGTTACAGACGGATACAGCGTATCACCTGCATCGCGAGCGAGGCGAAACTTAACCGTAGCGACACGGTTACGGCACTGGCTCTTAGACCACGGAATGAACCGGCGCCGAGGCGGCCGAGACGGCGATTTTACCGTAAGACCACTGTTACTCGGTTGTGCTGCCGCAGGCTGGGCTGCTACGCTCGTTACCGATTTGTGTGCCGCCGAGTTGAACGCTTCAGCAGCCCGCAGTCAGAATTCTATTCCGTATGCCACAACCGCGTACGCATAACGCACTATGAATTGCGATAAAAAAACCCTTCTGAGCGGTCTTGCCATCGGCGCCGTGATTGCCTGCCTCTCTTATGGGCAGCAGAAGAAAACGGCGTCCGTTACGCCGTCGAATTATGCAGAGTCGAAGGAATGGCCGACATATGGCCACGATTCCGGCGGAATGCGGTACTCGCCCTTGACGCAAATCACACCGGCAAATGTTTCGAGCCTTGAAGTTGCCTGGACATATCACCTGAAGCCGGCGAACTTCGTCGCTCCAGCCGCTGGACGGGGCGAAGGGCGCGGTGGTGGGCGCGGCCGTGGACGCGGCGAGGGACGCGGCGGGAATACCGGCTTCCGAGCCGCCGAGGTGACGCCGCTGGTGGTGAATGGGACCATGTACATCGCCTCGCCTTACGGTCAGGTGGTTGCGCTCGACCCCACCTCCGGGAAGCAAATCTGGGTTTACGACCTGCCCGAGGGCGATCGCCCGGCCACGCGTGGGGTGGAATATTTTGCCGGCGACAAAACAACTCCGCCTCAGATCGTAGTCGGGACTTCGGGCGGCAGACTGCTGACGCTCGACGTGAAAACCGGTGCTTTGAACTCCAAGTTCGGTGCGGATGGAATTGTGGATCTGAACACTCCCGAGATGCGCAACGGCACCACGAGGGGCAACGCCGGCGTCTCTTCGCCGCCCGTCATGTATCAGAACCTGATTATTATCGGGGATCATGTCCAGGAAAACAGCGGCCCAGGTGTGGCAGGTGACGTGCGCGCCTTCGACATCCATGACGGCAAACTCGCCTGGACCTTCCATTCCATCCCTCGGCCGGGCGAAAAAAACTTCGGCACCTGGGCAGGCGATAGCTGGAAGGAGCGCAGCGGCGTAAATGTCTGGGGCTTTATGACGGTAGATATCGCGCGCGGAGTCGTTTATATGCCGTTCGGCGCGCCTTCAGGTGACCTGTTCGGCGGCGACCGTCCCGGCAACGATCTCTATAGCACCAGCGTGGTAGCAGCCGATGCCAAAACCGGAAAATATTTGTGGCATTTTCAAGTTGTGCATCACGATATCTGGGACTTCGATCTCGAATCGCCGCCGGTGCTGATGGACATCAGACGGAATGGCAAGGTGATTCCTTCCGTCGCCGTTTTCGGCAAAAGCTCTCTGCTGTTCCTGCTGGACCGAACCAATGGCAAGCCGATCTATGACGTGACCGAGAAAGAGGTCGGTCAGACCGGCGTTCCCGGCGAGAAGACCTCGCCGACACAGCCTTTTCCTTACAAACCGGCGCCCCTCGGGCGGACCGACTTCACCATGAAGGACATCGCGACGGTGACGCCGGAGCTGGAAGCAGCGTGCCGAAAGCTGATCAGCGATAACAATATCCAGGTCGGGATGGGACCGTATGCGCCGCCCACCTACAATCATTCGCGTGTGATCTTCCCCAGCGAAATTGGCGGCCCGAATTGGGGCGGCGCGTCGTTCAATCCGAAGCTTGGCTACCTCTTCATCAATTTGAATGACCTGGGCCAGCTCAACGGGGTGAAGGATCCGGCGTCCGGTCCTGTCGATCTCACCACCCTGGCGGGCAGCAATCTACCGGGCAGCCGCACCGGCCCCTATGCGAACGGGGGACCCTCCGGCCGTTTCCGCGACAACGTATCCCACATGTTCTGCAATCAGCCGCCGTGGGGCGAACTGGTGGCGGTCAACGTCAACACCGGCGATATCGTCTGGCGCGTGCCGCTCGGCATTACAGATAGTCTTCCGCCCGAGAAACAGAATACGGGCCGCCCCGGCATGGGCGGCTCGATCTCTACGGCTTCGGGCCTGGTATTCATCGGCGCCGCGGATGACAACCGCTTCCGTGCTTTCGACGCGAAGACCGGCAAGGAATTGTGGTCCGCCAAGCTCAACGCCTCGGCGGAATCGGTGCCGGCCACTTATTTGGGTAGTGACGGCGGGCAGTATGTCGTGGTGGCGGGAACGGGCGGAGGTGACGCGGGCGCGCCAGTAACGTCGGACGAGATCACGGCATTCCGATTGCCTAAGGCACAGGACTGAGCCTCCAGCAGTTCTTGAGCGTGTCAGCCGGGTCTGAGCCGTCCCGTTTACCGTAGCGCTACCGTTACCTCGTGGAGTCCCGCGGGACGCACTGGTAAACTTCTGCCATCAGCGCCGACTGCCTCAGCAAACGCATGGCTCGCCTGCTCGTGTAGTGTCCCCGAATAAGCTGGTCTTTCGTTTGCGGCTCTTTCGGGTCGCGCAGCCGGGCTGCATCTGTTCAAGAGTTTGACGGCAGCGCGCGAGTTTAGCCACGATGGAGTCGACGGTCGCTGTCCAGACAAACGGTTTTGGTTTCTCGTTCCAGGCGGCAAAACGTTGTTGCCAGCGCGAAATGGGCTCAAGAGATCCATATCATTCTCGACAACTTATCGGCGCACAAAACCAAAGCGGTGGCCGAGTTCCTGGAGGCCAACCCGAAGGTGCGGTTTCATTTCACGTCGTGCCTACTGCCGGTCAGCCACGCCATTCCGCTGGACCTACACGGATGCCAAACGGCGAATCCGACCCGTAGTGACGATATGACCGGGACAGTCCACTAGCAACGGTTGTGGCGAGAAAATTCGCGGAAATTAGGAGAGAGTTTCGGGAGGGGATTTCTTTCCCTCGTTTGCTATATCCAGCCGGTACTCAATGACTTTGATGGCGAGGGCGCGTTCGGGGAAATCCATCCAGCTCCGGCAATTGCGGTCCTTCCCGCCCGATGACTTCGGAAACGGGATACCCTCGTCGTGGAGTGCTTCACAAACGTCGTCCAGCTTCGACCGCCAATCTCCGTCCGGCGCGACGCGCGCGACGACCTCGGCCACGCGCAGTGTGCTCTCGTAATCACGCTTCGGCCCGCGCTTCCGCCTCGGTGCCGTGCCGTCGCTGCGTGCAGGTTGCGGAGATGACAGCGGTTTAGGTTCGCAGACCTGCGCTGATTTGGGCTCCTCTGCCGGATCGGCATCGGTACCCAGGCGAGACTGCCGACCCTGATCGTTCCGATGCGGAGGCCGCTGGCCGCGACGCGAAACGTGCACGGCGCGATCTTGACCAGACTGGCGAAAGAGGCGCGACCATGAGCCAGTCCCGAGGCCTGCCGCCAGGGCGCGACGGATGAAGATGATGCCGGCGCGCTTTGGTTGTATGGCGTATCGCAGGCTTGGAGTGACGAGCTGGGCGATGTGCGGCAGGACGTTTACACTGTGGCGGATGGCTAACCGGTGAATGCATCGAGGTGACAATCGCCGGTAGGTAGATGTCTACCACCGCTATTCCTGGGTGCTGAACAATGTCCTCAAGGCGTCGGCTTCAGGATCTTTCTGATTACAGCGAGCCCATGCCTTTGTCGCTGATGTCCACCATTGCGAAGTGATAGGGAGGGCTCCAGCGGATAAGGAAGTTGACTTCGGGTTCCGGCGCAAAGTTCTTCTGAGCAACTCGCGCAACGGCAAGACGACCAAGGCCCTGAAAGGCGACTTCGGCGAGCTGCCGCTGGAGACGCCGCGGGATCGAAACGGGACGTTCGAGCTTTCCTGTGGAGTGCGATCGTCAATCGTATACTCGCGGTTGACATCCGTCGAAAACAGATAGTGAGTGCCGGACGGAGCCCAGTCGGGATCCAGGGATTGGCCGCCCCGGCTCAGCATGATCGAGACGGCGCCGCCGGGCACGGCAATCTCGCCCAAATCGGATTCGTTGGATTCGGCCTGGTAGACGATGCGCTTCCCATCCCGGGACACCGAGGGATTGAGCAACATCTCGCTGCTCCGGTAAATGGTTCGGAACGGTTGCATTTTGGGTAACCGGCAAGAGCCCTGACGAGCGACAATGCGAGTTTGAGCAGGGTTGGACTCAGGCAGCCACGTCTTTTCGCGGAAATCGCCTGTTTGGCCGGAACTGCGACGGCTTGTTTTCATTAACTTACGGGTGGGCACTGTTAACCAAACGGTCGTCCATGTGTCTGGCGGGAATTGAGTCAATCCCAGTCCTTTTCAACGCAGCCCCTACAGAACACGCTGTTTTACCCGTGGTGCGCCGGCCTGGCATTCTTCATCGCGAATTACGCGTCTTTGCTCAAGTCTCCTCTTCCTTGACCGCGGGGTCCCGCCCAGAATTCTCCCAGCGGTCACACCGGAATTCCGGCCGCGATGGCATGGGTCGCACACGGCCACTCTCCCGCGGTTATTCATCGTATCGCCGCACAAGCCTCGCGGCTCGCCCGGTAGTCCGGAACTGGACCGGCCTGGGCTTCGGTAGGGTAGCCGGGGTATACTCTGGCCTGCCGGTCGGCGGGCCCGAAGACGCATTGTTGCTGTGCCGAGGCACTCCGGTCCGGAGAAACTGCTATGTCCTGTGCGGCCGGATTTCCGGCCGGGGGGATCGTGAGTCCCAGGAGGAGGAGTAAAATGCAAGACCTCACGCACGCTCGCTCGTCAGCACTGCTGCTCGCCGGCGTGCATCTCGCATCGTGTTTCGTCTCATTCGCTCAATCGCCCGCAGAACTGCGGGTCAACGGCCAGCGGGTAAACGCGCACTTGAGCGCGCTCTCCAGGTTCGGCGCCAACCCTCAAGGCGGAGTCAGCCGCATCGCCTATTCGGAAGCCGACCTGCAGGGCCGTAATTATGCTGTAGCGCTGATGAAACAGGCCGGTCTCAGCGTCCATATCGACCCGGCAGGTAATATCGTCGGGACGCGGGCCGGCAGCGACGCCGGGCTGAAACCTCTGCTTATCGGTTCCCATATCGATTCAGTTCCGATGGGTGGGAATTACGATGGCGACGTAGGCTCCCTGTCCGCAATTGAAGTCGCTCAGGTCCTGGACGAAAAGCGGATCCCGCTCCGCCATCCGCTGCAAGTGATCATTTTCGAGAACGAAGAGGGCGGGACAATCGGCAGCAAGGCTTTGGGAGAAGGCTTGAGCAACGCCGAACTGGATCGCGTCTCGCAGAGCGGGAAATCGATTCGCGAAGGCATTCGGTTGCTCGGCGGGGATCCGGATCATATTGCCGCTGCTCAGCGACCGCACGGCAGCATCGCCGGTTATTTCGAACTGCACATTGAACAGGGCGGCCGATTGGAGCGGGAAAAGATCGACATCGGGGTGGTGGAAGGCATAGTGGGCATTTTGCAATCCGAGGTGACCATCCAGGGCTTTGGCAACCACGCCGGCACAACGCCTATGGACCAGCGGCACGATGCCCTGCTATCAGGCGCCCGGCTGATCGAAACGGTGAACAAGGTAGTGACCAGCGTGCCCGGGGCTCAAGTCGGCACCGTGGGATGGGTCAAGGTCGAACCGGGTGCGTATAACGTCATCCCGGGGAAGGTGACGCTGGGGGTGGAGGTGCGTGACCTCGAGGAACAGAAATTCGTTGGACTGTTTCAGCGCATCCAGAGCGAAGCCGGCGCGCTCGGCAAGTTAAACGGCACGACGTTTCATTTCAGCGAGCCCCTGATGATTCGCCCGGCATTGATGGACCCGGGGTTCCAGGAGTTGATTGGCAACGCCGCGCGCGCGCTCGGGTTGTCCACGAAAGCCATGCCGAGCGGCGCGGGACACGATGCGCAGGAGATGGCGCGGATCGGTCCCGCGGGCATGATCTTTATCCCCAGCATTGGCGGCATCAGTCATTCCCCTAAGGAGTTCTCGCGCCCGCAGGACATTGAGAACGGCGCGAATGTCTTGCTGCAGTCCGTGTTCGCCTTCGACAAGCGCTGATGGCGGAAGTGCGAAACGCCCGATTGCGAAAACGATGCGCCTGGCGCGCAGGATGCATCGCACAGCGCGTCCGCCCACCTCGTTGCGTTCTCGAGGAAGAACGACTCCTGTGTGCCGGCGACAAAAGGAAGCGCGCGGAAGCGGACTCGGCATAACGCCACTCCGATAGACGGACCCAGGTGCGCTCGGTGGACCAGCCGGCCGAAAACCCTCCGCCTATTTGTACCTATTTCGCAACGCGGAGGGCGTCTTCGACCGGCGTGAGCCAGTAACGATAGGAGTGCGGCTCGTCTCCCGCGATCCGGTAGGCGGGCATGGGATACGCGTCCAACGTCCAGCTGTTGATGCCGCCGGCGCCCATCATCTTCCAATCCAGGTTGAGATAGATCTCCGGGTGGTGCTTCATCTGGAACGTATAGCCGGCGTTCTCCATCTCGTCCTTCGTGTAGTGGCGCGCGCTCACGCTGAGAGTCGGAGCACCGGTAGCCTTCAGGCCGATTCCCGCGGCGTTGGTGAGCCTCACCCACCGCACGTCCACCTTGCTGCCGTTTTCCTGCGGCCGCATGTATTCCACCCATTGCTGGTCCACCGTGCCGCTGTAGACGCCGACCCGCTCGAAGGCGCGATCGATGAGCGTCTCCCTGGGGCCCCGGCCATACCAGGTAATCTTCTCCAGTCCCGGAGCCACGACCAGCTCATTGCCGAAGCGCGGCATCATGGCGAGTTTCCGAGTGCCGGGTCTGTAGGCGCATTCGACCATGACGTCGCCCGTACCGTAGATCGTGTAGGTCATCGAGTAAGCAGCGTCGACTACGGGAAGCGCAGCCGAAACCGTCACGCGCGCGGCGGCTTCGCTGATCCTCTCGATCCGCGTCTCCTTCACCTCCCAGCGCGGGCCGGCTTCCTGCCAGACCGGAACGTCGAGCGTCGGGTCGTCCGCTGCCCGGCTACGGGAGGCTTTCCAGGCGCCGCGGTCGTTGTTGGTGGGGGCGCGCCAGAAATCCGGTAGCGGCCCACGCTCCAGCAGGGTCACGCCGCGGAATCGATACTGGGTGATCACGCCGTTCTTCTTATCGAATCGCAGCGAGAAGGCCGGACCCTGGAAGATCGCTTCAGCATCGTTCTCTTTCAGCGTGAGAGGCACCTTGGCGGAGGGCTCGATTGGTTTCGCCGGCGAGGATTCCGGCAGCAGGAACTGGTCCCAGGCGATCTCGTAACCCGCGGGAGCCCACGCCGTCGCGTGCTTGAGCCGGAAGCTGAGGTTCAGCCAGTATTCCGTTCCGGGCCGCGGCTCGACTTTGGGGAGCGGCAGCGTGTACTCCTTCCCGGCGCGCGGTTCGATATCGAGTTCCGGCAACTTTCCGGAGGCCATGGTCCGCCCCTCGGCTTTCATTTCCCAATCGCCCTCGATGAGATCTTTGGGGTTGATGAAGTCGTACCAGTTTTTCACCCGAATGCGGCCGGCGAGGAGATCCACGGCGCTCGCATGCAGATAGCGGTAGACATACTTGACCGCATACAGGCCGGGGTGCGGAATGCGGTCGGCCGAAACCAGGCCGTTGTTGTTGAAGTCGTTGTCATTGCGCACGCCGGTCTTGTCTTCCCACCAGCCGCCGTAGGCGAGAAACGTAGACTTCGAGGTGTTCTCACGATATTCGCCCGGCACCGGCAAGCGGATGCCCTGATCCACCCAGTCCCAGATGAAGCCGCCCTGCGCGTTGGTTCCGGAATAGAAGAGGTCCCAGTACTCCTTCAGGCCGCCGCTGGAATTTCCCATGGCGTGTTCGTACTCGGCCAGGATGAGCGGCATTTCGGGACGCCTGGCGGCATTCTCGCGAACGCGTTCGGGCGGGGGATAGAAAAACGAATTGATATCGGCGTTGGAGCCGCCCCAGCGCGTGGTCCCTTCGTAGTGGACCGGCCGCGAGGGATCGCGTTGTTTGCTCCATTGATACATGGCGGCGATATTCGGCCCGTCACCAGATTCATTGCCGAGCGACCAGATGACCACCGACGGATGATTTTTGTCGCGCTCGATCATGCGCTGCAGCCGGTCGACATAGGCGGTACGCCATTCGGGATCGTGGGCCAGGCGATTGTTGAGATCGTTGCCGTAGCCGTGCGTTTCCAGGTTCGTTTCGTCGAGGACGTACAGGCCGTAGCGGTCCGCAAGGTCGTACCAAACAGGCGTGTCGGGATAGTGGCAGGTGCGCACCGCGTTGATATTGAACTGCTTCATCAGCCGGATGTCCTTGATCATGGTTTCCACCGGGACGTACTTGACGGTGATCTCGCTGTGCTCGTGACGGTTGACGCCTTTCACGAGGATGGCGCGTCCGTTGACGAGAAAACGTCCGTTGCGGATCTCGATTTTGCGGAAACCCACGTTCTGCGGGATGACTTCGAGCACCGTACCTGCCGCATCGCGCACTGTGAGCAGCAATTGGTACAGATATGGATCCTCGGCCGACCACTTGCGTGGGTTGGAGACCGGGATGGAGAGCTCCGCGGCATGCTCTACACTGGCCTTGGCGGGCTTGCCCACGGCAATTCCGTCGGCATCGAAGAGAGCGGCGGTGACTTCCGCATTTCGCTGTTTCCCGGGGGCATCCGCCATCGCGATCGTCACCACCATGGTGGCGTCGCGATACGCGGCGTCCAGGTTGGTCTGCACTTCGAAGTCGCGAATGTGCTGCGCGGGCGGGCTCCACAGGTACACGTCGCGATAGATCCCGCTCATGCGCCACATGTCCTGGTCTTCCAGGAACGCGCCGTCGCCGAAACGGTACACCTCCACCGCCAGCAGATTACGGCCCGGCCGCAAGTGACTGGTGATATCGAATTCAGCGGGCGTGCGGCTGTCTTCGCTGTAGCCGATCTTCACGCCGTTGACCCACGCGTAGAACGCCGAATCGACGCCGTCGAAGTGCAGGTAGACGGGGCGGCCCTTCCACGACGGCGGCACCGTGAATGTCGTTCGATAGCTGCCCACGGGATTGTAAGCGTAGGGGACCTGCGGTGGTTTGGTGGGATCCTGCGGCCAGGGATACGTGTAGTTGGTGTAGATAGGGATATCGAAGCCGTGCATCTGCCAGTTCGACGGCACCGGGATATCGCCCCATGCGGAATCCTCGTAGTCGGTGCGAAAGAAGGTGAGCGGCCGCTCGGACGGCCGCAGCGAGCCGTGGAATTTCCAGGTTCCATTGAGCAATTGAAACCAGGGCGATTTCGTGCGATCGCCGGTGCGGGCCAGTTCGGCGGACGGATAAGCCATGAAGGTCGCATGTGGCTTTTCCGTGCCGATGTGAATGACGGACGGGTTGTCCCACTCCGGTCTGTCTGCGCCCGCCAGCCCGGCGCTCAAAATAAGGAAGAAGATCCAGGATTTCATCTCTGAAGTCCGAGGGTATCACTCCGGCTTGACCGGGATGCGCTCGCCCGGACTCGTCCTGAATGTCACGCTGCTCCGACGCTCGGGCCTGCCGCCGTGGCGGGAGAGGTCCAGCCGCCTGCCGGGCCAGGGGTTCCGGAGCGTGCAGGCGACCTCAGCCGGATGACGGTCGGCCAACGTTTTCGTCCAGCCACGCCTCGATTCGACGGCTGTCATGGGGCTCAGGGTGCCACGACCAGGATAATATTCGCCAAATCATTGCTGACGCGGACCGGGACGCTTTTGTCCGCCAACCGTATGGAGAGCGAAGCGCCCGGATTCCTTTGCTCGATGCTGAGGACGGCGCCAGGTGTCAAGCCCAGGCGCTCCAGTTCTCTCAGCGCGGCTGCGCTCCGGTCGGAAACGCTGCTTATGGTCGCTGTTGTTTGGAGCGGCCATTCCGCCAGCGGCACTTCCTTGCGGTGGACGCCGGCCTGATACTTCTGGGGAATCACATGGCCATGCGGGTCAAATTCCGGGTCGCCCAATATCGCCGCCACACGATCTTCGAAACGCTCCGAGATAAAGTGCTCCAAACGCTCGGCTTCCTCGTGAACCTCGTCCCAGGAATACCTCAGCACATCATGGAGGAACAATTCCAGGAGGCGATGATGCCTCACCAGCTCCCAGGCGCGCCGTTTGCCGGCCGCAGTGAGCCGAACGCCGCGGTGTTTTTCGTACAGAACCAGAGAAGGCCGCTCCGACGCCAACTTCTGCAGCATTCCGGTAACCGAGGGCGTTCGAACGCTGAGCCGCTCGGCCAAGGCGTTGGTTGTAACGCGTGATTCCCCGGTGCCGCCCAATTCCAAAATGGCCTTGAGGTAGTCGTCAACCGATTCGGAGGTTGGAGGAATGCTGGATCTAGCCGTCACTAATCTGCATCGTAGTCTATCTCACGACTGCTCCGCAAGCCGGCTGGCAGCAGAGACTTGAGATTAATTCAAAATTAGGATAGCCTAAATTGAAAATGCTGCTTTCGACCAGATTGTTACTGACCATTTTGGCATCCTTTGGCACAACCCTCCTGATGGGTCAGGGGGAAACCACCAGCGCCATCGTCGGCACCGTGGCCGACCCCAGCGGCGCTGCCGTGGCCAATGCGGCTGTAACCGCTACAAGCATCGAGACCGGATCGAAGCGGATAACAACCACGGACGATGCCGGCCGGTTCAGTTTCCCGCAATTGAAGCCCGGCTCATATACCGTGAGCATCGAGGTGTCGGGGTTCGAGCCACAGTCCAGCGGAGTCGTGTTTTCCGGCCTCGGTCAAAAGCAGGCCGTCAATTTTAGGTTGCAGCTCGCTGCCGCCAATGGAGCGGTGACGGTGAGCGGCGAGGCGCCACTGGTGAATCCTGAGAACCCCAACACGACCGCGACGTTGAGTGCTCCGGCCCTGGAGAACCTTCCGAACCCCGGCGGCGACATGACCTATGCCTTGCAGTTTGCGCCGGGCGCCTTGATGAACACCGCCGGTAGTGGTAACGACTTCCTCGGCAGCACGAATGGATATGGCAATGTCCAGTTTAATGGGCTGCCGGCTCTCTCCAATGGCTACATCGTGGATGGGCTCGAAACCAACGATCCGCTCACGAATCTCAACAGTGGTCTATCGACGAACCTCGTGCTGGGCCTCAACTCCATCGCCGAAGTCACGGTAAACACGCTTTCGTATACCGTCGATCAGGGGCGCTACGGGGCAGCGCAAGTCAACTACGTCACGAAGTCCGGCACGAATCAGTTTCACGGGAACCTGTACGAGCTGTGGAGTGGATCGAGATTCGACGCGGCGAATTTCTTCACCAACGCCACGCCGGGAAACCAGAAGCCGCGCTCAACGGTGAACCACTTCGGCGGCAGTCTGGGTGGGCCGATCCGGCGCGACAAGCTATTCTTCTTTTTCGATAGCGAGTGGGTGCGGATCGCGCTGCCGATCGTTTCGGCCACTACGGTCCCAACGCCTGCTTTTCAGAACTACGTTTTGCAGCAGTTGCCGCTGGGCGGCGCCGATACCGTGACCGGCTCCAGCTACCCCGCGGCTCCGCAACTGGTGCCCTTTTACCAGAAGATGTTCGGCCTATATCGCAGCACTGCCGGAACGCCGCTCGCCGTTTTGGGTTGCCCCTTTAATAGCAACGGAAGTCCTGCGAGTGGTTTCCCTCCGAACGGCAACGGCTGCGCCAACCGGCAGACCATCTCGCATTCCAGCGACGATCATGAGCAGGTGCAGACCGCCAGGATCGATTACAACATCGACGATAAGAACACGGCCTGGTACCGGTTCCAGGCAGACACAGGGCTGCAAGCCGCCTGGACGGACCCGATCAATCCCCTGTTCGATGCGATATCTTCCCAACCGCTGTATTCCTTTGCTGCCGGCTATACGCACGTCTTCTCGTCGAAGCTGGTGAACTATTTCAACCCGGCGTTTTCCTGGTATGAGAGTCTTTTTGCGCCGGCCGATTTTCAGAACACCCTCTCGGAGTTTCCGATTGTCCTCCAGGGCAGCGGCGCGAACGCGCCATTCACAACGCTCGGCGGACTGGACAACACCTGGGTGCAGGGGCGGCGCGCCACGCGCTTTTTCATCAATGACAACCTGGCGTGGACCGTGGGTGCGCACGAGCTCCGGTTTGGGACCAACACGCGAATCTTCCGGTTGAATGATTATGACTTCGGTGAGGGGACGGTTCCACTCGTGACCTATGCGACCCTGCCGCAGTTCATCTACGGCGTCGCCTCGACGGCTTCCAAGACATTTCCGCTCGCCGATTCGCAGCCGTACAATTTTCTAAATCTGGACCTCTATGCGCAAGATACCTGGAAGGTCAGCTCGACATTGACCTGGACGTTTGGGCTTCGCGCCACCCGGAACTCGGACCCTCTGAACCCGCACAATGCCGTTGCCCGGCTTGCGGGCTCGTTTGCGTCGATCTCACATGATGTCACCCAGCCGCTCAGCGCAACGATACGCACCGGGTTGGGGAACATCTTCGATTCAACGCCGCTGGCCATCCTGCAACCGCGGACCGCGATTGCCTGGCAGGTCACACCCGAGACAGTGCTGCGCAGCGGCTTCGGAATCTTCAGTGATCTTCTGCCGGGCAGCGTCGTGGACTTGGTGGGCGCAAATCCGCCGTACTCCCAAACCTTCCAGGGCGGCCTGCTCGGGACGGTTGGGGGCACGGCGATCGCGCCGGGGGTGGCCGGCAGCGCCATCGACGCGACGGTCGCGGCGAACCAGGCCTTCAACGCCGGATTCGCCAGAGGTCAACTCTCCTGCGCCTCACCGGCATCCAATCCGGCCGCGTGTTTGCAGCCAGTCGCGATCACGGCCGTGCCGGACGGTAAGCTGCGTGCGCCTTACTTCATGGAGTGGAGCTTCGGTCTGGAACGCCAGATCGGCGACACGATCAATCTGCGTGCTCAATACGTCGGCAGTCGCGCCGTGAATCAGCCCTATACGACTCAGGTCAATGGTTACCAAACCGTGTGCCCGGGTTGCTTCGCTCCATTCCCCTATGGCGCGGCCGCCGATCCCCGATTCGGAGCGGTTACCCAACTCAGCACCGGCGCGAACAGCCATTACAACGGGCTGCAAACAACAGCCGAAAAGCGGCTCGGGCACGGATTACAGGTCCAAGCGAACTACACCTGGAGCCGCTGTATCGACACGGTCTCCAACGGCGGATTTCTGCAATTCTCGGCGGGCGGCATTCTCTCCCCGCTTCCCTACGACCTCGCGCGGGATCGCGGCCCGTGTGATTACGACGTACGGCACAACGTCACGGCAAGCTATGTGTACGCGCTGCCGATCAAGGTACGTGGCCACCTCGGCGCCGTCCTGAATGGGTGGCAGCTCTCCGGCTCCGTGTTCTGGCGCAGCGGCCTGCCATTCTCCGTCCTGAGCGCACCATACTCTGCCAACGGGAACGGCGTTGTAAATGGCAGCGGCCCGCAATTCGCCAGCGTAGTTCCCGGCATCCCGTTGTACGAACACAATCCGGTTTCCGGCGTTACCCAACCGGGCACAATCCAGTGGCTGAATCCGGACGCCTTCGTTTCCAGCGTCGATCCGAGCACTGGCGCCTGCCTTGAAGGCGATACGCCGCTGCACTGCCAGTTTGGGAATCTCGGACGCAATGCGCTACGCGGCCCGGACTTCATCTGGAGCGACCTGTACCTGACGAAATGGTTCCGTCTGAGCGACCACGTAAAACTGCGGCTGGATGGCCAGTTGTTCAATTTGTTTAATCATCCGAATTTCGGACTTCCGACATTGGGTTCTGCCGGCGTTCCGGGCGAGCCCTCCACACAGACGGGTTTTGGCGCTCTGACGTACACGATATCGCCGCCGACGGGCCTGCTGGGTGTGGGACTCGGCGGCGACAGCTCGCCACGCATGATCGCATTTCAGACGCGGATTGAATTCTAGAACCCCGAAGCGGTTACCGAATTCCGGTGCGCGCGCGGCGAGTTGCCGGCCGCGGCCAGCTCGCAGGCCGGTGCCGCCCCGAAGAAAAGTAGGCTGACTAGCCGCCAGGCCGAATCACTTCTCTTCGCGAATCTGTTGGCTCAAATAGCGCTCGTAGCCCAATTCGCGGATTTGGTGCACTTGGGCTTCGAGCCAATCCACGTGTTCTTCTTCGTCCTTGAGCAGCCGCTCGAACAACTCTCGGGAGGCATTGTCGCCTTCGTCGCGGGCAATCTGAACGGCCCGGTTGTACATCGCGACGGCGTCTATCTCGAGCTTCAGATCACTTTCGACCTGCTCTTTGACGTTCCGGCCAACAGTGAGATGCATCGGTTCCGTCATATTAGGCGTGGCATCGAGAAACAGGATCCGCTCGATCAGCACCTCGGCGTGCTTCATTTCATCAATCGACTGCTTCTTGATGTAGTCGCCCAGCTTGTCGTAGTGCCAGTTCTCGCACATCTCGCCATGGAGGAAATATTGGTTGATCGCCGTCAACTCCTCCTTCAGAGCTTCATTCAGCGCTGCGATGACTTTCGGGTTGCCCTGCATAATCGCCATTTTCCGAGGCAGTAAACCGCAAGTCAAGCCTCCGTGGATTGGAAAAGGTCGCCGCAAAGCTCAGAAGCTGAACCTGACCGCCAACTGAACCAGCCTCGGCGAGGCCGCGAAGGCGTGCCGGCGGACCGGTTGCCGTCGTTGCCCGAGTCGGGGCGGGGCCGAGTTCCTCGCGGCCCAAGGCTCTCGATAGCGGAAACCATCCGCCATACCCGCAAACGACGAATGGAACAACAGGCGGCCGCGGCGGCAGCACCGGTCACAGCCGACGTCAATCCATCAGTTGTCCGTGGCTGCTTTCTCGATATGATCCACAACCAGCATTTCGAGGTTCGCCTTTCCCTGGCGGATCTCCAGGCCGAGTTGGGTCTTCAGCGCCTCCAGCATAGATTGGCCTTCGGGCGCTTCTTTGCCCGCCTCCAGATTGTCAGCTGCCGGCGACCATGTGAGCTTGATGTCGTACTTGTCTGTCAGACCCGTCGCATCGACCACCGGTCGCGGTGTACTTCCCCCAATGGAGAGGCGCCCCTCGATCATCTGCGCCAGTTGCTTCATCGTACCGGCGGGAGCTACAAAATGGGCGGTCCCGCCAGTAAAGAAGCCCATCGTCTGGCCAGCGGGAACAATCGGAAAGCCATCCTTATCACGCTTGGGAGGCGTGCCGGGCTCGTTGGGAACTTCGGCCGGATCATCGGGCTTGCGATCCACCCACTCCTTTCCTTTGAAACCGCCCTTGCTCACGACCAGCTCGTATACAGGCATCTCCCTGGTTTCGCGGTGCACCTTCACCTTGAATCGATCCTCCAGGAATCGCTGCCACATGACTTTGACATTTTCTTTGGTGCTCCCGGCCGGCACCTTGGCGGCGACCTGGTACTCGGGCATGTCCCCACTCGCTTTGGGAAGGGAAATCAAAGTAAAGCTGACCCCGTAAGCCATCGGCAAGCCTTGCGTCGGCCGCCAATGACTGCAGTTGATGTGTCCGGGGTCGTTGCTACCGGGGCCGCCGCGACAGCCATAGAAGTTGACTTGGGCATTGGCGGGCATGGGCTTGAGGGACACCACTTCGAAGGCCGCTGGAGGCGGAGCAGGTTGGGCATTCGCAGTTCCGGTGGACAGGACTTGCCACAGGGCCAGGAAGAGAACGCAGATGTACCAACCGGAATGTTTTTCGCGCCCCATTCCCTATACCATACGGCAAATCATCAAGGAACGGATACTCGAAAGCCGCACGCGCCGCCTGCTACGTCCATACGTCAGGATTCCACCAAAATCAACATGGGCCACGCCACCGCTCCAAAAATCCGGTGCGATGAAACCGATTTGACTCAGGCGGCCCGATCGAAGATGCCGCCACGGAAAATGACCTGGCCGCTCTGCAGATAGTAATAGCAATTAGCGCAAGCGGTGAAGGACAGCACGTGATTCGGCCGGAGGGTCATACCGCGCCTGAAATCGCGCACGATGAGTCCCCAAAAGTCGATTTTCGCAGGGGGATGGCGCGCTGACTACATGACTCGGGCCGAGGCCCGTTTGCGCGCGTCCCGGATCATCCGGATCGAAACCGCCGACAATGCCACGAGCAGGAGATAGACCGCGGAAGGTTCGGGCGTCGCTGTGGTGACGGTGAAGCCCGCCATTCCCAGAGTGTTTCGGTCGCCGATGTTGGACCCACCGATCAAAGTGTAAAGTCCGAGGTACATTCCCGGGGCATCGAGGAGGGGATCTGTCACCGCGACGTCGAACAGGTTGATATCGCCGGAAGAATCGCCTGTCTGTCCGCTGGGTGCGAGAAACTCAGGCACGTTCGAAACGAACAGATCCAGGAACGCGAGGCTGAGACCGCTGAGATTCGGATCATCGCCAGCAAGGAATAGCGTGTTGGCACTCGTGTTTGTGATCGTGCCGAAGAACTGGAGTATGTCACCGGGCATGCCGGTTTGATCCGGCTGGTCGAGTGCGATGGTGACGGAGTTGGCTTCTGCCGCAACGGCGCCTATAGTTGCAAGAACCAGAGCGCAAAGCAGGGTCTTCATAGCGTCCTATAGTTTACTATCGTCCTTCTTTCTTTCGCTACGCTTTGGGCCCAACGCCGCGGGGGGCCGAGAAGGTGAGCGCTGCGCCGTCAAACGGCGGGGCGAGATGCCTTGGAGCGCGATCGCGGGCTGTCGGGGTCTCCCCGGCAGGGTCTACCAATCAGGAGAACGAGAATCGTTCCGCAAGCGCGCTTAGTTTCAGCGCTTTATATACTTCTGCGTTCAAATTCCGTAATGTGACCCTGACGGAGGCATCCTGAGCTGCGGAAGCCAGCCGGTCCATTTCCTGAAGCGTGTGCGGATCTATCCGCCGCACGGTGGAAAAATCCAGAAACAGCTCGTCCTTTACGCAGGCCAGCTGTTCGAGAGCGTCGCGGATTAACAGGTCGGCGCCCCCGCCAACGTCGGAATCAGCAGGATTCGATGCCATACTCTTTCGCCTCAGTCTCTGTTGCATTCGGACGATTCAGGCGCCGCACTTTGATGGCGCCCCTGATAGGCAAGCCACAACAACTCCTGGAGCTCACTCAATAGCGGCATTCGTGGATTCGATCGCCATGACGGATCGTCGAATGCCGTGATTGCCAACTCCGGCACGGCACGGTCGAATTCTTCGCGGGGGATGCCCATTTCGGCGATGGATCGTGGAAACTCGAGATCGTCGAGCAACTCCTCGACGGCCGCGACCAGTCTCTGCACTTTTTCCGCGACCGTGTGGCCGCCCAGTCCGAGGAGGTCGGCGATGGTGGCGTACTTTTTGTGGGCGTTGTACCCGCGTTGATTCGGGGACGGCATGAACTTAGTGGGCACGGAAGCGTTAAAGGCAATAACGTGGGGCAGCATGAGCGCGTTCGCTTTGCCGTGCGAAATGCCGAACCGCGCGCCGAACGCGTGCGCCAAAGCATGATTGACCCCGACAGATGCATTCGAAAACGCCAGCGCGGCGATGCAGGCGGCGTTGTGCATCATACCGCGCGCCTCTTCGTCCTGCGGGCGGCGGTATGCACGCCGCAGATATCGGAACACGAGCCGGGTGGCCTGCATGGCATTCGAGTCGGTATAGGGCGATGCAAAAATCGAAACACCGGCTTCGAGGGCGTGAGTCAGACAGTCGATTCCCGTGTCGGCGGTCAGGCGTTTGGGCATGGACATGACAAATTGCGGATCGACGATTGCCACGTCGGGAGCAAGAGAATAGTCCGCCAGCGTCACCTTACGGCTGCGCTCCTGGTCGAACAGGACGGCGAACGGAGTCACTTCGCTGCCGGTCCCGCTTGTTGTGGCCACGGCAACCAGGCGCACGCGGTTGGCGCTTCCGGCGGGGAATGGGACCGCGCGCTTACGGATGTCCAGGAACGGCGCGGCCAACTCGTCCAGGTCGGCATCCGGCGACTCGTACCGCAGCCTCATAATCTTTGCCGCATCAATGACCGAACCGCCGCCCAGAGCAATGATCTGATCGGGGCGGTGGGCCTTCAGCGTCTCCAATCCTCGATTGATGACGTTGACTTCAGGCTCTGCATCCGGGATGGTCAGGACACGTACGAAGGCCTGCTGCGATACGGATCGCCTGACGATATCCAGGAGGCCGATCTGTTCCAGGGCCGGATTCGTAATGATGACAGTGGAGCGCGAAGCGAACTGCCTCAGGTTCTCCACGGCATTCCTGTTGAAGTAGATCTGGTTGGGGACGCGAAACCACATGTGCGCCTGAGCCCTCCGTGCAAGCCGTTTGATATTGAGGTAGTGATAGACGTTGACATTATCGGTGGTGCTGTTGCCGCCTCCCGTGCCGCATCCGAATGAGAAGGTGGGAACCAGGTCGTTGTAAACGCCGCCCAGCGCGCCGATGGATCCGGGCGAATTCACAATGATCCGTCCGGCATTGATCACGTCGCCGAATCTCCGGATGATCTCGTCGTTCGACGAGAAGATCACGGCAGTATGACCCAGGCCGCCGGCATGGTTCACGTCCACGCATACACGAAGGGCTTCCTCCACAGACCTGGCGCGGTAGATCGACAGGACCGGGCACAGTTTCTCCACCGAGAGAGGGTGTTGGCGTCCCACACCCTGAATTGGAGCAACCAGCAGCTTGGTGCCGTTGTTCACTCTGAGGCCGATCGTACGGGCGATATCTGTGGCTTTCTGTCCGATGGCAATCGGCCGCATGAAACCCGTTTCGGGGTCGATGAGGCTGCGGCCCAGCAGATTCGTCTCCTGGTCGTTACAGATGTGCGCGCCCAGATCTGCAAATCTCTTCAGGACGTCATCGAAAATCTCATCGTCAATGACGACAGTCTGTTCGGAGGCGCAAATCGTGCCATTGTCAAACGTCTTGGAAGTGATGATGTCCACCACAGCCATGTCCAGATCGGCGCTTTTCTCAAGATAGACCGGCGTATTGCCGGGGCCCACGCCCAGCGCCGGTTTGCCGGAGCTGTACGCCGCCTTCACTGCGCCGGGGCCGCCGGTCGCGTCGATGAGGCGGACGTCCCTGTGGTGCATCAGGTAAACGTTGTCCGCCACGGTAGGCGATTCCAGACAGGTAAATACGCCTTCCGGGGCTCCATGCTTCACGGCCGTTTCGTACATGATCCGCACCGCCTCGGAGCAGCAGCGCCAGGCTTTCGGGTGAGGGCCGAAAATCGCGGCATTTCGCGTTTTGACTGCCATGATGCACTTGAACAGAACCGTCGAAGTTGGATTCGTGATGGGAGTAATGGAGAAAATAAGTCCAACAGGTTCGGCAAACTCTATAAGACCGCAACCCGGAAGTTCGCGGATGACCCCCACCGTTCGTTTGTCCCTGACGTAGTCGTATACGAACTCCATCGCGACCATGTTCTTGATCGTCTTGTCTTCGAGAACACCCAGCCGGGTCTCCTCGATTGCGAGATGGGCCAGGTGCTGAGCTCGGCTCAAGCCCTCCAGGACCATGGCCTTCACGATACGATCTACGTCGTCCTGAGTGTACTGAGTGAACACAGCGGCAGCGGCTTTGCCCTGCCGTACGAGTCCCTCGATGTAAGCGATGCGGTGTTCGGTCAGCGTCGAAGCGGTCTGTGTCACAGATTACCTCGCTTCCGTTGAATTCAGCCAACCGGCTTCGCCCCGCCGTTCGTCCTCGACGATGGTCTGCCCGGCCACTCGGCCCATGAGCTCAACAGGGCGTTCATCCGGGTGATCGAATACGGTATTACAGAGCTTGTATTCCGATATGTAGTATAGCGCTGCACTTTGCCGGCCGAAAGCCTCAAGCGGGGAGCGGGGGTTTCAGATATTCCACCGCTGAAGCCGGACGCCAGCGGTCGGGCCTCTCGTGAAAGTGACTGCTTGGCGTCAAATGGTGGGAATGCACTGAAACTCGCGGAGGGCTGAAGGCACTTGCCGGTCGTGGCTGGCCGGCTGCGGCATGGGTGAAATCGCCCAGGGGATCGTCACAACTCGCAATATCCCGTGGCGACAGTGTGTGGTAACCCGCCCCCGCTCCACCCGAAATTCGCTTTGTCTGAATATTCCGGAGCCGAAATTCCGTTTTGGCTATCAGTGCGCATGGCGGGCCGATGATGGCGGCCCGCCGGAGACGTGCTGCGGGCCAGTCCCTTCCGCCGCGATCCACCCACGAGCCCCGGAAGAGGGAACAAACCCACTGATTCCGGGTCGATTCCGCGGCCGGCTCGGTATGCCGCGGCGCCACACGCGCGGACAGCTTCCGGCGCATTCGGGAGAGGAAGCGCGGTGCGCCCCTCGTTTCCATAACATTTTGGCTCCCGAATTGCTTGAGTTCATATCATTATGTGTCTGGCCGTCCCCGGTAAAATTCTGGAAACGACCGATCTCGGGATCAGCCGCTTGGGCAAGGTGGATTTCGGCGGCGTCACCCGGCAGGTGCAGCTCGACTTCGTCCCCGAAGCCCAGACCGGCGATTACGTGCTGGTGCACGTGGGGTTCGCCATCAGCAAAGTGGCGGAGGAAGAGGCCAGGCGGACCTACGAACTGTTGCGGCAGCTTGCCGAGGAGATGCCGGAGGAGCCGGCATGAGGTACCTCGATGAGTATCGCGACGCCGGCCTGGCGCGGGCGCTGGCGGCGCGGATCCGGGCGCGAGTGACGGGGTCCTGGACGCTCATGGAGATCTGTGGGGGCCAGACCCACACCATCATGCGCTACGGCCTGCCCGAACTGCTGCCGCCGGGAATCGAACTGGTGCACGGGCCGGGGTGCCCGGTTTGCGTGACGCCGCTCGAAACCGTGGATCGCGCGATCGAGATCGCGGGCCGGCCCGGCGTGATTTTCGTTTCCTACGGTGACATGCTGCGCGTTCCCGGGTCGCATTCCGATCTGTTCCGCGTGAAAGCAGCGGGCGGAGACGTGCGCGTTGCGTACTCGCCGATGGAAGCGCTGAAAATAGCGCGGCAGAATCCGGAGCGGCCGGTGGTGTTCTTCGGGATCGGATTCGAAACTACGGCCCCGGCGAACGCGATGGCGGTGTGGCAGGCGAAGCGGGAAGGCTTGCGGAACTTCTCCATGCTGGTGTCGCACGTGCTGGTGCCGCCGGCAATCCGGCTGATTCTCGGCTCGCCGTCGAACCGGGTGCAGGGCTTCATCGCGCCGGGGCACGTGTGCAGCGTGATGGGGTACCAGGAATACGAAACGCTGAGCCGGGAGTTTCGCTTGCCGATCGTCGTGGGCGGCTTTGAGCCCGTGGACCTGCTGGAAGCGATCGCCATGCTCGTCGAGCAGTTGGAAGAAGGGCGCGCGGAGCTGGAGAACCAGTATTCGCGCTCGGTGACGCGGAGCGGCAGCGAACCGGCGCGGCGCATCATGGACGAGGTCTTCGAAGTTACCAGCCGTCAGTGGCGCGGGATCGGGCCGATCGCGCAGAGCGGCTACCGCCTTCGCGAGGAGTATGCGGCGTACGACGCCGAGCGCATTTTCGGCGCGGGTGAGATCCAGGTACAGGAGCCGGCCGAGTGCATCGCGGCGCTGGTGATGCAGGGGTTGAAGAAACCGGTAGACTGCCCGGCGTTCGGAACCCGGTGTACGCCCGAGGCGCCGATGGGAGCGTCGATGGTTTCGAGCGAGGGAGCGTGCGCGGCGTATTATTCCTACCGCCGGCATATCCCGGAGGCGCAGGGATGACGTTCACGTGTCCGGCGCCCATCGCGGCGAAAGACAAGGTGCTGCTGGGGCACGGCAGCGGCGGCAAGCTCAGCGCGGAGCTGATGCGCGAGCTGTTTTTGCCGGCGTTCGCCAACCCGGTGCTCTCGCGGCTGGAAGACCAGGCCGTGCTGGAAATCGGCGGCGGGCGCCTGGCGTTCACGACCGATTCGTTCGTGGTGAAGCCGTTGTTCTTCCGCGGCGGCGATATCGGGTCTCTGGCCGTACATGGCACGGTGAACGACCTGGCGATGGGCGGAGCGCAGCCGCGCGCCCTGAGCGCGGCTTTCATCCTGGAGGAAGGGTTTCCGCTGGCCGATTTGCGGCGCGTTGTGGATTCCATGGCGCAGGCGGCGAAGCGTGCGGGCGTCAGCATCGTTACGGGCGACACCAAGGTGGTGGAGCGCGGATCGGGCGATGGCGTGTACATCAATACGGCCGGAATCGGGGTGGTGGCCGATGGAGTCAATCTATCGGCCGCGCATGCCCGGCCGGGCGACGCGGTGATTCTGAGCGGCGCGATCGGGGACCACGGCGCAGCCATTCTGACGCAGCGGGAAGGGCTGGAGCTCGAAGGCGCGCTGGAAAGCGATTCGGCCCCTTTGAACGGCCTGGTGGAAGCGGTGCTGGCGGCAACCCGCGAGGTGCGGGCGATGCGCGACCCCACGCGCGGAGGCCTGGCCAGCGCGCTCAATGAGATCGCGGCGCAGAGCGGGGTGGGGATCGCGCTGCGCGAAGAGGCGATTGCGGTGCATGCGCCGGTGCGCGGCGCCTGCGAAGTGCTGGGGCTCGATCCGCTCTACGTGGCGAATGAAGGCAAGATGATCGCGATTGTGCCGGCGGAGCAGGCGGACCTCGTGGTTCGCGCCATGCGGCAGCATCCGCTGGGCGCGGAGGCGGCGCAGATCGGAACGGTTGGCGGCCAGGCGGGCCTGGTCACCATGCGCACCGCGTTCGGAACCACGCGGATCGTCGATATGCTGGCAGGCGACCAATTGCCGAGAATCTGCTGAGGCGCGTGCCTGGTTTACGCCGCTTCCCACCAGGGCGACGGCGTTTCCGCAGCGGGCTTCGGCCGGGGTGCGAGGTTGAAGCGCGCGAGCTCGGTCTGGACAACGCGGATCGCTGCCGGAATGGCTGCGCGTAACGGTCCACTCATTCCCGTGCCGGTTTCTACGGATTCGGGGATCACTCCCACCAACAGAACTTCAGCGGGGCCGCGGCCGGCGAGGTCGAGCGCGGTGAGGACTTCGTCAAGGCCCGGCTCATGCGGTCCCTGGCGCGGGCTGCGCGCGGCCGGCGAGAGATCGGCCTTGCGATACAGGCGAATCTCGCCGGCGCCGCCTTTGGATTTCACGGTATCGATGACGATCAGAACTTCATAGTCCATCATGAGCGGCATCAGGTTCAGGCCCGGAGTCCCGCCATCGAGGACGGTGACTCCGGGAGGAAATTGAAAAGCGGCGTTCAGGGCTTCGACGACCGATGGACCGAAGGCGTCATCGCCCATCAGGACGTTGCCGAGGCCGATGATGAGCACGCGGCTCATAAGACCTTCGCCTTGGCGATCTCGTTGCCCTCGACATCGAGCGTGTGGATGGCACAGGCGAGACAGGGGTCGAAGGAATGGATCGTGCGGAGCGCTTCGAGCGGGCGCTTGGGGTCGGCGATGGGGTTGCCGACGAGCGAGGCTTCGTACGGCCCCATCTGGCCCTTTTCGTCCCGCGGACCGGCGTTCCAGGTGGAGGGGACCACGCACTGATAGTTCTCGATCTTGCCGTTCGTGATCACCGCCCAGTGGGAGAGCGTGCCGCGCGGCGCTTCGTGGAAACCGAAGCCTTGTACCTCTCCTTCGGGGAAGACGGGTTCGTGGAAGATGGAGAGATCGTCCTTGGCGACGTTGTCGACCAGAAGCTGCCAGTGCTTGATGGCGAGTTCCGAAAGCACAGCGGCGCGGACGGCGCGGGCAAGATGGCGCCCGAGAGTGCCGTTGAGGACGGCGGGCGAGAGCCTGGCGTGCGCGATGGAGCCGGCGGTCGAAAGCGCCAGGTCCGCCCAGCGCCGCGTGGGCTCGTGGCCCGTGGCATAGCCGACCAGCACCTGGGCGAGCGGCCCGACCTGCATGGGCTTGCCATCGAAGCGCGGCGCTTTGACCCAGGAGTATTTGCCGTCGGGATTGAAGTCCGAATACCTGGCGACGGTGTCTTCTTTCCAGGGGTGGCGCGGCTCGCCGTTTCCGGCGTACCAGGAATGCGCCACGGATTCGGTGACGTGGTCGCGGAAGTACTGGTCGTCGAAGCTGCGGATGGCGTGGACGGTGGCGAGATCGCCGTTCATGATGGTGCCGCCGGGAAGATCGAATTGCGTGCCTTTGCCATCGAGCGGAAGGTCGGGGACTGCGAGATAGTTGGTGACGCCGGCGCCGTACTTGAGCCAGTCGGCATAGAGAGCGCCGACCGCGCAGACGTCCGGGAGATAGACCTGCTGGACGAAGGTGGCGACCTTGTCGAGGAGGTCCTTCACCTGGAACAGCTTGTCCATATTGAGAGCGGACTCGCTGTTGAGGTCGATGGCATTGGCGACGCCGCCGACCGCGAGGTTCTGAATGTGCGGGGTCTTGCCGCCAAGGATGGCGACGGCCTGGTTGGCATAGGCCTGCACGTCAAGCGCCTGAAGGTAGTGCGCCACGGCGAGCAGGTTGACCTCAGGCGGCAGTTTCATGGCGGGGTGGCCCCAGTAGCCGTTGGTGAAGATGCCGAGTTGCCCGCGCTCGACGAAAGTAGCGAGCCTGGTCTTCACCGCTTCCATCTCCTTGCGGCTGTTGCCGGGCCAGGGCGAGAGGCTTTCCCCGAGACTGGCGGCCTTAGCGGGATCGGCTTTGAGGGCCGCGACCACGTCCACCCAATCGAGCGCGGAAAGGTGGTAGAAGTGCACGATGTGATCGTGCAGGGCGTGAGAGGCCAGCACCAGGTTGCGGATGTACTGCGCGTTGAGAGGAATCTCCAGACCGAGCGCGTTCTCGACGGCACGCACGGACGCGATGGCATGCACGGTGGTGCAGACGCCGCAGATGCGCTGGGTGAAGAACCAGGCCTCGCGCGGATCGCGGCCCTGGAGGATCTGCTCGATGCCGCGGAACATCTGGCCGGACGACCAGGCGTTGCGGACTTCGCCGCCGTCGACTTCGACGTCCACGCGGAGGTGGCCTTCAATGCGCGTAATGGGATCGATGGTGACTTTCATTGATTAGCCTCTCTTGCCGGCCTTCGCCGGAGCCTCTGCCGGCAGGATGGCGAACCGCCGGATGAAGTAGATGTAAGCCATGATTTCCACGGCAACGAGTCCGATGGTGATGAACAGCTCGGGGACGGCGGGGAAGTAGGCCCGGCCGGGACCCGGATTGAATGCGACCAGGTAGGTATCGAAGCGGTAGAGCGCGCCGCCGAGCAGGAGCATCATGGCGATCTGAAAGAGGTGGCCGGCGTTGGCGGCGACCCGGGCCTGGAACGCCATGATGGACGGCGCCAGGAAGAGCGCCATTTCCAGCAGGAAGAAAAAGCTGAGGTAGCCGGAGGTGAAGACCAGCCCGAGGACGCCGCGGAAAGCGAGATCGGCGATGCGCAGCAGCAGGAACGCGAAGGTGATGTACGCCATGATGCGGGCGAGCGCCGACAGCATCGTGGTCTCGAATTTACGGCCGAGCAGCCAGCTGGAGAGGGTGGATTCGAAGACCACCACGGCATAGCCCATGCCGCAGACCGAGAGCAGGAAGAGCAGCGGGAGGAACGGCGTTTGCCACAGCGGGTGCACCTTGTGACCGGCAAGGATCATGATGGTGCCGAGCGTGGATTGGTGCATGGTGGGGAGCAGGACCGCGAGGGCGACGATGTAGATCATGAACTTGTCCAATACGGACAGGGTGCGCGACGCGAACCGCTTCAGCGAAGGGTTGGCGCCGTCGCGCCAGCGTTCCAGAACGACCGGGCACATTTCGATCCAGAGGACGCCGACGTAAACGGTGACACAGAGGGCGACCTCGAGCAGCGCGGAGTTCAAATTCCATTGCCAGAAGAAGAACTGGACGCGGTAGATGTTCCAATAGCGGCCAACATCGATGGCGATAGCCAGGCCCGCAAGCGAGTAGCCGAGGGCGCTGGTGAGGATTCCGGAGCGCACCAGCGGGTGATACTTGCCCTTGTTGAGCAGGTAGACCAGAATGGCGACGGCGTAGCCGCCGCAGCCGAGAGCGGTGCCGGTGACGACGTCGAAGGCGATCCAGATTCCCCACGGGTGGCCGTCATTCAGATTGGTGGTGGCGCCGAGGCCCTGAAGGTACCGCCAGGCCATCAGCAGGAAGCCCAGCGAGGCGAGTGCGGCGAGGAATTTGTAGGGGCGGGTCCAGAGTTCGCCGCCTATCGGCGCGGCATGGGCGCTCATGCGTTTTCCTCCTTCTTCTGTGTGCGGCGGCGCCAGAGCACGACGCTCATTCCGGCGTACAGCGAAATCGGCGCGATGAAGCCGCGATAGATGCCTTCCTGCACCTGCTGCTGGGTTTGTGGAACGGGATCGTCTCCAAGCGCGGGGAGGCCGAGATCCTGGAAGGAGACATCGGCTTTGGACAGGTAGAGCACCTGGGTGCCGCCGCCATCGTGCTCGCCGTAGACTTTGGGGAAGTAGCGGTCGGGCTCGGTTTTCAGGCGATTGTGAGCATCCTTGAGGAGGTCGGTGTACTTGCCGTAGACGGTCGCCTGCCGCGGGCAGACCCGGGCGCAGGCGGGAAGTTCGCCTTTGGCCACGAGCGGCGCGCACATCTCGCACTTCACCACCTTCGGGAAGGCGCTCGCCCATTCGAACTTGGGGACGTCGAAGGGACAAACCACGGCGCAGTAGCGGCAGCCGATGCAGCGGCTGCCATCCCAGGTGACGGCGCCGTGGGCGCGCTTCTGGAGGGCGCCCATCATGCAGGCGTTGACGCAGGCGGGATCGATGCAGTGCATGCATTGCGACTTGACGTAAGCGTTGGCGCCTTCCTTCCAGTAAGCCTTGACGACGGTCTTGGCGTAGGCGGAGAGGGTGACGGGGTCGTCATAGAGGCCGCCGCGGGAGACGGGGTCGGATGCCAGGTTGTTGACCTCTTTGCAGGCGACCATGCAGGCCTTGCAGCCGATGCAGCGAGTGGCGTCGTAGAGCAGACCGGCGGCATCGGGCGGAGGCGCGGGAGTTTCGTGGGCGGAGGCAGACCGGGCGGCCACGGCCGCGCCGGCGGCGCCGATCATCTTGAACAGCGTGCGGCGATTAGGCTCCATGCTCGCCTTCCTCCTTCTTTTCCTCTTTGGCGGCGGAAGTGATTTTTTTCGAAACCATGAGACCCGCGCCGAGGAGGGCGCCGCCGACCAGGCCGCCGACGCCGGTGGACATGGGGCTCATGGGCGCGCGATTCGGATTGACCGGCGGGAAGAGCCAGGACGGCTGCGGGTTGGGGATGTCCGCGGTGGTGAACATCGGAACCGTGAAGGCCTGCGACTTTTCCGTGCAGCCGACACACGGATGGCCGATGCCGATCGGCCAGGCGCCGACGACGTCGTCGAAGTGCTGCACAGAGCAGTTGGCGTGCGTGACCGGACCTTTGCAGCCCAGCTTGTAAAGGCAGTAGCCGGAGCGATGGCCTTCATCGCCGAACTTCTGTGCGAAGCGGCCTTCGTTGAAGTGGGCGCGGCGCGGGCAGACGGAGTGGACGAGACGGCCATAGGCGAACATCGGCCGGCCGAGAGCATCGAGCGAAGGCAGTTTGCCGAGCGTGACGTACTGGAGCGCGACGCCGAGGAAGTTGTAGGCGTTGGCGGGACAGCCGGGAAGCGTCACCACCGGCTTGGAGATGCCCTGCATTTTGAGGATCTCGGGCACCCCTTTGGCGCCGGTTGGGTTCGGTCCGGAGGATTGAACGCCGCCCCAGGATGCGCAGGAGCCGATGGCGATAATGGCGCCCGCATTGCTTCCGACCTCCTTCATGATGTCGAGCGCGGTGCGGCCGGCGACCTTGCAATAGATGCCGTTTTCGTTGACCGGGATGGAGCCTTCCACGACGCAGATGTACTTGCCGGGGTTTTGCGACATCGCGGAGTGCAGCGCATCCTCTGCCTGATAGCCGGCGGCGGCGAAGAGGGTCTCGTGATAGTCGAGCGAGACGAGGTCGAGAATCAGTTCGGCCACACCGGGGTGGCTGACGCGAAGCAGCGACTCGGTGCAGCCGGTGCATTCCTGGAAGTGCAGCCAGATGACGGATGGCTTGAGGCCCTTGGCCACGCCTTTCGCGATGCTGGCGGCCTCGGCCGCGGGCAATCCGAGCGAGGCCGCGGCCATGGTAACGATCTTGAGAAAATCCCTGCGTTCCACGCCGGCGCGGCGGCCGGTAGTCTTGCGGCCGTTCTTTCCGGCTTCGAATTCCGTCATTTTGCCTCCTGATCCGCGGCGAGCAACCTGCCAGCGGGCGCATGAGTTTGCAATAAGACCCGATCTCCCAAATGCGCTGTCGCCAGGTCTGCGGCATCGATCTCCAGAAAGAACGAGGGCACGAGGACTTTGGCGAGGCGGCGACCATCGCGCTCGAAGACCTCAACGATTTCAGCTTCGAATGCGAGATTTGGCGCAGTGAGAAACGATGTCACGATGAAAATTCCAACAGCAGTTCTCTTTAGGCATGTTGAATACCACTATATTCAGGTCTTGAATTGTTGAAATATTGCAGGCGGAGATGCATGCGAGGCACGGAACTTGCGGAAATCCGTGTACGGGCTCGCGGATTTCCGCAACACCGGTATGATTTCGGCTGGGGGTTTTGGCTACGTGCCTGGAAGGAGGCTATGTTTTCGCAGCTTGTCGCGGAGGGTTGAAAGGCTCATCCGCAGGCTGCGGGCGGCCTGGCTCTGATTGCCGCCGGCTTTGGCAAGAGCATCTTCGAGGAGGTGGCGCTCAACGCAGGCCAGCACCTCATCGAGCGAAAGCTCGCGATCTTTCTGGCAGGCCTGGCACTGTTGCGAAAGCGCGGCGGCATCGCCGGGGGTAGCCGGCGTGGAGAAGATCTCCGGGGGCAACTCGGGGACATCGATCTTGCCTTCGGCGAAGAGGGCGATGCGCTGGACGACGTTGCGCAGCTCGCGGATGTTTCCGGGCCAGGGGTAGCGGCTGAGGGTCTCGCGGGCGCGGTCGGAAATCGAGATCTCGCGCTCCGGTGCGTACTGGCGAAGCAGGTACTCGGCAAGGATCGGGATATCGTCGCTGCGCTCGCGCAGCGGGGGGATCGGCACGGGCATGACGTTGATGCGGTAGTAGAGATCGGCGCGGAAGGCGCGGCGCTCGACGAGGGCCTTGAGGTCGACCTTGGTGGCGGAGATGAGGCGGGTGTTGACGCGAATCGGGGTGGTGCCGCCGACGCGCAGGATCTCGTGGGCTTCGAGGGCGCGGAGCAGCTTGGCCTGGAGCTCGAAGGGGAAATCGTCGATGTCGTCGAGGAAGATGCTGCCGTGATCGGAGAGTTCGAAGAGGCCTTTTTTCTGCGCGATGGCGTGGGTGTAGGCGCCCTTCTCGTGGCCGAAGAGCTCACTTTCCAGCAGTTCCCGCGGCAGCGAGGCGAGCCCCACCTTGATGAGCGGCCGGGCGGCGCGCGCGCTCTCCTGGTGGACGTACTCGGCGAGCAGTTCCTTGCCGACGCCCGTCTCTCCGATGAGTAGCACCGCGCCTTCCGTCCGCGCCATGGAGCGCAGGCGCGTCAGGATCTGGAGCATCTCGCCGTTTTGTGTCAGGATGGCGCCAGACGCGGTGTGTACCCGGGTAATCGGCATAAGTGCGGCAGAGCGGAGCCGAATCGTCCGGCGGACGGCCGCTATTTCCTGTCTAGTATAGACGATCCACGTATCGCGGTCTCAGACGGCAACGCCGGCGGCGGCAGCAATGAACCAACCGCCGGGGCGCCTTTGAGATTGAGCAAACAACCGCACTCCGGAACGGGTCAGCCGCAAGGGCGCTTGAAGACGCCGTGATTTCTTATGATGACCCCACGATTTTCCGCGAATTCTATTGCCATATTTGGGAATATAATTAGAAGGGGCCGAGGACTGGGGAAATGGGACACGGTTTTGAACGCATCCGCGAAAGGGTTCCTGGTTCCTTTTTCCGTCGTAAAGATCCTGCTTACGGGCCATCCCTCCCATCCCAGCCGCCATCGCGGTCCGCGGTCGACTATGGCCCTCCGTCGACGGCGGTGATTAACCGTTCGGTCGAACAGATTCCGACCATTTTCGGACGCCTCGTTTATCTGGCGGCCTTGCGGAGTCGCGACACGGGAGCTTATCACCACCCCGTCCTGAGCCACGTGATCGGTGCGTCGGAACTCGATTCCCATCTGCGGCGTTCGCACTTGCAGGTCTTCTACCAGTGGCTCGATTTGAATCTCGCCCAGCAGAGGGGCGACCTCGTCAGATACCTGGGAATCGACGGGGCAGAGGGCGAGGAACACCTCCGCCGCCTGAGGGATACGAACGCATTTGCAGCGGTCATGCCGGAACAATGCGCCCCGCACGAGCACGACCTTTTTCTGCAGAATCTCGCGCTTGTCATCCATTCGATGTTGTTTGAGTGAACCGGCGCCGCTACGAGTGGCCGTGCGCGGCAACATTTGGTTGCGAGAAATGGGATGCGGCTTTCTGTTCCCGTCCGCCTGCGATATGGCATCATCGTCCTGGGCAACCTATTTTCGTGAACTCCAAAACCAAGTTTCCCCTGCAGGGCGTGGTGGTCAGTCTGAACACACCCTTTGACGAGTCCGCCAAAATCGATTATCACGCGCTCGACCGTTTGATCCACCTGCATCTCGCCGGAGGCGCCGCGGGATTCCTGATGCCGGCGCAGGCTGCCGAGGTAAATGCCCTGACCCTGGACGAACGCCTGGAACTCATCCGATTTGTGCAGCAAACGGTCGCGGGACGGGCACTCTTCATTGCGGGAGCGACTGCGCCCGAGGAAAAGGAAAGCTTCCGGGCCGCGGAAACCGCGGTGGCGGCCGGCTGCGGCGGAGTGCTTGTCGAGATCCCCGCGCGATGTCTCGCGGACCGGAGGGCCACCCTCGATTTCGTCCGTTCCTTCGCCGCCGCCGGCATGCCGATGCTGATGCTGCAGGACCTGGATTGGAGCGGTCCCGGACTGCCGGTGCCGTGGATCGTCGAGATGTTTGAAACCATCGAGGCATTTCGCTGCCTGAAAGTCGAGGTACGGCCCGCGGGTCCCAAGTACACCGCGGTTCTGGAAGCCACGAACGGCCGTCTTCACGTCTCCGGAGGCTGGGCCGCCGACCAGATGGTAGAAGCGCTCGACCGCGGCGTAGACGTCTACATGCCGACGGCGATGACCGGCCTCTACCGGGCGGTGATCGATGCGCATCGTGCCGGCGACCGCGAACGCGCGCGGCACATCTTTCACCAGATCCTGCCCGTCCTTGCCTTTACCCGGCAGCATCTGGATATCTCGATCCAGTTTTACAAACGCCTCTACCACCGGCGCGGAATTTTCTCCACGACCCTGACACGGAAAGCCGTCCTGCCCTACGATCGCTACCACGAGTCGTATGGCAACGAACTGATCGCCTATCTCGACCGCATCGAAACCGATTCTCGCCGCGCGGCGCCGTAATGCCCGGTGCGAGACCTCAAGCCGAATCGGGCAGCGCCGACCGCCAACCTTCATGGAGCAGGGCCCGCAGGTTTTTCATTGTGCCGGCATGCGCGCTTTTTCCCGCCAGGTTGTTGAGTTCGCCGGGGTCTGCCTGATGATCGTAGAGTTCGTCGCCCTGTTTGCCGCCGTCCCATTCGGTAAATCGCCACTGTTCGGTGCGCACTGATCGGCCGAAGAACACAATGTGCTCCGGCGCCTCGGCCAATTCGTTCCCGCGGCCTACCATGCAGAACGCGCCGCGCTTCCATTTTCGTGCCGGGTCGCGCAGCAAGGGCACGAAACTGGTCCCTTCGAGCCCGGGTGGCGCGTCGAATCCGCAGAGTTCCGTGAGGGTGGGATACAGATCAACGCTTTCCGTAAGCCGGCCACACGCGTGCCCGTTTCCGGGCAGGTCCGGCGCGTAGACGATCAGCGGAACTCGCGTCGCGTTCTCGAACAGCGACAGTTTGTGCCACAATCCGCCGTGGTCGCCCAGATGATAGCCATGGTCGGCGCAAAAGACGACGACTGTGTTCTTCCAGAGGTCCAGCCGGTCCACGGCATCGAGCACCACGCCGACCTGTGCATCCACGAAATCCACGCAGGAAAAGTAGGCCGCGCGGAATTCGCGCACCTGTTCCTCCGTCAGCGGCTTGTCCGGCGGAGCGTAATTGATCGCCGCCTTCAGCAATTTGGCAAACTGGCCGGGAGGGTTGTCCGGCAGCGACGTTTTCTGCCAGGGATGGCGGTCGAAATACGGTTTCGGCGCGGCGTAGGGTGCGTGCGGACGCCGAAATCCCGCCCCCACAAAGAACGGCTTGCCCATCCGAACCGCCTTCTCGATGTAAGAGACGGCCCGGTGCGCCATGATGCCATCGGGCATCTGGGCATCGGTATAGTTCAGAACGTCCCATTCGAAGGTGTGGCCTTTCGGGCCGTTGGCTTTGACTTTCCGAATCACGGCTTCCGGAGGCGGAGTCTTGCCGAATTCGCGCAGTTCTTCGTCCCACGATCGCGGATCTTCGGCCGCTTCTCCGGTGTGATACACCTTGCCGGCATGTGCCGTGTAGTAGCCGTTCCTGCGGAAAAATTCCGGAAGAAAGATGGTGTCCTTCATCCGGATCCGGGTGGGCGTTTTGAGCGTGTAGACGCCGGTGGTGTCCGGCCTGCGGCCGCTCAGCAGCGAGGCCCGCGATGGCTGGCACAGTGGAAACTGGCAGTGGTTCTGCTGAAAAACGACGCCCTTGCGAGCCAGGCGATCGATGTTGGGGGTGGTGGTGTTGCGGCTGCCGTAACAATCCACTTCCGTATTGAGGTCATCGGCGATGATGAAAACGACGTTGCGGCGGGGCGCCGCTGCCGCGGTCCGCACCCATGGCGCCGCGGCGCACGAACCCAAAAATCCTCTTCTGCTGAACAAACGGGAGTCTCCTGAAGACATTCTGCGCACCCTCTTTCAGCTTCGCACGCACCGCTCACCAAGGCATGCGGCGCTTCGTATAAAGGCGGCCTTTTTCGGCCGAATCCTGGCGGCGTCCCGCTCCGATCATGACGCCTTCGCGAATCTTCTGTTCCACGTTTTCCGGAAGCACGTTATCGAGGAAGGCAAGATGATACTTCTTGCAGAGCGACAACACCTTCTCGCCGGCGGCCTGCACCTCCCGGGGCACGGGCGGGTCGGCGCGTCCATCGAGATATCCATAGCTCAACCCCATGTCGCGCGGACCGTGCTCGGCGAAGGCGATTCCGGGAATCGCCAGCGTTTTATCGGCATTCTGCAGCGCCTGCCAGTCTTCGATGCGCAGGCCGAGCATGATTTCGCCGTTGGGATTGAGCGGCCACGGATCCGCGATCTCCAGGTACTTTTTGGGATCGACTCCCCATACGCTGGCGGCGAACTTCTGGCTGCCCCACCCACGTGTCCCGTAGCCCAGCACATCGACGTCTTTCTTTTCGAAGGGGTATCGCACCGCGCGCACGAAGTGCTTCACCGCTTCGGGGTCGCGGGCCCGCGCCAGGATGATTCCGTGCACGCCCTGCAGCAGCGCCTGCTGCACCATCCAGGCATTGGCGTCCAACGTTGCGGCATCGGTGCCATAAACCGGCAGCACCACGATGACCGCGGGCGTACGATGGCCGCTGGGAGTGGGTCCGCCATCCACCAGGCCGCGCATGAAGTTGTGCAGCAGAGTGAAATCGAGCGGGTTGTTTTCCATGTCGAAGGTGATGTAGTCCGCCCACGTCTTCGCCAGCTTTTTCCCTTCGTCATAACCGCCGTAAGCCTGGATATAGTAAATCGGCTGGCCGGATTCCAGCAGTTCGATGCACTTGTTGACCCGCTTGGGCGTCCACGTTCCCGCCTTCTGCGGCTGACCGAAAAGCACGGCCGCGCAAAGTAGCAGGGGGTAGCCTCTGGCAACCATTTTCACGGAAGGCATGGATCGAAAATCCTCAGTTCCTGGTTTCTGCGGAGCAGTTTGTCATAGCAGACTGAAACTTGTCAATTGTTTTTCGCAATTGTGCGCCATTATTGAAAATTATTGCTTGGCGTTTCTTGTTCCGTTTTGTATAGTGATTCTCAAGATGCTGTTTCGCCCCCTGCAGTTTGCCTCCGCGCTGGTTCTGTGCTGCTCGTACACGCTTGCGGCCGGCACGATCGCCCAGTGGCTTTTCGACGAGCAAAAAGAGATGTACCCCAGTTGCGCTCTGACCGATTCCGGACCCAACGATTACTTCCTGGTCCTGGGCCGGGGCGCGCGCCTGGTAGACGGACGATTCGGGAACGCTCTGGAACCCGCCGATCCCCTGCCCCTGCAGATTTCCGGCAGGGATGCGCGCCCCGGCTCGGAAAGCGCGATCAAATTCGGCCTGATCCCGATTCCTACGCCTCCCGGGCGGACGATGGCGCCCATGACCTGGTTGAACGCCGCGTTCGCAGCCCTGATGACCACCGGCGAAAAGCATCTGCGCAACCCGGGATTCGCGAACGCCACGGACACCAGGCTGAATCTGGGGGCATTCGACTGGACCGTGGAATTCTGGTACTCCGGGCGCCGCGCCGCCGCGGCCGAGGGCGTCGTCTTCGAAATCGGCGAGGGCCCGCGCGGTGAGAACGATCGTGTTACGCGCTTGAGTCTGGGACCCTCGGCAGCCGAATTCGTCCTCGAGAATCAGCCCTCGGGCGTGCGTCTTCGCATTCCCACGGCGCAGGCCGAATTGAAACCCGGCGCGGGATGGCATCACCTGGCGTTCGTGTACGATGCCGCCGACAGGCAGTTGCGCCACTATGTCGACGGCAGGTTGCAGCCGCTTCCCGCGCGGGCCGAATTGAAGGCTCTGCCGCACGGCGACGAGGCGTACTTCACCCTGGGGCGCGATGGCCGCTGGTCGCATCCGCTGCCCGGAGCCATCGATGAACTGCGCATTTCCGACAGCCAGGTCTACGCCGCCGCGTTTCAGCCTCCGGCGAGCTTTTCCGAAAAGTATAGCGGCCAAATCCCCGCCGTCACCCTGAAGGCCGGTCCGCCGCTGCTCTTCGGCGCGGCATCCGCCGGCGGTCCGCTGGACCTGGGCTCGCGCAAGTTCCTCTTTCTCGACGACCGCATCGCGGCTTCGTCCAGCGGCATCCGTTTCGTGCCTCACCTTCCGAAACGCGCCGGCAAAGTCATCGATCAGCTCCGCGGCCACATGTCCGTCGTGCAGGACGATCAGGGCCTCATCCGCATTTACTACCAGGGACCGGACGATTCGCTGGCCGTGATGACCTCGCGCGACGGCGTCCACTGGGAAGAACCGGATCTGGGGCACGGAGAATACAAGGGCAAGCGGAATATCGTGCTGCGCGAACCGGTAGGCCTGGGCACCGTCTTCATCGATCCCAACGCGCCGCCGGAAAGCCGCTATAAGTACGTCAGCGGCATGCGCAAAGAGGCCATTTTCCTTTTTACGTCGCGCGACGGCTTCGACTTTCATCGCTTTTCCACGCCCGTGCTGCCGTTCGCCGCCGGTTCGCAGTCCGCCTTGTATTACGACGACCAGCGCCAATTGTATGTGGGACAGCACCGCTCCGATTATGGAGAGACGATCGGCGGCTCGACCCGGCGCCGGTTTGTCCGGTCCGAAGTAAAGGACATGTTCAGCCCCTGGCCTTTCACTCACGTAACCGAGCAGATGACCCGCGAAGCCGGGCTGAAGCAGCACATTCAGAGCGACCACCTCGACCCCTGGTTCCTGGATAACGGCCCGCTGACGCCTCCGGGCTTCGGGATCGACCTGCCAACCGGTTTTGCCACGGATGAGACTTTCGACCCGCCCGGCACCGACGTTTATGTCACCGATGCGGTGAAATACCCGTGGGCGCCGGACGCCTACCTGGCGTTTCCCAGCATCTATTTCCACTACAACAATGACGGTCCGCCCACCCGCCAGGTGCTGGGCAAGGAGGATCGCAAGCGTGGTTCCGGCGTGGTGGAAGTGCAGCTCGCGACCAGCCGTGATGGCCTGACCTGGACGCGTTACCCTCGGCCCGCATATGCCGGGATCGACGATGGCGGCACGAATACCGAACATGAACTGTTCATGGCCGCCGGACTGGTGCGGCGGGGAAACGAAATCTGGCAATTCCTCACGGGCCATCCCGGCAACGGCATGAACTATCACAGCTCATGGGTGAAGAACCCGTATTCGCCGGTCTACCGGATGGTGCAGCGCCTGGACGGCTTCGTGGCCGCCGAAGCGGACTACCACGGCGGAACGCTCGTCACCAGGCCGCTCAAGTTCCAGGGCAAGCGCTTGATGCTGAACATCAACACCGGCGCCGTTGGCTATGCGCAGGTCGGTTTTGAAGACGCCGGCGGCAAGCCGATTCCGGGATTCTCGGTGGACGATTGCATCTATATCAACGGAGACTTCATCGCGACGCCGGTCGAGTGGATGCAGCGCGGCACCGATGTTTCGAGCCTTGCGGGCCGCACCGTCCGCCTGGTCTTTCGGATGCGCGGCGCGCAGCTATACGCTATGCAGTTCACGGGCGAGTAGGCGGACCCGCGGCCATTCTCGCGGCCAGGTCCAGCGCCGCGACCAGGCTGTGGGTGGAGGCCACGCCTTTCCAGGCGATATCGAAGGCCGTGCCGTGATCGACCGAGGTTCGAATAATCGGCAGCCCCAGCGCCACGTTGACGCCCCCCTCGAAATCCAGCAGCTTCAACGGCACATGGCCCTGGTCGTGATACATGCACACGATCGCGTCGTAGAGCTTGCGCCGCACGGCCAGGAAGAACAGGGTATCGGGCGGCAGGGGGCCTTCTACGGGCATGCCGCGCTGCCGCGCCCACTCCACCGCCGGCCGGATCTCTTCGATCTCTTCACGTCCGAACAGGCCGTTCTCGCCGGCATGGGGATTCAGGCCCGCCACAGCCACACGCGGCGCTTCCTTCAGGCGCGCCACCGCGCCGCACGTCAGCTCGATAATTCGCCGCACACGCGGCTGCTTCACCCGCTCGATGGCTTCCTTCAGCGAGACGTGCGTACTGACGTGGGTGACGATGAGTTGCTCGGAAACCAGCATGATGGTGACATCCGCCGCGCCGCAGAGCTTGCCGATGAGTTCGGTGTGGCCGACGAATGCCGGGTCCGACAGCTGCGTGGCTTCCTTGTTCATGGGGAGAGTCACCATGGCGGCGATCTCGCCGGCCAGCGCCGCGCGCGTCGCCGCGATCACGTATTCGCGAGCCGCGGCCCCGGACGACGCACTCAGTTGGCCGGGCCGCAAGTCTTCCTCGCGAAGCAGGCCGGAGTCGCACACGTTGAGGCAGTCCTCGCCGTACGCCGCCGGTTTTTCGATGGCGCGCAGCGGCACATCGTAACCCAGCAGCCGGTTGGCTCGCTCCAGCACGGCCAGGTCGCCATACGCCACAACCGGATGGCGCAGTTCGCCATTGCGCCAGGCGTGCAGGAGAATCTCCGGGCCGACGCCGCTCGAATCGCCCATGGTGATGCCGAAGATGTTCATCGTCTCTCCAAAACTATTGGACGAGCTCGCCGTTTTTGAACTCGTAGCGGCCGCTCACGCGGCCTGTATAATCCCACGCGGCGGCCTCGCCTTCACAGCGCCCGTCCTTCCAGCGGGATTCGTGCTTCCGGTTTCCGTTGGGCCAATACTGGGTCCACACCGCTGTTCCGTCGGCTCCGTAAATCCACTCGGATATCTTCCTGCCGTCTGTATCCCACCAGGTTTCCGAACCGGTTTTGACGCCGTCGCGCCATGTCACAGCGTAGAGCTTCGCGCCGTTCTCGGCGTACCAGGTTTCGGGCCCGTCCAGAACGTAGCGGCCGGCCGAATCGCGCTTCCCCGACCATGTCGCACGCATGCGTCCGTCCGGCCAGTTTTCGGTCTCGCGGACGTCCGCGTTGTCCCCTGGAGTCACCGGTGTTTCCGTGGTGCTGTCCGAGAGGATCCACGCTTCGTTCATCTCCCAGTGCAAAGACGGGTGATTCATGCTGCTGATCAGATGAATCACTCCGTTGGGCGCCTGCGCAGCCACGGTGTAGCCGAGCGTGCCTTCGCCGTGATAAGCGCGCGACCATCCCGGGCGCTTGAGGGTGAACGCCTCGTGCGGCAGTGTCTCGGGAAGAGTTTTCATCTTCCAGGTTTTGCCATCGTCATCGGAGAGCGCCACGTAGGCGCCCGTTTGCGCGATCCCCGCGGGTTTCTTCCCCTGGCGGTTTTGCCAATCGGCGGCAAAGAACAGCCGCCCGCTCGCCAGGCGCAGCACCACGGGCCGCTGATTGCTGGAGAGCGCGGGAAACGGCGTCTTCGAAACCTGCCAGGTGCGGCCCCCATCGTGCGAAATAGCTTGCGGCATGTAGCCGTCGATGTTCGTATTCTTACCGCCGATTCCCAGAATGCCGTCGTCCTTGAGGATGACGAACGTGGTATGCCGGCCCGCTGTGCGACCGCCGGTGTCGAACCAGGTGCGTCCCTCGTCGCGGCTCGCCCATAACATGGATTCGCCGCCGACCGCATCGGTGGGCACGTAGATGGTGCCGTCAGCGGCGCGCAGCGCGGTGGTGATCGGTTGCGGTGAGTACCCCCCAAGCGGTCCGGCGAGCAGCGGCAGATGGATCGGGCTCCAGGTGGCGCCGCTGTCGGTCGAGGTCTGCCAGCGGAACGGCACTCCGGTGAGGCCGGCGCCGCCGCCGAAGAAATACACCGTGCCGCGATTGGTCCAGAGCAGCGCGCTCTGATCGTTGACGTCGGGGAAATCGTAAAAGCGGCTCGGCATGTCCCACTGGTCGCTGCCGTACCGCAGGCGCGTGGCGATGAACGAGGTGTTCGCGCGATATTCGTCCGAAGGGGTGGAGGCAGAGAAGAATGCGGCCAGGACATCGCCGTTGGGACAGACGGTCAGACCGGCCGAGTGATTATGCCCCAGCATGGAAGGATGCAAGCCGGCGGCTTCAATCGCTTCGGAGGGCTCGTCCTCGGGCGGAATGGGGAGCAGGAAGCGGCGACGGAACCAGGGCTTCGCAGGATCCGGCGCATCCATGACCTCTCTCCGGCTCTGCTTGATAAATTCCTGGTTGAATTTCGGCTCGGGCTCGCCGGGCGGCGTGGACGGCATGGGGCCTTCCACGATGCGGAAACCGATGTTGTCGCGGCCATGAAAGCCGGGCGCCACTCCCGCGCGGTTGGCCGACCTCCGGTAGTACGGGAGCGTGCCATCGGTCTGCTCCTTCGGGTCGGGACCCATGATTCCGCCGCCACGCACGACTCGCGCATCGCCGGTCCGCGGGCCCACCGGATCGGTCTGCGGTTCGGGCGAATAGATGCCGTGCCAGTCGAGCACCCACTCGGCGGCATCGGTGTTCATATTCTTCAGTCCGAAGGCGTTCGGTTCCCCGCTGGCGGGCAGCCGCTCGCCCGAAGGGAAATAGGCGCTGCTGCCCGCGCGGTCCGCGTATTCCCATTCGGCTTCCGTCGGCAGCCGGTAATTGTTGTGCTCTTTGCGGCTCAGCCACTCGCAAAACGCTACCGCATCGTACCAACTGATTCCTGTGGCATAGGGCTCAAAGCGTCCCATTCCCTCCTGATAGTCGGAACGAAACTCCGCGAACTGTCGGGCAGTGATCTCGGTCTCGGAGATGTAGAAACTGCGCGTGATGGTGACATCGTGCACCGGCCGCTCGTCATAGTCGCCGTGCGTGAGGAGGGCAAACTGCTTCAGGATTTTGGGATCGGTAGGCTGGTCGTTGCCCATGCGGAACGAGCCCGGCGGAATGCGGATCATTTTGATTCCGATGGAGTTCACGTATGCAGCGGGCTCTTCGCCGCGCACCGCCACGATCGTGACAAGGGCGAGCGGGAGGCAAATTGCCAGGGTGGCGAAACGGGTCGCGAAGCTGGATGGCATGCGAGTCCTCCTGGGTGGCAGTCTCAATCCCGAATTTTCGAATGGCGAGTCCAAGTTGTCAAGAAAATGCAATGCAGAATGGCAATTATACCGGTCGTCTGAAAATTAACCTTGACGTCCCGGCCGTGCGGCAGCTACGCTGTAAAACAATGGTATCGGGACAAAAGCCGGCGGCGCCGGCGCGACGGAGGAGACGTCCGAAGCACTCCGTTTCGGCCTTGGGGCACACCAGGGAATCTGGCGAGCAATATCACCTGAAAGCGATCACGCGCGCTCTCGACGTATTGGAGTGCTTCAGCGATGAGCGCACCAACCTCGGGCTGAAAGAAATCAGCGAACTGATGGATCTGCCCGAGTCTTCCCTGTTCCGCATCCTGCTCACGCTGGAAGATCGCGGGTATCTGACGCAAAATGGCGATGGCTCGTACTGCCTGCCGCCGAAACTGCTGTTCGGAAAACTGCACGACCGTGCCGAGCGGGCGCGGATCGTCGTCCGCCCGGTTCTGCAGCAGCTTGCCAGCCGGTTCGACGAGACCGCGAGTTTGGCCTATCTCTTCGGAGACCGCATCCAGGCGCTCGATGCCGTCGAGACTTTTCACGAGATTCGCATGACCAACAAGCCCGGGCGCGTGCTGCCTCCGCATTGCAGCTCCCTCGGCAAAGTCATCACGGCGTTTCAGGAGCCGGCGCGCATCGATCGCATTCTCGAAACCTACGGCCTTTACCGGCGCACCGAGAAGACGGTCGTCGACCGGCAGGCGCTCCTGGCAGAGTTCGAGGCGATTCGCAAGCGCGGTTACGCGGTGGATCGCGAGGAGACCGTGAATGGCGGCGTGTGCATCGGGGCTGCGATCACGGCGGAGGGAACCCCCGTCTCACTGGCGCTGAGCCTTTCCACGCCCCTGGTTCGCATGACGCCCGCTCGGGAGCAGGAGATTATCGGCGCGGTGCTCGAAAGCGCGCGCCTGGCGGCTCTGGAACTCAAGCGTTCCACCAAAGTTCCCCAGCCGGAGGTCTGAGCCGCGGACGGCTTCGCTGGTCCCGCGGCCGGGAGAGAGTGGCTGTGAAGCTGAAATTCTGTTCGATCGCCGGTTGTGCCTGTGTCACACTCTGGTTTCCCGCGACGGCTGCGGCCGCCGCCGGTCCGCGGACGCAATCATTTTCGTCGGGCGCTTACACGACGATTCATTACGTCTCGCAAAGCAGCGGCGCCGATGACTCCGACGGATCGCGATCCCATCCCTGGCGCACTCTCGGGCATGCTCTCGATGCCACCACAGCGGGCGCCAACGCGCGAGCGGCCATCCTGGTTGCCGCCGGAACCTACGCCGGGACGACGATTTCCATGAAACCGTACGTCGACCTTCTTGGTGGATTCGATGCCGCCTCCTGGAAGCGGGACATCCAGGAGCACGTCACCGTCCTCGATGGCGAAGGGAAGCGGCGCGTCCTGCTGGGAGCCGATCACGCGCGCCTGGACGGTTTCGTCATCACCAACGGCCGCGTGCGCGGCAAGGGCGCGGGACTGTTAGCCGACGGGGTTTCTCCGCAGATCTCCAACAACGTTTTTGTGGAAAACATGACCCTGGCGCCGGTGCCTTGGAAGCCCGACAAGATGCACGAGACCGCCAATGACGGCGGCGGAATCGCTGTGCTGCGCGATGGCGCGCCGGAGATTTCGCATAATCTCTTTCTGCGCAACCACACGGAAGCGGGACGCGGCGGCGGCATCGCCTGCGAACGCTCTTCGCCGCGCATTGAATCCAACGTTTTCCTGGACAACCAGACCGGAATGGCCGATCCCGCCCGCAGCAGCGATGGCGGCGCCATCTCAATCTTCGATCACTCGAACCCTCTGGTTGCCGACAATCTGCTGGTGGGCAATCGCACTGCGGCGTCCAACGACGGCGGCGGTATCTTCGCCGCATTGTGGTCGGCGCCCCGGATTCGCGGAAACACCATTGTCGGGAGTTGGGGCGATGACGACGGCGGCGCCCTGTTTATCGGCGGCCAGCAGCATCATTACGGCACGCCGCTCGACCCCATCCCGCCCGAAACACAATACCTGGTAAGGATCGACCGCAACCTTATCGTTGGCAATGACAATAAATCGCACAATGCCGGCGCCGGCCGCATCACGATGCAGGCGCGCGCGGAACTCTCGGGCAACGTGATGGCGGAAAACACCGGCGGGCTGAAAATCGAAACCTCCGGAGCGCTGCTTGAGGACAATCGGGTTGCCGGCGCCCTCACGATCACCAACACCAGCAAGGCTTCGCACGTCCTACCGGGCCCTGTCACGCTGGTCCGCGACGCGGTAGGCGGACCGATCGACCTGCAAATGCCCGCCGGCTTCCGCCAATCCTGCGGGCCCGGCCTGCCGGATGGCGATGCGAACGTCGCGACCGCACCGGAATTCGTCGACGATGCCATCAACGCGCAAATTGCGTCGGGCCGCCAAGACGAAACGAAGACCACGACGACCTTGACGATTGCGGGCGGGCACTTTGCAGCCGATACGCTGGCGGGGCGGGTCGTGCACGCCGGAGACACCTGGACCATCATCAAGAGCAACGGCTCTGGAACAATTCAGGTGTGGGGGCCGGTAAACGCAAGCGCCACTACATTGCAAGTGCTGCCGTCCTATCGGTTGCGTCCCGGAACCGCATGCGCCAAAGCCGTGCAGCGCGCCGCTGTGCAACGTTGACAGGAAAAGCCATTTATGCGGAACATCCAGTTGCTGCAACCGGCCAAAATCTCGTTCGGCCGCGGGTGCGCCTCGGAATGCTGCGCCGACCTCGCCGATGCGGGTTGCCGGCGCGCATTTCTTATCTCTTCTCCCCAAACGGCCCGGTTCGCACACCGGTTGGCGCCGGAATTTGAGGCGTCCGGCATCGCTCAGGAGCTTTACGACGGCATCACCGGCGAGCCCACGGTCGCGGACTTGCATGCGGTGCTGGCCCGCGCCGATTCGTTCGCGCCGGATGCGGTGGTGGGTATCGGCGGGGGCAGCGTGCTCGATGCCGCCAAACTGGTGGCCGCTCTGGCTGGCACGGGCGAGGACGTCGCCGCGTTCTTCGGCATCGGGTTGCTGAAACACAGGCGCGCGCGGCTGGCCTGCCTGCCTACGACCGCAGGCACCGGCAGCGAGGTCTCGCCCAACGCGATCCTTCTCGCCGGGAACGGGTCCAAGCAGGGCGTCATCAGCCGCTGCCTGGTTCCCGACGCCGCGTACGTCGATCCGATGCTCACGGTCTCGATGCCGCCCGGTGTCACCGCCGCGACCGGACTGGATGCCATGGCGCACTGCATGGAGGCGTACACCAACCGGTTCGCCCATCCCGCGGTGGATATGTATGCTTTCGAAGGAATGCGCCTGATCGCCGCCCATCTGCCGCGCGCCGTTGCGGACGGTTCAGACCTGGACGCGCGCGAGTGCGTGGCCTTGGGCAGCCTTTACGGCGGCCTCTGCCTGGGCCCCGTGAACACCGCCGCGGTGCACGCGCTGGCCTATCCGCTGGGCGGCGAATTTCATGTCCCTCACGGCCTCTCGATCGCCGTCCTGATGGCGCCGGTGATGGAATACAATCTTCCGTCGGCCGTCGACCGCTACGCGCAGGTGGCCGTGGCGTTAGGGGTTGTGCAAAACGGAGACTCCGCGGAGACGGCGCGGCTGGGCGTGGAAAAAGTGCGTGAGCTGCTGCGGGACTGCGGTGTCGACCCGCGGCTCTCCGCGCTCGAAATCCCGGAATCCGCGATCCCGGCGATGGCCGCTTCGGCGATGACCGTCACGCGCCTGCTGAAAAACAATCCCCGCGAGATGACCGCAGAAGCCGCCGAAGCGATCTACCGCAGTGTGTACCACTGAGCCGGCGCGCACTTATCCGTCGCTGAATGACTCCCTGACGGAGAGGCCCGCCAGATACTTCATGGGGACCCGACGGTAGTACGTGCGAGCCTCCCCGGCAAGGCGGTCAAGACCATCCAGATGGCCGAGTTGACCGACCGCGGCAAACTCGCTGGCGCGCGGCGCGCGGCGTTCGCCATCCCAGACGCAGAACCCATCCGCGCCGGCGTCGCGGTATTTCTTTGCCAGCTTGGCGTAGGATTCGGCCGGCTGGGTGCGCGGCATGAGGTCCGGCCACAAGTGAACCTTGTCGCCGGCGATCGAACGCCAGCGCCGCAGCATGCCCAGTTCGATTTTGGGCGAAGGCATCACGTAATTCACGAGCCCTTCGCGCAGCCAGGTTTCGATGTCGCAGTTGTAGCGCAGCGGCGTGAAGCCGGGCTCTTTATCGTACTTAGTGGCCTCGCCGCAGACGGTCACTCCCAGTTGCCGCCCGGGTTTTTCGTCCACCAGTTTGCGGACCTCGCGCAGGTACTGCGTCACGAACGCGGCACAGTGCGCCTGCCATCGCGCATCGCTTTCGGGCAGCTTGCGCGGGTCGATTCCGAATCTGTCGCGGAATGCGCGCACTACCGGTTCCTCGTAATACACGAACGGCGTCGAGCGATTGAGGTGCAGTTGAACCCCATCGATTCCATATTCCAACGCCTCGCGCAGGAGACTTAGCCAATACTCGCGTACTTGGGGATAAGCGAGACTCCAATTGCTGAGCGGAATCCCTTCCCGGTCGCGCTTGGCCCACTCCGGATGCTTCCAGTAGTTGCGGGCGCGCGCGATCGGTTCCTGATTCATCGGATACTGCGGCCCGATCATGCGCAGGCTGGCAAAGATTTTGACTCCGTTGTCGTGAGCCACGCGCGTCATGGCAGCCAGCGGGTCCACCCAGTCGTCATGCCATTGATTATCGTCGCTGCCCACGTCGCCGATGCGCGTTTTGAAGAGGCAGTAGTTTCCGCGCATGGCTTCGAAAATGAGAATCCGGATATCGGAACCGACGTAAGGCATGAACTCGTCGCGGAACCACTGTTCGGAGGTCGGGTGATAGGTAGGGGTTCCGCCGGTGTGACCGCTGAACTGGCCTGTGCAGAAGATCATCGCCACGCGGCCGTGGTCGGGCGAGTATGGCCGCTCCCAAACGCGCTTCTCTTCTTCCGCCAGAGGCACCAGTTTCACGTAGGAGAGGTTCGAGATGTTGGTCCACTGCGGCCGGTCGTAGGGGGCGTGGGGCTGGCGAAACATCAGCGATTTTCCCGTCAGGTCGGCCGTGCGCCAATACGCCTCCTGAATCGCTTTGTAGCAGTTGTTGTTTACCCCGATCTTCAACTCGCCGGATTCGGTAACGGTTCCCGCTTCAATGCCGATCCGCCGATAGCCCGCGTCGCCCGTCAGTTTGACGTCGAGTTCCCCGTAGGGAGACCACTCCGGATAGTGCGCTTTCGTGTAATTGATTCCCAGGTAGATCTTGTGCGGCCCGGTAGCGTTCAACGGCAGGGTCAGTTCCCGGCAGCGATGTTCCGGTTTAGCGGCCGCCATCACGCCTTTGACGCCCTCTTCGGTCTCGTAATCGATGAGTTCCCAGCGGCCGGCTTCGAAGGATCGCGTCAGAGCATCTTCCGGCGTGCAGCGCGACATGTCGGCGACGAGGGTAGCTTTCTGCTGCCCGGCGTCCGGGACGGATGCGGACGCGGGAGACTGCGGAACTGCCGACGCGACCGCGGACAGGGTTCCGCCCACGCAAAGCCTGCCAAGGTCGCGCCGGTTGGGATGTGGAATCGAGTTCATGGTTCGGCACCCAATTGGCGAACGAGAGCATTGTTTCGCATCGCTAGAAAATAGTCAACGTTTATTTCCGATTGTGTTCACAATTCATAATAAATATTGACAACTTTCACAATCTATGTAAATCTTCTTCAATCAGAGGTTGCAATCCCTGCGCTCCCGCACAGGAGCCGATGGAGGTACCTGATGAAAGCTGCCACCGTTGCCAGCATGATCTCTCTGTTGCTGATCTGCCCGGCTACCGTTCTCGCCCAACGAACCACCGCCACAATCTACGGAAGCGTCACCGACGCTACAGGCGCCGTCGTCCCCAACGCTCAAATCACGGTGACCGAGGAAGCCACCGGCATCGGACGCAATGCCAAGGCCGACGACCACGGCGACTTCACGTTCGCCTTCCTTCCCGTAGGAACGTACACGGTCGCAGTGGAAGCGAACGGCTTCAAGACCTTTTCCCGCACGGGAATCCGGCTGGAGGCGGGCCAGGAAGTGAAGCTCGCGGTTCCGCTGGAGGTAGGCGCCATGGCCGAAAAGGTCACGGTGAGCGCGGAATCCGCCCTGCTGGAGACGGCCACGCCGCAGCAGGAAGACCACATTTCGACGACGCAGATTGCCGACCTCCCGCATCCCAACCGCGACATCACATCGCTTCTTACCCTGGAAAACGGCTATAACCAGGGCGGCAACGGCCTGGTGCAGTTCAATGGCCTCGCCACCGGCGGACTCACGGTGACCGTGGACGGCGTGGACGGCTCCGGCAGCCCTGAAATGTCCTCGCCCTCGATGTTTCAGAACTTCAACCCCATTAAGCTGATGAGTGAAGAAGCGGTGGAGGAGGTGGGCGTAACCAAGGGAATCATGTCCGCCGAATACGCTCACACCTTCAGCGGCAATATCAACGTGATCACCAAGAGCGGCACCAACCAACTGCACGGCTCGCTCTTTGAAGCCGTGCAGAACACCATTTTTAGCGCCCGCAACGCGTTTCTCACGTCCGCTTCTCCCGTCCCGCCGGTCCACATCAATCAGTTCGGTGGGTCGGTTGGCGGTCCTATCAAGCGGGACAAGCTCTTTTTCTTTTTCACCTACGAGGGATACCGGCAGCAGACCACCAGCGTGTCTACAGGCCAGGTTCCGACGACCGATTATCGCGCCCAGTTGCTTGCGGCGGATCCATCTTACAAGTCGATTCTCGATTATTATCCGCTTCCCACGTCGCCCATCGCGGGCACCGACATCACCGGACTGTATCAGGGACTCGCTTCCACGTCCTCGGCCGACAACAACGTGGTCGGGAAAATCGATTACCAGATCAACGACACCAACCGCCTTTCCCTTCGCTACAACCATCTTCGCCCGGATCAACTCAACCCGCGATTTCCGCCGACCTTCCGGCGCAACTACTACGGCATCAACGAATCGGGCGCGGCTAGTTACGTGCACTCTTCGGCGAACTGGACGGCGGAAACACGCTTCGGGTTCAACCTGATCGATGTCAAGCGGGTCGAGACCTTGTATCTGGAAGGCCAGATTCCGGCGATCTCACTGAAAAATGTTGTCGACACGCAAGGTGAAGGCTACTTCAAGAGCGGTCATTCCTACAGCACGGAGGAAGTGATCGCGATCCAGAAAGGGCGTCATTCGATCAAGCTGGGAGCCCTGTACGGGGCGCGAACGCCCAGTAACTACGATAACCAGCTGCCGATTTTCACCTACACCAACCCCACCACCCTGCTGGCAGACACTCCCAGCCAGGTAACGGTCACCCTGGTCACTCCCCAGTACCACATGCGCGATTGGGAAATGGGAGAGTACGTGCAGGACGACTGGAGGCTGCGCTCCAACCTGGTGCTGAACCTGGGATTCCGCTATGAGTATTTCTCGGTCCTGAAGGAGGAAAACGGCAACCAATACAATCCCGACGGACTCGCAGGGGCGTTCGAGCGGCCAGCCGTATTCCTCCCGCCGAACTCATCCTACCGGCCCGACATGTGGAATCCCGAACCGCGGGTCGGCTTCACGTGGAATCCCGATAACCGCCAGAAATGGGTCATCCGTGGAGGCTTTGGCGTATTTCTCGCCGAACCGCTGCTGGACAATTTCGAAGAGGTCTACACCTCGCCGAACCTGCCTACGAGACTGACATTCGCGGCCAGCCAGATCGCGTCCCTGGGCCTCCGCTACCCGATGACCAATGACGACATTCTGAAATTATTCGGCACCACAACGGTTCCTGTCGGCTATCCGGTGATCGACCCCGGGTACCGGAACCCTTACAGCCTGCAGTGGACGCTGGACACCCAGCACCAGCTGACTTCCAGTTTGATGCTGGATGTATCCTATGTCGGAAACAAGGGGCTGAAGATTCTCACTCCTCACGACATCAATGAGCCCGACCGTACGACCGGCATCCTTCCTTACTCTAACGATCTCCAGTCAGTGTGGGACAACAATTCGGGCTTCAGCTACTATCACGCTTTGCAGGTTACGCTGAAGAAGCAGTTTTCCCATGGCTTAATGTTCGATTTCCACTACACCTGGAGCAAGGTCATGTCGGTCGGCACCGGCGATTTCTGCAGTTGCAACAACGCCCGTGTGCAGAACGAAAACGACTGGCTGGCCGACAAAGGACCGGCCAATTACGATTCCCCAAACCGGATTGTCGGCGATTGGGTCTATGAGATACCCGCCTACCGTCTCTTTGCCGGCAATTCGGTGATGCAGCGATTCCTCCGTGGATGGCAGTATAGCGGCACCTTCACGATCTTCAGCGCCGACCGGCTGAACATCACCGAAAAGAGCGCCTACGATTCCTCGCGGCCCGATTACATCGGCGGCGATATCTATTCGACTACCGGCGACCGGATGCAGTGGTTGAACACCGCGGCGTTCGCCCAGGTTCCCATCATCAAAGCCAGCGGCGCTACCGCGCGGCCCGGCAATGTAGGCGTGTTTGCCGCTTACGGCCCCGGCTCGTGGACCTTCAACATGAACCTCGGCAAGACATTTTCGCTGAACGAACGATTGAAGCTGATGATCCGCGCCGATGCTTTCAATGCCCTCAACCACGTGAACCTGGGCGACCCGAACACGGAGATCACCAGCGCGACGTTCGGCCGCATCACCAGCGCCGCGGCCGCGCGTGGAATCCAGATGAACGGGCGCATCACATTCTGATCCCTATGTCCCGAGGGCCACAATGAACGGCGGGGGCTCAGCGACGGGACCGAACTGCCTGCTCATTGCGGACGATCTCACGGGCGCGTGCGACGCGGCGGTCCACTTCGCGGTACCGGGGGCGCTGGCAATCGTTTCCCTGTCTGCCGCGGGATTGCCCGACCAGGCCGAACTACTCGCCGTTTCGACCGAAAGCCGCGACGTCGCCTCCGCCGAAGCCGTCCGGCGCATGGACGAGGCCGCCGAGCGGTTCGGCCCGCTTCGCCCCCGGGTCATATTCAAAAAAATCGATTCCACGCTCCGCGGCAACACCGGCACGGAAATCGTCGCCGCCTTGCGGGCCTTCCGCTGCGATGCCGCGGTGGTAAATCCCGCCTTCCCCGCGCAGGGGCGAGTGGTAGAGGACGGCATTCTCCGGGTGGCGAAAGACAGCTCGTTCCAGCCCATCGCGATGGAAGAGTATCTGCGGTTCCACGGCGCGACGCGCTGCCGGCGTGTACGGCCGGGTGAGATCGCCGCCGCGGTCGCTGAAGGGGCAAACTTCGTGCTGCCGGACGCGGCATGCGACGCCGATCTGGCGCGCATCGCCGGCGAAATCCTGGCGATGGGCAGGCGGATCCTGTGGGCCGGCTCCGGAGGCCTGGCGGCGGCGTTGGCAGGGCGTGTCTGTAAGGCCGTTGGGTCGAGAGTGTCTCAGCCGAAACGACCCGGCCCCGTTTTGTTCTGCCTGGGTTCGGATCATCCGGTCGCGCTGGAACAACAGGCCCGGCTGCTGCAAGCCCGGGATGTGCGGCTTTTGCATGCCGGAAGCGCCACGGCCGCGGAGGTCCGCTCGGCGATCGAACCGGGAAACCACGTGGTGCTGCGCATTCCGCGCGCCGAGGTTGCCGCCGGGAACCTGTGCCGCCTGCTTTCGGATTGCGACCCCGCCGCCATCCTGCTTTCTGGCGGGGACACCGCGGCACTCGTGTGCAGCGCGCTGGGTGTGAACGCGATCGAAGTGTGCCGCGAGTTGGCTCCCGGCATCCCGCTGGGCACTCTTCGCGGCGGCATGGCAGAAGGATGCACGGTCGTCACCAAGTCGGGCGGCTTCGGCTCGCCCGATGACCTGGTTCGAATCGGAGACTATTTTCGTGAGTAAAGATCGCCGCGGACGGGCGGGACACTGACATGGGCTCCATGCGCTGGCTGGACCTGGCGGTCATCGCGGCCTACATGATTACGCTCGTCTCCCTGGGACTGCGTTTCTCGCGCCGGCAGACATCCACCGACCGATATTTCACAGCCAGGCGCAGCGTTCCGGGATGGGCGATGGGACTGTCGCTGCTGGCCACTCTGATCAGCAGCGTCACGTTCATTGCCTATCCGGGCTCGGCATATGCGGGCGATTGGGCGAATCTGGTGCCCGGCTTCATGGTGGTTGTCGTATTGGGGCTGGTTGGCCTGGTGATCATTCCCTTCTTCCGGCACGTGGTGGGCACCAGCGCGTACGAATATTTCGGCAAGCGCTTCGGATACGGCGCGCGCGTCTACGCTTCCATCGCCTTCGCGGCCGGCCACTTTTCCAAGATGGGATTCGTGTTTTATCTGCTCGCGCTGACCGTCAGCAGCATGACCGGCTGGAATACGGACCACGTCATCATCGGCGTGGCGGCAATCACGGTAGCCTATACGCTGGTCGGCGGAATCGAAGCTGTCATCTGGGCGGACGTGCTGCAGGGCTTCGTGCTGTGGGCCGGCATTCTCATATGCCTCGGCTTCCTCCTCTTTCTGCCGCCTGGCGGCCCGGCGGAGGCGCTGCACCTGGCCTGGGCAAACCACAAAATCTACCTGGGAAGCATGAAGCCGGATTTGAGCAAACCGACCTTTCTGGTGCTTTCCCTGTACGGCTTTTTCTTCTATCTGCAGAAATATACCGCCGATCAAACGATCGTCCAGCGTTACCTGGTGGCGAGATCCGACCGCGAGGCGCTTCGCGGGATCGCTCTCGGCGCGGTGCTGTGCGTTCCGGTGTGGACTCTCTTCATGCTGATCGGCAGCCTGTGCTGGTCTTTTTACCGGGCGACGGGCGAAGCTCTGCCGTCCACCATCAGCAAGGCCGACCAGGTGTTTCCGTACTTCATCACCACGCACGTGCCTCCCGGATTGGCCGGCCTGTTCCTGGCTGCTTTGTTTGGAGCAGCCATGGCGAATCTCTCGTCGGATTTCAACAGCCTCTCGGCCATCGGGGTGGAAGACTACTATTGCGTGTGGCGTCCGCGGGCGAGCGAACGGCAGAAACTGATTGTCGCCAAGGCGATTGTGGCGTGTTGCGGTGTGTTGTGCGTCGTCGTTTCCATTGCGCTGGCGCACACCAACGGCACGGCGTTATCGCTCTGGTACACGCTCTCGGCGATCGTCGCGGGCGGCCTCGCGGGCCTCTTTCTGCTCGGCTTCCTCTCCGAACGCGCCGGCCGTACGGGCGCCTACATCGGGATCTCCGCCAGTCTGGTGTTTACGGCCTGGGCCACCCTGACACTCGATGGCGGAAAGGTGTGGAACCTGGGCAAATACAATTTTCCGTTCCACAATTATATGATCGGCGTGATCGGCCACATCGTGCTGTTGGCCGCCGGCTATGCAGCCAGCCTGGTATTTCCCAATCGCGACCCGGCTGCGCGGGAACTGACGCTGGCAGGATGGCGGCGCCGCGTCGCGGCCCAAGCCGAAACGAATAGCGTCCCACAGGAGACCACATGAATCGATTGCAGCAAGCTCTTGTAAGCCATGGCGGCGGTCCTATTTTCGGCGCCGCGGCTTATCTGTACAATCCGACGTTTCTCGAGATGGCGGCGTTGATGGGCTATAAAGCGGCGTGGGTAGAGATGGAGCACACATTTCTGACCTTTTCCCAAGCCGCGGATCTCTGCCGCATCGCCTCGGGGCTCGGCCTGCTCACCATGATCCGCATACCCAATCCGAGCCGCACCACCGTATTGCAGGCGTGCGAATGCGGGCCGGACATTCTCGACCTGCCCATGGCGAATACGCCGGAGATGGTGGCGGAGTTTGTCGAAAACGCACGATTTCCCCCGGACGGCGTGCGCGGCTTTTTCAGCGTCTCGCGGTCCGTAAAGTACGGACTGGACGGCCCGGTGAGTGACGAGCAGCAGAAGCTAAACCACGAACTGTGCCTCATGGCACAGGTGGAAACGCGCGAGGCGGTGAATCGCGTGGAGGAGTTGTGCCGCGTGCCCGGGCTGGACGCCATCTTTATCGGACCGGCGGATCTTTCGGCGAGCCTCGGGGTCCCCGGACAGACCGGGCACGATGCCGTGTACGAGGCCGCCGCACACGTGGTGCAGACCGCCAAGGCGAACGGCAAATTGACAGCGGCCGGAATTGCGCCGCAGGATCTCCCCTTCTGGACGCGCCAGCACGTGGACCTGCTGTTCTGTACGAATGACATCGCCGCGATGAAACTGGGAGCGCAGAGGGCCCTCGAACAGGCACGCGCAGCCGTGGCGGAAGGGCCGCCGCAGGGAGGAAGCGAATCTCTCCGCCAAACGGTACAAAACTGATCTTCTGACGTCCTGGAAAAAGGGGGGACCGATGCTGAAGGACATCGGCTACGCACTGCGAACGCTGCGAAGGAGCCCCGGTTTTACAGCGGCTTCCGTGCTGGTTCTGGCATTGGCGATCGGCGCCAATACCGCCATGTTCTGCGTCCTGAACGCAGTTCTGCTGAAGCCGCTTCCGTATCCGTCGCCGGACCAGTTGGCGATGTTGTGGACCTCCCGCCCGCAGCAGAATGTTCACGAAGGCAGATCGGCCTATTGGAACGTCGGGATGTGGCGACGCCTGAACCACAGCTTCACGGGCCTGGCCGTCCTGGATGGCGTTTCCGAAACCCTGGCGGGCGCGGACGGGGCTGAGCAGATCAATGTCGCCCGAGTCTCGCCGGAGTTCTTTCCTTTGCTGGGCGTGATGCCGGACCGGGGGCGCATCTTTTCCGCCGGGGATGCCACGGAGCGGCGGCGATTGGCCGTCATCAGCTACCGGTTCTGGCAGAGCCGATTCGGCGGCTCCCCCGATGCGATCGGCGCCCCGCTTGAACTCGACGGACAGACTTCCCGCGTCATCGGCATCCTGCCCGAGGGCTTCCACTTCGCCAGGCTCGATGCGGACGTATGGGAGCCCGAAACGCTCTTTCCCGATTGGAGCGCACGCCAACGCGTGCGCGGCACCGATTCCTGGTTCGTGCTCGGAAGACTGCGGCCGGGCGTGACGATCCGCCAGGCCCAGGCGGAAATGACCGCGATTGAAGCCCGCCTCGACGATCAGTTGCCCGCGCCGGACCGGAACCTGGGAGTCAACGTAGTGCCCCTCAGTCTGCAGATCACCGGCCCGGGCGCGCGCCTCGCTTTGTGGCTGCTGGCGGGCGCCGTGTTCTGCGTGCTGCTGGTCGCAGCCATCAATATCGCGGGCCTTTCCCTGGCGCGCGGGGCCAGCCGCGAGCGGGAGATCGCCATCCGGGCCGCTTTGGGCGCCGGTCGCGTCCGCATCGTCCGGCAATTGCTGGCCGAAAGTGTGACGCTGGCGGCCGTCTCGGGACTGCTTGGACTTCTGGTGGCGGAAGCCGGCATCCGCCTGGTGGTCGCCTTACAGCCCGGCAATCTCGCGCGCCTGAACGAGGTCAGTCTCGACCCGCGCGCTCTCGGTTGGGCTTCGCTGATCTGCCTGCTCACGGGAATTCTGGTAGGTCTGGCTCCGGCCGTCGCCATGATGCGGAGCGATCTGCGCTCTCCGGTGCAGGAAGGCGGGCGCGGAGTTGCGGGCCGTGTGGCGGCGCGCGGAATCCGGCGCGCCCTGGTGGTGGCGGAGATGGCGCTGGCCATTGTTCTTCTGACCGGAGCGGGCCTTTTGATTCGCAGCCTGTGGTCCGTCGAAAACGTCGACCCGGGATTCCGCGCCGACCGCGTTCTTTCGATGGAACTCACCAGCCCGGCATTCGCCGATGGCGCCCAAATGTCCGCCTTTTACGACCGCGTGCTGGAGCGGATTCAATCGCTCCCCGGAGTGGAGAGTGCCGGCATCGTCGGCCAGTTTTTTATCGGCGGCAACCCGCAGCAGGTGCTCACAGCCGAACCGGCAGGTTCCGCCCCGCTGCGCGTCCGCAGGGACGAGGTGAGCCGGGGATTCTTTAAAGCCATGGACACTCCTTTACTCCGCGGCCGTTTCTTTTCCCCCGCGGACGGACCCGGGGCTGCGCGCGTGGCGATCGTCAACCAGACATTGGCGGGCCGCCTCTGGCCGGGGCGGGACCCGATCGGCCAGCGGGTCAGCGTGGGGCGCGATGCCGACCGGACTTCGTTCACGGTTGTCGGGGTGGTGGGCGACATGCGGCGCGAAGGCCTCGAGAGCGAACCGGTCCCCCAGTTCTTCGAGCCCCTCGAGCAAAGCCCTTCGCGCCACGAGACCCTGCTCGTGCGGACATCGATGGCGGACCCGCTCCAGATGGCCGGGACGCTGCGGGCCGCCGTCCACCAGTTGGAAAAGCAGGCCGTGGTCTATCGCTTTACGACCTTGGATGAAGGCTTGGGAGCGATGCTCGCCCAGCGGCGCTTCCAGACCACGCTTCTGTTCGCGTTTGCGCTGGTCGCTCTGCTGATGGCGGCGATCGGAATTTACGGTCTCATCCAATACACAGTGAAGATGCGCACCCATGAAATCGGGATCCGGGTGGCGGTGGGAGCTCAGGCCGGACAGATTTTTCGCATGATCCTGCGCGAGGGGCTGCTGGTGAGTTTGACGGGAACGGCGCTCGGCCTCGCCGGAGCTTTGCTGGTAAGCCGGACCGCATCCAGCCTCCTGTTTGGCGTTGCCGCGAGCGACCCTGTGACATTCGTCGCGGTTTCGCTGCTGCTGCTCGCGATCGCGATGACAGCGTGCTGGATCCCGGCACACAAGGCAATGAGTGTCGATCCGATCGTGGCATTGCGGGACGAGTAATCGGGCCGGGAACGCCGCTCAGCGCTTATCGCCGTGGAAGGTTCCGACGGTCGTGCCGTGCCGGATCCAGTCCTCGTCGAACTCCACGACCTTGATGGTGTACCGGCGATAGGTGTAAGCGACCGCGATTTTGCCGTTCGCCGCCTGGGTGATCGAGGGATAGGAATATGCTTCGCGTCCAGGCGCGTTGTCGCCACGCGGGAGAAGCGGAGCCTCGCCTTTGCGGACGGTTCCGGTTTCCAGATCGCGAATGTACGGCCAAGTGTTGCCTCCGTCCTCGGAAAGCGCCACCGAAAGCGGCACCCTGGGACCGGCTTTGGGCTTCCCTTTGACCACCACCGAACCCACGTTGTTGAACGCCATCGCGATGTTGCCATCGCTAAGCACCGTAGCCTGAATCGACGAATTGTTGTTGGGTAGCTTCGTTTTTTTCGGCGCGGACCACGTGCAGCTGTCGGTCGAAGCACTCTTGTAAATGAAGTCCGCGAACCGGCTGCGGAAGAAGGCGATGTAACCGCCGCGGGGCGACCGCAGCACGTTCGGCTGCACATATCCATTCGCATCCGGGATGCTGCAGGTCTTCCATTCGCGGCCTCGATCCGGCGAGATCTTGACTACGGGGTAATTCGTTTCGGCTCCCGTGGTGATGCCTCTGCTCGGGGTGAAGTACATGGGCAGCAGCCAGTCGCCGTCGGGCATCACCAGCAGGGGTTGGCGCACAAAAGCGCCCGGCTGATCGAAAAGCACGCTGGGAGCGGTCCAGGTCTTGCCATCGTCGTGGGATTTGGCGACCAGCACCCGCGCGTCCGCCTGACCCTGTTTCGCCGGTTGGGTGGTATGAAACAGCCAGACGGTGCCGTCCGGAGCCTGGAACAACACGGGATTCTGATACGACTGGCCTTCATGGTTATCGATGAGCTGCGGCCTGGTCCATTGATTGGCGCCTTTCGGCAGCCGGGAGATGACGATACCTACGCCCGAGTCGCCTTCCCACGTTCCTGAAAACCAGACGCAGAGCAATTCGCCGGATCTCAAGCGGAGAAGGTTGGCGGCGTGGGAAGACGGAAAGATCGGCGGCAGATAGGTCTCCTCGACTCCGGGAAGAGGCGCCGGGCGAAAGCGGCCGTCGTCCGGGGCGCCGAGTTGCCTGGAATAGTCGAGCGCGGCGTGCTGCTGCGCCCAGGCGACGGAAAGACAGGCGACAAACAGAGTTGCTGCTTTGCGATGCATATTGCACTCCATGTTTCCTGCGGCAGAACGGCCCGCCGATATACCCTGGGGACGTCGGCCAAGGTTCAACTGGCCCGCAGGTTCCGCCTGCGCGAAACGTGCGGGTGGATATTCTGTGTGGATTATACGGCCTGATAATTTTCATCTGCAAGCGGTGATTTTCATTTTTCTTGACATTCTGTGGTTTTCGTAATAATTTTCAAATCAATACGGCACGCTGTCTCGGCGTGGCGCTGGAGGTAAAAAGTGCATATTCCAGGTAGAGTGGCTCTTGCGGTGCTCGGTGGAGTTCTGGGTTGTGGAATTCTGGTGGCGCAGGTCAACACGGCAACGGTCACGGGGACAGTGACCGATCCGAGCGGCGCCGCCATTGCCAACGCCAAAATCGAAGCCAGTAACGAATCCACCGGAATCACGATCTCGGCCGCCAGCAACAGCGTGGGGCGCTTCGCGCTGCCGGCGCTCCCGATCGGAACCTACGACTTCAACGTTTCGGCGACCGGCTTTCAGACGCTGACGCGCAAAGGAGTGCCGCTTTCCGCCGGCCAGGTGCTGGAAATGCAGTTGCCGCTCGAAGTGGGCACGGCGCAACAGACCGTGAATGTATCCGGAGAGGCTTCGACTCTCAGCTACGATAGCGCCGACCAACACGCGAGTGTCGACCAGCAACGCGTGCGTAACCTGCCGCTGACGCACCTCGACTGGACGGGGCTGCTGGTAACCAGCAATGCCGTGACTTCGGCCGGCAATTCCGGCGTGTCGCTCAACGGGCTGCCGCCAGCCAGTTTCAACCTGACGGTGGATGGAACCAACGCCTCCTCAGACCCGGAAATGCCGAGCGTCGGCTTCTATCAGGGGTTCAACGAAATCAACACGGTCAACAGCGATGCCATTGCCGAGGTCAGCATCACGAAGGGGATTATGCCGGCGTCGGTATCCGGGACCATGTCGGGCAACATCAACATCATCACCCGTAGCGGCACCAACCAGTATCACGGCTCGGTGCTGGAATTCAACAGCTTGAACGACTATAACGCACGCAACCAGTTCCTCACCACGAATCCGCGTTCCACTTCCAACCAGTTCGGAGGTTCGCTGGGCGGACCCGTCCTGAAGAACAAGCTGTTCTTCTTCGTCAACTACGAAGGGGTGCGCATCAGCTCGTTCGACGCGTTGAACGGAACGGTGCCGACTCCGCTGTTTGCGTCGCAGGCCATCGCAGCGCAGCCGCAGTACGCGTCGGAGTTCGCCCTCTTCCCTGCTCCCAACTCCCCGTACTCTCCAACCGCACTCACGGCGACGTGGAACGGCGCGCGCTCTCTGGTACAAAACGACAACAACGCGATCGGCCGCGTGGACTATTACCTCAACGGGAACAACTGGCTCACCGTCCGCTACAACGACTCGCATCCCTACAAGTTCGCGCCGCGCGTGATTGCGGAGGACCCGCGCATTTCCAGCGGAATCACCGACAGCTACAACCTGCAATATACCCACACTTCTTCGCGGTGGACGGAGACCACACGCGCGGCGTACATCCGCACCGATATCGCGCGGCTCGATCTGCTCTACAGCTTTGCAGTGGATGAGTTGAAAGTGAGCGGCATCGATACGCAGGGCGGCGAGAACTTCCAGATTCGCGGCGGCACTTACACGGGAGAAGAGAACGTCTCGACGGTGCGGGGCAAACATACGATCGAGTTTGGCGGCATTTTTCAGCGGCTGCGAAGCGGCCGGCACGACGACACGACGACGACGTTCTCTTATTCCAACACGACGGACTTCTTCAACAACGTGCCCAACCAGGTGCAAATCAACTTTCCGCTGCTGCCGTTCAACCTCTACATCAACCAGATTGGCGGCTTTGTTCAAGACGATTACCGCGCCACCAGCAATCTGACCATCAACATGGGGATCCGCTACGACTACTGGACGGTTCCCAAAGAGCAGGACAACCGGCTGTTCAATCGCAATGCCGGTCCTCTGGGCGTCGGGACCGGCCCCTTCCGGCCGCCGGATTCGTTGTACAACGCGGACTGGCCCAATTTTTCGCCGCGCATCGGCCTGGCCTGGAGCGTCGGCAGCGATCGCAAAACCGTGCTGCGGGCCGGGGGCGGCATCTTTTACAATCCGCACACATTGTTCGGCGGGCCGATCGACGACGTGCTCGACAATCCCAACATCCCTTTCCGCCTGACGCTGGCCAAGAGCCAGGCTGCGGCACAGGGGCTGAATTATCCGCTGAACAAGCTCGCATTGATGAACCAGCTGGAGGCCAACGGGACGCCGATTGCGACCACATCGATCGGCGCGAACTTTCCAAATCCGCGGAGCTACCAGTGGTACGCCGGCGTGCAGCGGCAGTTGGCATTCGGTTTGGTGCTGGATACCGCGTACGTCGGGAACCGCGGTATGCATCTCAACATGACCCGCAACGCGAACCTGCCGGACCGTGTCACGGGCGTCATTCCCGACCCGGCGTTCGGTTCTTACCGCTACTACGATACGTCTGACGCGAGCTGGTACGACTCCTGGCAGACATCGCTCTCCAAGACGCTCTCCTCCGGCCTCAACTTCGGCGTGAATTACAATTGGGCGCATAACATCTCCTATGGGGACGCCGACCTGCAATTGCAAAACGCGCCGCAGGATTTTTTCAACATCCGGTTGGACCGCGGCCCCACGCCGTACGATATCCGCCACTCCTTCCGCGCCAATTTCCTGTACGAACCGCAGATCCTGAAATGGATGGGCTGGAACAGCCACGCGGCCCAGACGTGGATCGGGGGTTGGCAGCTATCGGGAATCCTGGTAGCCAATACCGGACTTCCGGTTAACATCGTGAACGGAAACTCAGCGAATTCGACCGACCGCCCGGACCTCAATACGAGCGTAGCTTCGACCTTCAGCAACTATGGAAGCACGCTGATGTACCTCAACCCGGCGGCCTATGTCGCGGTACCCATTTCGTCGGCCAGCGGGCTGCAGGCCCGCGACGGCGACCTGGGGCGGTATGCGCTGCGTGCTCTCGGAACATGGAATCTGGACTTTTCGCTCGCCAAGAATTTCGCGGTTACCGAAAGGCTGCGCGTTCAGCTTCGAGGGGACGCGTTTAATTCCCTGAACCATACCAACCTTGGCGGACTGGTGACCGACATCAGCAAGTCCAATTTCGGACGTCTGACCTCCGCGACGGCTCGGACCGTGCAGGTCGGGGCCAAAGTGATCTTCTGATCTCTGGAATCGGAGCGATACGCGGTTCGCCCGCGGCCACACTTCATGGCGGACCGGCTCGGTGGGTCCGGCGGGAGCGCTATGCGGGGATCGCGACTCGGAGGTTGCCTGCGGATTGGTTGTTGAAGTGCGAGTATGTTTGGTGCACCACGCGGATGAGTCGTCTGCGCGAGGCGGGGTTCGATATCCCGAGCCGCTGCATTCTGCAGAGCAGGGTCGTCCTCGGCAGCCCAAGTTGGGCGGCGGCGCCATTCGCTCCGCCGATCACCCAGTTCGCCCTTTGAAGGGTCGCGACGATATGAGCGCGCTCGGCATCGGCAAGCGTCTTGATGGACGCCGGCTCAGCCGTTACGGGAGCGCGACGGGGCGCGGCGCCGGCTGGCCTGACGCGATCCGCGGTCTCCCGGCTCAACACGGGGCCGATCGTCATGACCATGCCGCGTTCGACGACGTTTTGCAGCTCCCGGATATTCCCCGGCCAGTCGTGGGCCTTGAAGATTTCCATTACGTCTTCCGGAACGGATTCGACGGGCTTATTCATTTGCCTCGCGAATTTTCGTACGAAGTGCTCCACCAGCGGCGGAATGTCTTCGATGCGCTCGCGAAGCGGCGGCAGTTCGATCGGAACTACGTTCAACCGGTAATAGAGATCCGGGCGGAACTGTCTGGCTTGGACGAGCGCCGCCAGGTCCTGGTTGGTCGCCGCGATAATCCGCACATCCACGGGAATCGAACGGCTGCCCCCCAGCCGCTCGACTTCCCTTTCCTGCAGAGCGCGAAGGAGCTTGGGCTGGAGCTCGAGCGGAAGCTCGCCGATTTCATCCAGGAACA
>Ga0335085_10000492_pt1 | contig 110872 bp, 103 predicted proteins | sample Lox_Sample_45_FD_206712 | JGI IMG/M metagenome (GOLD analysis project Ga0335085, IMG submission 206712) | Soil microbial communities from Loxahatchee National Wildlife Refuge, Florida, United States - Lox_Sample_4.5 | ecosystem: Environmental > Terrestrial > Soil > Wetlands | place: USA...
CTCCAGACCGGATTGTTGTGATCCTTGAGGACGAACAGGTCGCTTGAGACGCTGCTGACGCCGGCCGTGAGCGAGATTTTCGGCAACATCGCGGCCTTCGCCTCGCCCACGCGGTCGAAGGCCGCGGCGACCCGCCGCTCCGCGGCGACGACATCCGGGCGGCGTTCGAGGAGTTCCGACGGTAATCCGGCCGGCACCGGCGGGGGCATCAGGTCCAACTTCCCGGAGGCTTCCATAGCCGCGGCGGGATAGCGGCCCAGAAGCAGTTCGAGCGCGCGTAACGATTGTTCGTAGGCGAGCTCAAGCTGCCGGAGGGTGTCACGGTAGCCGTCGAGATTGGCCTGGGCGACGGCGACGTCCAACTCATTGCCCGCGCCCACTCGCAGACGCTGGCGCGCGATGTTGAGCAATTGTTCTGCGGAGGTCACGATCTGGGCGGCGGTTTCTTTCTGCTGTTTGGCCTCGGTCGCGAGGAACCAGCTCTTGGCCACCATGGCGGCGAGAGACTGTCGACCGTATTCGAAGTCCGACAGCGCCGAGGCATATTGTTGGGTCGCGGCGGCGCGGCCGTACCGCACCCGCCCCCAAAGATCGATTTCCCATGAGGCCGACACGAGGATGCCCGTAAGACCGGAATTGTCGCCGCTGAGCTTTCCGCCGGCTCGACCGAGCGCGGTCACGGCCGGATACAGGCTCGCCCCCGCGACTTTCAGGTATCCTCCCGCCTGCTCCACACGCGTCGCGGCCACGCGCAGATCCGCATTGTGAACGAGCGCTTCCTCCACCAGGGCCCGGAGGGAGGCGTCGTTGAAGGTGGCGAGCCATCCGTCGACCACCGCCCCCTCCGCCGCGCCGGGGGCCTTCCACTTCGGCGGCAGCTCCGCGTGCGCCAGGGTTTGCGAGCGAATTTCATCGGCGCTCGGCGGGGGGTTGAGCGCGCAGCCCCACAAAGCGCCGCCCAACAACGGGATCACCGCCAGTGCATATCGGAACGGAATTCGCGATCGCCGGTACGCCACGTTACCCCCCACGACCTAATGAAGCTTCAGGACGAGGTAGTTGGTGTAGGAACCCACGCGCAGTATCACCTTGCGGAGAATATGGATCGGTTCTACATGATGGGTATAGATCGCCGCGCTGCCCAATGCCCCGGCCGCCAGAAAGAGGGCCCGGTCCTTCTCCTCGAGATCGATCTTCACCGGGAAGCGTCCCTCCGGCGGAGGAATAGGTCCCGTCTGAGGGATCGTCCCGCTCATTGGAACTTGACCCTGTCCCTGGGCCCAGACGATGGAGTCGACCTTCCCCTTGATGATCCGGCCGGGATAGGTCGGCAGAGCGATTTCCACTTCGTTGCCCGGCTCCACCTCGTGCAGCTCGTTCTGATGGTAGAGCGCGATCACCTGATACTCGTCTTCGACAAAGCTCATCGCCGGCACAATTGGAAACGGCACGACGAACGAACCGACCCGAAGCTGCAGGTTGATGACCGAGCCGTCCGCCGGCGCATACATCGTCGTTTGCGACAGGTCCCAGCGCGCTTGATCCAGTTGCGCCTGGAGTTGTCGCACGTCGCTTTCATAACGCTCCTCGTCGAATTTGCTTCCCGCGCCGGTCTTCGCGAGGTCGCGCGACTGCCTGAGCCGCGTCTGGGCCAGGGAAAGTTGCGCCTCGATGCGCCGGACGTCGATCTCGAACGGGGTGGGATCGATCTTGAACAGCACGTCACCCTTCTTCATCGGTCGATTGCCCTCGGCCGGCACCTCGATCACACGGCCTCGCACTTGAGGCATAACCTGCACCACGTACTTGATCACGCGCACGTCGTGTGACGATGGGGCGACGACGTTGAGCAAGAGGATCAGGGTGGCGAGCCCGACGATCGGAATGGTGACGACCACCACCTGCGAGGTCGTGTTCCAGGGCAGCCACTTGAGCTTGAAGAAAATAATCCAGACGAAAAATGAATAAATGCCTACCAATAGGAGTTCCATCAGACTTCTCCCTGGCGGGTTTTCATCCGCGCTAATGTTTCCTCGATCTCGGCCAGCTCGCGCTTAAGGGACTCGAGCTCCTCGGCGGGTACGCCTTTTGCGGCCAGTTGACCGATGGCCAGGCGAAGTCGGGCGACCGCCTCGCCCGTGTCGCCGGCCGGCGCCTCGGCCTCGCCTTCGCTTTCCAGGTAGTAATCCTCGTGTTTGTCGGTCCCGTAGGCCATCTTGTGCAGTACGGGTTTTGAGTAGGCCCAGAGCCAGGCGAGCGGCCAAAGCATCCCGCCGAAGACTAACGACAGGATGCAGAGGATTTTGATCGCCTCCTTCTGGGGGTGATGACGCTTCTCGGCGATTTTTTCGGGAAGGATATGGACCATCCAGAATAAATAAATTCCGACAACGGGAACAAATAGGAGGACCACGATGGTCAGGATATCCGCCAGCGTGTCGACGAAGGGCCCCGTCATGGCCCATGCGGATTCCGGAAGGGAGGTCAACAATAAGCCAATTCCGGCCCAGGCAGAGATTTTGAGACCGTATGCCATATTAATGCCGCGACTTATTTTCATCATGTTCTTCATTTTTTCGCCGAAATCGTCAAACCTCCGTCTATGGCCCTGCCGGTAATTGGGGGGGCAGCGACCCCCACAGCTCAGAAATTCCGTTCCACAAGATCTGCACTCCGATGCAGACCAGAATGAAGGCGAAGAGTCGGGACAGCGCTTCGGAGCCCGTCTTCCCCAGCCTCCCTTCGATCCGGTCCGCATACCGGTAGCAAAGGTAAATGGCCGCCGATACGGTCATGCTCGCCGCCAGGGCCCCTAGCATGACCGGAATGGTCCTCGGAAGTATGGCGCCCATCGCGATCGTCACCGAAATCGTTCCGGGGCCGGTCGTGATCGGCATCGTCAAGGGATAAAACGCCATTTGGGCCCAATCCCCCGAACCCCCGCCGATCTCCATGCCGGTCTCGCTCGCCGATCGGGTTTCGTTTAAAAGCCGCCAGCCGGAGGAGGCGAGCACGATTCCCCCGGCCACACGAAGCACCGGCAACGATATGTCAAAAAAATCGAGAAGAAAAGTCCCGACATAATACGACACGTTGATGATGATAAACGCGTAGAAGGCAATCCGTCCCGCAAGAATAATTCGCTGGGCCCGCCCCGCGCGTCGGGTCATCGCAATAAAAAGCAAGGCCATGCCCGGGGGATTGATCACCGGAAAAAGCGCCGCAAACACATGACCGAAGTGATGTAGAAAAACCTTCATCCACTCTCCATGCGTGCACGAACCCCACCTTCGACAGACGGGGCCTGCCCGATCCCGGTCAGGAACAGGCCCCTTGAGCCTGGGTTAAAAATCGTACTTCACCGAGTACTGCACGCGCGTGTCATCGCCCTTGTTCCCGTTCTTGTTCTCGCGTTGGCCCCAAAGGATCTCCGCGCCCGTCATGACCCCTTTCGCCGGGTAAAAAAGCAGGTTCCCCGAGGCGTAGGATCCGTTGTTGAAGGCATTGTCGGCCTGTCCGCCGGAATTGTTTTGATTCTGGCCGCTGTATCCGATGGAGCTGCTCCACTTTTCATTCCAGTAATGATCGTAGTACAAAAGCCACCCAAGCAGCGGCACCGCCTGGCCCTTTGAAAGGGACGAGTTGGGGGCCACATCCGTGCAGCAGTCATTGAAGTAGTTCGCGATGCCCTTTCCATAGGCCAACTGCGCCATAATCTTGTCCTTGCCGTGGGTATTGAGGCTTCCGCTCAGATTGATGCCGCCGCCGAGAACGTGTCCGGAGGTCTTGCTGATGCCAGAGAAGTTTATTAGGTCGGGATTCTGGTATCCGAGCCATCGCACGATGCCTGCCACCTGTGCATGTCCCCAGGGCTGGTTGACACGATACTGCCCGGTCAAATCCGGGTAAGGATTCCAGGCCGTCCATCCTTCCGGGTTGACGGCGTTGCCCACATCGATTGCGGACCCGGGTCCTTCAAGGGCGACCGCGAACTTCGCATGATCGGTGCGCATCGGCGTCCATCGTAACTGGATGTTCCGGAAGAAGATCATTCCGCCCGGCCCCCAGTATTCAATGGTGTTGGGAAAGACGTCCCCGTCCATGAACAGACTGTTCGTCTGACCGGCCAGAAAGGCCCCCATCTCGCCGTAGGCATGGCGGAGACGGATCGTGGTCTGGCCTTCGTCGACCCCGACGCCGAACATGTCGAACTCGAACTTTGTGTGCAGCTCACCCGCGGAGGTCGGGAAGTCGCCCGTAACACCAAAACGCGACTGCCGGACGCTGAAGGTGGTATTGCCATCCTTCCCGCATCCTGGGTCATTCGCTGTTCCGCCAGGACAATTCACCGGGATCTTGGAAGGACGCAAGGCGGCCTTCCAATTGGGATCGACCGTGTTTACATCATAAATGGCATCCAATTGGACAAACCCGTAGAAATTTAATTCCGGTCCCGCCGCTTTCGCAGCGGAAGTGGAGGCCAGTCCTGCGGCAAAAAGGCTAAACGTCAATGCGAAAATGATTGCGTATCGTTTAATCATGTTTGGCTCCTTTATTTATTTGTCCCCCATTGATTTCGATCGGACGTTTATCGTCCGCTGCCGAACACGTTTGCGCCCAGCTGCTCGGCGATGTATTCGATCGCCTTGGCGGAGCGCACGCTGTTCCCGGCATCGTTCACGCGCGGCGAGAAGCCGACGATCGCCATTTTGCCCGGCACGACCGCGACAATACCGCCCCCGACACCGGTCTTGGCCGGCAGTCCCGCCGTGTAGGCCCATTTCCCCGACTCATTATAAAAACCGGCCATCATCATGATGGCGAGCACCTTCGGAACGTACCTCGCATCCAGGACCCGCTCCTTGGTGATCGGGTTCATGCCGTCGTCCGCCAGCGTGGCGCCCATCACCGCGAGTTGCTTTGCGGTCACGCCGATGGAGCATTGCCGGGTGTAGACGTCCACCGCCTCCATCGGATCGGAATAGATGCGATCCGAAGCGAACAGGATGTAGCCGTGGGCCCGGTTTCGCTGGTTGGTAGCCGCCTCGGACTTGTAGACATCCTCGATCACCTTAAGCTTGGCCCCCGAGAGGCGATTTTCAAAATCGAGGATCTTGTTGAAACGATCCTCGGCCGACTTCGCCTTGACCATGCTGACCGCCGCGATCGCGCCGGAATTGACCAGCGGGTTGACCGACACCTGCGGAATAATCTGTGTCGCGAGGATGGAGTTGAACTTCTGGCCGGTCGGCTCGACGCCGATCTTGTCCAGGATCGCTTCGCTGCCCTGCTCCTGCATCACCAGGGCCGCGGTGAACGGCTTGGAGACCGATTGGATGGTGAAGGCATAATCCACATCGCCGGCGGTGTAGGTTTCGCCCTTCGCCGTCACGATCGCGACGCCGAAAAGATCGGCCGGCACCTTGGCCAGCTCCGGGATGTAATCCGCGGGCTTGCCTTCCTTGACATCCTTGAACTTGTTGTAGGCCTCCTGCACGAGGCGTTTGAGGGTCGCGGGATCCGTGGAGACCTCCCCGGCGGTCGCCCGGAACGGCGATACCAGAAGTACCGCCACCGTGAACGTTACCAGTACAGCGGTGCGGTGTAGCCACTTTGGTCTTTCCATATATTTCTCCTTTCTGGTTAGTGATTCGCCATAACTCGACATCACACCTACACCCTGCTTTAAGACTTTATCCAAACTGTGATCGCAACAGCACCATGAAGGTGCCCCACATGGTGAGCAGTATGTTGGCCAGCGCATACGGCACGGTATAACCCAGGACCGGCGTCTGGCTTTCGGCCTTCTCCTGGATCGCGACGAGCGCCGGGGTCAGGGTCTGGCCGCCGGCCATGGCGCCGATCAAAAGCACCGGATGCATCCGCAGAAAATAGCGCCCGAACGCGAAGGCCACGAGCAGTGGAACCGACGTGACCACCGCGCCGCCGAGCAGAAGCCGCGGGCCGGCGTCGCGCACCGCATCGATGAAGATCGGCCCCGCATGCAGGCCGACCACGGCGACGAATCCGGCCAGCCCGAGCTGGGTCATGAGGTTGACCGAGGCGTCTGGAATCTTCCCGAGCGCCGGCTTCACCGAGTAGAACCAGCCGAAGAACAGACCGGCCAGCAACACCCCGACACTGGTCGTCAGCGACAGTTTTAAGGACCCCAGCATGAGATAGGGCAGCCCGACGAACGCGCCGATTACAATCCCGATGCCGAGGAGCATGAGGTTGGTGCTGGCCGTGGGGATTTCAACCTGTCCGATCTCCCGCGCGGCGCGTTCCACCGTGGGCTGCGGTCCGACCAGCTCTATCACGTCTCCGAGATCCATGACGGTTTCAGGGGAGATCGGGATTTCCTGGCCGCCGCGTGTGACCGATCGGACGCCTACCCCGCGGGCCGGCGGCCAGCTGGCCAGCTCGCTGAAGCTCCGTCCCGTGATTTCGGGGTTTGTCACGACGACCCTGGCGACCTCAATCGGGAAATCGAGCAGCTCCGGGTCGTCGACCTCGGGGCCGAGGCGCGGCCCGACCTCCAGGACCACCTCCCGGCGTCCGTAGAGGACGAGGATGTCGCCCCGCTCGACGCGTGTGTCCGGACCGACAGGAATGATCCGGTCCCCTCGACGCAGCCGCTCGACGAACATCCGTCCGTCCGGCCGGATCACCTCCACCTCGGTCGCGCGCTTCCCGATGACCTCGGCGCTTTCGACGCGGTGTGCGCGGAAGGCAAAGCGCTGGTAGGCCGAGGTGACATTGGGGGCGACACGTTTGATCCCGAGCTTCGACTCGAACGCTGCCGCCTCGGCCTTGAGATCGATGCCCATCATTCGCGGCGCGATGGAACCCAGGAACACGATGGGCGCCACCACGCCGAACAAATAGGACAGCGCATCCGCCACGGCGATGTGACTGACGAGCATCTGCCGCTCGGCATCCGGAAGCGGGAGCGCCATAATCGCCTCGGTCGCGGTTCCGATAGCGGCCGATTGGGTCAGACCGCCCGAGAGCAGGCCGGCCGAAAGGCCGAGGTCCAGCCCAAGGAGTCGCGCCATGAAATAGGCCACGGCGAGCCCCGCCCCGCAGTGCACGATCGTGAAGGCCAGCGAACGCAGGCCGTCCCCCTTCAAAGAACGAAAAAACTGCGGCCCGACCGAATAACCGGTCCCGAACAGGAACAGCATGAACAGCACGGTCTTGACGAGACCCGGAACCTCGACATTCAATTGGCCGACCAACAGCGCGGCGAGCAGTGAACCGGTGACGCCGCCCAGGCTGAATTGGCCGAGCTTCCACGACCCGATCCAGAACCCCAGGCCGATCGACAGAAAGAGCGCCAGCTCCGGGTTGCTGCGCAAGGCCGAGACGAACCACTCGATCATGACGTTCGCGTTCCCTTATCGATTGATAGATACCCACGGGCAAGCCCGTGATACTCATTGCGCCGCGCTTCGCGCAAAACTTCATTTACTCCCGCCCGAAAGCGGTGTCCTCTTGCCTGCGCCGCCCGTGATGATCCACCCAGCGAGCAAGGCGAGCGAGAGGGGGAGGCTCCAGTCCGCTTGAGGCGGATGGAGGGGGCGACGCAAGCCCCTATCAATAGGCGTAGAACAGTTCCTGGAGTTTCTTCGGGTCCTTGGTCTGCATCAACCCCAACATCAATAAGATCCTTGCCTTCTGCGGGTTTAATTCCATCGATGCGATCAGACCCAGCTTGTCGTCGTTCACCTCGATATTTCGTGCGACGATCCCGCTGCCGGTGCGCGTCGCACGGACCACGGCCACACCCTTCTTCGCCGCGTCGACAAGACCCGCCATCGCCGTATCGGTCGTATTGCCGTCACCCACGCCGGCCAGCACGATCCCCTTGACGCCTTTCTGGACCAGGAAATCGATCGTGTCGCGTCCGAAGTTGGCATAGGAGTAGACGATCTCGACCCGGGGCAGATCCTCAGGCTTCACGCCATCCACCGAGAACTGGCTTTTCGTGGTGTGGCGCACGCTGTTCGGGAAAAAGAAGTGCGCGATTCCCGTGTTCATCACACCCGCGCGGCCGCGGTTTGGGGATTTAAAAGTGTTGAGTTCGGTGCTGTTGGTTTTCTCGGCCTCGCGCGCGTAGTGGATCTCGTCATTGAGGACGATCAACGGCCCGCGCCCCCTGGCCTCGGGGTTTATCGCCAGCGCCACCGCCTCGAACAGGTTGGCCGGACCGTCCGCTCCGATGGCCGTGGAGGGTCGCATCGATCCGACCAGCACCACCGGCTTGTCGCTCTTCACCACGAGACTGAGGAAGTAAGCGGTCTCCTCCAACGTATCGGTCCCATGGGTGATCACCACCCCGGTCACATCGGATTGCTTCAGCACCGCATTGGCCCGGTCCGCGAGTTTCAGCCAGACGTCATTGGTCATGGTCTGACTGCCGATGCTGGCGATCTGCTCGCCGCTGATGTCGGCCATATCTTTTAACTGCGGCACGGCCTTGATGAGCTGGTCCACCGAAACCTCGCCGGCCTTATAGCCGGGATCGTTCGGGCCCGGTTGCACGCCGGCAATGGTGCCCCCAGTCGCCAACAGCACGATCTTGGGCTTGGCGTAGGCCGCGGGCGCGAGCGCCAGCAGGAACACCAGGATCGGCAGGATCATTTTTATTGGATGCTGTCTCACGGTTTTTCCTCCTTTTGTTTGGCCGGATCATTTCGGCCGGTCGATGGATATTTTCTCTGTGGGTTCCCCGCACTACTTGTTTTTTTGCGACGCCTTCCATTCCTTAACGTAGCCCTCGGCCGCCTGCCTGAGGTACCGGCCGATTTTCGGATAGGTTTCCTCCGGCAGATTGGCGAGCGATACGCGGACCGACCATTCCGGCCCGCCAAATCCGCCGCCGTGCAGAAGCACGACGCCCGACTGCTCCGCGAGACGGAACAGGACGTCCGTGCATTCGTAGTTCTTCCGGAGAAATTTCACGAACTCGGGACCGTATTCCTTTTCGGCCCAGACCATGAGGTCGAGTTCGGCGTAATAGGAGGCCCGGTCTTCCTCAGGGGGCGACGGGAGGTTCAGCCCGTCCCACAGCGCCTTGAAACGCCGGCGCACGACGAGCTGGCAAAGCGTCTTGTAGCTGTTGGCCGTGTCGAGGATCGCGAACAGGGAGAACAGGGCCATCTGGATCTGCTGGGGCATCGACAGGCCGGCGGTGTGGTTGAGCGCGACCTGCCGGCTGTCGGCGACCATCCGGTCGATGAACTTCAGCTTCTCCGGCGCGAGCGAGATGCTGCCGTAACGGCGGTTGAGCGCGGCGCGATCCTTGGAGGACAGTTTCCCCAGCATCTTGTCGAAGATATTGTTCTGGTGAATTGCCACGACCCCGAGCCGCCAGCCGGTGCATCCGAAATGCTTTGAATAGGAATAGACGCCGATGGTGTTCTGCGGCAATTCGGCCATCAACGACCGGAAGCCGGGCACGAAGGTGCCGTAGACGTCGTCGGTGATGATGATCAGGTCGGGCCGTTTGCTCTTCACGATTTTGACGAGCCGCTTCACGGTGCTTTGGCGCATGGCGTAGGAGGGCGGGTTGCTCGGATTGACCAGGAAGAACGCCTTGATCCGCTTGTCCGCGAGCTTGTCGATTTCCTTGTCGGTATATTGCCAGGAATGGCTGCCGTCGGGACGTTGTTCGGAGCCGGCGTCGATGTTCACCACCTTGAAGGCATAGCGGTCGAAGTGAGGGATCTCGATGTAGGGCGTGAAGGTCGGGATCCCGAGCGCGACGGTGTCGCCGCGGTGCAGCAGGCGGTTGAGCATCAGCGAATCGAAGATGTAACACATCGCGGCCGTCCCGCCCTCGACGGCGAACAGGTCGTAGCGGCCGGCGGGCGGCTTGCCGGCGCACAGCTCCCGGACCAGGTATTCGTGCACGATCCGCTCGGTGCATCGCAGCATACGGTCCGGCACGGGATACATGCAGCCGATGATACTCTCGGCGAGTTCGTGCGCGAATGAATCCGGGTCGAAGTTCAGCGTTTTGGTCCCGTAATCGAAGGAGGCGCGGAGGAGCTCGGCCCCGGGAGCCTCCTTATGGGATTCGAGAAAAGATGTGAAGCGTCCCGCGATGCCGTTCTTTTGGGGCATGCGACCGGCATCCGGTATGTTAATACCGCGCCGCGATTCCTCGATGCCGAACTGGAGCAGAGTTCCGAAAGCCTCCCGCGGCGTGGTGCAGATCCAGTTCGGGTTGCCGCGCCCGGCGTTCAGCATCTGTAAATCGCTCTCCCGTTCGCTCTCGGCGGCCAAGGTAATGAGCTTGTCCTTGAGCTCAAAGGGACTCAGCTTTAGCAGCTCACGTTGTTCGGCGCGTGAGGTGGTCGACTTTGATGATTTGATGGCCATCGTAGGATTCTCCTCTCTTTGTTATTACGTCATTAACAACACAATCACGAGCCCCCAGGTGATGAGCAGTATGTTGCCCACGGCGTAGGTCACGGTGTAGCCGAGAGCCGGCGTCTTGCTCTTCGCCGCGTCTTGAATAAGGCCGAGAGCCGCGGTCGTAGTTCGTGCGCCTGCGGCGGCGCCCAGCGTAATCGCCGGGTGAAACTTGAACACGTACTTGCCGAGCAGGACCCCGATCACCAGCGGGACCGTGGTCGTAATGATCCCCGCCAGGAATAGACTCACTCCGGCATTTTTGAGTCCAAGCACGAAGGCCGGTCCGGAACTGATCCCGACCACGGCAATGAAGGTATTGAGCCCCACCGAATTCATCATCCAGAGGGCGGGTTCTGGAACGCGGCCGAAGGTCCGGTACACGGACCGGAGCCATCCGAAGATCAGGCCCGCGATGAGCGAGCCGCCGCTTGTAGTGAGACTCAATGGGACGCCACCGATGTTGATCGCCATGGCGCCCACCAAGCCCCCCAGAACGATCCCGGCTCCCACGAAGACCATGTCCGTCATGTTGGTCGGCCGGTCGGCGTAGCCAATCTCCTTGGCCACACGGTCGACATCACGCTTGGCGCCGACAAGAGTCAGCACGTCGCCGCGATCGACCTGGGTTCCAGGGGTTAACGGCATCTCCAGGCCGCTTCGCATCAGCTTCCGCAAAAACACCCCGCGGGCGTTCTCGGAGGCCGCCAACTCCGCCAAGGTCTTTCCGGCGAGCGATTTGTTCGTCATCACCACATCGAGCAATGTCACCGGAAAATCGAGCAGGGCTTTGTCGTCCACCTCCGGGCCGATGGCGGTTCCACGCTCGACGTGAATCTCCTGTCGGGTTGTTACGGCGACCACGTCGTCCTGATGAATCACGGTGGCGGGCTCGGCCTCGATGATCGCGCCTGCGTGGCGGACCCGGACGATAAAAACGCGGGCCTCCTTGGGAAGGGCCTCAAGCTCCGCAACGGTCCTGTTCACCAGATTCGGGTTGGTCACACGGTAGGCGCGCACATCGAAGCGCCGGGCCGCAGATATGACTCCGGGCTCGGTTTCCCCGCCCGCACCCATCTTCTCTTCCAGCTTTTTACATTCGGCCGGAAGATCCACTCCAAGGATCTTCGGCCCGATAGAGGCCAGGACCCATGCCGACCCGGCCGTGCCGAAGATGTAGGTCACGGCGTAGGCAACCGGCATGGCATTGATGAGCTTCTCCTTGTCCTCCGTTGAGATCCCAAGACGGTTGATCGCGTCCGTGGCCACGCCGAGCACCGCCGAAATGGTCTGGGATCCGGAGAGGAGACCGGCCGCCAGGCCGACGTTGTAGCCGAACAGCTTCGCGACAATTAAGACCGTCAGCAGCGAGGCCACGCACTGGAGGACGGCGAAGATCACCTGAGGGAGGCCGTCGCTCTTCAGGCCGCGGACGAACTGCGGGCCGACGCCGTAGCCAACGGCGAAAAGAAACATGAGAAAGAAAACCGATTTTACTTGTGGGGAGATCGTGATCTGCATCTGCCCCACGACGACGCCCACCAGAAGCGTCCCGGTGACCGCGCCCAGGGAAAAGGTGCCGAACTTGAGCCCGCCCACCCAATACCCCAGGGCCAGCGTGAGAAAAATCGCCAGCTCCGGATAATGTTTAAATGTCTCGATCAGCCATTCCATAAAGCTCCTTTCTCGACCCGCCATCGGCATACCAGGCCGGCCTTAGTGATTTTTGCAGCTCTGGCCGCTCTATAGTTCGGCGGCCTTGGCCTTATGTCTGGCCAGCGCATCGGCTTTAAGCAGTTCGAGACCCTTGACGGCGTTGAAACCGTGAATCTCCTTCACGTCCAGCTTCCGCATGAACGTGATCGTCTCCTGCGTGATCACCTGGCCCGGCACCATGATCGGGAAGCCGGGCGGGTATGGGATCACGAATTTGGCCGAGACCAAGGGCGGTCCGTTCTTCAGCCGATCGTCGATCTCCTGGCTGTTGAGCTTGATGTACTCGCAGTTCGCGGCGTCGTAGGCCATGTAGTAGGCGTCCCGGATATGCCCTTCCTTTGTGGCGCTCTTCGGGTCTTCGCGGAAGGCGTCATGGAAACCACTGAAGTCCGGCATGTCGGGCACGTCCTCCACCAGGGACTTGACACGCGCCTGGAAGGCCGCGCGCTCCGATTCGCCCCCCTCCTGCAGCCGCTTGTCGATCGTGCGCGCCATCTCGGCCAGGGCCTTGATGAGGTGCGCCAGATCGCTTCGGTTATTGTTGATGTTGATCTGCACCAGCACGCTGTTTCGCGAGGTCTTGTTGATCTGGATGTCGTAATCACTCGACAACAGGGCCTTGAACTGTGTCCCGTCGTAGCCGGCGTTTCCGCACAGCAAGGTAATGCGACTCGGGTCCAGGAAAAATTCATCGTCGTCGAGCGCCTTGATCGTGTCCGTCATGGTCCAACCCGGCGCCCCGTAGTCCGCCATGCCCGAGCGGCGGTATTCGGCCGGGATCATATCGGCCGGTGTCGCGGCGCGGAAGTATTTGGAGATGAGCGGATGGCTGTTGATCTCGCGCCGCATCTCGATCGCGAGCTGCGTGGCGCGCCCCACGAGCTCGTAGCCTTCCAATTCCATCTGCCGCCGCGCCACGTCGATGGAGGCGATGATCTGGAGGTTGGGCGAGGTCGATGTGTGTGTGAAGAAGGCCTCCTTGAAAGCCGCTTCGACCTTGTGGAAGTCCTGATCGGCGACCACGATGATCGATCCCTGACGCAGACAGGACATGGATTTATGCACCGAGTCGGTCTCGTACATCCGAAGCCGGACCTTGTCCGGGTCGGGCAACAGGGACATATCGAGAAGACGCGGGTCCTTGGGGTCGAGCTCGCCCGCTTGTTTCTTGAACTCCTCATACCGTTTGCGGTACTCCGGGTCCCGAATCATGGCGCGCAGATCGGCCGCGGCGCCCATCGCGGTTCTCCGACGCAAAAACGGCGAGAAGCGGGCGAAGCCGAACCAGGCCTCGTCCCAGAGAAAGATCAAGTCCGGTTTGATGGCGAGGCATTCGAGCATCGTGCGCTTCACGTTGGCGACATGCCCGTCGAAGGTGCAATTGGTGAGCACAAGCATTCTGGCCCGGTCGAGCTTGCCTTCGGCCTTGAGCCGCAGCAGTGCCTGCTTAATCGGTTTGATCGCGAGGCTGCCGTACATCGAATACTGCGTGAGCGGATAGGCGTCGATGTAGAGGGGCTGCGCGCCGGCCAGCACCGTCCCGTAGTGGTGGGACTTGTGACAGTCGCGATCGATCAGTACGATGTCTCCGGGTCGTACCAACGCCTGGTGGACGATCTTGTTGGAGGTGGAGGTGCCGTTGGTGACAAAAAAGCTGCGGTCGCCGCCGAGGGCGCGCGCCGCGGCATCCTGGGCGAGTTTGATGTTGCCCGTGGGCTCGAGGAGACTGTCGAGCCCGCCGGTGGTGGCGGAGGATTCCGCAAGAAAGAGGTTTGCGCCGTAGAATTCACCCATGTCGCGAATCCAGTTCGACTTGAAGATCGACTTGCCGCGTGCGATCGGCAGGGCGTGAAACGTGCCGATCGGGCGTTGCGCATAGCGTTTGAGGTTGTCGAAGTACGGCGTGGTGTAGCGTTCCTTGATCCCTTCGAGGATGCTCAAATGGATCTCCATCGGCTCCTCGACGCCGTAAAAGACCCGTCGGATCGAGGCGGCCTCGTCGGACCCCGCCAACTTGCCCACGTTGCGGTCGGTGACAAGGTAGATGTCCATTTCGGGTCGCACACGGCGGATTAGGCGGGACAGGGTCGCGCCAAGATCGCCGGTGCGTGCGGCCTCATCGATCGGGACCTGCTGCTGAAGAATTTCCCGCAGGACGGGCACCGAGTACTGGGAGGCGAACCCGAAGCCGTCGCTGATCACGACCGCCTGGAGGTTGTAGTTGAAAATAACGGCCAGAAGCGCATCCTCGAGACTGCCGACGATCACCGGCTCGTAGATGAATTCGTCGTGCTCCCGTCGGATTCTCCGGAACATCTCACGAAGCTCCGGCCAGGTGGAGCGTTCGCCGGGCGAGACCATGAGGATCTCAAAATACGGGCGGCGGCTCTGACCGCGTCCGATGGACGGCGGGAGAATGTCCGGGGCGTGGACTTCGCCCTCGTCTTCGAGTTTCCAAGCCTCGGGATCGTCCCGGTAGCTGTTGGCAAGCAAGGCGAAACTGATACGCTGCACGAGGCGCAGGAATCCGGTCCAGTCACCGGTTCGGATCCGGTCGTGCAGATGCTCCATGAGCCGGGGGCCGGGGAAACCGCAAAGGTCCTCGATCGGCTCCATCGCCGCGAGGAGGTCGGCGGCCTCCGTTTTTAATGGCTCGGTCTTGGACCCGGTTGATTCCGCCAATTCTTTTGCGAGACGGTGAAGGCTGCGCCACCGGTCCACGCGCGCTTCCGAAGCCGTGAAGAAATCCCTCAGGTCAATGGACGGGGAATCGGCGGAGGCCTCGCCCGCCACCGCCGGACCCGTTCGTTTCATGGCCTCCGATGTCTCGTTTTTGCTTTTCATTGTCCCGATCTCCTCTGAATCGCTTCGTTCAATGCCTTAATCAAGGTCTCATCGCTGAACGGTTTGCGCAAAAAGGCGACCGCGCCTCCCTCCAGCGCCCGATCCCGGGTGACGGCCTCGTCATAGGCGGTGATGAAAATGACGGAAAGCGGACTGTGGTCCCGGGTCAGTTGTTCCTGCACATCCAGGCCGTTCAACCCGGGCATATGCAGGTCGAGGAGGACGCAGTCCGGATGAAACGACGGCATGGCATGAATGAAATCGAGGAACTCGCCGCCGGAGGCGAAGGTATGTGTGTTCATCCCCAGCGAGTGCAGCAGCCGCTCCAGCGCGCGACAGACGGATACATCGTCATCCACAACGGCGATCAGAGGCTTGGTTTGGCTCAAGAGGAACCCCGCGCAGTCCACCCGAAACAGGTTCGTTCACTCCATGGATTACAGGGGGCTTATTCTAATGAAAAACGGGATGGGTGGATATGGGACCTTGGTCCAATGGATCGAAAGGGGGAGGATTACGAAGCGGGTCTTGGCGGAAGGCCGATCTTCTCCGTGACGCGCACGAGTTCGGCCAGCGATTGGACCTGCATTTTCTGCATCACGCGCGCCCGGTGGACTTTGACGGTTTTTTCGGCGGTGCCGAGTTCGAAGGCGATTTGTTTATTGAGCAGGCCTCTCACGACCAGGGCCATCACCTCGCGCTCGCGCGGGGTCAAGCGGTGGGCGCGATCTTGAAGGGCCTCGATCTCGGCCCGTTCCGCGCTTTCCCGTTCGGCCCGGGTCATCGCCTGTTCGATGGAGCGCAGAAGGTCCTCATCCCGAACCGGCTTGGGAATAAAATCGACCGCCCCCTCCTTCATCGCCTTCACGCTCATCGGAACATCCGCGTGGCCGGTGATAAAAATAACAGGGTGGGGGGTCTTGGCCGTCCGAAGTTCGCGTTGGAGGTCCAGCCCGCTGAGGCCGGGCAGACGAACGTCGAGCACCAGGCAGGCCGGACCGCCGCCATGAGGACCGCTGTCCAGATATTCGCGCGCCGAGGCAAAGGGCCGCACCTGATGGCCGGCGGACGTGATGAGTCGCGTCAACGCCCGCCGCACGGAGGCGTCGTCATCGATTAGAAACACCGTGGCGGGTTTAGGGTTGTCCAAGATGATCGCTCTTTTCCAGCTCGCGTAGAGGCTGCGAACCGACCCTTCCGGTCCGTCGCCTGTCGACCCGCACCGTGAAGTTAAATGTCGCGCCGCCATCGGGGTTGTTCTCCGCCCACAGACGCCCGCCGTGGGCCTCGATGATGGAGCGACTGATGGTGAGCCCCATTCCCATCCCGTCGGGTTTGGTGGTGTAAAAAGGCTCAAAAATCTTTTCGAGCCTGTCCCCGGGCAGACCGTGGCCGCGGTCGCTCACGGTCACTTTCACCCTGTGGGGGCCGTTCTGTTCTATCCGTACAACGACACGACGTTCGTCGGCCGGGATATCCTTCATGGAGTCAAACGCGTTCAATAAGAGATTGAGCACGACCTGCGTTAACTGAACCTTGTCCCCCCACGCGTGGTGCGGGCCCTGGCTGCATAGGAGCGAGACGTTCACATTGTGTAATACGGCGTCGCTTTGGACCAGCAGCATGACATTCCGGACGATTCCGGCGAGGTCGAGTGCCGCGTATTCGTGCGCTTCCTTCCTGACCAGCGAGCGCAAACGGCGGATGACCTCGCTGGCACGGCTGTTGTCCTCGATAATGTCTCTGAGAATCTCTTGCAGCGTCTCCATGTCGGCCGGGTTGGCGAGCAGAAAGCGCTGGGCGGCCTGGGCGTTGCTCAGGATGGCCGTGAGCGGCTGGTTCAACTCATGCGCCAGCGATGCGGCCAGCTCTCCCATCGTCGAAATGCGTTGGATGTGCGTGAGCTCCTCGCGCTGACGGTCCGCTTGCAATTCGGTCTGCTTGCTCGCTGTTTTGTCCACCACGACGCCTTGCGTCCGGATCAGACGACCCTGTGAATCGAGAACCCCTTTCCCTTTCACCAACACCCAACGCTCCGTGCCACCGGGACGTGACAAACGGCACTCGAATTCAAATAACTGTCCGTTTCCTGCGGCGGCCGTAATCGCAGCGAGGGCCCGATCGCGATCTCCGGGATGAATTCGGCCATAAAGGTCATCGATCTGAAACACCGCCTCTTCTTTAAAGCCCAGGATCGTTCGCAGTGTGCGGTTGGCCCATACTTCACCGGATGGCAAGTCGCGCACCCACAGACCCAAATGACCGGCCCCCGAGGCCAGTTCTATCAAGTTATGGCTCTCCCGAAGGCTCCTCTCGACCTTCCGGAAACGGGAGCGCTGCACGAATAAACCGATGATCAATGCGGTTTGAAACGTTATGATGGCGAGCCCCGCAAGAAGATACCATCGATACTTTTCCCATGCCGAAGGGGTCCGAAATTCCAAGACGCTGCCCGGCGGCAAGCGGTTTTCATCGATTCCCCACCGATGAAGCGCAGTCCAGTTGAAGACGGGCAGGGCGTCCTTATGAAGTTCAAGGGGGTTTGAATTGGCCGATCCGCCTTGAAGAATGCGGCCGGCGAACTCGCCCACCTTTTTTCCGATCGTCTCAAACTGGATGACCGATCCGCCCACGGCTCCGACTTTCACGATCCCCTCAAAAAAACCGTATACGGGAACGCTCGCGCGGTCGACAATCCTCTGCGCGGCTTCCACCGGAACAAAAGATTCGCCCGTGGAATCCCGAAAGATCGTCGTATAGAATACGGCCGTGTCCCGGTCCAAGGAGGAAACGTCCTTCTCCAGTTCCGCCAGGGAACGGTCGGTCCAGAATTCGACCGCAACGCGGCCCTCCAGCGACCGGGCATCTTCCCGAACCCTGTTCAGGTACGCTTTATCAAAGGGCGTGGTGCCGCCGATGACCACGATCCGCCGCACCTCGGGCTGCAACTTTAAAATAAGCTCCATCGTCCCGAGCATATCGGAACGCTGGATAAAGCCGGTTACATTGGGGCCGAATTTTTCAAGAGAGACCTCTCCTTCGGTGAGACCCATCAGAACGATCGGCACGCTCGGAAAATCGGTTTTCGCCAGCTCTGCAAGAAGGTCAAAGCTCACGGTGCATAACGCGACGATCAGGTCGGGAGGATGCGAGGCGTATTTCTCGCGCACGTAATTCAGAAACAGCGGAGATAGCTTCTCCTGGGGATAACGCCCGGCGTCGAGGTATTCGGCGTTAAATTCGACACGCCACTGAAGGGCCGTTCGAATCACAGACTCCGCATTTCTTTGGACGGTTGAGACGCCCGGCATGACGCTGCTTTGGTCCGATAGGATCAGGACGCGTCGGGCCCTCTCGACATCCGCGGCGTTCACGCCCGTTGCGGTGGCCAGGCTCATCCAACACAGCGCGCAAACGGCCATTTTTACAATTCGTTCCCGCATAAGGAAGCTCAACCGGGCCTAAACGAGCCGAAGGGAAGAACCGTCGGCCACGGCTGCGATTACAGATCCATGGGTTGCATCCATGGTATCCTTTGTATCGCTCTTAAGTCAATGCGCCAAGCCTCCGTAGTGTTACTTAGGGTAGTTGGGAAACAAGGCCGTTGCAGGAAACAGGAGGCGACATTCGTCCGACCCTTGTTTTTACACGGTAAGTTACCGACTAGTAATATTACGAGTTGATAATTTTGGTAAAATATGCCTTTTAGGCCCGCCCGGCATGGACCGCCGGACCAAGCGCTCGGTTCAATCTGAACCCGAGCCATGGCCAAGGCGATCCCGATCGTTTCGTGGGTTAAATTTCCGGGTGCTTGAAAACGGAAATCAGTGAAGATGGGACAGCTCGGCGTCTTCCGAAACACGATCTGCCGGGCCGTTTATATCGACCCCGGCCCCCCGGCGGCCGCGCGGTCGGCGAGTACCCGGGCATGGTCCCGGCGAACACGCCCGGCCGGAATGGATGGATCGCCGTCGCGCAAGCGCGAAAGCATCCCGACCTTTTCGCTCCCGGTCACAAGCCAGAGGATGTTCCGTGAACGGTTCAAAATGGGATAGGTCAGGGTCATCCGACGTCGCTGGTGATATATCCCCGTCAGGGCGACATCCCGGTCGGTGATGTGGAGGACCGGATCACCCGGCACGAGTGAAGCGGTGTGACCGTCCGGTCCAAGTCCCAGATGGACCAGGTCGAGCACCGGCGGCGAGCCGGCGATCTCTTTGAGGGTCAGGGCATAGCCCATGGCGGCAACTTCCAGATCCGACGACTCCACCGGCATGGGATGGATTTGCTCCGGAGGCAGCGGGGAATGGTCAAGCAGGCTTTCGCGCAACCGGGTGAGGTTCCGGTCCGGGTGACCCTCCGGGACCACCCGTTCGTCCACCTGCACGACATGAATTTCATCCCAGGGGAGGTCTTCCGAGGCCAGCGCACGAAGCATCGCCCACGGTGTACGGCCACCGCTCATGGCCACGATGAACCGGCCGCGCGCGGCCGCGGCCGCCCGAGCCTCCGCGGCGATGATTTTGGCCGCCTCTTTTGCCACCGCATCGGCATCGGGAAGAATTTTGATTTGCATGAGACCTCTGTTTTTCCCCTCATTTCTCCTGTTTTTCCACGTGTCCGCCGAACTCGAAGCGCATGGCCGAGAGCAACTTGTCCGCGAACCCGGCCTCGCCTCGTGAGCTGAACCGTTCAAAGAGCGCCGCGGTCAGGACGTGGGCCGGCACCGCTTCATCCACGGCGGCCTTGATCGTCCACCGTCCTTCGCCCGAATCCGACACCCGCCCGGTGAAGCGCGAGAGTTCGGGATCTTTGGCCAGTGCGGCGGCCGTCAAATCCAGCAGCCACGAAGCGACCACGCTCCCGCGTCGCCAGACTTCCGCGATGTCGCTCAGATTAAAATCGTAGGAATAATGCTCGGGCTCGCGCAGGGGGGTCGTCTCCGCATCGGCCTCGTGTTTTCTCTTACCGACGTTTGCGGCGCGCAGGATGCCCATCCCCTCGGCGTAGGCGGCCATGAGACCGTACTCGATTCCGTTGTGCACCATCTTGACAAAGTGGCCGGCGCCGTTCGGCCCGCAGTGCAGGTAACCCTGGTCGGCGGTGCCGGGAATCTTCTCGCGCCCCGCGGTGTGCGGGATGTCGCCCGCGCCGGGAGACAGGCCGGCGAAGATCGGATCGAGCCGCTTGACCGGCGCGGCCTCGCCGCCGATCATCAAGCAGTAGCCCCGCTCCAGACCCCAGACCCCTCCGCTGGTTCCCACATCCACGTAATGGATCCGTTTGGCCGCAAGATCCTTGGCCCGCCGGATGTCATCCACATAACAGGAATTGCCGCCATCGATGAGAATGTCCCCGGCCTCGAGATGGGGCCGGAGGTCGGCGATGGTTTTATCCACGACCGCCGCCGGAACCATCATCCAGATCGCCCGCGGTTTCTCCAGTTTTTTGGCGAGATCCGCAAGCGAGGAGGCCCCGACCGCTTTCTCCTGCGCCAACGCCTTCACCGTTTTTGGCGACTGGTCGAAGACGACGCAGCGGTGGCCGTTTTTCAAAAGCCGCCGCACCATGTTCGCGCCCATTCTGCCCAAACCGATCATCCCAATTTCCATATTAGATCCCTCTCACCATAGCCATGGCTCGTTGTGAAGGCCTTCATCCCGCCCCCTTCGAATTCCGATACCGACGGATCAGATGGTTCGTCGAACTGTCATGGCCGAGCTTGGGCGCCGTCTTGCTCTCAAGTTCCGGAAGAATCCGCTGGGCCAGCGCCTTGCCGAGCTCCACGCCCCATTGATCGAACGAATTCAAATTCCAGACGACGCCCTGGGTGAAAGTCAGGTGCTCGTACAGGGCGACCAAGGATCCCAGGATTTCCGGCGACAGGCGTTCGGCGAGGATCATGTTCGACGGTCGGTTTCCCTCGAAGACCCGGTGCGGCGCCAGGGCCGGGGGGGTGCCCTCGGCTTTGACCTCCTTGTCCGTCTTGCCGAAGGCCAGCGCTTCGGCCTGGGCGAAGACATTCGCCAGCAGCATGTCGTGATGGCGGCCGAGCGGGTTGAGCGAACGGTTGAATGCGATGAAGTCGCAGGGGATCAGCCGAGTCCCCTGATGAATCAGCTGATAGAACGAATGCTGGCCGTTGGTTCCGGGCTCGCCCCAGTAGATTGCGCCGGTCGGGTAATCCACCTCGGTTCCCTCCAGCGTCACGTGTTTTCCGTTGCTCTCCATGATCAGCTGTTGGAGATAGGCCGGGAACCGTTTCAGGTATTGATCGTAGGGCAGGACCGCGACGGTTTGAGCGCCGAAGAAGTTATTATACCAGAGGGACAGTAGGCCCATGAGAACCGGCAGGTTGCGCTCGAAAGGGGCTTCGCGGAAGTGGTTGTCCATTCGGTGGAAGCCCTCCAGCATGGCGCGGAATGGCTCCGGGCCGACCGCCAGCATCGTCGAGAGGCCGATGGCCGAGTCCATGGAGTAGCGGCCGCCGACCCAGTCCCAGAACCCGAACATGCTGGCGGGATCGATGCCGAACTTCGACACCTCCGCCGTGTTCGTCGATACGGCGACAAAATGCCGGGCCACCGCCTTTTCATCTCCCCCGAGACCCTTCAACGCCCAGTCCCGGGCGGTGCGGGCGTTGGTCATCGTCTCCAGGGTCGTGAAGGTTTTCGAGGAGACGATGAGCAGGGTCTCCGCGGGGTCCAGGTCCCGAATCGCCTCCGCGAAGTCCGTCCCGTCGATGTTGGATACGAAGCGGAAGGTCAGGGCCCGATCGCTGAAATGCCTGAGGGCCTCATAGGCCATCACCGGCCCGAGGTCGGAGCCCCCGATCCCGATGTTGACGACGTTGCGAATGCGCTTGCCGGTGTGGCCCTTCCAGGCCCCGCTGCGGATCCGATTGGCGAACTCGGCCATTTTATCCAGCACGGCGTGAACTTCTGGAACCACGTTCCCGCCGTCCACGACGATCGAGGCCCCCCTCGGCGCCCGCAAGGCCACATGCAGCACGGCCCGGTTTTCGGTGACGTTGATCTTCTCCCCCCGGAACATGGCCTCGATCCGCTCCCGCAGACGGGATTCTTCCGCCAGCTTCAGGAGGAGCGCGATGGTTTCATCCGTGATCCGGTTTTTGGAGTAATCCAGGAAGAGACCCGCCCCCTCGGCCGTCATCCGCTCGCCGCGTTTGGGATCGTCCGCGAAAAGCTTCCGGAGATGCAACCCCCGGACCTTCTTATAATGGGCCTGGAGAGCCTTCCATGCCTTTCGTCGGGTCAGGGGTGCGGTGCCATGCCGTTTTGCCCGGGGATTTTTAATTTTCATGATGACGCGGCCTCCATCACGCGATCCGTCGTCGGTCTTTCAAGAACCCCCGAGCGCTTTGCGGAGTGTGTCAAATCGCGGATCCATGGGAAGGCCGGATCCGACAGCATCTTCTGAGTGCAGCGCCAGCGCCAGTTACCCTCCGCACGACCGGGGATGTTCATTCGAGCCTCGTCTCCAAGGCTGAGGAGATCCTGTAAAGGAGTCATGGCCAACGCCGCCGGTGAGGACCACGCCAGGCCGATCAGTTCGCGCGCGACCTCCTCGCTTCTCCCAGGGGGGCGCTTTAGATAATCCCATAAATTTTTGCGTTGGTTCTCGGGCAATTCAGCATACCAGCCGCGCGTTGTGGGGTTGTCGTGGGTGCCGGTGTACACCACCGTGTTGGGGACGTAGTTTTCGGGGAGGTAGGGGTTGTCCGACTGGCCGTCGAAGGCGAACTGAAGGACCCGCGTTCCGGGTAAATGCATCTTGTCCCGTAGCCCATTCACCGCGGAAGTAATCACCCCCAAATCCTCGGCGATGAAAGGCAGCGTTCCTATCTCCATCTCCAGCGCATTGAAAAATTTTAAACCCGGACCGCGCCTCCAGCGGCCCGATCGGGCCGTCGGCGCCCCCGCCGGGATCTGCCAGGCCGCCACGAAGGCCCGGAAATGATCCAGGCGGACCACGTCGACGTGAGCCAGCAGCGCCCGAATGCGGTCCATACACCAGCGATAGCCGGTGCGACGAAGCGCCGCCCAGTCGTAGAGAGGGTTGCCCCAAAGTTGTCCATCGGCGCTGAAATAGTCGGGCGGTACCCCGGCGACGACGCGCGGACGGCGATCTTCGTCCAACAAAAAAAGTTCCGGGTTGGCCCACACGTCGCTCGAATCGGGGGAAACGAAAAAAGGCAGATCGCCGATCAATCGGACACCCTTGCCCCGTGCGTATTCCCTGAGGCGCGCCCCCTGACGGAACAACAGAAATTGTACAAAGCATACCCGATCGACCTGGCCGGCCAGTTCCTGACGTGCCCGTTCGAGGGCAGCCGGGTCCCGGCGCACCAGCTCGGCCGGCCATTGGAGGTAATAGGCGCCGTTGTACCGGGCTTTGAGCGCTTGGAAGAGGGCATAGTCCTCCAGCCAATGGGCCTGATCGGTGCGGAAATTCTGACAGGCGTTCTGCAAGTCGGCGTGCGCCTGCGATTGGAAGTTATTCCAGGCCTTCTCGAGCAACCGGTGTTTGAATGAGGCGACGGCCTGGTAATCGACGGCGGTTTCGGAGAAGGATGGGCCTTGGCAATCGTTCGCATTCAACAGTCCGTCCTCGATGATCCAGTCCGGGCTGATCAGTAGCCCGTTACCGGCAAAGGACGAAAGGGATTGGTACGGCGAGTCACCGTATCCGGTGGGTCCCAACGGCAGGGCCTGCCACCAGGTTTGACCCGCCTCGTTGAGTTGGTCGACCCACGCCATCGCGGACGGCCCCAAGTCGCCAATGCCGTAAGACGAGGGGAGCGAGGTGACGTGAAGGAGGATGCCCGAAGCACGGTATCCAGGGGGAAACGGTGGAATACTTGTCGGCCGGGTTTTGTCGATCATGGTCAATCCCTTTGCCGGTCGCGTCCGGGCTTGGATGATTCCAACGCATTGTTGACGATCTTTTGGGCCTCGCTCACAATCGCGTCCAGATGAGCCGGATCCTTGAAGCTCTCCGCGTAAATCTTGTAGAGGTTCTCCGTGCCGGAAGGCCGGGCCGCAAACCACCCGCTGGCTGTCACGACCTTGAGCCCGCCGATCGGAGCACCGTTGCCCGGGGCGCGTGTCAGCTTGGCCGTGATCGGTTCGCCCGCCAGTGTCGCCGCCGTGACCGCCTCGGGTGACAGTTTTTCCAATTTCGCCTTCTGCTCGGGCGTCGCGGGCGTGTCCACGCGCGTGTAGTGGGGCGCCCCGAAATCATCGGTCAATTCCCGATAATGCTCGCCGGGATCCCGGCCGGTGCAGGCGGTGATCTCGGCCGCAAGCAGGTTCATGACCAGGCCGTCCTTGTCGGTCGTCCAGACCCGGCCGTCGCGTCGTAAAAAGCTCGCCCCGGCGCTCTCCTCGCCTCCGAAGCAATACGAGCCGTCGAACAGTCCGGGGGCAAACCATTTGAAGCCCACCGGAACCTCGGATAGACGGCGGCCGAGCTTCTGCACAACGCGGTCGATCATGCTGCTGCTGACCAGCGTCTTGCCGACGGCGGACTGGACCGACCAGAGGGGACGGTGCGTGAGGAGATAGCGGATGGCGACCGCCAGATAGTGGTTGGGGTTCATCAAGCCGGAAGAGGGGGTGACGATCCCGTGGCGGTCCGCGTCGGCGTCGTTGGCGAATGCCAAGCGGTACTTGTCCTTCAGCCCGACGAGCCGGGCCATGGCGTACGGGCTGGAACAGTCCATTCGGATCCGCCCGTCGTAATCGACCGTCATGAAAGAAAAGGTCGGGTCGATCGCGGGATTGACGACGGCGATGTCGATCCCGTAAATGGCGTTGATCGGTTCCCAATAGGGTTGGGCGGCGCCTCCGAGCGGGTCCACGGCCAACTTGAGCCCCGCCGCGCGGATGGCGTCCAAATCGATGACGTTTCGCAGGTCGTTGACGTAGGGCAGGAGGAAGTCTTCCTGTCGGAGGGTCTCCGCTTTGATCGCCGTGGAAAACGGCACGCGCTTGACCCCGGCGTTGCCCTTTTGTAAAAGCTCGTTGGCCCGGTCCTGGATCCAGTGCGTGACCTCGGTTTCGGCCGGTCCGCCGTGGGTCGGGTTGTACTTGAATCCGCCGTCCTCCGGCGGATTGTGCGACGGCGTAACGACGATGCCGTCGGCCAGGTGAGTCTTGCGGCCGCGGTTGTAGGCGAGGATGGCCCGGGAGACCGACGGCGTCGGCGTCACCCCGTCCTCCTTTTGAATGACGGTCTCGACGCGGTTGGCCGCCAGGACCTCGAGCGCGGTCCGCTGGGCCGGACCGGACACCGCGTGCGTGTCCTTGCCCATGTAGAGCGGGCCGTCCGTGCCCCGGCTGTGACGGTAGTCGCAGATCGCCTGGGTGATGGCCAGGATGTGGGCTTCGGTAAATGAGCCGCGCAAGGGCGAGCCCCGGTGCCCGCTGGTGCCGAAACTCACCCGCTGGTTGGGATCCGCGACATCGGTCCGCTTCTCGTAATAATCGCGTTCCAGCCGGGCTACGTCCACCAACATCTCTTTTGTGGCGGGCTTGCCTGCCAGGGGGGAAAGCGCCGTCATTTTTTCTTCCTCCCGTATCCGACCATCCAACAAAGATTATAGGAAGGGAGGGGTCCCAGTTTCAACTCGCAAAAATACGGGGCTTCAGGAAACGTGGTTCCGAGAATGATTAGGATGCACTTCGGGATCGATCGAGAAATTTAAAATACACCCTTCGCCTGAATAGGCCTCACGGATTCCATAAAGTCACAACTTAAACGTCAATCCCACGGTCAGTTCCCCCTGAAGGACCCCGCCGCCTTGCACCCGAATGGTGCAGCCGCCGCCGGAGCAAAAGATCGTGGTGTTGGAGTTTACCGCGGTGAAGATGCCGCGTGCATCAAACCGAAGACCGAGACGTTCCGTCAGGGGGATCTTGGCCCCTCCGCCGAGGGCCAGCGAAAAATGATATTCCGTGGACCGATCCGCCCCCTCCGGGTCCATACGGGTGAGACCGAATGTCCCCGCAACAAACGGTCGGACGCGATCCCCTTCGAGCTCATAGAGGCCGCCGATGTGGTAATAGTCGACGGTGAGGTCGAAATTCGGATCGCCGGTGACCGTCCCCCCTTCCGAAAGCTTGGTTTTCTGGCGACTCAGGTAAACCTCGATCTGTTTGGCGGGCTCAAGGTCGAAATCGAGCATCAGACCGAAGCTCCCGGATTCATCGATCCCGATTCTCTCGCCGGTGTTGGCGTCCTCAAACACACCGCCGAATCGAAACCCTGCGAAGGGGGTGATTTCGATTCCCGAGGCCGCGGCGGCCGCTCCGGGGAGCGACCCGACAAGGATTATAATTATGGTGAAGAGTAATAACTTCGGCAATGGACGACGACCCTATCCTTTTCCGGCGCTGGGAGCCTTGTCCGCATCTTAAACGACCGGCCTTCCGTTTCAACTCGGGGAAGCACCGCTTAGTAAATTTACCAGGTCGGAGACGCCGGGCAGTCGCCGGCTCGCTTCCGGGGCCTTGAATTTGAAATTACGGGGCTTGAAATCGGCCGGGTGAACTATTGGCTGGGGGACGAGGATTCGAACCTCGATAGACAGAGTCAGAGTCTGTCGTCCTGCCATTAGACGATCCCCCAACCTTGTATGATCTATGATAACGGTCTTTGAAATGGCCGGACATGGACCGACGGGGGATCATTCTGAGGCATCGGGGGGGAGCATGTCAACCGGTTTCTTTGGTCAAGCGATCTTTCGGTCCTTTTCCGGATCCTCGATCCGGCCGAATTCCGTCGGCTCCATTTTCACTGCTTTTCCACGAGGCGATTCTGCGACAGGTTTTTCATTATGATTTTTACAAACGATCGCACCTCCGTTTCCATGGGATCGCCAACGAGCGTTTCGGTCATGACCGACCAGATCAGGTGTTGATTGCTGACGTCGTAGAGTTGGGTTTCGACATACAGGATGTCCCGCTGGACGGTGTATCCGGGGGTGGCCTGGTAATAGTCAAAGCCTCTTGAGTAATAGTCATTCCAGCCGGGATTGTACGCTCCGGGATGTGTGGCGTACACGCTGCCCGGATAGTAGGTTTCGTAGGATTTCTTGTCCACGAGACGGGTGATTAAAACCGTATCCGCATGGATTTTTTCCGCCGCGGCCGCGATTTCCTCTTTATCAAGCTTCCGGTCCAGCGGGAGCAGGCTGTACCCGGGAACCGCCTCGATGCCCCGGGTTTTCAGTTGCCGAGAGAACTCGTCCTCGAATACCCGCAGGAGGGTGGGTTTCCCGGTGACGAGTAACACCAGGGCTTTTTGGGGGGTTTGGGTATAGGCGTCGTCCCTCCAGGCGGCCGTCACTTGCGTGGAGGCGCAAGAGGAAAGGAGGATCGCCCCGAATAGGGTCATGGCGGCCGATAAATATATAGTTTTCATCATGATTATCTCCTTCAAGGAAAATTCGAGCGTGAAGAATCGCCTCACGCGGTTAATTGGGGGCTGAACGTATGGATGGGGACACATAGTTTCCCCCTTTCATCACGGTTTCCACGGCCGGAACGAGATCGATGACGGCTGTCCGTTTAAGCACAACCCCTTTGGCCCCGGCGGCAAGGCACTCATGAAGGACCGCTTGATCGTCATGGACGCTTAAAACGATGACAGGAATTTCAGGGCGTAATCTTCGAAGGAGGCGGACCACATTGGCCTCCGACGCTACGGGCATGGAGAGGTCCACGATGATGAGGTCGGGCGCGGCCCTGGCCACGGCGTCCACCAGGGATTTTTCATTCACAACCATATAAATCACATCCACCGAGGCTTCCAGGAGGTCCCGGAGGCCCTCCAGCATACCAAGATGTGAATCGGCCAAAAGTATTCGGGGCCTTTGCATTCTCCTCCGTCCTTTCAAACGGGCTCCGACAGTCCGCCTGAAACGTCGCCATCAATCGTGAGTGATTTTATGTTGTATGCGAAGATGTACTAGAGATTGGCAGGGAACACAACTAGGGAAAATACGGGTTTTTCGAAAATAATGTCCTCAAGGATCACTTCAAATAGAGACAACCCGGTGCTTGATCGCATAACGGATCAAATCGGCCCCGTTATTAATTCCGAGGTCTTCCATCATTCGATATTTGTGGAATTCCACCGTCCTCACCGAAATATCCAGAATCGTGGCAATTTCCTTGGCGGAATGCCCCTCGGCCAAAAGCTGAAGGACCTGACGCTGTCTCGATGTGAGCTGGTTGAGGGTATCCCTATCCCGGTGGGACCCTGCCTTATAGGACTGCATCAGCTCTCCGGCGATCAGCGGCGTCACGTAGGTCCGGCCTTTCAGCGATTCCCGGATGGCCGTAATAAGTTCCTCGGGGGCCGAATGTTTCAGGACATAACCCGAGGCGCCCGATTCGAAGGCCTTCACCGCGTAGGCCACATCGGGGTGCATGGTGAGAAAGACAACTTTGACATTTTCTTGAGTGTGTTTGAGAAATTGAACCGCTTCAATCCCGTTTAACCCGGGCATGCTGATGTCGACCACGATGACATCAGGGCTAAGTTTCTGGGCGGAGTTGATGAGCTCGCGCCCATCTTGAACCGTCCCAACAATATCAAATTCGGGCTCCAGAAGACTTTTCAGTCCCTCGATCACAATTTTATGATCATCGGCAAGAATCACACGCGCCTTCGTCATGGGTTTTTCTCCGGGAACGGAACAAAGACTTCCACCACCGTGCCTTTCCCCGGCTCCGAGTTTATGGACATTGAGCCATGAATTAAACGAACCCGCTCTCTCATACCGGTGAAGCCGAGGCCGGCCTTATGTCTTACTTCGTTCATGTCGAAGCCTGTCCCGGCGTCCCGAACGGTGAGACGCAGGCCTGCCGGTTCGCCGGCAAGGGAAATATGGGCCTCCTCGGCTTTGGAATGTTTGGCGACATTCCGGAGGCCTTCCTGAATCACCCGGTATATGCAAAGTGAAATATCCTGCGGAATCGGTCCCGGAATTGACTCGGGGGAGAACGATACGACGATGCCGGTGCTCTTGGCAAAGGCGTAGCATTCCGCCTCAATGGCGTGGATCAATCCAAGATCGTCGATAATGGAAGGATGGATCTGGCGAGAGAGGTTATGGACGTCTTCGGATATCTTGATCAATTTCTTTTTGATATCCGCAAGCTTCTGATGAACCTCCGGAGGGCTGGCCGCGCACTTTTGCTCAAGCAATCCGGCGTCGATGGCCAGGACGGCCAGTCTTTGCGTCAAGTCATCATGGAGATCCCGGGCCAGCTGTCGCATATCTTCTTCCTGCGACGTCAACAACCTGGAGGCCAGTTTCTGGAGGTCGCTCTGGCTCCACCGAAGAGCCGCCTCGTTCTTTCGCAGGGTTTCTTCCATCTCCTTGCGATCGGTAATGTCGATACAGGACCCGATGTAACCAAGGAAAGTGCCTTCGGAAAACAACGGGCTGCCCGTATCAAAGATCCAGCGATAATGGCCGTCCGCGCGGCGGAGCCGGTATTCCATCTCAAAGAGTTCTCTCCGGTCGAATGCAGTGATATAGGTATCGAGACACCGGTGAAAATCGTCAGGGTGAACCCCATCCGCCCACCCGTTTCCAAGCTCCTGTTCCATTGTTCGTCCGGTGAAATCAAGCCAGCGCTTGTTGAAATACGTGCAGAGCTTATCAGGCCCCGCCATCCAGATAAGCACGGGTGCGCCATTGGCAAGAGTCCCGAACCTCTCCTGCATGGCGCCGGTCTTGAGGATGGAACGCCGGAGCCTTGCGCGGTAATATAATACCGCAAAAATTAAGATGACCTGTAGGAATCCAAGAGCGACAAACCCGATCATCGAATGCCACCTGGAATCATATAAGCCGCGGGCTCGCCGGAGGACTCCCCGAGGGCGAGCCCGTGAGGATTTCCTATTTTTTCGGCGGGAATTGGTTCAGGATTTCGTTCACCGCTTCATCGATGAGGGCCTTACGTTTCGTCGGATCCCCTACGATGCCGACCGCCGTTCCGCGCCAGACCACTTCCTTTGAGTCGGCCTTGATGATGTCCAGCACCAGCGTCCCTTCCCTGTACCGGTCGATCGTTATTCCCTGATTGCAAATCCGAGTTCCGCAATAGTAGTCTGCCACCCGCGGCTCCACCTTGTCCTCGACCGACGCGTGGTAGGCCAGAAAAAAATCCGGGTTCTCCCCGCTTCGTTTTACGTATCCGCGCTTCGTCATTCCATTTTCCACCGCCTCTTTGATCAGTTGGCCCACTTGTGCGGCAATGGCCGTCTCCGGAGGTTTGTCGGTTATTTCGTTCCGGGGCATCCAGTCATAAGTCCTCATCTGGGAAAAATTTACGGTTGGCTCATAGGCCGAAGTGACCGTGAAGGAACTACAGGCCGTCGCCCAGGTCATCATGCTTAAAAAGAAAAATGTGCGGACTCTGTTCATGAATTTATTCTTTTTTTCGTCCCGTTCGAGATTCGGGTTGCCAACGAATTTAAAAGCAAGGGGCTCTATTTTGAAATACCCGGGCAGATCAAGTCAATCGCTTTCTTGCGGGATAGCTTCGGGCACGGATGCGGAAACGGTTTGGCAACGTGCGGACGAATTCAAAAATCCTGGACGTCATCTGTGCGATGATGATGCGGCATCAAATTCCGTGAGGTCGCCTTCATTGTTTCGGGGGAAAGTTTTGAAGCAGGCGGCCGACAGCTCCTTCAATCGCCTCCTGTCTTTTGGACGGATCCCCGATCAACCCGACCGCCGTACCCCGCCAGACCACCCGGTTTGAATCGGCCTCGATGATGTCCAGCACCAGCATCCCCTCCCTGATTTTTACCAAATCGATCCCCTGCGGACAAATACTTTCTCCACACGAGTAGGTGATCGCCCTCGGCTCCATCTTTTCCTTAACTTGTGCGCGGTAGGCCACAAAAAAGCCCGGTTTTACACCCGCTCTGTTTTCTTTCTCATAGCCGCGGGCGGCCAACTCTTTTTCCACCGCCCCCTCGATGATATAGCCCACCCGCCCGGCCGTGATCACCTCCTGAAGGTTATCACTGTCCTTCGGTCGTTGCACCCAGGCGTAGGTCTTCAATCGGGCAAAATTGATGCCCGGCTCGTAGACCGTGTTCACCGTAATTGTGGAGCAGGCGGCGGCCCAGGTTGTAATATAGAACAGTAAAAGAAGGTGGAGCCCTTTCATCGCCCTGTTCGTATTTTTCGTTGACAAGTCTGTGAAGTGGCGCCGGTTCTTTTTTTTTCCCGGGCCCCGCGGGATCCTTTTTTATTTGGGAGGAAACACGCTGAGCAACTGACGGACCGCCGTTTCAATAATTTCCTTTCGTCTGGACGGATCCCCGACCTCGGCGACTGCCGTTCCCTGCCAGACCACATCGTTGCTGTCGGCCTGGATGATGTCCAGGATCAGCGTTCCTTCCCTGACCTGATTCATATCCATTCCCTGGCCGCAAATTCCCCGCCCGCAGTTGTAGGTCACGACTTGGGGTTCAACTCTGGTCTGGACGCGGGCGTGATAATTCAGGTAAAAGTCGGGTTTCCCGGCGGTAGATTTATTGAATCCTCGTGCCTCCAGCCCCTTCTCCACCTCGGACTCGATCATCTGGCCCACCTCCGCGGCGGCCGCGGTCTGTTGAAGGTTTTCGCTCGATGCGGACTTCGGCATCCAGTTGAAGGTCTTGAAACGGGCGTAGTCGAAGTTTGGGTCATATTTGGCGCTTGATTTCACCGTGACCGTGGAACAGGCGGCGGTTCCGATCATCGATCCAAGCAAAACAAACAATCGCAATCCCTTGATTACACCCTTCGCGTTTATCATGAACACCTCCATCAAAATCCCCGGTTCGGTGCAAGGGCCTTCATCTTTTGTTGAAAAGCAGCTACTTCGGGTTACGGGTCGTGATCCAGTCGGTCGCTTGTTTTAGACGGGCGAGGCTGCGCTCCTTCCCGAGGATCTCCATCACCTCGTAGATTCCGGGACTCACCGTGCGGCCGGTGAGGGCCACGCGGACGGGTTGGGCCAATTGGGCCAGCTTCAACCCGTTCTGGTCAAGAAGCCCTTTAAAGGTTTTTTCCAGCTCCGGTGCAGAGAAGGCCGCCGCGGCCTCCAGTCGGCTCACGAGCTCGATCAGCACCGGCCGGATTTCCGGCGTCAGGAATTTGGTCCGGGCGGATTCGTCATAGGACAGGTCTTCTTTGAAGAAAAAGGTGGTCCCCTGCGCCAGCTCGATCAGCGTGCGAGAACGCGACTTGACCGCCGTGATAACCTTGTCCCTAACGAGGTCATCCATCGCTTCGCCGGTATGTCCCTGCCCGGCCAGAATAGGTTTGAGCAATTCGGCCAGCCGCCGGCTGTCCGCCTCATGGATATAATGACCGTTCAACCAGAGCAGCTTTTCCGGGTTGAAAACGGCAGGCGAAGAGGTGATGCTGTCGAGGGAAAATTTTTCGACCAGTTCCTCCCGGCTGAAGACTTCCTGGTCGCCGTGCGACCAGCCCAAGCGGGCCAGATAGTTGATGAGGGCTTCCGGGAGATAGCCCTGCTCATGGTACTCCCCCACCGAGGTCGCGCCGTGACGCTTGGAAAGGCGGCTTTTGTCCGGACCGAGGATCATCGACAGATGCGCGAATTTCGGAAGGGCATAGCCCAAGGCGTGGTAGATCTGGATTTGACGCGGGGTGTTATTCAAATGATCGTCCCCGCGGATCACGTGGGTGATTCCCATCAAGGAATCGTCCACCACGACGCCGAAGTTGTAGGTCGGGACGCCGTCGGAGCGGAGCATGATCAGATCGTCTAACTGCGCGTTGTCGAACCGGACGAGGCCCTTGACCAGATCGTTCACGAGGGTCTGTCCGGTTTGCGGGGCCTTGAACCGAATCGCGGCCGGGAGGTCCGGAGCCGGGCCCTTCCGATCCCGACACCGTCCGTCATAACGGGGAATGAGCTTCCTGGCCTGGGCTTCTTTTCGCCGCCGCTCCAGTTCTTCCGGCGTGCAATAGCATAGGTAGGCCTTGCCCTCTTTGAGGAGGCGGTCGGCGTGCTCCTTATAAACGGGGAGACGGTCCATCTGCCGTACCGGCCCTTCGTCCCAGTCCAGCCCGAGCCAGCGCATGCTGTCGAGAATCGTGTGGATCGATTCTTCGGTGGATCGCGAGCGGTCGGTGTCCTCGATCCGAAGGATAAAGGTCCCCTTGTTGTGCCGCGCGAAGAGCCAGTTGAAGAGCGCCGTTCGGACGCCGCCGATATGGAGATACCCGGTCGGGCTTGGCGCAAACCGGACCCTGACTTTTTCGTTGGCGGAGGTTGTCATGGCCCGGATTATCGCACGGACCCGGGGATAAAGTAAAGAAGAGGCTAAATCGCAGGCGGCCCCGCCGCTTCGCTCTCGATGTAAGAGTTGCAAAACTTCCGCCTTGACAAGATTCGACAATTCTGATTAGATAACGGCTTTGTTTGCCCACGTTCGGTGGGGTTCGTATGGCGGATCCGCAGGATCCATTTCGTCAGGGATTGTCCTTTGCGGCCCGGATCGGCGTCGAGCTGGTAGTCTCAACGGTGGTGGGCGCCGCTTTGGGATACCTCTTGGACACTTGGCTTGGAACGCGTCCCTGGATCATGGTCGTGGGTGTTTTCATCGGGGCCGCGGCGGGATTTCGCAGCATCTATCAAATGGCCACTTCCGGGGATCGGCCCGGCGACAAGAAAGAGCGTTAAACGGACCCATGGAAAATCCGCTTGATCATTTTATATTGCATCCTTTGATCCCGATCCATCTCTTCGGATTCGATCTCTCGATCAATCAGGCCGTGGTGATGATGTGGGTCGTGGTGGCGGCGGTATCCCTGTTCTTCTGGGCGGCCGTTAGTCAGCGCCGCCTCGTTCCGTCCAAGATTCAGAGCCTGGCTGAGATGAGCATCGAGTTCCTTCGGGGCTTGGTGATGGAAAATATGGGCGAGCAGGGAATGCGTTTCTTCCCGTTCATCGTGACGCTGTTCTTCTTTATCCTTTTCGCCAATCTGCTCGGGCTCATTCCAGGGACCTACACGGTCACCAGCCAGATCATGGTGACCGCCTTGTTTGCGATCGTGGTCTACCTGATCAGCCTGGTCGTGGGATTTATGGTCCACGGACTTCATTTTTTCAGCATCTTGGTGCCGCCGGGCACGCCGGGATGGCTTCTCCCGCTGATGATTCCGATCGAGGTGGTGAGCCAGGTGGCCCGGCCCGTAACCCTGGCCGTCCGGCTCTTTGCCAACATGACGGCGGGGCACACGATCCTGATTGTCCTGTTCAGCCTGATGCTGGCGGGGGGAGCGCTGATCGGCTGGCTGCCCTTCGCTTTTACCGTGGCGGTCTATATCTTGGAAGTGATCGTCGCCTTCATTCAGGCGTTTATCTTCACCATTCTGGCGACGGTTTATCTGGGCGATGCCATCAAATTACATTAATTGAAAGGAGAGGGAAAAACCATGGATGCAAACGCAGCAGCGTTATTGGGAATGGGCCTGGCCGCGGCCGGGTTCGGCGGCGCCGGAATCGGCATCGGCTTCATCTTCGGAAAGATGATCGAAGCCGTGGCCCGGCAGCCCGAGGCCGAGGGCAAGGTCGGGAAGTATATGTGGATCGGGTTCGCGCTGGTCGAGGCGATCGCGCTGTACGGCCTGGTGGTGGCCTTCATCATCCTGGGCCTTCGGAAATAACCCATGCCTCAATTCGATACCCATTTTCTGTCTCCCTTGCTTTTCTGGTCGATCGTTTCCTTCGGCATACTTCTCTATCTGCTCAAGCGCTTTGCACTGCCGGGGGTCCTTGAAATGCTGGAGTTGCGGGAAAAAAAGATCAAGGACAGCCTGGATCAGGCGGACCGACTTAAACAGGAAGCGCACCAGCTTCTGAGCCAGTACGAGGCGAAACTCAAATCAGTCCACGAAGAGGGCCGGGCGATATTGGAAAAGGCGCGAATGCAGGCCCAGCACCAGCTCGAGGAAAATGAGCGGCGGATGGAACAGGAGACGCAGCGGATGCTGGCCGAGGCCCGTTCCGAAATTCAACGGGACCAGCAGCAGGCCTTGCAAGAAATCCAGCGCACCGCCGTGGATCTGACCCTTCTGGCGGCCGAAAAGGTTTTGGCCCGAAGTCTGACCGATGCGGACCACCGGCGGTTGGTCGACGAGGCGGTGCGGGAAATCACCCCGCCGTCCAAGCGATAGCCCCGGAGGGTCAATACGGACTCATGCTGGCGAATCCCGAGGGGGGCTGCAAGAGCCCCGGATCAACCGGGCCCGTCTGGACGGCCTGGAGATCGATGACGGCCAGCGTGGAATTCGGTTCGAAGTAGGCGATGCGAAGCGTTTGCCCATTCAGGTCGCGGGCTTCCCACCGCAAGGTGTAATCCTTCCCGAGATCCTTCCGGTCCTTGATCGAACGGACGAGGAGGACGATGTCGCAAGGATGTCCGTCAATCCGGTCCTCCCTTAGAAGAAACCGCGTTTCAATCAACTCCGGGTGGTCCTCTTCCGGAATCAGTCCCTCGCGTTGGGCTTTAAGGGACAACCGAGCGGAAATCGGCGTATCGAAATAGATCTTGTCCCCGGAATAGATCCGGTATTCCTTCATTTCCTTAAAATCCATGATCCAGACCTCGGGCGGGTCGGAATTATTGTGCTCGTACCGGACGGATTGGCCGGACCGGAGAATATGAACCGTCGACAGCGACCGGTGGCCGTTCAGGTCGATCAAGGTCGTCTGGAGTTCGGCCGAAAGATCGGGAAGGCCTGCGGCCGTTGGAGGCGGGGGGGGCGTTTCGCCGACGGCCGCGCCGACGATGAACAGCCCGGCGGTCAGTGCGATTGCGTGCAACGCTGGTGTGATCCGGGATCCCGTTTTCGAACCCATTATGGAGCCGACTCCGGGTTGAGGCTTCCCTGTCGGTAGCCCCGGAGATCCATCGTGACATATCGGAAGCCGGTTTCCTGTACGGCGGCTATCACCCGCTCTCGAAGGGGGGAATCGAGCAGGCGGGCCAGGTCCGCCGCCGCGACCTCGATGCGGGCCACCTCCCCATGGTCGCGCACTCGCACCTGTCGGAACCCCTCCTTCTTTAAAACTTCCTCGGCCCGTTCGATTCGGCCCAGTCGTTCCACGGTGATCGGCGTTCCGAAAGGGACGCGGGAGGACAAGCAGGCCTCGGCGGGTTTGTCCCAATTGGGAAGCCCGAGCGCACGACCCAAAAGACGGATCTGGGTTTTATCGAGGCCGGCCTCGACCAGAGGGCTTCGGACGCCGAAGGCCTCGGCCGCTTCAAGCCCCGGTCGGAAATCCTTGAGGTCGTCCAGATTGGTGCCGTTTGCCAACCATCGCAGGCCCAGCTCCTTGGCCAGACGCGCGCCGTTCGAATAGAGATCCTGTTTGCAGGCGTGGCACCGCCGCAAACCATTTTGGCTGAACTCGGGTCGCTCCATGGCCATGGAAGGAATCAAGTGGTGCGCTGCGCCGATCCGGCTGGCGAGCCGGCGACTGGTTTCCAATTCGGAGGCAGGCACGGTGGGCGAAACGGAGGTTGCGGCGGCGGCCCGGCTTCCCAGAACATCGTGGGCGATTTTAAGCACCAAGGTGCTGTCGATTCCTCCCGAAAAAGCCACCAGGACGGAATCCATCCCCTGGAAGATTTTTTGCAATCGCTCAAGATTTTGATGGGTCCGCGTATCCATGGTTTATAACGGGGGCTCGCGTCGAATTCTTCTTGCGGGTAGCGACGAAGACGACACGATTTCTAATTTGGCCGGATCTTGGCCTCGTCTTGTTTGGCGACCACCACCAGGGCCAAATGATCCGGATCGAGATATTTCTGCGCCACCCGCTGAACATCGGTTTTGGTGATCGACCGGATGAGCTTGGGATAACGTTCGGCATAATCCAGACCCAGGTCGTAATACTCGATCTGGGCGAGAAAGCCGGCGATCTTTGCGCTGGTGTCGATCCGAAGCGGGAAGCTGCCGATCAGAAAGGCCTTGGCATTTTCCAATTCCCGGTCGGTGACGGGCGCGGTCCGAATTTTGCGAAGTTCGGCCATGGCCCCGTCGATGGCCACCTGGGCCGCCGCATTCCGGGTTTGCAGCGAGATGGTGAAGCTTCCGGGAAAGGCACTGGCATCGAAATGGCTGTCGATGCTGTAAGCGAGGCCCTGATTATCGCGGATCTTGGTCATGAGGCGCGAGGAAAAACCTCCCCCTCCCAGGATATAGTTCATGACGGTCACGGCATAATAATCCGGGTTCTTCCGGTCGATTCCCAGGTGACCGAGAATGATATTGGCCTGCGTCAGATTCTTATCGATCAGCTTGACGACGGGTTTTTCCAGGCCGACTGCGGGGGGAATGGTTAGGGTCGGAATCGGAGCCCGAGCCCACGAACCGAAATAGGTTTTAAGGAGATCAAGGGCCTCCGCTTCGGTGATGTCGCCCACGATCGTCATGATCGTGTTGTTCGGATGATAATACCGTTCGTAAAATTGGGAGACATCCGCGCGGGTAATGCCCGGTAAGGTCTGCTCCGTGCCTTCCGAGGGCCGGTGGTAGGGGTGGGCGCCGAACACGATCTGATTGAAGGCCTTGTCGGCCACCTCTCCGGGTTGATCCTTCTCGGAGATAATTTCACCCAGGATCTCTTGACGCTTACGCTCCAAGTCAGGCTCCGGGAAAGACGGGTGGAGTAGAATATCGGAGAGAAGGTCCATGCCGTTATTCAGATCCTTCTTCAGAACCCGAAGCGAGGCCGTCGCATAATCCTCGCCGCCGTCCGCGGAGAGGCCGGCCCCGATGAAATCGACCGCGTCCGCGATCTGGGTGGCGCTTCGCGTGGCGGTCCCTTCATCTAAAAGCTCGGCGGTCAGATTGGCCAGCCCCGCCTTGTCGTCCGTGTCCAGAACGGCACCGGCCTTGACGATCACCTGGACATTGACTACGGGCAGGGAGTGCGCCTCCTGAATGACGACCGTCATGCCATTGTCGGTGACGAGGCGTTTGGGCGAAAAGGGGGTCGCCGCGCCGGCCGCTTCGGTCGGAACGGGCCGGCAGAAAAAGAGGATCGTCCCGGACAAGACCAGCCGGACAAGCCATTGGGTCGCGATGCGGGTTCGGGAATCCAACATGGAGATTCTATTCCTTGTGAGGTTGAGGGATGAGTATGCCCACGGTGCGATGATCCTCGATCAGATAGGTCTTGGCGACGCGCATCACATCTTCTTTTGTGACTTTGCGGATGTTTTCGACATAGGATTCCTGGTAGCCGTAGCCCGCGCCGACCGCTTCCGCGCTTCCTATCTGCATGGCCTGAAAGAAGTTGGAATCTTGACCCATGATGAAACCGGCCTCGATCTGATTCTTGGCTTTTTGGAGTTCCTGGTCGGAGATCGGCTCGGTCGACACCTTCCGGATCTCGGCGTAGATCCCCTTCTCCAGATCGTCCGCGTTCTTGCCCGGCGGAGGAATGCCGTAAAGGTAGAACAGATCCGGATTGGCCGAAAGATTCGGGTATTCACCGCCGACATCGAGGGCGAGTTTCTGTTCATAAACCAGGCTGCGGTAGAGGCGGGAACTTTTCCCGGAGAACAGGATATTGGCCAGCACCCCCAGGGCGTAGTTGTCCGGATGGGAAAAATTGGGTACGGGGTAGCCGGCAAACACAAACGGCAATTGGGCTTCCTTCTTGATCACGAACCGCCGCTCGCCGCTTTGTTCCGGCTCGACGATATGGAAGGGCGGAACCGGGAAACCCTTCGGGACCCGGCCGAAGGTCTGCTGGATTTTGGGAAACAGCTGCTCGGGATTGATATCCCCCACGACGACGAGGATCGCATTGTTGGTCGAGTAATACCGTTTGTAAAAGGCCGTGACGTCGTTTCGTACGAGGCTGTCCAGGTCCGTCATCCATCCGAGCGTCGGGGCGTGGTAGGGGTGGACCAGATAGGCCATGGCGTAGAGGTACTCGACAACCAAGCTTTGAGGGTCATCGTCCGTCCGAAGGCGCCGCTCTTCCTTCACCACTTCCCGCTCCAGTTGGAATTCCTTCGTGTCCAGCAGGAGGTTCGTCATCCGGTCCGATTCGAGGTTCAAGGCCAAGCCGATTTGATCCGCCGAAAGGTTTTCGAAATAAGCGGTGTAGTCCTTCGACGTGAAGGCATTTTCGGTCCCGCCGACCTTGGCGATCATCCGTGAGAATTCGCCCTTTCCGTATTTGGGCGTGCCCTTGAACATCATGTGTTCCGTGAGGTGGGCCAGCCCGGTTTTTCCCGTGACCTCGTTCCTCGAACCGGCGCGATACCAGATCTGGATTGTCACGACGGGGGCTTTGTGCTCTTCGACGAGGATGACCTTGAGCCCGTTCTCGAGGGTGCGGGTCTGAATCTCCCGGGCCAGGGCCGGAGAGGATGAAAAAAACAAGAGCCATGTGAACAAGAGACCCAATAAGATCGGCATAGGAGACATCCTAAACAAGAGCCTCTGGTGTTGTCAACTGCGGATCTCGCGAGTGCAGGAGGGTCCCAACCTTCCGCAGCCCCAGTGGGCTCGTCACCCGGCCGGTTTCATTCCGCCTCAATTTATGACCGTTACGTCGTTTTTCTCGGTGCGGAGTTGGCCGCAGGCGGCCAAGATGTCGCGGCCGCGGCTTTTTCGTATAAAGGCCGCCAGGTGTCCTTCGATCAGGATTTTTTGAAAGCGAAGCACGGTTTCATCGTCCGGACGACCAAAGGGAGCGCCGGGATAGTCGTTAAACGGGATCAGATTCACTTTGCAGCGCAGGCCCTTGAGCAGCCGGAGGAGGCGATGGGCGTCCTCCTCGGAATCGTTCACGCCTTTTAACAGGACGTATTCGAAAAATATCCGCCGGCGGGGCGGGAGGGGATAGTCCCGGCAGGCCCGAAGCAGCGTTTCCAAGGGAAATTGTTTGTTGACCGCGGGCATCAAGCGGTCCCGAACCGCATTGGTTGTCGCATTGAGGGAGACGGCTAGGTTTACGTTCAATCCGCTCTCTCCCAGCCTTCTGATCTGAGGAACGAGACCGGAGGTGGAAAGGGTGATCCTGCGGGGAGAAAGGCCGACCATTTTCGGATCCGTCAGCCGTTTCAAGGCCTCGGTCACCTCGCGGTAATTGGCCAGGGGTTCGCCCATCCCCATGAGGACTACATTGGTCAGGGGAACTCCCGATTCGAGGTCTCTCAGCACCCAGAGCACTTGATCGACGATCTCGTGGGCCTTGAGATTGCGAAGGAGGCCCATGGTGCCGGTGAGGCAAAAAGTGCAGTCGAGCGTGCAGCCGACCTGGGTCGATATACAGAGGGTGTTGCGGTCTTCGTCCGGAATCAAGACGGACTCGATTTCCTGACCATCGGCCATACGAAACAGGAACTTCTGCGTCCCGTCCGTGGAACGCTGCCGCCGGACCAACTCGGGTTCCCCGATCCTAGCCCGCGTCTCAAGAACCGCTCGGTCGGTTTTCGACAGGTTGGTCATTGCATCGAACCGGGAGACGTGTTTCTTGTAGATCCAGTCCCGGAGCTGTTGAGCGCGATACCTCGGCCAGCCCAGATCCCGCATAAAGCCGTCAAACTCGTCAAAGGAGAGCTGTTTGAGATTCACCGTTTGCATGGGTTTAATTTAACACAGTTCCGGACGGACGAACAAGATGTCTTGATCTGATCGGCGTCTGTGTTATAATCGAAAGCGTGATGGCGAATCGGTTTTACACAGGAAGGGTGGCCGGAGCGGTATTGCTTTTCAGCGTGGGCTGGCTTGTCGCCTGTGCGGCCCAAAAGCCGCTGATTGTGCCCACGACCCCTCCTTCCGAACGGAACGAGAATCCCGGTTTGGACCAGCCGCCGCCCCCCGCGCTTCCAAAATCGGACCCGGCTCAGGGGGCCTGCGGATCGGCCGAGGACTGTTTTAGCACGGCGTTGCAGCTGGCGGACAAAGGGGATCGAGGGTCCGCGACCGCCGCACTCCGGTCGCTTCGAGACCGATTCCCCGATTCCCTACCGGCGAAGCGGAGCGGGTTTCTTTTGGGGCAATGGGCCGCCGAAGGGGGGTCCCCCGAGGCGGATGAGCTCTTATCGCAGGCCGTCGTCGATCTCCCCTCGCTCGAAGAATACGGTCTTTTCTTTATGGCCAATGGCGAGGCCATACGGGGACAGTATCCGCAGGCGGTTCAGACCTACGACCGTCTTCTCCAGAAGTATCCGGAAAGTGTGCTAAGCGCGCAGGCCGTTTACCAAAAGGCGGATGCCTGGGCTCAATCCGGTGATTGTCAAACAGCCCTCACACAGTTTCAGGAATTTGTGACCCGATTCCCGGGCGATCCCAACGCCGGCCCGGCCTTGCTTCGACTGGCCGACTGCGCCTTGAAGATCGGGGATTCGGAGAAGGCCATTTGGGCGCTGCAACGGGTGTGGTTTTACTATGCGGACAGCCCGGAGGCCCCGGCTGCGCAAAAGAATCTTCAACAGCTCGGTGCGTCCGGCGTTTCAATCCCGGCACCGGCCTCCGAGGCGCGATATCAGCGGGGCCGGATCCTTTTTGACGCGGCCCGATACGACGAAGCCGCGGTGGAATTCAAGGCGCTGTTGGCCGCCGGCGAACCGGGGAACCGCGATGATCTGAGTCTGAAATTGGGGGAAACCTTGATCCAGCTCAAACAATACGATGACGCCAATCGGGTATTGGAAGACCTGGCCCGCCGCAGCGGCCGGCCGGATCTTCTGACCAGCGCCCTATTCTGGATGGGGCGCGTCGCGATTCGTCAAGGCGACGAGGGGCGGTTCCTTCAGATCGAGCGTAAGCTGGCCGAGCGATTTCCGACCAGCCCGGATCGGGCGAAACTGCTCTTTATGATCGGTGACTATTACGAAGATCGTCGCCAGATCGAACAGGCCCTGAAGATGTATCACCGGATTATCGACGAAACTCCGGGCGATCCATCCGCCGAGGATGCCGTCTGGCGGATCGGCTGGATGGCCTATAAAACGGGGCGGTACAGCGACGCGATCCGGACCCTCGGGGACTATTGGCAGCAACATCCCGCCAGCCTGTCCGGCGGCCAGTTCGGATACTGGATCGGACGCAGTTCGGAACAGATAAACCAGCCGGCCCAAGCGGCGGAAGCTTACCGGGGAGTCTGCCGAGACTTTCTGCGGAGTTTTTATTGCCAGCAGGCCCAGGTCCGCTTGGCCGGACTCCAGTCGGCCCTGTCCGACTCCGGAAAGACGGACCCTAGTCCGGATGCCCCTATCGGAGATCCGGAAGCCGGTTCAAAACCTGTGAACGGGAATTCCATCCGCCTGCCGGTCGATGAGGCCAGCCCCGCATTGACCCGCGATCGGCATTACTCAACGGCACTGGAGCTTCTGGCGCTGCATCTCGAGTCGGAGGCCACCCGGGAACTGTCCTACTTGACGGATCGATATGCGACGGACAAACCGACGGTCTTGAAGCTGGCCGGGCTTCTTTACAGCGCCGGCGACTACCATCAAAGTCTTCGTCTCCTGCGGCTTTACTTCCAGGATGTCATGGAAAAAGGGGGCGACGAGATACCGAGAAGTTTCTGGGAACAGGCTTATCCGAATCGTTTCGTGCAATGGGTGCAACAGCAAAGTCCCGCCGTGGGAACCGATCCCTACCTCGTCGCGGCCGTGGCCCGGGAGGAAAGCGCGTTTGATTCGAAGGCGGTTTCCAAGGTCGGGGCCTTGGGTTTGATGCAGCTCATGCCTTATACCGGGGAATGGGTGGCCAAGCGGGTGGGCCTGGACGATTTCCGTCCCGAACTGTTGCTGGATGAAGCGACCAACCTCCACTTGGGGGCATGGTATCTCGGCCATCTGATTGAGCAATTCAACGGAAACCTGGTCCTGGCGGTGGCCAGCTACAACGCCGGTCCGGACGCGGTGGGTCGGTGGGCGGAGAAAGGGGTGGGGAATCTCGACGAATTCATCGAATCGATCCCGTTTAACGAAACCCGATACTTTACAAAGAAGGTTATGCGAAGCTACCACGAATATCGTCGGATTGCCGGAGAAAATTCCGTTCAGCCGGTGATGGGAGCCTTGGTTTCGCCTTGACAAGTGAGGCGGGAAGACGGTATAGTGGGGTCAATTTTGAGGAGTTGCGAACGTGATCTCTCCTCATCGGAAGGTCCGTGGTTCCGTTCCATTCTCCCGGACGGCATTTCCGCCGTCGGGCATGTCCCATACTTTTCGATTGAATCCATTCGACTCTCGGTGGCCAAGACGCGTAGTTCTACCCGGTGTACACGGCGAACCAGAGGGGAGGCTCCATCCGGCTTCGCTGGTGAAAGCGAGGATCGGGCTTGGCCCGTCCGAGCGCGGGGCGTGGGGGCATCGGAGGAGCAAAGCCCGCACGGGCCCCCACAGTTGATGGGGGCGACGTGAGCCCCTAATATTTAGGAACCGTCGTCATGCCCATCGATCAAATGACATTGTTGGAAAAGCGCGTTCACCAGATCTTGGAACTGGTGAAGCGCTTGAGACAAGACAACACCTTTTTGGAACAGAAGGTCAGGACGATCTCTCAACAATTGGCCAAGCGGGAACGCGATACGCTCCGGTGGAGCCATGACCGGGTGCGATTGCGCTCCCGGGTGAAGCGAATCCTGTCCGAAATGGAGACCGGGGCGGCCCGTCGGGAACCGGCGGAGGCGACCGGGTCCAGAAAGCGAGGGGAGACGTGAAAAAACAAGTGGAGGTGGAGATCTACGGCCAGCGTTATACCATTGCGGGAGAGGCGGATGAACAGTATGTCGGCAAATTGGCTCGATACGTGGACGGAAAGATGAACGAGCTGGCCAAGAGCGGAAAGAATTTCCCCGCCGCGAAATTGGCCTTGCTGGCGGCCGTCAATATCACGCACGAACTCTTCCAACTACGGCAGGACAAACAGGTCAAAGAAAGCCTGATCGAGAAGAAGGCCAAGGACCTGATCGAAAATATCGAAGAGCAGTTCAGTGATCTGAAACTGTATTGATTAAATCCGGCTCCAAGGGGACCGGCCGGACCCATCCTTCGGGCGCCCCGACCCTAAACCTATCCCTCTTCCAACCTTCTTTTAGCAAACGCTAGGCCGTTGCGGTCGTGGAGGACTCGGCCGTCACGGACGCGGGGTCGAGTACGGTATGGCCGTTGCCGTTTGCCCCCAATTTGATCGAGACCAGTTTGGACACCCCGGCCTCTTCCATCGTGACCCCGTACAGAAGATCGGCCTGTTCCATGGTCCGCTTGTTGTGGGTGATGATCAGGAACTGGGAGTGGTCCGTCATCTGGCGAAGCACCTTCAGGAACCGGCGGATGTTCTCCTCATCCAGGGGGGCGTCGATCTCGTCCAGGATGCAAAACGGGCTGGGATGGATCAGAAAACTGGCAAACAACAGGGCGATCGCGGTCAGGGCCTTTTCTCCGCCGGACAGAAGGCTGATGCTCTTCAGCCGCTTTCCCGGGGGCTGGGCCACAATCTCGATCCCCGACTCCAGCGGGTTGTTTTCATCGAGAAGGACCAGATCGGCCTGTCCTCCCACAAAAAAATTCTGGAAGACCTCCTTGAATTTTTCGCGCAAGGCCGAGTACGTTGAAAAAAACATTTCCTTGGTGGTCCGGTTGATTTTCGAAATGGCGGACTCGAGGTCCTCGATCGATTGGGTGAGGTCGGTCTCCTGTGTCGTAAGAAACCGGTATCGTTCATCCAGTTCCCGGTATTCATCGATGGCGGCCAGGTTCACCGGTCCCAGCTGATCTAATTTGGCCCGAAGTTCGCTAAGCCGTTCCTGTACCGGGGCGGGATTGATCGGTTCCGTCATCGCCTCGGCCGCGTCCTCAAGCACCGTTTGATGGAGACTGGAGGCCTGATCGACCAGGTGCTCGATCCGAAGCTTCAACTCGGTCTGGCGCATGTCCAGTTCATTGTGCAGTTTTTCCGCTCGGGCTCGTTCGGCCCGGACCTGGCCCAGACGGTTTTCCAGCTGGTTGATCTGCCCAAGATCGGCCATGTAGGATTCGGTCTCGACCGACAGGCGCTGCTGTGTCTCGGAGAGTTGGGCGCTCAAGGTGCCGATAGTCTTTTCGGTTTGCTCGATGTCCTGGCGGGCGGCCAACCCTTTTGACTCGAGGGTCGTTATTTCAGTGGCTTGGCGGTGTTGTTGTTCCGTTAGTGAGGCCTGATCCTCCCGCCGGCGGAGCTTCTCTTTGGACAGCGCCTCCTCCCGTTGAACCAACGCCGAGACATCCACCTTCAGCTGGGTCACTTCGGAACGAAGAAGGTCTTGTCGTTCGGAGAAGTTTTTGGCCGTTTCCTGGAGGCGCGCAAGCTCGTTTTCGATCCGCCCCTGCTCTTCCCGTTGAGCTTCCAAGCGGAGCAAGGCCTCGGCCAGGGCCTGCTCCGCCGTGACGACTTCCTGCGCTTCCTGGGCGTGTTCGGTCTGCAACAAGCCCCGTCTCTCCTCGAGACGGAGACGGTCCGCTTCCAGAAGGGCGATCTTCTGCCGCTGGGCCGCGATGGTTGCTTCCTCCAGTTGTCGTTGCTCGATCAGTTCCAGTTGTCGTTGTTGAAGTCGCTCCAGATCCGATGCGAGCGCGGCCTTATCGGTCTCGGACCGGCCCAGGTCGCTCTCAAGTTGGATTAATTGTTCTTCGGCCTCACGAATTTCACGCCGGGTTAATAGGAGTCCTTGTTGTGATCCGGTGCGCCGTCCCGCCCAAAGAAGGCCGCTCGGGGAGAGGACTTCCCCTTCCAGCGTCACAATGGTATAGCCGATCCGGAGTTGACTCCAAAGTTTCAATGCCGATTCAAGATCTCGAACCAGAAGAACATCGCCCAGGAGGGCTTGGGCCGCGGCCTCGAAACCGGACCTGACTTTGATTTGCTGCAGCGCCGGTCCGATGAAGCCGTCGAACTCTTCGCCGGAGGAGTGAACCTGGGCGGTTCGTGTCTGACGCGGGGTTCGGGGGAGGAAAACCCCCCGGCCGAGCTGGACCGATTTCAAGGACTGAACGATTTCTTTGATGGTCGCATGATCGTCTATCAATAGACCCTGGAGCTGGTCGCCCAGAGCCGCTTCGATGGCCGGCTCAAAAGCCTTTGGTACTTCCAGGAGATCGGCCACAATGCCGTGAAGCCGGTTTCGGAGTTCAGGCCGCTCGGAAAGCCAGGCGAGGATGCCGGCCTGGGTCGTCATCATCGCTTTTTCGTTCTCCTTCAGCGATGCGAGGCGAGCCTGCGCGAGCGTCAGCACCTCCCGCTGACCGAGAATGGCCTCGGTCCGCGTTGCGATCGCGCCCTGTTTTTGGTGCACTTCATCGCCAAGGCGGGCCCCCTCGGCCTGGACCCGGTTCAGGGTATCCAGGAAATCGTTCAGGCGGGATTGTTCCGCCTCCAAGGCCTGACGGGTCTGATCGATCTGCTGATCCACCGAGGATAATTCGGACCGGCCCTTGTCCTGGATCCGCTGAATCTCTTTTTTGCGTGATTCGAGAGAGGCGACGCGGTTCTTCACCTCGGTCATTTCGGCCATGGTCTCAAAGAGTCGCGTCTTGTTTTCTTCCAGACCGGCATCCTGGACGGCGCGTTGAGTTTCCACCTCGGCCAGCGCGGTTTCCTGGATCGTCAATCGTTCCCGCCGATCGGAAAGAATCGTGACCACATCGGACAATTGCCGTTCGGTCTCTTCCCCTTGCGCAACGGATAGCGTGAGGGATTGTTCGAGACGCGTCTGTTCCTGGCCGAGCTTTGAACGTTGCTCCTCCCAGGAATGGATCTGATGGCGTAAAAGCTCGATCCGATTTTCCTGCCGATGGATCAAGGTCTGGGTGTCGTAGACCGCCTGTTTCAACGAAGAAAGGGCCGTCTCTTTCTGGAGTGCGCCAGTTTTTACGGCCTGCAGCTCGGCCTCGGTTCTGGAGAGCTCCGCCAGAAGCGCGGATTCATCGGTCTTCAGTTCGGCCATCTGACGGAGGACTTCGGAAAGCGTCGTCCGATGATCCCGGTATTCCGAAACCAGAAGCTTCAGTTCCAAGCCCCGGGTCTCGGTCCGGAGTTCCTGGTAGAGCTCGGTCTTTTTGACCTGCCGATCCAGAGCGTTGATTTGCCGCTTGACCTCGCCGATGATATCACGGACGCGGAGAAGGTTTTGTTGCGTGGCTTCCAGCTTTCGTTCGGCCTCGGCCTTTCTCAATTTGTACTTGGAGATGCCGGCCGTCTCCTCGATCAGCTCGCGGCGTTCAAGCGGCGAGGCGTTTAAGAGCTGGTCGACTTTTCCCTGTTCGATAATGGTGTGCCCTTTGTGGCCGGCGCCCGTATCGATGAGAAGGTCTCGGATGTCTTTTAACCGGCACGGGGTCTTGTTGATCAGGTACTCGCTTTCGCCGGTTCGGAACAACCGGCGGCTGATGGCGATCTCCTGGTAATCGCCGAACTGCCCCGCGATTTCTCCGGTGACATCGCCGACGGTCAGAATTACTTGGGATAGATTAAGCGGTCGCCGGGTTTCGCTGCCGTTAAAAATCACGTCCTCCATTCGATCGGAACGGAGCGCCTTGGTGCTCTGCTCTCCCAGTACCCAAAGGACGGCGTCCACGATATTGCTCTTTCCGCAGCCGTTCGGTCCCACGATCGCCGTAATCCCGGGCTGAAACGTTACCACCATCGATTCGGCGAACGACTTGAACCCGATCAACTCCAGTTTTTTAAGGAACATAGGCCTCCTTGGTTATTCCGCCGGCCGGACCGGACCCGCTTATCCCAGTTTGACGAAAACATATAACATATCTGAAATATGAAGTAAAGAAAAAAGTACAAGATTGAGTGGTTATGGATAAGGGATGCTACCATATCCTGTATGGCTGTCCGCTTAGGTTGACGTATCCGGTTCAATGATGTTATGTTCATTCCCGGCCTTGAAACCATCTCCGGTTGTGAAACCGGTGCATTGGAAAGGAGAATGGCGGCCGATGGCGGTATCGGAAGAATCGAGGCTGGCGCTCTTTGTCGACCTGGAGAACATCGCGCTCGGCGTGCGTGAGGCGAAGTATTCCAGCTTTGAGATCGGCAAGGTTTTGGCGCGCCTGGTGGAAAAGGGCAAGCTGATCGTCAAGAAGGCCTATGCCGATTGGGATGTGTACAAGGAATATAAGCGCGCGTTCCATGAGGCCGGAATCGAGTTGATCGATATTCCGCACAAGCGTTACAGCGGAAAGAACAGCGCCGATATCAAGCTGGTGGTGGATGCGATGGAGCTGGCCGCCTCCAAAGAGCACGTGAACATCTTCGTGATCGCCTCGGGAGACAGCGATTTCACCCCGCTGGTCTCGAAGCTGAAGGAAAACGACAAGCACGTCATCGGGGTGGGCGTGAAAAATTCCACGTCGACGCTGCTGGCCTCGAACTGTGACGAATTTATCTATTACGAAGACCTTGTGCGCACCGCGAAGCCGAAACCCAAGGCGGTGACCCAGCTGCCAGAGAAGAAGAAGGAATGCTTCGAACTCCTGCTCGAAACGATCGAGGCCCTTCAGCGGGAAGATAAAGAGGTGATCTGGGGTTCCATGGTGAAGCAGACCATGAAGCGAAAGCAGCCCTCTTTCAACGAGTCCTACTACGGCTACAGCTCCTTCAGCAAGCTTCTTGAGGACGCGGCCAAGCATGAGCTGATCAAGATCACCCATGACGCGAAGAGCCGCTCCTACATCGTTACTTCTCTGACGGAAACCCAGTAATACAGACGCGGGTCTGTTTGCATCCCATCCGAGTGGAGTGCTATAGTTGCGAGAATGAGGCGCATCGCGCCGGTTTTATTTCCTTCCGAAAGGAGTCGGTCATGAAAAAGATCCTTGCGAGTCTGATCCTGGTCTCGATGGTCGCGTTCGGTTCCTGGGCGATGGCTCAGACGGGCGGCGGATATATGATGGGCGATGAAGGCCGCCATTACGGTGTGATGGGCGGCTACCTTTGGTGGTGGGGACTGTTCGGCCTGGTCAAGGCGGCGATCGTCCTGTTGGGCCTGTGGCTGCTTTATCGAATCACCCTTGCGGTCGAAAAGATCGCGGCCTCGAAACCGTGAAAGGGGGGTTGACAATGACCAGCGAAGAAATGTGCGAGCTGCCGGCCTTCCGGGTTTCGGAGGAAGAGGCCCGAAGTGTGATGGACCGATACAAAACCATCGCGGTCGTCGGTTTTTCCACCAATCCCGAAAAACCCAGCCATTACGTTCCCAAGTATCTCAAAGAGCACGGCTACACCGTCATTCCGGTGAACCCGACGGCGAAAGGGGAAATTTTAGGCCAAAAGGTATATGCCGGTTTGAAGGAGATTCCCCAAAAAGTCGAGATCGTCGATATTTTCCGTCCGCCGAAAGACGTTCCTCCGATTGTTGAAGAGGCGATCGCCATCGGAGCGAAGGTCGTCTGGATGCAGGAGGGGATTGTGAACAACGCCGCGGCCGAACGGGCCAAGGCCGCCGGCCTGACCGTCATCATGGACAAATGCATGATGAAAGTGCACCGTTCCCGGTGAGGGAACGGAATTAATTGTGGCCGCAGGCGTTCATTACACGGCGCGGAGCCAGGGGCCTTGTTCCCGTTAAATTATCTTCCGCGCCTTCTTTTCGTGCCTTTTTCTCGCCGCTGGTGCATCGTTCTCTCGTGCGGAGCCTTCCGGTCGCCCTCCTCCGCCAGCCGGAAGTCGGCCTGGCGTTTGATCAGGTCGACCTTTTCGACGCGGACCTTGACACGGTCGGCGATCCGGAAGATCCGTCGGTGGCGGCGGCCTATCAAACGGTGCTGTTTTTCTTCGTAGACATAGTAATCGTCCGGGATCGAGCTGATATGGACCAACCCCTCCACGAACATCTCCTCCAGCTCCACGAAGAACCCGAATGCGGTCACGCCCGTGATGAACCCGTAGAACTCTTCCCCCTCCTTGTCCGCCAGAAAACGGACCTTCTTTAAATCAACCGCTTCGCGTTCGGCCTCCATCGCGACGCGCTCCCGTTCCGAGCTGGTCTGGGCCACCTGGGGGAGGAGCTTTTCAAAGACCGTCCGTCGGTGGGGGGACATTTCACGGTGATGAATCATCTCCTTGACGAGTCGATGGACGATGAGATCGGGATAACGTCGAATGGGGGAGGTAAAATGCGTGTAGTGATCGAACGCCAGCCCGAAATGGCCGACATTCTGGGTCGAATACTTGGCCTGTTTCATGGACCGGAGCAGGACGTGATTAATCAATCGCTCCTCGGGGCGGCCCTTCACTTGTTCAAGCACATTCTGAAACGCCTTGGGCCGGACTTTCTCCGGAGCATGGCCCGACTTGGGTCCCGAGAACCGCAGGCCGAAACTTCCGACGAACTGGATGAAGTCATGAATTTTCTCCGGGTCTGGCGAATCGTGAATGCGGTAAATGAACGGGACGTTCTGCTCCGTCATATGCTCGGCCACGGTCCGGTTGGCCGCCAGCATGAATTCCTCGATGATCCGGTGAGCGATGTGGCGCTCCTCCCGGATAATATCCGTGGTCTGTCCTTGAAGGTCTAAAATGATCTCCGGTTCAGGGAGGTCAAAATCGATGCTCCCGTCGTGGGTGCGGACCGCCATGAGCCGGCGGCAAAGCGCTTCCATCAGCTCAAAGTCGTTCCGCAGATAGTCGTAGGTCCGGCCCAGCTCCGGATCCTGATCGATGAGGATTTTTTTGATGGCCGTGTAGGTCATCCGTTCATTGCTCCGGATAACGCTTTCATATATATCGTATTCCAACCGCTGCCCGTTTGGATCGAACAGCATCTCGGCCGTCAGCGTGAGACGGTCCACCCTGGGATTCAAGCTGCAGATTCCGTTCGAAAGCCGTTCGGGAAACATCGGGACGACCTGATCGGGAAAATAAACGCTGGTTCCCCGGCGGCGGGCCTCCAGATCGAGCGGTGAGTCCCACGGGACATAATGGCCGACATCGGCGATGTGGACCCAGAGCCGGATTCGGTCGTGAGGCAGCCTTTGAATGGAAACGGCGTCGTCGAAATCGCGGGCCCGTTCTCCGTCGATTGTGACGGTGTTGAGATCCCGAAGATCCCGTCGATTTCGGATCATGTCCGCCGAAACCGTTTCGGGAACGGCCTGTGACTCGACGAGAACCTCTTTGGGAAAAACCTTGGGAAGACCGAACTCGGCGATCACCATCTCGGTGTCGATCTTGGAATCCCCGGCCTGGCCGAGTACTTGGACGATTCGCCCCTCCGGGTTTCGATGCGGCGTGGGATAAGACGTAATCTCGGCCACGACCAGATCGCCGGTCTTGGCGCCGCCCGTGAGATCGGGACTGACATACAGATCCCGGCAGACCTGTTTTTCGGTCGGGACGATGAATCCGAACTCTCGTCCCGATTCAAACCGCCCGACGATCCGGCTCATCCCCCGTTCCAGGACGCGAATGATCCGACCCTCCCGTCGGCCGTCCGGCTTGGTGGATTCGATTCGGGCCACGACGCGGTCGCCATGCATCGCCTCCATCATGCCTCGCCGCCCGATGAAAAGATCCGGCCCGTCCGCCTTTTCCGGGACGACGAACCCGAACCCGTTCGGGTGACACTGAAGCCGGCCGGTCACCAGATTCATCTTTCCGGGAATGCCGTAGCGGTTGCCCTTGATGGCGATCAGCTCGCCGTCCCGGATCATCTCGTCCAAAAACTTTTGAAAGGCCGCCCGGCGATTCTTCGGGATGCCGAGCGAGCGCATCAGTTCGCGCAGAAGCATGGGATGGGCGGATTGTTTCTCGATCCGCTTTAAGATTTCTTGACGTGTGGGAAGGGTTGGAATGACATACCTCCTAATAACGGACCAGTGCACCGCCCCAATTGAGTCCTCCGCCGAACGCGCCTAGGAAGATCAGGTCCCCGGGCCGGATATGCCCGCTTTGAAATAGATGATCCAGTGCTATGGGCAGCGAGGCGGAAGAGGTGTTGCCGTAACGATCCAGGGTCATCACGAATCGGTCCCGCGGAATATGCAGCCGTTTGGCCACGGCCGAGAGTATCCGGGAATTGGCCTGATGGAAAACAAAGTGATGGATGTCGTTCGCTTCGAGGTGATGGGTTTTTAAAATTTCATGTGTCACATCGGTCAGCCGCTGGACCGCGGCCTTGAAGAGAGATCCCCCCTTCATTCGGATCACATGTTGTTGTTCCGCCAGGCTCTGCGGGCTGATCGGCTGTCTCGAACCGCCCGCCGGGATTTGAATCATCCCCGATCTTGAGCCATCCGAATACAGGCGGACCGAAAGAAGACCGGCCCGGCCCGCGCTCCGTTTGAGAACGACCGCGCCCGCGCCGTCACCAAAAAGGATGGCCGTGGCCGGATCGGACCGGTTTAAGAACCGGGACTTGACTTCGGTCGCAACGGCCGCGACGGTTTTCGCCTGGCCGGACCGAATGAACTGCTCCGCGACCGAAAGCGCAAAAAGAAATCCGCAGCAGGAGGCCGCGACGTCCAGGGCGAAGGCGTTCCGGGCGTGGAGATTTTTTTGAACGAGGCAAGCGGTTGATGGAAACCACATGTCGGGCGAGGTGGTGGCCAGAACGATGGCATCGAGATCATTGGCCGTGCAACCGGATTGTTCCATCGCCGCCCGGACCGCCTCGGTCGCCAGATCGGAGGCGGCCTGGTCCTTTCCAGCCCATCGGCGTTCCCGGATGCCGGTGCGTCTTTGAATGCCGGCGTCGTCCATATGTACGAGGGCCGCCAGTTCCTGATTGGTCACGCGGCGATGCGGAACGTAGAACCCGGTGCCGGCAATTTGTGCGATCAAAGCGAACTCCTTATTACGAGGGAATTATAAGAGACGGCTTCCGAGAAGTCAACGAACCCGTCTTGCCATTTCCGCTCGCATCTGGTATGCTATCCGACGGTACAACAACCATTCTCATGGAGATCAAAACTCAAAAAACGATCGTCGGTTTTGCCTTGACCGTTTTTCTGGCCGCCGCCGGCTGCGGCACCCCGAACGATCCCCTGGGAGCCGATATCCGCAAAGAACTCGGTGTGACCAAGAACAGCGCCGAGGAAACGAAGGACGATGTCAAGCGGAACTATGACCCCAAGGTCATCCTAAAACGGGCCGAGGCCCTTTATCAAAGCGGGGAGTACATCGAGGCCGCCGGCGAATACCAACATTTTCTGGATCTCCATCCCCTTCATGAATGGGCCGACTACGCGCAATTAAAACTTGGCCTGAGCTATTTCCAGCAATTTACGACCATTGATCGGGACCCCGAGCCGGACCAAAAGGCGTTGGGATCGTTTCAAAAATTATTGACCACGTATCCCAACTCAAAATATGCTGACGAGGCCCGGAAGCGCATATCCATTTGTCAGGAACGTCTGGCCCAGTACCAGTTTTATGTCGGTCACTTCTATTACAAGCAGGAGGCTTACCCGGCCGCGATCCACCGATTTGAACAAATCCTTTCGGCGTATCCGAACGAGCCGGTGGTCGCGGATACCTTATACTACCTCGCCCTCTCTTATGAACGATCGGGGAAGGCCGAGCAGGCCGTGAGCCGCCTGCAGGACCTGATCGTAAAATATCCCGACAGCCCCTATCACGAAAAAGCGCGGCAGCTCCTGGGCCGACTCAACCAAGGACCGCAATCATGAGGTATTTCCCGGCCTTTCTTGATCTACAGGGCCGGTCTGCGGTCGTGATCGGCGGGGGCCGGATTGCCGAGCGCAAAGTCCTCACCTTGCTGGCCTGCGGCGCCCGTGTGACTGTGGTCAGTCCGGGCTTGACTCCCAAACTGTCCTATCTGGTTCAGGCGGGCGCGATCCGTGGCCACGCCCGTCGCTGGCGTCCCGTGGACCTCAAAGAGGCCTTCTTAATCATGGCCACGACGGACGATCGGAAGGCCAATGCCGAAATCGCCCGTCGGGCGCAGGCGGATTCCCGTCTCGTCAACATTGCAGACGACCCCGCCCGATGCAATGTCATCATGCCCTCCGTGATCACACGGGGGGATTTAATCATCGCCGTATCGACGAGCGGAAAAAGTCCATCGCTCGCCCGCCGGATCCGCCGGGAACTGGAAGGGTCGTTTGGAGCGGAATACGGAAAATTCATCTGCCTGTTGGGTTCCATCCGGAAACAGGTCCAATCGCGGGTTCCTTCCATGGCTCGTCGGCGACGCATCCTTCAACGGCTGGCCGCGTCCGATCTCCTCACGCTTCTGCGGCAGGGCAAAAAAAGACAGGTGCAAAAACGGATTCAACAGATCGTGGGATTGAAGGACCTGACGTTGAATGGTTATTGAAGTCGGGGGAAATTAACACTTGTTCCGGGCTTCGTAGATCCGCAGTTCCCAAAGCCAGCGACTGCCTTTCTTAATAAGCCGAACGATGCCGTCCGAGATCAACTGATTGAGTGGAGGGGTCTCCGGGGAGATCGAAGCCGGCAGCGGCAGCCGTTTTTCGAACACCATCCGGACTTCTTTAAACGTCTCTCGGGCGGCGGCCAAAATTCGTTTCTCATTGGCCAGTGAAATCACGGGAAAGATCAGCCGCCCGTTCGAAACCAGATGCTGTCGGACGGATTGGAACATCCGGACCGTCGGATCGGCGCCGTCCGGTCCACCGGTCGGAACCGGTTCGGGAAACCATCCGGAGCGCCGGGCCAGTGCCTCGGCCACGCCGGAAACGTCATCGATAATCGTATCCGCGACGAGGCCGTTGAGCGAGTCGAATAAATCCCCCTGCCGGCAGTCAATTCGGTCGGCTACGCCGTTCATTTCAGAATTCCGCCGGGTGAGATCGCAGGCCTCTTTGTGGAGGTCCAGTGCGTAGACCCGGTTGGCGCCCATCTTGGCCGCCAGCACTGAAAAAAAGCCGCTGCCGCAACCCAGGTCGATCACCGTTTCCCCGGAACAGGACGCAAACTGATCGGCAATTAGTTCGGACGTGGTGGTCGGGACAAACACACGACCGGGCCACAGTTCAAGACGAATCGTGTGACCGTGAATGGTCCAATCTTTTGTTAAAACGCTCGTTGCCTGGGTGGTCAAGGTTACTCCTCGGTTTAGCTAACTTACTGCCCAGGACAGAGGTATTAAGAGGGTCAATGGACAGACCGCAATAGTGGACTGATGCTAACATACCATTTTAAGCCGAATGTTGTCAAACAAGGATATGACGTCCCATCCCTTACCTGGGGCCTTTTAAATTTATCTTGACGCTCTCCCATTGTTGCAGTAGGCTAACCGGCCATGAAGGTGATCGGGCTGATTTCAGGAACGTCAACCGACGGCGTTGACTCCGCCTTGGTGGATATCTCCGGCCGGGGGCTGGAGAGCCGACTCCAGTTGTTGCGGTTTGCGACCTTTCCTTATCCTCTTGCGTTACGTTCTCGCCTTGTTCATTTGACCCACGACGGCCGGGTAGAGGAGCTCAGCCGGCTGAATGTCTATGTCGGCGAGCTGTTTGCAGGGGCGGCCGTTCGGATTGCGAGAGAAGCCGGCATCCCGCTGGACGAAATCGATCTGATCGGATCCCACGGCCAGACGATCTGTCATCAACCCGTCCCTATGAAGATCGGCGGAATGAAAATCCGTTCAACGCTCCAAATCGGGGAGCCGTCCGTCATCGCCGAGAGAACCGGCGTGACGACCGTGTCCGATTTTCGTCATCGGGACATGGCGGCGGGGGGGGAAGGCGCGCCCTTGACGCCTTATCTGCACTATATCCTTTTTTACCATCCCCAGCGCCCTCGTCTCGTTGTCAACATCGGCGGGATCAGCAATCTCACGTATTTGCCTTCCGGGACCGGTCTCTCGAAAATTGTCGCCTTTGACGCCGGACCCGGGAATATGTTGATGGACGGAATCGTCCAGCATCGAACGAACGGACGGCGAACGATGGATCGGGACGGAGCCATGGCCCGGCGTGGAAAGGTCCATGAGGAGCTCCTGAATGAATTGCTCCGGCATCCATTTTTAAATCGAAAGCCCCCGAAGACAACGGGGCGCGAGGCCTTTGGACAGGGCATGATCCGTCGGTTAATAAGGCGGGCGGGGATCTTGAGGTTAAACCATTGGGATTTAATGGCGACCGTCACCGCCTTTACGGCCCGGTCGATTGCTCAGGCTTATCGAGGATTCATTCTTCCCGGTGGAAACGCCGAGGAGGTGATCGTTGGAGGTGGAGGAACCCGAAACGTGACCTTAATGCGGTTTCTTCAGCAGGCCTTCGGCCCGGTTCCGGTTCTCACGTTTGAGAAGTTCGATCTGGACAGCCGAGCGCTTGAGGCGATGGCCTTCGCCCTGTTCGCGTACGGTACGATTCAAGGCGAGCCGAACAACGTTCCTTCCGCCACCGGGGCTAAACGGCCCGTAGTTATGGGAAAAATCGTGCCGGGCCGGAACGGTTTGATCATCCCGTGATCCCTGTTACATTCCCACCTTTTCCCGGTACTCATCCATGACCTGATCGTTCACTTCGGCGAACCCGTTCTCTTTCGCGTACTGCTCGATTCCAGCCCGGGCGAGCGACCGGACGAAAGACGGGACGTTTTGAAGCCGCTTTTCGGCGTTCGATGTCCAAGGAACCGAGGGTTGGGAGTCCTGACCGGACAGGCCGGCCCCGATCCCGGTGTCTTTGAAACCCGACCCGGCCAGCATCGCCGGGAAGGGGCATTTGCCCATGTCGGCCGACAGGGTCGCCGTGGGTTGGCCCTCCGGCTTGATGGCCTCGCGTGTGAATTCCATCGGCTCGGCCGGAACCGTCCGTCCGCCGATCTTGACGCCCAGCCCGCTGACCAACTGGGTCTCCCCCGGATTGGTGACCATCGCAACTTTATAGCCGCATTGGGTACAGGCAAAGGTGATGCCAAGGCGGAGCGTGTCGACCTGTTCCTTGGATTCGTAATCCATGAAGTTGTTGCATTTGATGCACAAAAATTTCATGACGATCTCCTTGATTCAATGTGCTGTTGCAGCGAATCGGTAATGATCCGGAAGGCCTGCGCGGCTGGTGTGAGCGGATGCTCATCCACGAACGACCGGCCATGGTCCGCACAGCCGGCGATCCGCCGGTCGAAAGGGACCCGGCCCAACAGAGGGAGGCCCATTTTCTGGAGAGGACTTTCCCCCCGGGACGCATCTTCGAAAAGTTCCAGCGACTCTCCGCAATGCGGGCAGATCGCCCCGCTCATGTTCTCGATCAGTCCGATGATCGGGATATGAAGTTCCCGGTTCAAAAACACGACCGATTTTTTGACGATAAATTGTGAAATTTCAGAAGGAATCGTCACGATCACGGCCCCATCCAGGTCCGAAATCATCTGGGAGATGATCGGCGGCTTGTCAGAGGAGGCCGGGGGCATATCAATCAATAGGAGATCCAGGGGACCCCAATTGACATCGCTGATGAACTCGCGTATGACGCTCATCTCGACCGTACCGCGCCAGACGGCCGAATCTTCCCAAAGCCCTTTCCACATCACCGGGCTGCCCTCGCTGGGGAGCATCAGCTCCATCGAGGCAACTTTGATCCCGTTCACTCCAAGCGCCGGTTGAGCCCCTTCGGACGTAATCTTGAGCGCCCGCTCGCGTACGCCCATCATTTTCGGGATGCAAGGCCCGCTTAAGTCCACGTCCAGGATGCCGACTTTGTAGCCCCGCGCGGCAAAACTGTGGGCGAGATTAACCGTCACCGAGCTCTTGCCTACGCCCCCTTTCCCGCTCATCACCGCGATCTTGTGCTTGATCAGGCCCATCCTTGTCTGGACGGCCGCGACCTGCTCCATGACCTGCTGAACAATGGGATTGACCACCTTGTTTTTCTTTTGCTGCGCCTCGAGGTCTTTTACCACCTCGGTGATGGTCCTTCCTTCCGATTTGCCTTGTTTCATGACATTCCTCCCAGAAAAAGCTACTATATGCCAGACGGGGGAGGGTGTCAACAGAGGAAATTTGTGGCACCGATGCCCGCCAAGGGCGTTTATCCGCTATTTTTCATCGCCTCGATCAGGATCTTGGCCACTTCCGGACGGGAAAACTCGGGTGGCGGCAGGGTGCCGGCCCGGAGCATTTCACGAACTTTTGTGCCGGAAAGGCTTACATGTTCATTCTTGTCATGCGGGCAGGTTTTGACCGAGGCCATGCTTCCGCAGGCCTTGCAGTAAAAGGTGTTGTCGAAGAAAAGCGGCGTGATGCCCAGTTCCCCGGGGGCAAATTCATTGAAGATATGGTGGGCGTCGAACGAGCCGTAAAAACTTCCGACGCCGGCATGATCTCGCCCGACGATGAAATGGGTGCAGCCGTAGTTCTTCCGGACGATCGCGTGATGGATGGCCTCGCGGGGGCCGGCATAACGCATCGGCGCCGGAAGCACCGAGAGCACGACGCGGTTTTTAGGGTAGTACCTTTCTAACAAGGCCTCGTAGCATCGCATCCGGACATCCGCGGGGATGTCGTCGCTCTTTGTCTCGCCGATCAGGGGATGAAGCAAGAGTCCATCCACAATCTCCAGCGCGCATTTCTGGATGTATTCATGAGCCCGGTGAACCGGATTTCTTGTTTGAAAACCGACGACGGTCTTCCATCCGCGATCTTTGAAGATGGCCCGCGTTTCGGCCGGCGTAAGGCGGTAGGAAAGAAACTCGCGGTTTTCTGGAAGCCGAACCACGCTGACCTTGCCTCCCAGAAGAATATCTCCCCGTTTGTAGAGAATGTCCACACCCGGATGCGCTGCGCTGTCGGTTCGGTAGACCGCCCTCGCGGCGAGTTTTTTATCGTATTCGAATTTTTCCTCCAGATGAAGGATCGCCAGGATATTTTGACGTTCATCCGTCAGGGCGATTTCCTGACCTTCCCGGATCGACTCGGCCGTCTTCCTGTCGACACGGAAAGTGATCGGGATGCTCCAGGGAAGGCCGCCGGACAAGTGCATCTCCGTGACCACGCGTTCATAATCCTTCCGTCCCATGTAGCCCTCGAGCGGGCTGTAGGCGCCTACGGCGAGCATCTCCAGGTCGCAAAGTTTTCGCCGGGTGAGCGGGATCTTTTTCATCTCGAGCGCTTTGTTCATCAGCCGTTCCTGTTCGGCACCTTGGACGAGGCGGCTGATCAACCGGCCGCCATGGGCCGGAATTTCATGATGGGGCGTATTCGTTGTCATTTGTTTCTCCGAGTTAGAACGCCTTTTCGATTAGAAGACGGTAATGGTAATCGTCCAATTTTTCCTGGGACAGAATCTTCTGTCCGTCACCTTGGAGACTCTTCGGGACGTTTCGGATCGGCTCGCCTTCGTCCAGAATCACCTCGAGCCGTTGGCCGACTTCCAATTCCTCCAACTTGAGTTTGGTTTTCACGTAATTGATCGGACAGGCCACGCCGCTTAGATCCAGCTTGACGACCGATACCGTTTCCCCCGGCGCCTGCTCGCCAGATTTTTCCACCGCCTCGGATGCTTTGGGGGCGTGGGTTTTCCCTTGCTTAAGCGCACGGCCGTGTTGGTCAAAGGCCGCATGACTGGCTTCGACAAATGATTTGGCAAAGGCAATTTTTCCTCGGGCAAACTCGACCGTGGGCGACTTTGGTCCAAGCTCCTTGACCTGATCGGTCAGGCGGGCGAAGGTCCGGGGAAGGATTTCTTTCCCGACCAGAAGCGTTTCGGCTTTAAAAAGAATGTCGGCATCGATGGAGGAGTCGACCCCTTCCAGCACCAAAAGCCCCTTGGCCGCGGCCACGATGGCTCGGTAGGCTTTATTTACGGCATGGCCCGTCTGCCCCTTTTCGGTCATTACCCCGGCCAGGTGAAGTTCCTGGTCGGCTTCAAACAGGAAGCCCTCCATCATCTCGTAAGCCCCTCCGGCGCATTCGCCGGGCCCAAGATCCTCCGTTGTGAAATCCTTCTCCTCTCCCCAGTCAACGTAGAAACTGCGGTCCTCGTCATAGGAAGGCAGAAACGTGAACGGCATCAGGGTCTCTTTGAGTTTTTCCTTGCCCAGTCGTGCGGTAAAGGTCTCAAACGATTCGCCGTTGAGGCGGGTCTCCCGGTACTGTTTGAGAAGATGCCGAACGGCATCCGGAGCGCGTTTGGCCGGGATCTTAACGACGTACGGTCCGAATCGTAGATTCGAGCCCCCGAGATGGATCTCGTAGAACGGCGCAGTGCGGCTGCCGACTTTTTTGCCCACGCCGTGAAATCCGATCGAGGCGAGCTGATGCTGCGCACAGGCGTTTTGACAGCCGGAAATCTTGATCGACATATTGGCGAGATCGTCGTTGGCCGGGTCCCCTGGGGTAAATAGTCCGGCGAGGGCCCGCGCCAGGCCCTTGGAAGAGGTGAGCGAAAGTCCGCAGGTGTCTGTTCCGGGACAGGCCACGACGTTTTCGATCCGTTCCGCTCCGGCTTCAGCCAGGCCGATCCCGGTCAGGGCCTCGTAGACGGCCGGCAGATCGGCCTCGTGCACCCAGCGCATCGCGAAATTCTGTTGGACCGTGACCCGAATGTAACCATCCGAAAACCGTTCGCAAACATCCGCGACAGCTCGAACCTCCGCGCTTTTGATGTCTCCAAGCGGAATCTTGATCGTGACGAGGTTAAAACCCGGCTGTTTCTGAGGCAAGACATTGTATTTGAGCCAGACCGAAAAGGCACCCGTGGCCCGCCCCCGATTCCAGGCACGGGGAGCGGCCGGTTGTTTTAAGGGTGTCTCCTCGGCGACCGGGAGGGTATAATGACCGTTCTGCAATTTAATCAGATCAAACTCGATCTTCCAGAGCTGAAAAAATTTTTCAAACCCCAGCTTTTCGACCAAGAATTTCATTCGGGCCTTGTACCGATTCTGACGTTGGCCGTACCGGTCGAAGACACGAATGACGGCTTCGCAGACCGCGACCAAATCCTCGGGCGGTGCGAACTCGGTCAGAACGTTTGCGATCCGCGGCGTGGAACCCAATCCCCCCCCCACGACGACGCGGAAACCCAGCCGGCCGTCCCGCTTCCGGGCCGTTATTCCGATATCATGGATCGCCGTGGCGGCATGATCGTAATCCGCACACCCCTCGAGGGCAATCTTGAATTTCCGCGGGAGCTTCTGGCAGATCGGATTTCTCAAGAAATGTTGCGTGATCGCCATGCCGTAAGGGGTGACGTCCGTCACCTCCGTCGGGCTGATCCCGGCCATTGGGCAGGCCGTGACGTTACGAACCGTGTCGGCACAGGCCTCCCGCGTGGTCATACCGACTTCGGCGATCAATCGCATCATTGTCGGAACATGCTCCAGCTTGACAAAATGCATCTGGATATTCTGGCGGGTGGAAAGATGGCAGACTCCGGAGGCGTAGGTCTCGGCCACGTCCGCCAGACGCCGCAATTGTGCCGGATCGAGCCGCCCCTGCGGGACCTTGACCCGGAACATCTGAACTCCGGGCTGTCTCTGTCCGTAGACGCCGTGTTGCAGGCGGAAGGGCTTGAATTGATCCGCCGTGATTTCGCCCCGGTTCAGACGGGCGACTTCACCCTCGAAGATCTCGATCTCTTTTAAGACCTCGGCGGAGATCTTGGAGAGATCCACCGGTATTTTTTGTTGCGTGGTCAATGTTCCCATGGTGTTTCCTCCCATCCGCGCATCCAAGAGACGATCGGATTAAATTGAAAAATCAGGCTGTCCTGTTCCTTCCACCTTTTCATCCAGCGCGACCGGAAGAATCTTGGTCGGAATGGTAAAGGCCTCTTTTCGGCCGTGACTGTCGACCGCCTCCCATTCAATCATGTTCTGGGAGGAGCGAACATGCGGCTGAAGACTCGCATTAGGAAAGCCCAGTTGGAAGGAGAGCCGGAACAAAATGGCCTCCTCCGGGCAGGCCTTCACACAGGCGAGGCAATCCCAGCAATCCTGATACTTGAGATAGGCCTTATTGGTTCCCATGTCCTTAACGATGAGATCACCCGGACACATTCGAACGCAGGGCGGCTGAACGGAATTTCCGCAGCCGTCGCATTTTACTGGATCGACAATAACAGGCATAAAATGTCCTTTCTTATAATTTTATAAGCTGGATGCTAAGGTTTGAACGGGTCTCCCGGGACCAGTTGCTCGTAGGGTCGTTCAAGCATTGAAATCGTTCCTGTATTCGGGTCTCGACGAGAGTTGACAAACTTCAACCAGTTTTTGTCATCCCGTTCCGGATAGTCCATTCGCGTCTGGTATGATGGCCACCGGGTTTCTCGTCGGTGCAGGAGGTGTTCCACCAGAATTTGAGCCACGTCAATACGGTCCAAGATCTCGTGCACCTTCATCAGATCATGAAGATCCTCCGCCACCAGGAGATTCAACTGTTTCGGCAATTGGGCCAGATGTTTTCGGGCGACCAACAGTTGCGTCTCATTCATTTCGTAATATCGAGAGGCCCCGCCGGCGTACTCCTCCATGATCTTTTGAAGGCGCGACTCCACCTCTTCGGCTCGGATTCCCGCAAATAGTCTACTATGCTGATGCAGCGGGTGAAAGACCCGTTCCTGTTCCCGGTCGATCCATGTGGAGTCGGGTTCGGCCCGCTGAATTTGGTCGACGTACTTCCCGGCCGCCCGGGCCGCGATAACGCCTTCCGCCCAGCAACCGCTGACGAATTTGAACGGTGCACCTCCGGCCACATCCCCTGCGGCATAAAGTCCTTCCAGGGTGGTTCGTCGATCGATATCGACCCAATAACCGGCCTGGCAATGTCCCCCCACGATGTAAGGTTCCGTCAACTGAACTTCAACCGGTTCTTTGCTCGGATCGATATCGTTTGAAAGCCAGTAAAGTACCTGGGAGGGATACATATCGAGAAAAGCCGCCTTCAGTTTTTTGACCTGATCGGAGTTGATATGACGGGTATCCAGATAGACCGGACCCCGTCCCTCTTTTAACTCGGTGATCGGTCCAAACGCTCGATAAGGAGTGGGGGCGTTGTCTCCTCCTAATTGGGCATAGCGGCTCGCCATGAATTTTTCGCCTTTTCCATTGATCTGAGGCGCGTTAACTCCAAGGGCGATTGTTCCGGTCGGTGCGATGGCGTCTTTCGTCCTCAAGGCGATGTAACGCATTTCAAAGCTGGTCATCTCGGCCCCGGCTCGAATTCCCATGGCATATCCGGCGCCGGTGTTGTAGGGAGAGTACCAGGTCTTGTGCTGAGCATCATGGGTATTATTGGGACGGTAAAGTCCCGCCGCGCCTCCGGTGGCCACAATCAGGGCCTTGGCCTTTACAACGTAGAATTTACCGTTGCGAATGCTGAAACCGGTTGCGCCAATGACGCGTTGATCCCGGGTCAAAAAATTGGTTGCAATCGTCCAGTTTAAAATCTGAACGCCAGCATCCCGGACGGCCTTGGCCAGAATGGGTTTTAAGGATTCGCCATTAATCTTGATGTTCCAACGGCCGCGGGGAACGTAGTTGCCTTTTTCATCACTTAAGATCGGCAGACCCCACCGCTCGACTTTCTTGACGCAATATTCGAACAACTCCGACTGGCTTTTTACCAAGTCCTCGCGAATCAGGCCGCACGAATCAAATCGGACATACTTTACAAAACTCTCCGGCGTCTCCCCAGGGTTCAGATAAGCATTGATGGCATTCATTCCACCGGCCAGACAGCCGCTTCGGTCGATATGGGCTTTTTCCATAATCGTCACTTTAAGATGAGGATAACGTTCACGCAGTTCGGTTGCGGCGAGGCAACCGGCCGTTCCGCCACCGAGGATTAAGATATCGGTCTCCACCGTCTGCCGACTGACGGTATGGCCCATGCTGACCTTTGATGAGGAAGGCGGCTCTCTTTTCATTCGATCACCCTGTGCTAAACGGTTTTTACTTTCTGCGATTGATAGAGTTTGACCTTTGTGAAAAATTGGTAGAGGAGATAGGTATCAATCCCGATGACGGACAACCAGAGCAGATACGCCGTTGGACTGGCCACCAGATCGAGATCGATCAGGACCCGTGACAGTCCGAATCCGACGACCCATGCGTCGAAGCTCATGCAAACCCTCCGAAAGGTTTCCGGATTGAGGCGGTGGATCACGTAGGCGCCCAATGGAACTCCGACCAGAACGCTGGGTGCGATTGACGCAAAGATTGCGCCGCTTTGGACAGTATACAACCCAAGCAAGTAATAAGTGCTGGCGGTTAATAGGGCTTCCGTTACGCGGATCAGGCCCAAAGCCGCACGGAACTCCTCTTTCACAAATCCCTGATTGTTAAACATGAGTGCCAGTGGTGGGCCCGATACGGTAGTGACAGCATAGAGGAAGCCGACGCCCGTACCGAAAGGAACGCCCACGGCCCGCTCGGAATGGATAGGTTTGCGTACGCCGGCCGCTTGGAGGAGAATCAGAGGGAGCAGAACGGCAAAGGTCGTGAATTTAATCCAGCCGGGGTGGACGGATGATAAGACATAGCCTCCAAAAACAATACCGGGAACCATTCCGAACAAAATGGGAATGACACGTTTCCAAACTTTCGGCACCCCTTTCCGGTTGATCAACAAGATGTAACTGTTGATAAAAATCTCGACCAGCACCAGGGCGGGGTTCAAGATTCGATTGGTGTAGAACAGAAGCGCCACCGGGACGGTGATGGATGAAAAACCATGACCCAGTCCTCCGTTGACGACCGCCGCGAAGAGCGTAATGGAGATCAGGATGATTAAATCCGTTTCGGTACTCATATCTTCTCGATTTTCATATATGGTACATCAAGACCTTTTGTTGATCTTTTTCTTTCTTTCGGTCACAAAGATCTTTGATCGTAATGGACTCCAGAATCTTCATTACGGCCGCTCTGACTTCTTCCCAGATCGGTCTTATTATATCTAAACCGGGTTGGATTTCATATGGGTGGTGCCGATCATTGTTTCCCGAAACACGGTTGGATGGATTGATCGGACCCTCAATCGCTTCCAGAACTTCGCTGAGCCGAATATCGGAGGGAGGTCGGCTCAGTACATATCCGCCCTGCGCGCCTCGCAGGCTCTCGATCAAGCCGGCTTTTCGAAGACCGCTTAATACCTGTTCTAAGAACCGAAGGGGTATTTGCTGGTTCTTTGCGATTGTCTTAGCTTGGAGAGGTGTCTCTTCGTCATGTTGAGCCAACTCGAATATGGCCAATAAACCATACACCCCTTTTGCTGAAAAATACATAATCCCTACCTTTCCGATCAAATTATAGTAATTTATATTATATTTGTGTTCTGATGTCAAGGGGCATTATTTTAGTTTTTAAATAATATTATAAAACAATAAGTTATGCATGTTTTCGTATTATCATGTAGCGATGCCACCTTGCAATTTCACTTTTTTTATGCTAATCTCGGAGCTATTTTCACCACCTGAAGGGCCGAAAATTTGCAGTATATTTGGGCAGAATTAGTTTCAATTTTCTTGCTTATATTGCTGAATGGGCTTTTTGCCTGTTCAGAGATCGCGATCATCGCGGTCCGGCGAAGCCGGATCAAGCAGCTACTGGAACAGGGGAATCGCCGAGCTGGGTTTGTCCATCAACTCCAGGAAGACATGGAGAGGTTTTTAGCGACGATTCAGATCGGCATGACGGTCATTAGTTCCCTGGCTGCGGCCGTGGGCGGTGCCTTTGCCGTGGAGACACTCAAGCCCGTTATTCAAAAAATTCCAAATGAAACGGTTCAAAGTATCAGTGAAGCCCTGGCGGTGGGAAGTGTCGTAATCGTAATTTCCTACCTGACACTCATTATGGGCGAACTGGTTCCAAAATCTCTCGCGCTGAAATATTCGGAGCCCATCGCCCTACAAGTAGCTCTCCCAATCGTTTGGATGTCAAAGCTCACATCAAGGTTTATCAGGGTCCTGACGATTTCCAGCGGCCTTCTACTTCGTTTTTTTAAGGGGTCGGTCTCGCAAGAGAAAACCTTTATCTCGGAGGAAGAAATAAAGATCCTGATCCGTGAAGGGCGTGAAAAAGGGATCTTCGATCAGACGGAGCAAGACTTGATCCACAGTGTGTTTGAGTTCACGGATATTTCGGTGAAGGAGGTGATGATCCCTCGTCCGAAGATGCACGCCCTGCAGATCGATATGCCCCCTGACGAGCTATTGAAATTTGTAACCACCCATAAATTCTCCCGTTATCCGGTTTATCGTAGAGGGATTAATGAAATAATTGGGATCCTGTATTACAAGGACCTTATGACCCAGTTAGTCAATCAGGAACCGATTGACTTAAAAACTCTCATCCGGCCCGTATATTTTGTCCCGGAGACAATGAAGGTGAGCCATCTCTTAAAGGAACTTCAGCGCCGCCGGATTCAAATGGCCGTCGTCGTGAATGAATATGGAAGCGTTGAAGGGCTGGTCACACTGGAAGATCTTGTTGAAGAAATTGTTGGGGAAATTCAGGATGAAATGGATCGCGGCGAACGACCTGTCGAACGGTTGAAGGACGGGTCCATGGTTGTGGACGCCTCGATGTCTATTCGTGATCTCCATGATGATTATGGCTTGTCTTTGCCAGAGTCGTCGGAATATGAAACACTGGGAGGGTTTTTTCTTTCGCAGATCCAGAGCATCCCCCGCGGGGGGGAGATCATTCAACACGGTAAATTTAAGTTTACCGTTGTGGATATGGCTGATCGTCGAATCGCTAAGGTCAAGATCGAGAAAATTCCCGAGAAGGTATCTTCTTAGGTCGCCGTCTCAAAAATAAAGGTTCAAATTCTGCACTCAAGCCGTACCTGTTCTTGATAGGCTTCGTGTAAAAGGCGGGTGATGGGACCTGGCTTCCCATTTCCCATCCTGACTCCATTCGCCATCGCAACAGGCATGATCTCCATTGACGTGTTGGTCAAAAAGCACTCATCCGCATTGTAAAGGTCCGGGACTCGGAGGCGAGTTTCTTTAACGGGGATGTCGGCGTGCCTAGCCAAATCGATGACGAGGCGACGTGTGATGCCCGCTAAAATGCCCAGATCAACCGTTGGAGTGTAAAGCCGTCCCCGCCTTACGATAAAAACATTACTGATGCTTCCTTCTGTTAAATAGCCGTTGACGTCGAGCATCAGTCCTTCATCCGCACGTTTTCGCTTGGCCTGGAGTTTCGCCAAGATGTTGTTGAGAAAATTGGCCGATTTAATCTGGGGATTCAAAACCGACCGCGGAGTTCTGCGTACGGAAACAATGGCAATTTTCAATCCATTGTGGTATTGACGGGGATTGTAACCGTTGAAGACACGGGGGATGATGGCGATCGTTGGTGTTCGGCAGAGGGACGGATCCAAACCGATCGGCCCATGCCCGCGGGAAATGCAAATTCGAAGCAGTGCATTTTTCAGATGGTTGACCAGCAGAGTTTCATGCAGCAGTCGACGAAATACAGGGAGGGTGCGTGGGATAGAAATTTCAAGCCCATGGGCTGATACTTGTAGCCGTTTCAGGTGTTCATCGAGGCGAAAGATCCTACCTTGGTAGGCCCGGAGCGTTTCGAACACGCCGTCTCCATACAGAAACCCATGGTCGAAAACCGAGACGACGGCTCTCTGTTCGCTGACAAACCTGTTGTTCAGATAAATGCGCATCTTCGCCTAACTCAACCCACTCAAAGCACGAAGCAGGGCCTCGGCCTTGTACAAGGTTTCTTTATATTCACGCTCGGGTTCCGAGTCCGCTACGATGCCACCCCCGACCTGGATATAGGCCCGGCCATTTTTAATCACAAAGGTCCGAATAATCAAGTTTAGGTCCAGTTCGTCCGCAAAGCTGATGTATCCAAAAGAGCCCGCATAAGGACCCCGAACCACCGGCTCCAGCTCCTCGATGATTTCCATGCAGCGGACTTTGGGAACGCCGGTAATGGTTCCACTTGGAAAAACGGCTCGAATGATGTCAAGGGAATGCAGGCCGGGTGAAAGTATGCCTCGGATATTGGAAACCAAATGCATCACGTGAGAATAACGCTCCGTCACCATGAACTTATCGACTCGGACGCTTCCGTAACGGCAGACTTTGCCCAGGTCATTCCGCTCCAGATCCACCAGCATGAGGTGTTCCGCCCGTTCTTTTTCGTTGGAGAAAAGTTCCATGCGCATTTCCCGGTCCTCGGGGCGAGTTCTCCCGCGGGGTCGAGTTCCTGCGATCGGTCGGGTTTCAAGAACGCCGCCCTGCTGACGGATAAGGCGTTCGGGAGAGGCACTGACCAGATAAATATCATCCATCCGTAGAAAACCGGCGAATGGAGACGGGTTGATTTTGCGAAGTACCTTGTACAGCAACCAAGGGTCCTGGTCAAATGGAACCGAAAAGCGTTGGGAAAGATTGGCTTGATAAATGTCGCCGGCCGCAATGTATTCTTTACACCGCAGGACCATTTTGATGTATTGGTCCTTCGTAAAATTGGAAGCTGGACGAGCAATTTGAGTTGAATCGTATCTGGGGAGACGTTTTTGAATTGTACCGGTCAGTTTTTCTTCAATTCGTGCAATCTGAAATAGACCCTTTTCATAAAGCTCCTTGCGGTCCGTGTTCAGAATGTGACTCTTCGGAGGGGTATATATGATCTGGATAGTTTTTTGCTCATGATCGAAGGCTATGACAGTATCTGTAAACATGAATAATAGATCTGGGCAACCCAGATCGTCCACGCCAAAACGGGGGAGTTTTTCGAAAAAGCGGACGATGTCGTAACTAAAAAAACCGACGGCTCCGCCTGCAAAAGCGGGTAACCCTTCCGATTTGGGCACCAAATACTCGTTGAGGTGGCGATTCAGAGTAATTATGGGTTGTTCCTGGATAACTTGGTGATAACCGTGCCGATGGATCTCGGCCCGACAACCTTTCGTTTTCAAAACAAGGAAAGGCTCTGTTCCCACAAATGAATAGCGTGCGGTTGCTTTCGATCCTTTCACACTTTCCAACAGGAAACTATAAGGACCGGCTGCGATGCGCTCATAGGCTGCCACTGGGGTTGTTGTGTTCCAGGGTAACTTCTTGACCAGCGAACCGGGATGCGGGCTCTTAAGAAATCGTTCTTTGGTCTGAAAATCCATTGCAATGGGTTTCTTTTCTAATTGGAATCCAAGCCTATATGTCGTTTCAAAGCGCGCTTCATGATACCTTAAACAATCGAATTGTCAAGCTGTTGCGCGGAAACTTCCCTGAAAAGCGTTTTTGACAATCCATGGGTCGGCATCTATAATTAATCACAAACACAGGTTATAGAGATGGATGCGAAGCTTCCCGAACCGATCAAAAGTTCAGATCCCGATTCTAAAGTCGATACGGATGTCGAGATTGATAAAGAAGAACTCAAATCGGTCAAAGAAGTTCTTCTCCAACTGACCAAAACGGCCAAAACCCTTAAAATCTACCTGCCCAATAATCCGATTTACCAAAGATTCCTTCAAGAACTTCAAATCCGGTTCGATTCTCATCTCCGTGCACATGAGACGTTACGCCTTAAAATAAAACAGTATGCCATTTACTATAAAGGGCAACCTGTCTATGAGAACACCAATCGCCTAGAAAGCCTCGCATTTAAGCTCTCCGTGGATGGCGTCCGAGAGGTAACGTTCTTTGAGGGGATTGATAAAGACGAGATAACTAGCTTATTGGAAATCATCGGCCGTGAATACGATCCCAGCAACCCTGATGACGATATGGTAACGCTTTTGTGGGAGAGACATTTTACTCATATCAATTATTTAGTGGCCGACGATTTCATACAGGAAGCCATCATGCCGATTAGGCCACAGGAGGCGGCAACGTTTGAGAAACTTGTTGAAAAGGAAAAGCCGACAATGAATCCGGTGGCGGCCGCCCAAACAACGATCCAAGAATACCTGGGTCCCAAATTGGCCGATCAATCATCCGAGATTTTTGTATTATCAGAGGAGGAAATTGCCTCCATTAAACAGCAAATAAAGGTGGAAAAATTCGCCAATCCAATTTCGACTCTCGTGGGGATCTTGGCGACCATCCTTCGGATCGAAAAAGACGATGCGGCGTTTTCCGAAATGGTGGAGATTCTCGATAGTGTTTTGGAGACCCTGATGCTCCGAGGAGACTTCTGGCACTCCAAAAAAATCCTGCAGCTTTTTCGTGAGCTCTTGGAACCGCAAAGAAATCTTCCAGAGATTCAGCGCCTTCGTTTAATGCAAGCGATCGATCGAGCCGGGGATCCGCAGAGAATACACGCTTTAGAACCGGTTCTCAATCAATGGGGGGCAAAAGAAACGGACCAGGTCTACGAGTTCTGGTTGTTACTCAACAAAAATGCCCTCCTCCCACTGATCGAGCTTCTGGGCCTATTGACACAGATGAAGATGCGCCGTGTCATTTGCGAAGCCCTCATTCATCTGGGACATGAAGATATTGAACCGCTCATCCAAAAACTGGACGACCCCCGGTGGTTTGTGGTCAGAAATGTCGTCTACGTCCTGGGCAAGATCGGACGGGATAAAGTCCTTGAGAATTTCCGAAAGTTGATTGACCATCAGGAAGTCAAAGTACGTAAGGAATTGCTTCACACCCTTGATGGAATGAAGGATCATCGTGCGAAGGAACTGCTGGTGCGTTTTCTCAACGACCCTGAAAGTTCACTTCGTATTTTGGCCCTTCGCAGTTTGACAAGCCACAATTATCTAGGGGCCCTGGAGCCCTTAAAGGAATTGATTGAAGGACGGGATTTTGCTTTCCGGGATTTGTACGAAAAGAAAGAAATCTTTGAGGCCTTGGGAAAAATGGGCGGCTCATCGATGGTGCCCAAGATGCGAAAACTTGTCCGCCAAGGGGGGGCAGCCTGGTTTAAGAAAGCCATCAAAGAAGAAATGGGACTTTGTGCAGTCCTCACGTTAAAACGTATTGGCACTGAAGATGCCATGGCCGTATTGAAAGAAGGACAAAATCTGTCCAGCAAGGTCATTCGGGAAGCGTGTGCAAAGGCCCTGAACGAGATCGGAAGATCGCATGGTTCATAATCCTAACCAACAGGAAGGGCCGCGGTCCAACCGGCAGCTATTATCTTCCCGGGGCTTTGATGAAGAAATGGCGAAAAAGGGCAAAGAACTGGTTAATCAGTTTTATATCCTTATGAAGACAGCGCAGATCCATGAACCAACGAATGTGGCGATGGAGGCACCCATCGAAAATATATTACGGACGCTGCGGGGTATTTGGCAATGGAGGGACGACGCCTACCTTCGCTTGGAAGGGGATTACCTATTCTTGGATGAACTCAAGCTCAAGATGGACATCGATGGATTTACCAGCTTTACTTCTCTGATCGACGCCCTGAAGCAACTGCAGATCGGTGGCATCCTTTTTAAGAAGGGCTCTACCGTAGATGAGTTGAAGCGGTTCGTTTATGTTCTCGTGCAGACAGATCCAAATATCGAGGCGTCATATGAGGGAGTCACGCAACGGATCAAAACGATGGGGATTGTCAACGTCGAAGTTGATCCCTTTGAGGAAAAAAAGGATAGCTTCGATGACATTCTCCAAGATTCAAAAGAGATGGCCAAAAGCACCTATTTCAGGACCATGACGGCCGTCGCGGAGGTGATGGACAATATCAAACTGGGTCAGGCCGTGAGCGTGAAGCGGGCCAAGCGAGTGGTTCAAGGCATGGTGGACTTGTTGTTGCAGGAAGAGTCGACCCTATTAGGCCTAACCACTCTCCGGAGTCATGACGAGTATACCCATCACCATTCCGTGAATGTTTGCATTTTATCGCTGACCATGGGGCAGCGCCTGGGATACGCCAAAAAAGAGTTGACCGAGCTCGGTATTGCAGCCTTGTTTCATGATATGGGCAAGGCCAGCATTTCTCCCGAGATCTTGAACAAGCCGACGGACTTCACAGAAGAAGAGTGGCAGATTATGCGTCGACACCCCATTCTTGGAGTGAAATACGTTATCAAGCTAAAGGGCGTCAATGAAATGACCATTCGGATGGTTACCGGCATATTCGAACACCACTTAAATTATGACTCATCCGGCTACCCGAAATTGGAAACGAAGTGGGAACTCAGTCTTCTGGGAAGAATTATCAGCCTCGTAGATTGCTATGATGCCCTGACCTCTTCCAGAGTTTACAATCGTGTTCCTTATCCACCAGACAGGGCGTTGAAATTTATGCTAAACAAAAGTGGACGAGCGTTTGATCCCATCTTAATGAAGGTCTTTGTCAATAGCATCGGTATTTTCCCAATCGGAACCTTGGTTCTCCTAGACACCAATGAACTGGGCGTTGTGGTGCAGACCAGTTCTACACCGGATCGAATGGATAGGCCCAAGGTCAAGGTAATCGCGGATCCCACTGGCATGGAAGTTGACGGAGATGTGATCGACCTGGCTAAACTCAATGAAAAGACGGGTCGTTACAGTGCGAACATATTAAAGGTCATTGATTCCACGAAGTATAAAGTTGACGTAAGCCGATACTTTTTATAATCCCCGCATTAAATTCCTAATTGCATGGATTTTCACTTGACAACATGTTAAAACATGTGATAAATTATGTCCGACTAAAAGAGTCGCAGATTAAAACAGTCGTGATTGAGTGTGGCCATGCTGAAACTAAGTAAAAAAGTAGATTATGGGTTGATGGCGATCAGTCACATTGCCTATTGCGAGGATGACCGGAAGATCGTCAACACCAAGCGAATCGCTGAGGAGTACAGTATCCCGGTTGAATTGCTCGCGAAGATACTGCAAAAGATGGCCAAAGGTGGATTAATCACAAGTTTGAACGGTCCAAAAGGGGGATATGTTTTGGCAAGACCTCCTCGAGATATTACAGTGGGGCAAGTGGTCAATGCCATTGAGGGACCCATCGAGTTGGTTCATTGCTACCGAGCCGATGAGGCCGATTGCCAGCAACTTTCAAAATGCAGTGTGAGAAAGCCCATCCGGAGAATACAGGATAGCATTGCCCGGTTATTGGATAGTATCACGATTGAGGAAATTACGCGGTCGCCTTAACCACCTTGAGAGGAGTTGATCATGAAGCTACCAATTTATATGGACAATCACGCAACGACCCCCATGGACCCGCGGGTCCTGGATTCTATGATGCCGTATTTTACCGAGAAATTTGGAAACGCCGCCAGTCGTAATCATTCTTTCGGATGGGAAGCGGAAAAGGCGGTGGACGATGCACGGCGTCAGATTGCAATGCTCATTCATGCGGATCCAAAGGAGATCATATTCACCTCCGGCGCGACGGAATCGGATAACCTGGCTTTGAAGGGTGTGGTAGAGATGTATCGAGAAAAAGGCAACCATATTGTAACCTCGGTAACGGAACACCGGGCGATACTCGATACGGCCAAGCGGTTGGAGAAGCAGGGCATGCAGGTGACCTATCTTCCCGTCGATAAAGATGGGTTTGTGAATCCCGACGAGGTGAGTAAGGCGATCACAGATAAAACGATCCTGATCTCGATCATGATGGCCAATAATGAGATCGGGACGGTTAACCCGATCGCCGAGATCGGTCGGATCGCAAAATCGAGGGGCGTATTGTTCCATTGTGACGCCACGCAAGGCGTCGGTAAGATTCCGGTGGATGTCGAAGCGATGGGGATCGACCTGATGTCGTTTTCAGCCCATAAGATTTACGGACCGAAAGGGGTGGGTGCGCTTTATGTCCGTCGCAAGAATCCACGGGTCCGACTGGCTCCGATCCTTGACGGAGGGGGACACGAGCGGGGCATGCGTTCGGGTACCTTGCCGGTTCCGCTGATTGTGGGTTTTGGAAAGGCCTGTCAGATCTGCATGCAGGAGATGCCGGAAGAATCCAAACGCTTGAGTGATCTTAGAGAAAGGCTGAAGGAAGGAATTCTCAAGAGTTTGGACGAGGTTTATCTTAATGGACATCCTACGAAGCGTCTTCCGAATAATTTGAACTTGAGTTTTGCTTATGTCGAGGGCGAATCGGTCTTAATGGGGTTAAAAGAGATTGCCGTTTCCTCAGGGTCTGCCTGTACCTCGGCCACGCTGGAGCCTTCTTACGTGATTCGGGCATTGGGTGTCGGTTCGGACCTTGCGCATTCATCGATTCGGTTCGGGCTGGGTCGATTTAATACCCAGGAAGAAGTGGATTATGTCATTAAGCGGGTGGTCGAGACCATTCAAAAGCTTCGCGAAATGTCTCCGCTTTATGAAATGGCCAAGGAGGGAGTCGATCTTAAATCGGTACAATGGGCGAGAGATTAAGGTAAAGAGGAGGTTAATTCCATGGCATACAGTAATAAAGTGATCGATCATTACAACAATCCCCGAAATATGGGAAGTTTTCCCAAGGAAGAAAAAGAAGTCGGGACCGGTATTGTAGGTGCTCCCGAATGCGGAGACGTGATGAAACTTCAGATCAAGGTGGAGTCGGGACGTATCATCGATGCGAAATTTAAAACCTTCGGCTGCGGTAGCGCGATTGCCAGCTCCAGCCTGGCAACCGAATGGATGAAGGGAAAGACCTTGGACGAGGCAGAAAAAATTAAAAACACCGAGATCGTCCAGGAGCTGTCATTACCGCCGGTGAAAATTCATTGCTCCGTGCTCGCAGAGGATGCCATTAAGGCGGCCATCGCGGATTATCGTAAAAAAACCGAAGGCAACGGTTCTGTTTAACCAAAAAGAGAGGAGGAAATTACAGATGATTACGCTTACGGAAAATGCAGCTAATGAAGTGAAACGATTAATGCAGGCACAGAATCTGACCGACGTCAATCTGAGAATGGGTGTGAAGGGCGGCGGATGTTCGGGGATGTCTTACACGTTGAACTTCGAATCGGAAACCCGTGACCAGGATCAAGTATTCGACGTCCATGGTGTGAAGGTCGTTGTGGATCCCAAAAGTCTCCTCTATCTAGAGGGGACCACGCTGGATTTCGTGAACGGCCTCGAAGGAACGGGCTTTAAGTTTATCAACCCGAATGCCACCCGAAGCTGCGGGTGCGGAAGCTCTTTCTCGGCCTAACCATCGTCGGACTATCAACCTTTGCATCAGCAGGGACGAGCTGTGTCGGGTGAAAAAGATTCGCTGGCCAGAAGCCTGTGTTGGAATTGTCAATCCGAAGTGGGAGGGGAGTATTTCTGCGACCACTGCATCAAGATTCAGCCGGCTCCCTCCGATGTCGATTTTTTTCAACGCTTGGGCCTTCCCCGTCATTTAACCATCGATCTTCAGGATTTGGAGCGGCGGTTTCACGATTTAAGCCGTAAAATTCATCCGGATCTCTTCCAACAAAGATCGGAGAGGGAAAAGGCGATCAGTCTTCAAAATGCGGCCATCCTGAATACGGCCTACCGCACCCTGCGTGATCCGATTCTTCGGGTGGAGTACCTCATAAACGTGGAAGAAGGAGCGGTCAAAGATATTTCGGCGAAGGCCCCGCCCGACTTGTTGGAAGAAATCATGGAGCTTCAGGAAGCCCTCGAGGAATTTAAGCAACTTCGGAGGACGCCTTCGGGTGAAGGCGCGAGACTCAAAGAAACCTTAATGGCCAAGCGAGATCGACTGGGGGCCCGTAAAGATATTCTGGAAAAGGACCTTTTGAGTCTTTTTCAAGAATGGGACCGGTTTCAGGACCAGCGCCCGGACTATGCCGATGGTCCAGAAGAGCATCGGAAGTCGTTGTTACGGAGAATGAAGGATTTGCTCTCGGCCCGGGCCTACTTGAGAACCGTCCTCCAGGATCTGGACGAGGGACTTCGGGATCGTTAGTGAATTAAAAGGACTCAAAAGCATGTCAAGGATTGTGGGAATTGACTTGGGCACGACCAATAGCCTCGTCGCGATTATGAACGGCAAAGAGCCGAAAGTCATTGCGGATCGCGAGGGACGGACGCTCGTCCCGTCCGTGATCTCGGTCGATGAGCAAGGTTGGATGGTCGGGGAACGGGCCCAACAACGATTGATGACCCATCCGCAATCGACGATTTATTCGGTCAAGCGTTTAATGGGGAAGGGGCTAACCGATGTTCAGGAAGAGCGCAAGTACTTTCCCGTCTCTCTGACCGAGAAGCAACCCGGAATCATTCAAGTCGAATTGGGCCCATACCGGTTGACCCCGCCCGAGCTGTCGGCCCTCATTCTTAAGGAAGTTAAACACCGGGCGGAGGAATTTCTAAGGACGAAGGTTACACAGGCCGTCATCACGGTGCCGGCCTACTTCAATGATAGCCAGCGACAAGCGACCAAGGATGCGGGACGGATCGCCGGGTTGGATGTCTTACGTATTGTGAACGAACCCACGGCGGCTTGCCTGGCCTACGGCCTCCAGAAGAAAAAGCAGGGTGTGATCGCGGTTTACGATCTCGGGGGCGGAACCTTTGATATCTCCATCCTGAAAGTCAAGGACGGGATCTTTGAAGTTCTGGCCACCAATGGAAATACTCATTTAGGCGGGGATGACCTTGATCAGCGACTTATGGAGCTGGTTCTGCAAGAAATCCGGGTTGAATTCGGGCAGAATCTCCAAGAGGATGTGGAATCGATTCAGCAAATTCGCTTGGGGGTGGAAAAAGCCAAGCGGCAACTATCGACCGAAGAAGTGACCGAAATTGTCATATCCCTAAAGCAGGGGGTTGTTTACCGCCGCCCGCTGAAACGAAGTGAGCTCGAGTCGAAGGTCAGAGATCTGATCGATTTAACCATCGGCCCGTGTCGACAGGCCATGGAGGACGCGCATTTGTCGTTGAAAGAGATCGACGAGGTTGTTTTAGTCGGCGGTGCGACGCGCATGCCATTGGTGAGCCAATTGGTTCAGGAATTTTTTCAAAAGACGCCCCACTCCGAATTGAATCCGGATGAAGTGGTCGCCATGGGTGCAGCGGTCCAGGCCGATATCCTGGCGGGCGGCATCCAGAACATGCTCTTGCTGGACGTGACGCCCCTGTCGCTCGGGATTGAAACCATGGGCGGCGTGATGAGCGTTCTGATTCCGCGAAACAGCACGATCCCAACCAACGCAAAAGAACTTTTCACAACGTTCGTCGATGGTCAGCGTTCCGTGGACATCCACGTTTATCAGGGGGAACGGGAACTGGTCAAGGATAATCGCAGCCTCGCGCGATTCCAGCTCAAAGATCTCGATCCTTTGCCGGCGGGCATGCCGCGGATCGAAGTCAATTTTACGATCGATGCCAATGGGATTCTTCACGTGAGCGCGAAAGATCTGCGCGGCGGCCGAGAGCATTCCGTTGAGGTGAAACCCTCCTACGGTCTCAGCGATGACGACGTGTTGAGGATGATCGAGGAGTCCTTCACGTTTGCCAAAAGCGATATGGAGGCCCGTTTATTAATCGAGGCTCGGAACGAAGCCGCCACGATTCTGGCTCATACCGAACGCGCGCTGCGACGAGCGGAGCACCTGGTCGCGCCGGAAGAGCGGGGGCGGATTCAAGACCGGATCATCGACCTGAAGAGGTCAATGGAGGAAAACGACCACCGGCTCATCCGGGAACGAATCGAACAACTAGATAAGAGCACGGTTCATCTGGCAGAACGTTTAATGGATTCGACCTTGCAGAACGGTTTGAAAGACAAAAAACTTTCGGACCTGCCTTGAAACTATCGGAGATCGGGAAAGGTTTTCCATGGAAACTAAACTCGGGGAGGTATTACAGAACACCCAGCCCGTGATGGAAGGGAACGGCGTCAAGAGGAAATACAGGGTGACATTTCTGCCGGCGAATAAGACGGTGGAAGTGGATGAAACCCAGTTCCCTCTCCAACATGACGGAAAACCGGGTTCCCTGCTGGATATCGCCTTGGCCCACGGGATAACCATGGGTCACAATTGTGGTGGGAACTGTGCCTGTACCACCTGTCATGTTGTAGTGAAACAGGGCATGGAGAATCTTTCTCCCATGCAACAGGACGAAGAGGACCGTCTGGATATGGCCGAAGGTTTGACCCTTTCCTCGCGGTTGGGCTGCCAGGCAGTGGTCAGGGGCGATATTATCGTGGAAATCATGGACGAAGGCGAGGGCGGTCATTAACCCTCCGAAGGGGGTTCCTTATGGAATTAAGCTGGCAGGATGCGGAAGAGATCGCCTTGCGGTTATTTGACCGCTATCCGGAACTTGACCCTTTGACGGTCCGATTTACAGAGTTGCACCAGTGGGTGACGGAATTATCCGAGTTTAAAGGTGATCCCAAAGCCTCCAATGAAAAAATACTGGAGTCGATTCAAATGGCCTGGTACGAAGAATACAAAGCGGCCCACGAATAACCGAGGGTCACCAAACAATCACAGAATCAGAAGTCAAAATGAGATCGAGCATTTTATCGTATTGGATCGATTCAAATTTTGAAGCCATTCCTCTCTTTTGAGCATCTTCTTCCAGCACATATATCTTGACCGGCAGGTCCGGTTGTAAACGAACCGCCTCTTGGATCAGAAGGACGGACAGGTATTGACCGGAGCCTTTGGCTTCTTTTGAAATGACCGTCAAGGCTTCCGCGGGGTTGACATCTTTTAGCACGTGAAGAATTCGAGCCATCCCTCGCCTCGATCAAAAAATGAAAAATCGGCCGGCCCCTTGAACCAAATCGGCAATCTTATCAAACGAAACGGCCTGGATGGCATATTCCGAGCCTTCCGGCAAATGGGCCTGTAATGCGTTTTCTTCGACCATGAAGGTCTGGCCCAGCTCTTCGAAGGCAGGGAGATATTTTTGGAGGATGTCGCCGTCGACGAGATCTTCGGTATCATCGGACAGCAGGAGCGGAGACCGGTTGAGAAGGACGATCGACACGGGATGCTCGCCGCTGACCAAGCCCAGAGCGATGCGGATGGCCTCGACCGGTCGATGGCTTTCAAGCGGGTTGCTTTTAATCAGGACGAGAATGGTATCGGCCATGGAAGGGATCAGTTAAAGGAAATAAATTGGTCACAGCCCTTGACTAGATCGGATAAAACGACCAGGCCGCACGGGACGGCTTTACCGCTCAGTGAGACATGGTGGTGCTCGGCCCCGTAAGCGCAAACGAACAATCTCAGCCCTTGCTCGGCTAACGCGTTCAAGCGTGGATGATCCATGGCCAGTGTTCCTTGATCAATCAGATATAAATAAACCTGGCACTTCGCGGCCAGGGCGGTTTCGGTCAGGCGAACCACGGTATCAAGGTTGGGGTGCTGCGGGGGTGTCGACAGAAGAAGCCCGAGTTTCTTTTTTTCATGATTCAACACCGCCCTACTCTAACACCCGCTTCTTCGATTTGTCAATGAATCGTCGATGCAGCTCCGAAGTCTTCAAAATCACTCACCTCCAATTCACAACCTTCCCCCAGACAATCCACAATATATGGGTGGTTTTGATGGATTTAGACACTTTATATGGTATTTTTTTCTTGACATGCATTTGGACAAATGATATATCACATGACACATTTTCTACAACGTTGTTGAACCAACATTGTACCTAACGTAGTAAACACATTTCAGGCGGGTTCTGCAATTCTCAAGACGTCCAGTTCGGGTTAAATACATGCAACGTATCACCTTCATTGGCGGCCATTGTCCCGGTTGCAAATTGTGGTTTGGGACAGGGACGTTTCGTATTAAACCAATTTATGGCCGGAGTGTCTGTTCTGCGTCCAACTAGGAGGTTAGGTGGCTCCCAGGCATATATGCGATGCGGAAGGGTTTTGGGTGGCGTTTGTCGTGGGCGCGGAAGTGTTTTTGCGCGGGGGCGAATGGCTGGGTCGGCTTGGCGAAAATAATGCAATTTTTGATCACTACGGACGGGTTCGGGGCTTCTTGGATGACGCTGGCCGCCTGGTGATGGTTCAAGTCGAAACCGTTCGGTCAAATGTTCCGGTACAGGATTCCTCATGCGAAATGGAGCGAGGAACGGAAAAGGTCCGATAAGCGATCCTTATCATACCGAGGAATCAAGTCGGGTGGGAGATCAAAGTATAAAGGAGGATTCTATGGAGATCGCAAAGAACGTCGAACATGCAAAAACTCAGGGCTTCTCTCGAATCTCCAAACACTTTCCCATCACCGAGCGGCGTGATGGACAATCCCCTGACCCGCAGACCATATGGGAGAGCCGCGGTCAATGGACCCCCAATGCTATTAAGGTGATGGAGGAACGATACCTTCGGAAAGAAAACGGGAAGGTTCTGGAAACCGCCGAAGGGATGTTCAAACGGGTCGCCTTGGCGATTGCAAAAGCCGAGAGCCTTTGGGGGGCCTCCGCCGCGGAGGTGGAGGCCGTGGCGGCGCAATTTTATGATCGGATGATCCGTGGGCAGTTTATGCCGAACAGCCCGACGCTGATGAACGCCGGAAAGGAAAACGGGCTTCAGTATTCGGCCTGTTATGTCCTTCCGATCGAAGACTCGATCCGGGGAATCTTCGATGCGATCAAGAATGCCGCCGTGATTCACCAGTCCGGAGGCGGGACCGGTTTTTCATTCTCTCGATTGCGGGCCAAAGGGTCCTTGGTCTCGACCACCCAGGGCGAAGCCAGCGGGCCGGTCAGCTTTCTGAAAGTTTTCGACGCGGCCACGAATTCCATCAAGCAGGGCGGCACCCGTCGAGGGGCCAACATGGCCATTCTCAATTATAACCATCCCGACATCATGGAGTTTGTGCTCAGCAAACGCAAACGACAGATCACGAATTTTAATATCTCCGTGGCCGTGACCGAAGAGTTCATGCAGGCGGTTTCGATGGGAAAAGAATACAACGTGATCTCCCCCCATACGGGGAAAGCCGTGGGGCGGCTCAATGCCCGCGAGGTTTTCGAGGAGATCGTGGAGTCGGCTTGGCAGACCGGCGATCCGGGGCTGGTCTTCATCGATCGCATGAATCAGGGGCCGTCCAACCCCGTGCCCAAGATGGGTCCTGTCGAAGCCACGAATCCGTGCGGGGAACAACCGCTCTATCCCAATGAAGCCTGCAATCTGGGGTCTTTGAACCTCCTGTCTTTTGTCAATAAGAAAACCGGGAAATGGGCGATCGACTGGGAAGAGTTGGAGCAGGCCGTCCGAGTGACGGTCCGGTTTTTGGACGACGTAATCGAGGTCAATCCTTATCCGTTGCCGGAGATCGATGCCGCCGTCAAGGCCAATCGGCGCGTCGGTCTGGGCGTGATGGGATGGGCCCATCTTCTTTTCCGTTTAGGAATACCCTACCACAGTGAAGAGGCCTTGGCCCTGGGCCGGAAGATCATGGGATTCATCAATTCAGTCGGCCATCACGAGTCCGAAAACCTGGCCGAGGTGCGCGGGCCCTTTCCCAATTGGGCCGACAGCATCTACCGGAACAGTCGTCCTCTTCGGAATTCCACTGTAACCACCATCGCCCCGACTGGGACGATCAGCATTATCGCGGGCTGTTCATCGGGAATTGAGCCGGTCTTCGCGCTGGCCTTTCGTCACGTTTCCGGAGAAAGAAAACTGACCTTCGTGGACCCCGTCTTTGAGACCATCGCCAAGGAACGGGGGTTCTACAGTCCGGCCCTCATGGACCAAATCAGCGAGCAGGGAAACATAGACGGCATCGAGGAGGTGCACTCCGACCTGCGGGATGTGTTTCAGGCCTCGCACCAGATTTCGCCCGAATGGCATATCCGAATGCAGGGTGCGTTTCAGGAGTATACGGACAATGCCGTCTCTAAGACGATCAACCTTCCCAATTCCGCCGCGCGCGATGATGTGAAGAAAGCGTACCAGTTGGCGTATCAGGTCGGTTGCCTGGGAATCACCGTTTTCCGGGACGGTTGTCTGGAAGAGCAGGTTTTGAACGTCGGCACGTCGGCCAAACCGAAGGCGCCATCGGCGTCCGCCGGTGAGGAAGTCAAAAAAGTCAAACCCCGTCCTTACAAGCGAGTCGGCGTCACCCTGAGCAAGGAGACTCCGTTGGGGACAGTGCATATCACGATGAACGACGATGAAGAGGGCCCGGCCGAGGTGTTTATGACGATCGGAAAGGCCGGAAGCGACATCATGGCGATGGCCGAATCATTGGGGCGGTCGATTTCGCTCTATCTGCGCACCCCTTCTTACCTCTCGCGTTATGAAAAAGTCCAGGAAGAAGTGGAGCAGCTGCGCGGCATCGGGGGCGCGCGTTCGGTCGGGTTTGGAGAGGCGCGCATCTCCTCACTGGCGGATGCCATCGCCCGTGCGATGGAAGAACATTGGATTAAGTCTCCGAACAACGGCAACGGTCATGGGAAGAGTGGGAGTTTCCGCCTCACCGGAAACCTCTGTCCGAAATGCGGCGTCCAGATGGCCCGGGAGGAAGGCTGTCAGAAGTGCTACTCCTGCGGGTATTCGGAATGCTGAGCGGGGGCTAAAGATTTCTGCCCGTCGGCAGCTGATTTTTTTCTTCATCGTCGCATGGATGAGTTGGGCTGGATTAACCCTAGCGCAGTCGCCCTGCACCGGATTGGAGGACTGCCTTAAGGATCTGAAATCTTCCGATGCCTCCAGCAGGTCCGGCGCCATTTTCATGCTGGGAATCTTGAAAGACAAACGGGCCACGCCGGCCCTCATGGAGATTTTAGGGGAAGAACATGACTTCGAAGTCCGCTCATCGGCCGTCAAGGCGATCGGCGCCCTTAAAGATCCGATGGCGGTGCCGGTCTTGGCGGATCTTTTGGACCACAAGGACCTACAGCTTGACGCGATCGACGCGTTGGTGAAGATAGCGGATCGGTCGGCGGTGGAGGCCCTTATTCAGGGTCTGAAACATCCCGAGATCCAAGTCGCCGCCGTGCGGGGACTGGGAGAAATTGCGGACCCTTCCGCAAAGCCGGCATTGACGGCGTTGTGGCGCCAGACCGACAACGAGCGTGTGCGGGGTCTGAGCGGTCTAGCCATTCAAAGGATCAATGCAATCTGGGGCCCCACCGAAAAGGAGATGGGGATCCCCCGTTATCCCAAGTCCGAATTTATGCCGAATGCCCGCGGAGAATGGATTTTTGTTTCGGAGGATCCGCTTCCGAAGGTTTCCGATTTCTTCAAAAGGCATCTCAAGAAAGAGCCGTTGACCTTTCAGGTTTTCCAAATAAGGTACGAGAACGAATTGGGGGAGACCAAAGAGGGCATTCCTTCCAATCCGCCCAACCTGATCTTCGTGGCAGAAGAGCAGAAATTCCTGGGAAAGAACTATCCGGCGAAGCTGATTTTCCTGCAAAGAAATAAGGCCGAGACCGAAATAAAGATCTTCAAAGCCATCGGAGGGCCGGATTAAATCTGTAGAATGCCGATTCTCTCTTGACAATGACGATGACGCTTGATAATATTTTTGCGCTTAATCGTCCCAGGCAATAAAACAAACCGCATCTCATAGGTAGCTGTCCTGTTCATTGACGGTTGGACGAACCCCGACCGTGGAAAGTGAGCTGACCCAGCTGTCTCGTCTCTGGATTCTGCTGTGAATCCTGAGGCGGATACTTGGGTCTTTTTTTTGTGGCGGCAACCTGTTCATGGGAGTACACTGGAATTGGGGAAATCGGGGATCGTATCCTCTTAACGGAAAGAGGGAAAATCCATGGATCATGATGGGGGAATGTTCATCTTTGGGGGACAGGCCCGGCTGCCCAAGGAGCTCTCGGCCGTCGAGGTGTTTCAGGTGATTGCCCACGTGGACGTGCCGACCGGAAAGGTGGTGGAGGTCGATTTCATGCCCTGTCCGCCGCTCATCATCGGGATGCTGAAGCAGATGATGGTCGGCATGTCGCTTCAAACCGACGCCAATGATTTGCTCGTTCAGGTTGAACAGCGTCTGTTTCATAAATCCAAAAAGGCCGTGATCACGGCGATTAAAGACTTAGTCCGGGAATACCGGGAATTTCTGTATCGGGCTTCAAAAGCCACCCATCCCCCCTCGGAAGTCTGACGTTCATCTTCCCGACCGACTCCGCGTTTCCAAGGCGGTTGGCCTCGGTGATCTTATCAACACGCTACGGACGGTTCCGGCTTTGTCCGACGCCCCGCGCCAATAAATCCTGCTCCAGGTTAATCAGCACATCCCGTCCCGCGTTTTCAACGACCCCGCGGAACAGAGACTCGTCGGCATACAGCTCATGGACCGATCGGCCAGCCGGAGAGGCCTGTTCCCAAGCCGTTTTATCCCAGGCCCGAAGGCAGGCCCGTGCAATCAGGTGGCTTAAGGGCGGGGGATTGTAGAGCATCTTTTTAACCGCGACCGGATTCAACGAAAGGGGATTGTATCCGCCCGAGAGGTATCCCTCCTGGATGAGGCGCTGCTCGAATCCGGTGTGGGGCTGCACGCCGAGGAAGAAGAGCATGGGGAAGACGCGGTCTTCCCCCAGGATGGCGGCGATTTTTTTGTACGACGCCACGCTTTCCATTAATGTGGTCTCGGTATCCCCCGGGGAGTTGAGTGAATAATTCAGGATCAAATTGCCCGTAAACCCCGCCTCTTTCAGATAGCGGCAGCCGTCGTAGAGATTGTCCAGGCGAAAGCCCATATGCAGTTCATTCAGGACGACTTGGGAGCCGGAGGTGATCGCCACTTCCAGATCGCCCACCCCGGATTGGACCATCCGACAGGCCAGGTCGGGCGTGATCAGGCTTGTCCGAATGTAACCGGACCAAGTCAGGTCCAACTTCTCGGCGATGATCCGGTCCAGGATTTCGTTGCATTGGGGCAGGGCTTCGCTCCCGGTGATGAACTGGGCGTCGGTGAACCAGAAGGCTCGCGTTCCCCATTGCCGGTAGTGCTGCAGGATGTCTTGAACCACTCGCTCGGGTGCGCGGTAACGGACCCGTTTTCCCTCGATATACGGGTATTCGCAGAACTGGCAATCGTAGGGACAGCCGCGTTTTGACTGGACGCCGATACAGTCATTTTTGTACGCGACGTGTTGAGGGAAAATCGCGGTCAGATAAGACAGATCGATCGTCATGTCCTGAATGGATGTGATCGCGTTCTTTACGCCGCGGAAGACTTGATCGCCTTTGCGTAGGATCGATCGTTCATCGGACAGGTCTTTCCCTTCGATCACCTTCAACAAGGCGTCCTCGCCTTCGCCCAGAAGACCGATCGTGCCCTCCGGAAGACGGCGGATCAATTGGTCGGCGAACACGCTGAAGGCCCCGCCGCCGACGAGAACCCGTTTCCCCGGATAGCGTCGGTGGATCAACCAGAAATAGGACAGGATTTCCTGGATGCCCCGATAATACGTCCAGAGGTATCCCAATCCCTTGATTGAGGCGGTGAGCTTCTTGAGGGGGTTGGTGGAATAATAGAAGTTAAAGGCGTATTTTAAAGAGGGATCGCCTTCATGGGGGGCGAAGACTTGGATATCCCGCCAGGAAAAACAGACCAAGTCCGGATCGAGTTGACGGAGCTGCGCCAAAAGGGTCTTGCGGCGGTGAGCCGACGGGATCAACGACAGGTCGAGAATTTGCTGTCGGATATCGGGGTGTTTTTGATGGACCCCGTCGGCCAGATAGGTTACCCCGAGCGGATAGACCGGCCGGCAGGGGAGAAAGATATAAAGGATGGAACGAACGTCCGTCATGGCGGATTTACGATAACACAGGCCGTCAGGCTATGCAACCAACTGCAGATGATACCCGGTTCGATTGAGGCCCGGACTGCGACTCGGCTATTGTTTGGGCTCCCGGCTTGGCGAAGGACGCGGCCCGCCGCAGGCGGGCAAATTATGGCTGCCTTACCTTGCCAGAATTTAGCGGCCGAGCCTTAGCCGGGTCAAACAAAAGCCGTCGGAGCAGGGAGGGTGCAGTCGAGCCGGACGGGGCGCCCCGCCTGCGGCCACCCGCCGGATGTCACTCTAAATTTGTCGTTTGTATTAGTCGTGGCATTTTTTCTGGCATTTTGTCCAACGATTGAATATGCTGTTCTCGGGCCGGATGATCAAACGCGTACAGGAGCATTCTTCATGACTCAGACGGAAAAATACGAACGGTACTCCGCCACGTTGCGGATTTTTGGAAAGATCGAGGACCTGAGCGTCATCGGGATGCGCCTCGGGCTTGAACCGACGCGGGTCCGTCGCCGAGGGGAGCCGGTTGAAGGGACATCCGAGCACCTGGAATTCGATTTCTGGGAGATGACGGCGCCGGTGACGAAAGACCGGCCGCTGGAGGACCATCTCGCCTGGCTGAAGTCCCGGCTGGTTCCCCGAGGGTCCGTCCTTCGAGACATCAAGACCGCGTTATCGGTCGACCTGTTTTGCGAATTTCGATCCAATCACGGCCAGGGAGGCTTCAGTCTCTCACCGGAGGCTCTGGCGTGGCTTGTGGAGCTCGGGATCGGCCTTGATGTGGCAGTCGTATTTGAAAAACCGATGTAGGGGCGACGCATGCGTCGCCCCTACAGGGCCGGTTTGACTCCGATATGAATCGCCACGATTCCGCCGGTGAGGTTTCGATACGATACAGGGGAAAAACCCGTCTCCGAGAATAAAGTCTTAAGCCGTTCTTGATCCGGAAAGGCCCGAATCGAAGCCGGGAGATAGTCGTAGATTCCGGTGTGATCGTGCGAGACCAGCCTTCCGATCCGGGGAAGGATGGTGAACGAGTAGAGGTCATACATTTTTCGCAAAGGTGCGCTGGTGGGACGGGAAAATTCCAGGCAGACGGCCCGTCCGCCCGGTTTTAAGACGCGAAACATTTCGCCCAACGCCGCCGGGATATCGGCCACATTGCGTATTCCAAACGCCACGGTGACGACCTGAAAGGTCCGGTCGCAGAACTGAATCGATTCGGCGTTTCCCCGGAGCAGCGTGACATTTCCGTTTGGCCTCAGCCGTTCGATCTTCCGCCGACCATATTGAAGCATCCGTTCATTCAAGTCCAGTCCGATCACCTGTCCCTCGGGTCCGACCTGTCGGGCCAGCAAAACGGCCAGATCCCCCGTGCCGGTGCAAAGATCGAGGACGGTGTCGCCCCCGGCCGCCCCGCTGATCCGGACCGCTTCCCGCTTCCAGGCATGGTGAAGACCGAGCGAGAGAAGGGTGTTGTTGAGGTCGTAGCGGTGGGCGATCGCGGTAAACATTTTTTGCACGGCCCGTTCTTTTTGGGGTGCGGTGGGCAAGGAGGCAACCGGCTGCATCGGGTATTGGTAACACCATTGGAGGCCGTTGTCAATGGGTGGACGGCGGAAACCCGGACATGGTATACTACAAAATTCAAACGGCCGTTTGAGGGACCCGATGCAACAGAAAGAGATCGTCATCCGCGGGGCGCGCGAGCATAATTTAAAAAACATCGACGTCGTGATCCCCCGCGACAGGCTGGTGGTGATCACCGGGCTGTCCGGCTCCGGAAAATCCTCGCTCGCTTTCGACACGATCTATGCCGAGGGCCAGCGCCGATACGTGGAATCCCTCTCCGCGTACGCGCGGCAATTTTTAGAGCAGATGGACAAGCCGGATCTGGACTCGATCGACGGGCTTTCACCCGCCATCTCGATCGAGCAGAAGACGACCAGCCATAACCCGCGGTCGACCGTCGGAACCGTGACCGAGATTTACGACTACCTTCGTGTCCTGTACGCGCGGGTCGGCCGGCCCCACTGTCCCCGATGCGGACGCGCGATCGCGGCGCAGACGGTTCAGCAGATGGTCGATCACGTCATGACCTGGCCCGCCGGTTCCAAGATCCAGATTTTCTCCCCCGTTGTCCGGGGCCGGAAAGGGGAATATCGAAAGGAACTGCTCCAGCTCCGCAAAGGCGGCTTCACCCGCGTCCGGGTCAACGGACATATTCGGGATCTTTCGGAAGAGATCGCCCTGGATAAAAAGAAGAAGCAGACCATCGAGGTTCTGATCGACCGGCTGGTGGTCAAAGACGGGATCCGGAAACGACTGGCCGATTCCATCGAGACCGCCTTGCGGCTTCCGGCCGGACTGGCCGGCCCGGCCGAAGGGATCGTTCTTCTTCAACGTGACGGGGAGGAGGTCTTGTTCAGCGAAAAGCTGGCCTGCGTCGAATGCGGCATCAGCCTTCCCGAAATGACGCCCCGCGTCTTCTCCTTCAACAATCCCCACGGCGCCTGCCCGGCCTGCGGCGGCCTCGGAACGACGATGGACCTGGATCCCGACCGGATCGTCCCGGACAAGAACCGCTCCCTCCGCGAGGGGGCGATCAAGCCTTGGGAAAAACGGTTCTCGGTCTATTATTATCAAATGCTGGAAGCGGTCGCGAACCATTACGGGTTCGATCTCCGGACGCCCTTCAAGGACCTCAAGCCGGAGCACCAGCGGATCCTTCTGAACGGCTCCGGCTCGGAGGAGCTCCCCTTCCATTACGACAGCGACGGCCACCGGCACGCCTACCGCAGGCCCTTCGAGGGCGTGATCGGAAACCTCCAGCGGCGTTTTCGCGAAACGGATTCCAGCTACATCCGCGAAGAGATCGCCCGATACATGGGCAGCCATTCGTGCAAGGTCTGCCAGGGCGAGCGGCTCAAGCCGGAGAGCCTCGCCGTGACGATCGGGGAAAAGTCGATTGCCGAGGTGGCGCGCTTCTCGATCAAGGAGGCGGACATTTTCTTTGCCGGCCTGAGGATGACCGAACGGGAGGCGTTCATCGCCCACCGAATCTTGAAGGAGATCAAGGAACGGCTCGGATTTTTGATGAACGTCGGCCTCGATTACCTCACGCTCGACCGCGCCGCGGCCACGCTGTCCGGCGGCGAGGGACAGCGGATCCGGCTCGCCACGCAGATCGGGTCTTCGCTGACCGGGGTGCTGTACATCCTGGACGAGCCCAGCATCGGCCTGCACCAGCGGGACAATCGCCGGCTGCTGGATACGCTGATCCGCCTGCGGGATCTGGGCAACACGGTCCTCGTGGTGGAGCACGACGAGGAGACGATCCTTACGGCGGACCATGTGATCGACATGGGGCCGGGGGCCGGTATCCACGGCGGCGAGATCGTGGCCCAGGGGACGCCCGCAGCGATCACGGGCGATGAGAAGTCCCTGACGGGAAAATACCTTCGCAGGGATCTTGTCATCTCCCTTCCCCGGCGGCACCGATCGGCGCAGAAATTTTTGAAGATCATCGGGGCCCGTGAAAACAATCTCAAGACCATCGATGTTCCGATCCCGTTGGGCCTTTTCACCTGCGTCACGGGAGTGTCGGGTTCGGGCAAGAGCACCCTGGTCCTCGAGGTGCTGTACAAAAACCTTGCGCAGCGGCTGTACCGTGCGACGGACCGTCCCGGTGCGTGCGATCAGATCAAGGGGCTGGAGCATCTCGACAAGGTGATTAATATCGACCAATCGCCCATCGGCCGAACGCCCCGGTCCAACCCGGCCACCTATACCGGCCTGTTCACCTTCGTCCGCGACCTGTTCACCCGGCTTCCCGAATCCCGGATGCGGGGCTACAAGGCCGGGCGCTACAGCTTCAACGTCAAGGGCGGCCGTTGCGAGGCTTGCCAGGGGGACGGCGTGATCAAGATCGAGATGCATTTTCTTCCGGACGTCTACGTCACCTGCGAGGTCTGCAAGGGCCAGCGCTACAATCGGGAAACGCTCGAGATCACATACAAGGGAAAAACGATCGCGGACATCCTGGATATGGCCGTGGACGAGGCCGCCGCTTTTTTCTCGGCGATCCCGCACATCAAGGAAAAACTTGAAACGCTCCAGGACGTCGGCCTGGGCTACGTTCATCTGGGCCAGTCGGCCACGACGCTTTCCGGCGGCGAGGCGCAGCGCGTCAAGCTCTCCCGCGAGCTGTCCAGGCGCGCGACCGGGCAGACCTTGTACATCCTGGACGAGCCGACCACCGGCCTCCATTTCGCCGACATCCAAAAGCTGTTGGACGTTTTGAATCGGCTCGTCGACGCCGGGAACAGCGTCGTGGTGATCGAGCACAACCTGGACGTGATCAAGAATTCGGACTGGGTCATCGATCTGGGGCCGGAGGGCGGGGATCTAGGGGGCCGGATCGTCGCGACCGGAACGCCCGAAGCGCTCGCGCAAAACAAGGAGTCCTACACGGGACAGTTTTTAAAGAAAGCGATGTCTTGGGTTGATCGATAAATGAAGAGCCGCTGGTCGGATAATGAGGCGCGAGGGCTGGAGGGGCTGAGCATCCTGGTCCACACCTCCCGTCTGATCGGGATGGACCCAGGCCTCGTACTTTGGGGCGGGGGGAATTCGTCCCTCAAGATAAATGGCTTGGATCACACCGGCCGGCCGATACGGGTCCTCTGGATGAAGGGCTCCGGGTCGGACATGAGGACGATCACCCCCGGGCAGTTCACGCCGCTGCGCTTGGACGACCTCCTCCCGTTAATGAAGCGGGAGGCGATGACCGATGACGAGATGGTGGCCTATCAGTCGAAATCCGTTCTGGAACCGGGCGCGCCGAAGCCCTCGATCGAGACGCTGCTCCACGCCTTTCTTCCGACGACCCATATTTACCACACCCATGCCGACGCGATCTGTGCCTTGACCGACACGCCGAACGGCGATGAGATCATCGAAGAATTATATGGCGCGAATGTCGCGCTTATCCCGTATCTTCGTCCCGGGTTCCTTCTATCCAAAAAGACGGGAGAGGCGTACGCGAAAAACCCCGGGCTTCGCGCGATAATTCTGGACAAGCACGGGCTGATCACCTGGGGCGCATCCGCCAAGGAGGCCTACCTCGAGACGATCCGGATGATCACCCTTGCCGAGCGGTATATCGCACGGCGAAGGCGGCCCCGCGCGCGGCCGGCCGGTCCGGCCGTTTCCAAACGGGCCCGTCGCGCGATCGCGGCCGCGGTCGCGCCGGCGCTTCGCGGCGGAATCGGTAGCGGGAAACGGATGGTCCTGTTCTATGACGACGACCCGGCCGTCCTTCAATTCGTCAATCGCCCCAAGGCCAAAGCGCTGTCCCAAATCGGGCCGTTCACGCCGGATCATCTGATGCATACGAAACCCTGGCCCTTGTTTTTGGAAACGAAGGGTTCAGGCCGGCCCGATCCCGAAACGATCGCGGCGACGCTTCCAATATCGCTCGCGCAGTATCGGGAGCGCTATGTCCGTTATTTCGAGCGGCACAAGACGCCGGGTGTCACGATGCTCGACCCCAACCCTCGCGTGATCCTGATCCCGGGCGTCGGGATGTTCACGACCGGAAAAGACCGTCGGGCGAGCCGCATCGCGCGGGATATTTACCGGCACACACTCGGCGTGATTCAAGACAGTGCTGCGATTTCATCCTACGTTTCGCTTTCGCCTCGCGAGCTTTGCGATTTCGAGTACTGGCCGATGGAGAATTTCAAGCTGACGCTTCTACCGCCCGAGAAGGAAATGTCCCGGCGGGTCGCGCTGGTGACCGGCGCGGCCGGGGGAATCGGGAAGGCGCTGGCCGAGCGGCTGGCCGTCGAAGGGGCGATGGTCGTATTGACCGACATCGATCTTGAGAAGACCCGCACCGTGGCCGAGGCGATCAATCAAAAGGCGGGCGAGGCGAACGCCACCGCCGTAAAAATGGACGTAACGAGCGAATCCTCCGTTCAAAAGGCCTTTGAGAGCGCGGTTCTGGCCTACGGGGGACTGGACATCATCGTCTCAAACGCGGGCATCGCGAAATCCTCGCCGGTCGACCGACTGTCGCTTTCGGACTGGGATCGCTCGATGGCGGTCAACGCCACCGGCCACTTTCTGGTCTGTCGGGAAGCGCTTCGCATTTTTAAAGAGCAGGGCCTCGGCGGGAATATCGTGGTCGTCGCCACAAAGAATGTCCTCGCGCCCGGAAAAGATTTCGGGGCCTACTCGGCCTCCAAGGCGGCCCAGGCCCAACTGTCCCGCATTCTCGCGATCGAGGGCGCGGAGGATCGTATCCGCGTGAACATGGTGAACCCGGACGGCGTGTTTCAGGAGTCCGGACTCTGGTCCAAAGAGATCCGGGAGGAGCGCGCGAAGGCCCACGGCATTCCGATCGAACAACTCGAAGATTTTTACGCCAGGCGTAATCTTCTCAAGACCAAGATCTATCCCGGCGACGTCGCCGAGGCCGTCCTTTATTTCGCGTCCGACCGTTCCTCCAAAACCACCGGCGCGATCCTGCCCGTGGACGGCGGCGTCCGCGAGGCGTTTCCGAGGTAACGCCCGCGTTCCTCCTTTGCCCATCGTGAAACCCGTCCCCGCCGGCTTGTAATTCCGCCGGAGTTCAACTATACTTTCGTTGTATGGGAGGCGATGATGCTGATCGTCATGCGACAGGATGCCACCGCGGAGCAGATCCAAGCGGTGGTTGAAAAGATCAAGGAATTGGGTTTCAAGCCCCACGCCATTCCCGGCAGTGAGCGAACGGCGATCGGGATCACGGGCAACCATGGTCCCGTGGAACCGGACCTCTTCGAGTTACTTCCGGGGGTCGCCCAGGCGATCCCGGTCAGTCAGCCCTTTAAGTTGGTGTCCTCCGAGGTCAAGCCCGAACGAACCGTGGTGAATGTGAACGGGGCCACCATCGGCGGCGAATCGTTGGCCGTGATGGCGGGCCCCTGTTCGGTGGAAAGCGAGTCCCAGCTGATGGCCTGCGCGCGGGCGGCCAAGGCCGCGGGGGCGCAGTTCCTCCGAGGCGGTGCGTTCAAGCCGCGTACAAGCCCTTACGATTTTCAGGGGCTCAAAGAGGACGGGCTCAAACTCTTGGCGCTCGCTCGCGAGGAGACCGGTCTGAAGGTGGTGACCGAAGTGATGAGCCCGGGAACGGTGGACATGGTGGCGCGCTACGCGGATGTCCTTCAGATCGGGGCCCGCAATATGCAGAACTTTCCGCTCCTGGAAGAGGTCGGCGACGCCAAGCGACCGGTCCTGTTGAAACGGGGTCTGAGCGCGACGATCAAGGAGCTCCTGATGGCCGCCGAGTACATCGCCTCGCGCGGCAATTACGAGATCGTGCTGTGCGAGCGGGGCATCCGGACTTTTGAGACGATGACCCGCAACACACTGGATCTGGGCGCGGTCATCGTGCTCAAACAGCTCTCCCATCTGCCGGTGATCGTGGATCCTTCCCACGGATTCGGTTTGCGTTACGGCGTCATTCCCCTGGCGCGCGCGGGCGTGGCGGTGGGCGCCGACGGATTGATCGTGGAGATCCATCCCGAGCCGGAACATGCCCTGTCCGACGGTCCCCAATCCCTGACCCTCCCCATGTTTCAGGAACTCATGCGGCAGATCCGGCTCGTGGCCTCCTCCATCGGCCGACGCATTTAATGCCCATGTCTTGATGATCGAGCAAACGGGGTCCGGAAATGCACGCATGGATCGTGTTATGGTTCAACCTGGTTCGGGACTGGGGTTACCCGGGGATCATCTTATTGATGGCGATGGAAAGCTCCGTCCTCCCTCTGCCGAGCGAGGTGGTGATACCTCCCGCGGCCTATTGGGCGGCGCAGGGTCGCTACAATTTTTGGGGCGTGATCCTGGCCGGAACAATCGGAAGCTATCTCGGCGCGGCCGTCATGTACTGGGTGTCCCGATGGATCGGCCGGCCGCTCGTCGTCCGTTACGGGAACTATGTTTTCATTCCCGAATCGAAACTGCTCCGCGCCGAGCGCTGGCTGGCGCGATATGAAGCCGGAGGGGTTTTCTTTGCGCGGCTCCTGCCGGTTGTGCGGCACCTGATCGGCATCCCGGCCGGAATCGTCCGGATGGAATTTAAAACCTACAGCCTGATGACGATCACCGGCTCGGCGGTCTGGTGCTCCGTGCTGGCCTGGTTCGGGTCCGAGGTGATCGGCGACCGGCCCGAACTGCTCAACGATCCGCAACAGATGATCCGGGTTCTTACTGATCGGTTCCACTGGTTCGTGGCCCTCATCCTGATACTGACCGTCCTTTACATCGTCGTTATGCGCCTAACCGCCAGGCCCGAGGGCGCGCGCGAGAACCTGAAATAATCCGGTTCCGCGATCACGGCCGGCTTCAAAACCCTCTCGGATTTTCAAAAGTCGGCATGTTGATTTTTAATCGGTTTAGGCCTATTCTTGTTCGGGAGTTGAAGCAAGGCCCCTGTTGGGAAACGTGACGGCATAGACGGAGGCCCGTGGGTAAAGAGGGATCATTCTTCAACCTTTACAATCATGCGTTCGTGCGCGTGGCGGTGGCCATCCCCGAGGTCCGGGTGGCCGATCCCGCCTATAACGCCCGACAGACGATCGCGCTCATGGAGCGGGCCGTGGAGCGGAGCGTCCTTCACGTCCTGTTTCCGGAGCTGGGGTTGTCCGCCTATTCCTGCGAGGATTTGTTCCATCAAAAGGCCCTCCTCGACCGCTGCACCGAGGCGCTCGGCGAGGTTCTGAACGCATCTAAAAAAATCCCGGTGATCGCCGTCGTCGGTCTGCCGCTGCAGGTCGACAGTTTGCTATTCAACTGCGCCGTGGTGCTGTATCGCGGAGGGCTGCTCGGAGTGGTCCCGAAGACCTACCTTCCCAATTACCGCGAGTTCTATGAATTACGCCAGTTCGTTCCGGCCGACTGCGCCCTCCGTCACACAATCGACCTTCTGGGTCAACATGATATTCCTTTTGGCAACCGGCTTTTGTTTCGAATCGAGGACCAACCCGCCTATACTTTTTACGTTGAGATCTGCGAGGATTTATGGGTTCCCGTCCCGCCCTCTTCGATGGCCGCGCTGGCCGGCGCCACGATCCTTTTCAATCTTTCCGCCTCCAACATCACCGTGGGAAAAGAAGACTACCGGCGTCAACTGGTCGGCAACCAGTCCGCCCGGTGCCTCGCGGCCTACGTCTATTCGGCCGCCGGATTTGGCGAGTCCACGACCGACCTCGCCTGGGACGGTCACGGGATGATCTACGAGAACGGGACTCCCGTGGCGGAGACCCCGCGATTCACCTACGGCCCTCAATTTATTACGGGGGACCTTGATCTGGAGCGCCTCGCTCAGGATCGCATGCGACAGAATAGTTTCGCGCAGGCGGTCCGTCGTCACCGGGAAGATCTCGGGGACTTTCGTCTCGTTCGCGTGGCCGCAAAGCTTCCCGACACGGCGCGCCTGCTGTTGGATCGCCGGTATGATCGATATCCTTACGTCCCCAGCGACCCGCAACGACGGGATGAACGGTGCCGTGAAGTCTACGAAATCCAAGTGCAGGGCTTGGTCAAGCGTCTGCAGGCGGCCAAAGTGGATAAAGTGGTCATCGGGGTTTCCGGGGGGCTGGATTCCACCCAGGCCCTCTTGGTTTGTGCGAAGGCGATGGACGTGATGGGACAATCCCGCGAAAACATTCTGGCCTATACACTCCCCGGGTTTGCCACCGGCCCCCGCACGCGCGACCAGGCCGGGCGATTGATGAAGGCGGTGGGTTGCACGGCCCACGAAATCGATATCCGTCCGGGCTGCGAGCAGATGCTCAAGGACATCGGCCATCCCTATGCCGATGGCCAGCCCGTGTACGACACCACGTTTGAGAATGTCCAGGCGGGCGAGCGGACGAGTCTTCTGTTTCGCGTGGCCAACAAAGAAGGGGCCATCGTCGTGGGGACGAGCGACTTGAGCGAGCTCGCACTGGGCTGGTGTACGTACGGCGTGGGCGACCAGATGGCTCACTACGATCTGAATGCGAGCGTGCCGAAAACGCTCATCCAGTACCTGGTTCGCTGGGTCGCCGAGAGCCGGGCGCTCGGTCCCGATCTGCGTCCGGTGCTCGAAGAGATTCTCTCGACCGAAATCAGCCCCGAACTCGTACCCGGCGTCTCCAGAGAGCAGCCCGGTCAGCGCTCGGAAGAGATCGTGGGTCCATTTGCCTTACAGGATTTCCATCTCTATTACACCCTCCGCTTCGGATACTCGCCTCCGACGATCGCCTTTCTCGCCTACTGCGCCTGGCATGACAAGGCGGAGGGCCAATGGCCGGATATTCCGGAAGACCAGCGCCGTGAATTTTCCATCGGAGAGATCAAGCGGTGGTTGGGGGTTTTTCTCAAACGATTCTTTCAGACCAGCCAGTTCAAGCGAAGCGCGTTGCCGAACGCCCCGAAAGTCGGGTCGGGGGGATCGCTCTCGCCCCGCGGGGACTATCGGGCGCCGAGTGACAGCGAGGCCGACGCCTGGCTGGCACAGCTCGAGGCCGTCCCGAACGAAGAAACGGATTAAGGGAGAGGAGATGAATGAAATGACGCACAAAAAAATCGTCATGGAACACGATAAGAAAATCGCGCTGGTCGCTCACGACAACAAGAAGCGCGATCTGGTCGAATGGGCCAAATACAACCAAACGCTCCTGGCGCATCACAAGATCTATGCGACCGGGACGACCGGGGGAATCCTGGAGCAGGAACTCGGTTTCAAAATCAACAAGCTTCAGAGCGGGCCCTTGGGCGGCGATCAGCAGATCGGCGCCAAGATCGCCGACCGGGAGATCGATTTCCTCATTTTCTTCTGGGACCCGCTCGAACCGCAGCCGCACGACCCGGACGTCAAGGCGCTCCTGCGCATGGCGGTGGTCTGGAACATTCCCGTCGCCTGCAATCGCTCCACCGCCGATTTCATGATCTCCTCTCCCCTGATGGACAGCAATTATGATCGTCTTGTGCCGGATTATGACACGTACCGAACCCGAAAGATCGAAGAGGAGAAATCATCGTAGCCATGCGATGAGGGATCGTCCGATTGCGGGAAAAATTTGAGGCCATTTTTCCACCCCTACGGTCTCTTCTCATTTCAAAAATCGGAATATTGATTTTCAATAGATTTTGGCCAATCTTAATATAATTCTACTTTACCTCTTGAAGCATCTCTGACAGGGTTTTTTAACAGCATATGAGGTTCATTCAGGAGGGTCAAAAAGGACTTGATCAAGAATTACCAAACGATCCTGACGCCGCGGGTTTTTATCCCTTGGGGTGTTTCGAGCGTAATATTATGGTGGCAACCCACGACGAATGGCATGTTGGGGATGGTGACCGATACCATAACCGGGACATCATTCGGATGGCAATCTGTTCCCCCGGGAGGATTCTGACTCTCGGGTTTGAGTTTCACAAAAACCTCCGTATTGTCGTCTTGGAACTTCACCTCTCCCACTACCGTATCGCAGGTATTCGGAAGAGACATGGCCTCCAAGATTCTAATCGAATCGCCTAGGCTCCAAATCCGAGACTCGACGGGTCCATTATCGGCGGGAAGGGTTTCGATCGTGAATTCAGGTTTAGGCGGCTGCTTGGCTCTAAGGTCCTGGCTAAAAGCCAAAATAAGGAGGATGACCACCAAGGCAGAAAGAGTTCGCATCGGCTTGGGCATGATTTTATAATCACCTTTTGTCCGGATGGGCCGGTGACATCAACGCAAACGCGCTAAAAATTCCGGCTGCCAATAGAGCCTTTTTCGTTATTCCAAGTCTCCTTTTTATTGCGGGCCACCGCGGCTCACCGGATCGTTCAGGGGATCGACAATAAAAATCAATATGGTTTAAATATACCTCGCTCGCTTTCTCTGTCAAGGCCGGTTCGTGCGGTTCATTGACTCTCGCCGTCGTTTGTGTTAAAAATAGCGCATTCGGACAATCTCAGGTTACTCAAGTCTCCGTTCACCTGGTAGGGATAGGTCGATGTGTCTGCCTTGCGCGGCCGCGGGCCACCACCCCTACGAAAGGTGAACGGAGAATGAATAAGGATTATGCGTCATGGGCGGGCACTCGCACTGGTCCACAATCAAACGGAAAAAGGGCGCCGAGGACGCGAAGCGGGGGAAGGTCTTTACCAAGATCATCCGCGAGATCACGACCGCGGCCCGCGTCGGAGGCGGCGACCCGAACGGCAACCCGCGTCTTCGACTGGCGATCGTGAAGGCCAAGGACGTCAACATGCCGGCCGACAACATTAAGAAGGCGATCCAGCGGGGCACGGGTGAGCTGCCGGGCGTGCATTACGAGGAGGCGGTCTATGAGGGATACGGACCGGGCGGGGTCGCGATGCTGATCGAGACCACCTCGGACAATAAAAACCGGTCGGTTTCCGAAATCCGCAACCTGTTGGAGAAAAACGGCGGCCGGATGGGCGAGGCCGGCAGCGTGGCCTGGATGTTTCATCGCAAGGGCCGGATCATCGTGGATAAATCCAAGTCGGACGAGGAGAAGCTGATGAACCTCGTTCTGGAGGCCGGGGCGGAGGATCTCCGAACGGAGGACGACAGCTTCGAGGTGATCACCTCGCCGCACGATTTTGAAAAGGTACGAAAAGTCCTAGAGGACCAGAGGATCGAGATGATCTCGGCCGAGGTGGCCTCCGTTCCCCAAAATTATGTGAGTCTCCAGGGAAAAGACGCCGAGCAGATGCTCAAGCTGATGGAAGTGCTCGAGGATCACGACGATGTTCAGAACGTCCATGCGAATTTTGATATTCCCCAGGACGTGATGGAAAAGGTGGCCGCGAAATAACAAGGATGAAGCCTGCATGCGCGTGATCGGAGTTGATCCGGGAACCGTGACGACGGGCTACGGGGTGGTGGATGAAGAGGACCGTCGGCTTTCGTACGTCGCCTCCGGTTCGATCACAACCGTCGCACGACAATCGCTCCCGAAACGGCTCAAGAAGATTTATGATGAACTGGTGGCCCTGATTCGGACCCAGAATCCGACGGCCGTCGTGGTCGAGAACACCTTCGTTTCCAAAAATTATCAAAGCGCGTTGAAACTGGGCCAGGCCCACGGCGTCGCCCTCCTGGCGGCCGAGACCTGCGGGCTTCCCGTTTATGAATGCATGCCGACCGAGGTGAAGCTGGCCGTGGTGGGGTACGGGGCGGCCCGAAAGGACCAGGTCGAGAGCATGGTCGGCCGCCTGCTGAACCTCAAGACCCCGCCCGATTCCCACCATGCGGCGGATGCGCTGGCGGTAGCGATCTGCTATCTGCACTCGGCCAAGATCCGGGCTTTGACAAACCGGCCCGCGGCCGACCGCGGCTTACCGGCGCGCCGGTCTTTCCCGTTATGATCGCCTCGCTGACCGGAATCTTGGTACAGAAGACGCCCCAGTCGGTCATTGTGGACGTCCACGGGGTCGGTTATGAGGTGGTGACGCCGTTGACGACCTTCTATCGGCTGCCGTCCGAGAACGAAACGGTCCGCTTCTGGACCCACACCCACGTGCGGGAGGACGCCCTTCAGCTCTACGGGTTTTCTAGCCGCGAGGAAAAAAACGTCTTTCTCCTCCTCCTGGGGGTCTCCGGAATCGGGCCGAAATTGGCGATCAATATCCTTTCCGGTCTTCCCCTCGCCGAGCTGATCGCGGCCGTCAAGAGAGGGGACGTCGCCCAACTGAGTTCGATCCCGGGAATCGGTCCGAAAACGGCGGCGCGTTTGGCGCTGGAGCTGAAGGAAAAGATGGTGGGCGTTGAGGTCGCGGATTCGACGAAGGCCGGCCCGCCCGAAGGGAAGGATAGGCAGGAAATCGAGGACGCCGTGTCGGCGCTGGTCAATTTGGGATATAAATCCCCCCTGGCCAAGGACGCGGTCAAGAAGGTGCTGGGGACCGGAAACGGCGGTCCCGCCCGAGCGATGGGGATCGAGGATCTGATCAAGGAATCCTTGAAAGTATTATCGAGGACCTAAATGCCCGAACGGATCCTGACCACCCAGATGAACGAGGAGGAGAAAACCTACGAGGCCTCGCTCCGTCCGACCTCGCTCTCCGAATACATCGGCCAGACGAAGCTCAAAGAGAACCTGACGATTTATATCCAGGCGGCCCGCGACCGGGGCGATGTCCTGGATCACGTGATTTTCTACGGACCGCCCGGTCTGGGCAAGACGACGCTGGCCCATATCATCGCGCGGGAGCTGGGCGTCAACATCAAGGCCACCTCCGGACCGGCGTTGGAGCATCCGGGCGATCTGGCCGCTATTTTGAGCAATCTCTCGGAGCGGGACGTCTTTTTCATCGACGAAATCCACCGGCTCCACCCGGCCGTGGAGGAGATTCTCTATCCGGCCATGGAAGATTTTGAGCTCGACCTCGTGATCGGGCAGGGACCCTCGGCTCGAAGCGTGAAGCTGGCCCTGCCCCGGTTCACGCTGATCGGGGCCACGACGCGCGCGGGCCTTCTCACCTCCCCGTTGCGGGAGCGGTTCGGCGTGATCAACCGGCTCGATTTCTACCAGCTCTCCGAGCTGGAGGAGATCGTGAACCGTTCGGCGCGGATTTTGGGAATCGAGGCCGACGCCGCCGGGTCCAAGGAAGTCGCGCGCCGAGCCCGGGGGACGCCGCGGATCGCCAACCGGCTGCTCAAGCGCGTCCGCGATTTCGCCCAGGTCAAGGCGGACGGACGGATCACCTTGGACGTGGCCCGCGAGGCCCTCGGGCGGATGGAGATCGACGAGCAGGGGTTCGATTTCATGGACCGGAAACTGCTGCTCACGATCATCGAAAAATTTTCCGGCGGACCGGTGGGCGTCGAAACGCTGGCCGCCGCCGTGAGCGAGGAAAAGGACACGATAGAGGACGTCTACGAGCCCTTCCTGATCCAGGGCGGGTATGTCGACCGTACCCCGCGCGGCCGCCAGGCCACGCCCCTGGCCTATCTTCACTTCGGCAAGGCGGTTCCCCTCAGCGCCCAGAAACCCGAGCAGCCCAAGTTGCTCTGAACGATCCTCTCGACCTTCAAGGAATTCAAGAGCCTCATTGACAGAGGCGATCCCCCACAATTAAAATAAAATCATTTTCATGGAGGGGAGGCAAGATGGCCGATTTTGATCCGAATCAATTTGTCGAAGGGCAACGCCGGGACTGGAACCGGGTTTCGTCCGCATGGGAAAAATGGGATGCCTGGTTTGATGTCGGATTTGAATCCTGCAACCGGCATCTGGTGGATCGGGCTCGACTGGGGCCAGGCCATCATGTCCTGGATCTGGGAAGCGGAACCGGATACCCTGGCATTCCGGCGGCTCAACGGGTGGGTCCGAAGGGACACGTCACCGGCATCGATCTGGCGGAGGAGATGCTTGAGGTTGCGCGACGGAAGGCCGAAAAGCTGGGGCTAAAACAGATAACCTTTCGACAATCGGACGTCGCATCGCTGTCTTTTGAAGCGGGCCGTTTCGATGCAGTCACTTCGCGATTCTGTCTGATGTTTCTCCCGCGTCTGGACAAAACCCTTCGAGAAGTGCACCGTGTGCTGAAGCCGGGAGGAGCCGTCGCGGCGGCCGTTTGGGCCGCACGGGAAAAAAATCCCTATATCACAATTCCGATGGGCGTTCTCAGGGAATATATCGAGATACCGCCGGTGGATCCCGCCGTTCCGGGCATCTTTTATCTGGAGCGGCCGGGTGATCTGCTCGGGCGGATGAAGGCCGCCGGTTTTACGGAGCTGCGAGAAGAAGAGATCCCGATCGAAGGCGTATTCTCCTCGGGACGGGAATATCTGGACTGTCTGAAGGAAATGGCCGCACCGCTTCAGGGGCTGTTCGAAAAGGTCCCGCGGGAGAAACGCACCGAGGTCGAAGAGAAGATGGTTCAGGGGGCGGAGCGCTTCCGTCGCGGTGGAGAGGTCCGAATCCCCGGCGTGGCCCTTGCGGTCTCAGGAATTAAATCGTTATAGATAGGTCCATCGGCTGAAGGTCGCGGCCTGGCCTCGGCAGCGATCCTGCCCGTCTACCAGGTTCCAGACGACGGCCTTTTCCACCCGGAAGCGGCGGCCCGTTTTTGAAATTCGTACCCCTTGGTAACCCTCCATAAAACCCTTCCTCGAGACCTCGTCCAGAAGCCTTGCCCGTTCCGCCTGCTCCATCGGCTCGGCGGTCGAGCGCGAGGGCATCTTTGTGAATTCCTCCCACGACAGTTCCCAAAGAGTTAGCGCCGTCCGATTGCCGTAATTCAGAACGGGATCCTCTTCCGTTCCATGCGAGATGACGACAAACGGCGCATCGAAAAGACTTTGCGCGAGCGCGTCCGGAGATTTCTGAGGAGGAAGAAGGTCCGATCCAATCCAGCGACGGTAACTGGAAAGGATTACGACGGCCTGACGGACCACGGCCTCGGAGAGCTCCCTGCGCTGCCCTCGGGCGCTTCCCCGCCCGGGCCGTTCGAGTTTTGAGTAAAGCATCGCAAGACCCCAGTGGTAACCGCCTAAAAAACCTACGCCTTTTTGGGCAGGGATGTCAAGTGTCGACCGCAACCGCCCCTCCGTCTTGACACCCCGGTAATCTCGGATACACTTCTATTGATTAATACTTCCGTCATTTCCTTCAGGAGGGACCATGGCACAGACGACAGAGACAACGAACATGACAAAGCTGATCGGATGGTTTAACGAGCAGTCGGACAGTACTTTGAAAAAACTCGCGAGCGCCCGGATCATTCTCAAGACGGGGTATACGGTCCCCTCTCTGCTCGAGAAGAACTCGACCGATCCGAAACTATTTGAACAGGTAAAAGCCATCATCGAAGAAATGACGGGGTTAAAAAGCCCTTTCTAAAATCCATCCTGGGAGGACAATAGAAAATGAAAACGCTTACGACACAACCGATCGTATTTCACCGGGAGATCAATCAGGCGGTCCTTGGTGGGGAACCGCTGGTGTTCCACTGTCATCACTATAATTGTACTTTACAGAGGACCCTTTTGGATCCTGCCGATATCCAGATGAAGCCGGTTCTGGTCGACGCGGCTGCGGAGGTGGTGTTTGGCCAGCTTCAAAAGATGGTGAAAAAAGGGGAGCCGGCCACTCAGAGGCTTTCGGAATTCGCGGATATTTTCAGAGTGCTGGGGTTCGGAGTCTTGGAATTAAATCAAATCACCGAAAAAGGTGGAAAGATCATAGCCCCCTTTTCACATTACGGTTTTGGTTTTTTGACGAAATGGGGCCGGCAGGAATCTCCCGCGTGCTACTTCAACTGCGGATTTATCGAGGCTGCGGCCGCTGCAGCCTTTGACAAGCCTTTGGGTACCTACCGGTGTATCGAAAAGGAATGCATCGCCCAGGGGGCGAATGCCTGCCGTTTCGATTTGACGGTCGACTCCAAAAGGAGGGTCATCCCAACGTCGGTCGGAACGGGAGTTTGCGATGCCAAGGTCGCGCCCCGGAAATCGACCAACCAAGTCGATGAAGAGGGGATCATCACGGCGGTTTCCGGAATGGAATTGGTCGGAAACGAAGAAGGGTACATTCCCGCTTTCGGCGTTTATCTCACACGACACTTCGCCAATTACTATAACCGGATCTCCTACGAATTTGAAATGCGGACCCGGAAGGTTCGGGGGAACGAGATCGACCCGGTGATCCTGCCTCTTCTGGTGGAGGCGGGGCATATTTGCGCCTTTAACACGCTTGGGGGAATCATGAAGTCGCCGGAGTGGTATCAACTCATTTATCCGTCGCTGAAGTCCCGGGAAGACTGGATGCACGGGATTTTTGCGGTCATGAACGCCCTGGGATGGGGGGTCTGGAGGGTCGCGGAGCTGATCCCCAACGAGCGCCTGGTCGCACGGGTGTTCAACTCGTACGAGTCGAACGGTTATTTGGCCATGAAATACCCTAAAAGCGATCATGGAATCTGCTACCTGGCCACGGGTGCAACGGCCGGGTTGGCCAATCTGCTTTACACCGGAGATATCACTCTCAAACCCGAGTTAAATGAGGCCTATTACAAAAAGCTCTTCCGCAACCTGAAGACCTTTACCGCCAAGGAGGTCAAGTGCCGCGGAAAAGGAGATCCCTTCTGTGAAATCGTTGCCGAAAGATAATAGCGAGGTCGAATCTCTTGAAACTTCCGCGCCGCCGGTCTCGAGCTCCTTAAGGTTCGAGACGGCGGCGCTGGAGGTCCGAAAAGACTGTTACAAGAACCCACGGGTCATTCACGTCACACTCAAAAACAGCGTTGTGAATCCGGGAATGGTCGATTATTTCCGGAGGTTAGGAAAAATTGTAAAGGCCATTCCAAGCTATCCCGTGGTCGACATCCCCGGGTATTTCAAGATGGGTTTCTGCATGAACACCCCTGAAATTTATATCTGGGTCCGTCAGAAGCCCTCCTCTGATTTCGAAGCTTTCCTCATGACCCATCTCCGATCCTCCCTTCAAGAGCCCGCGGGTCCGAAACCACAAGAGTAGCTTCAAGCCGCTCCCGAAGCGTCCTCAATAAACCGCTTGCAAAGAATGCCAAAATCGTTTAGGATGATAGGTCTTCAATTCTAAAGGCAAAATCGTTATGTTCATTGCCGTGAATACTAAGATTTGACATGAACACGAAAGACGAGAATGCGCAAGAAAGATAGGACGGACCATAAAGGCATCGCACAACTGCGCCGGCTGATCGATGCGCTGGATGAGCAGATTCTCACCCTTCTGAATAAGCGGGCCAAGATCGTCATGCAGATCGGCCAGCTCAAGAAAGTCAATTTGTCCGATCTTCATGCCCCCGCGCGCGAGATGGAAATTTACGAACGGCTTTCGCGTTTGAACAAGGGCCCGTTTCCGAAGGAGGCCCTCCGCGCCGTCTATCGCGAGATCATCTCGGCCTCCCTGTCCCTTGAAGGCCCGCTCAAAGTCGCCTATCTCGGCCCGAAGGCGACCTTCACCCATCTCGCCAGCCAGCGACAGTTCGGCTTCTCGGCCTCGTATGTTCCGGTGAACAGTATCAAGGATGTCTTCAGCGAGGTGGAACGGGGCAGGGCCGATTACGGCGTCGTCCCCATCGAGAACTCGACCGAGGGGGTGGTGAATCACACGCTGGATATGTTCGTCGACTCGCCGTTGAAGATCGTGGGCGAGGTGATGCAGGAGGTGTCCCTCCATCTGATGAACAAGAGCGGCCAGATGGAGGATGTGAAGCATATCTATTCCCATCCACAGCCCTTCGCCCAATGCCGGGTATGGCTGGAAAATCACCTGCCCCATATCCCCACGACGGAGGTCTACAGCACCGCCCGGGCGGCCGAGCTCTGCAACGAAAACGCCTCCGCCGCGGCGATCGCCTCGGAGCTGGCGGCCCAGCTCTACGGTCTCCAGATCATTCAACGGCGGATCGAGGACAACATCAACAACTTTACGCGTTTTCTGGTGGTCTCGTCCAAGGGCCTCGGCCGGACCGGCCGCGACAAGACCTCGATCATGTTCACCATCCGGGACCGGGTCGGCGCGCTGCACGATATGCTACAGCCTTTCTCGCAGCACGGGATCAATCTGACCAAAATCGAATCCCGCCCGTCGAGAAAAAAGGCCTGGGAATATATTTTTTTTGTGGATCTCGAAGGACACCAGGACGACGAGCGGGTGAGACGGGCGCTGGAGCAGCTCAACGAGCAGTGTCTTTTCTTAAAAGTATTGGGGTCTTATCCTGCGGCCAAAGAAAAAGGGAATGAATAAAAATAACAAAGCCCAGCTCGCAAAGCGAGCGAGAGGGGGAGGCTCCAGAGGCTTTGCCGATGGAGGGGGCGACGTGAGCCCCTAAAAAATGATTGAAATCGGAAAACATATCGAAGGGATCGAGCCCTACAAGCCGGGCAAGCCGCTGGAGGAACTGGAACGCGAACTCGGAATCAAGGCTGCGATCAAGCTGGCCTCGAATGAAAACCCGCTCGGCCCGTCCAAGAAGGCCCTGGCGGTTTTGAAACGAGGATCCGCCGTTCTTCACCGTTATCCGGAAGGAAGCGGGCGGCGACTGCGGGAGGCGATCGCCCAGAAACACAAGCTCAAGCCCGGGCAAGTGATCCTCGGGAACGGCTCGGACGAGATCATGGATCTGGCGGCCAAGACTTTTTTGGAGCCGGGGGATGAAGCGATTCTCGGTGATCTGACATTCGCGATCTATCACATCAGCGTGACGGCCCATCACGGGATCAGTGTGCGGGTTCCGCTCCGGGACGGCACCTACGACCTGGAGGCGATGGCGCGCCGCTTGACGCCCCTCACCCGCCTGGTCTTCATCTGCAACCCGAACAACCCGACCGGGACCATGGTCAGCCGGCGGGGGTTGGATCGCTTGTTGAACCACCTTCCCCCGAATGTGCTTGTGATCATGGACGAGGCCTATGCCGAGTATGCCGACGACCCGGAATTTCCGAACACGGTCGAGGACGTGAGACGGGGCGCGCCGGTCCTGGTTCTCCGCACCTTCTCCAAGATGTACGGCCTGGCCGGTTTGCGGATCGGGTACGGTCTTTCGACGCCGGAGGTGATCGGGGCTATGAATCGCGTCCGGCTTCCGTTCAATACCAACAGCCTGGCCCAGTCGGCGGCCCTGGCGGCTTTATCGGACGAGACCCACGTCGCTCGAAGCCTTCGGGTCAACCGCGAGGGGAGGCGTTATCTCTCCGAATCGTTCAAGGCCCTTGATCTGAGATATTTGCCGAGTCAGGCCAACTTTGTCTATGTCGATACCGGCCGGGACGGCGGGACCGTGTATGAAAGGCTCCTGAGAAAAGGCGTGATCGTTCGCCATATCCAAGGGTCGTGGTTGCGGGTTTCGATCGGCCGGCCCGGGGAAAACCGGCGCTTTGTAAAAGCGCTTATGGAAGTCTTGAAAAGGAAGTAAACAGCCAGCGAGGATCGGGCCTGGCCCATCCGATTAAATTACTTTCCCGGCGAACAACGCGAGCGGGAGGGGGAAGACTTCGGCGAGCTCAGTCGAGCCGCTTTATCCGGCTCGGCCGGCCTGCACTCGGCAGTTTGCAGCCGATGTGTGGAGGGGGCGAAGCGGGCCCCCAACAAATAGAAAGGGTGCTGCATGATTATTGTCTTGAAACCGGACGTCACCGAAAAAGAAATCAACCATATCATCGATAAACTGAAAGAGTACGGACTCAAGCCCCACGTCTCCCGAGGCGAGGAGCGCGTGATCATCGGGGCGATCGGAGATGAGCGCCAGTTGGCCAGTCAGCCGCTGTCCATCTTCCCGGGCGTCGAGAAGGTGATGCCGATCCTGTCCCCTTACAAGCTGGTCAGCCGCGAATTTAAAAAAACCGATTCCATAGTGGAGGTGGCGAAGGGCGTCAAGATCGGCGGTAAAAAGGTTCATGTGATGGCCGGGCCCTGCGCCGTCGAAAAGCAGGATCTGCTGGTCCATATCGCCCAGGCGGTGAAGGAGGCCGGGGCGACGATCCTCCGCGGCGGCGCCTTCAAGCCGCGGACCTCCCCGTACAGCTTTCAGGGACTCGAGGAAAAAGGGCTGGAGTTTCTCGTGGAGGCCAAGAAAAAGACCGGGCTGCCGATCGTTACGGAGGTAGTGGACCCCCGCGACGTGGCGCTGGTGGCCGAGCATGCCGACATCCTCCAGATCGGCGCGCGAAACATGCAGAACTTCCGGCTGCTGACGGAGGTGGGGGCCTACGACAAGCCGGTCCTTTTGAAGCGGGGCCTATCGGCCACGATCAAGGAGTTCCTGCTCTCGGCCGAGTACGTCATGGCGCGGGGGAATCATAAGGTGATCCTATGCGAACGGGGAATACGGACGTTTGAGACCGCCACCCGAAACACGCTCGACCTGTCGGCCGTCCCGGTCATCAAGGGCATGAGCCACCTGCCGATCATCGTGGACCCCAGCCATGCGACCGGCCGCTGGGAGCTGGTCGTTCCCCTCGCGCGGGCCGCGGTGGCGGCCGGCGCGGACGGCATCATGGTGGAGGTCCATCAAAACCCGGAAGAGGCCCTCTGCGACGGCGAGGAGTCGATCAAGCCGAACAAGTTCAAGACCATGATGAGCGAGATCCGGAAGATTGCCGATGCGATTGGCCGCGAAGTCTAGGAAGGGCACGGCACGTCGTGCCCCCGCGATCCAGGCTCAAAAACGCCTGTTCCGAAAGATCGTCATCGTTGGGGTCGGTTTGATCGGCGGGTCCCTCGGGATGGCCGCCCGCAAAAAACGACTGGCGGATACGATCATCGGCGTGGGACCCCGCGCCGACGAGCTGAGACGGGCGGTCGCGCGGAAGGCGGTCGACCGCTACGAAGCGGATTTCCGGAATATTGAAAAGGCGGTTCATAGAGCGGATCTGGTGATCCTGGCCGCTCCGGTGGGACAACTGAAGGCCGTGTCCCGCGAGTTGGCCCCCTGCCTCTCGGAAGGGACCGTCGTCACGGATGTGGGAAGCGTCAAAGGCTACCTGGTCCGTCATCTGGAAGAGTTGTTTTCCAGCGGTCCGTCGAATCGGACCTCCTTCGTGGGGGGGCATCCGATCGCCGGTCGTGAGCGATCCGGGATCGAGGCGGCCTCGGCGAACCTGTTCACGGGGGCCCTTTGCATCCTGACGCCGACCGACCGAACCTCTCCCGAGGCCTTCAAAAAAGTTCAACGGTTCTGGGAGGCGATCGGGGTCAGGACCGTTTCGATGGATCCCGACACGCACGATCGGATCCTGGCCGTTGTGAGCCATCTGCCGCATCTGATCGCATACGCACTCGTCAACACCGCGCTCGAGCTTCAGTCCAAGAGCGGCGATCTTCTGTCCTATTCGGCGGGCGGGTTCCGGGATTTCACCCGGGTGGCCTCCAGTTCCCCCGAGATGTGGCGGGACATCTGCATGGCCAACCGGGAAAATCTTTTGGCCGTCATCGAGGCCTACGAGAAAACCCTGGACCGGTTCAAGCGGCTCCTGGTGGAAGGCCACGCGGAAGGACTGCAGCGCGAATTCGAACGGGCCCGAACGGCCAAGGAAAAATTAAATTGAAATGAAATCGATCGCGGTCAGGAAAAGCCGGGGGATTCATGGGACGATCACGGTGCCCGGGGATAAATCGATCACCCACCGGGCGATCATCCTGGGTTCCCTCGCTCGCGGGACGACGGTGGTCAAGGGCTACCTGCCTTCCGACGACTGTCTGCATACCGCTTCGGCCTTCCGTTCGATGGGTGTTTCCATCCAGGAAGGCCGAACGGCCAGCGGCCCCTTGCGGATCGAGGGGAAAGGGCTTCGCGGCCTATCCGAACCGTCGGGGGTGTTGGATTTGGGAAATTCCGGCACGGGGCTGAGGCTTTTGGCCGGCGTCCTGGCCGGCCAGGATTTTTTTTCGGTCCTGACCGGGGACGAATCGTTGCGGCGTCGACCCATGCGGCGGGTGGTCGATCCGCTCCGGCGGATGGGGGCCGAAATCGACGGTCGCGAAGGCGGGAACATGGCGCCCTTGGCCGTCCGTGGAAGGCGCCTGCAGGGCATCGCTTATGCGTTGCCGGTGGCCAGCGCGCAGGTCAAGTCCGCGCTGCTTCTGGCCGGATTGCTGGCCGAGGGCCGAACCGTCCTGGCCGAACCCCTGCCCTCTCGCGACCATACCGAGCGGATGTTCCGCGGGCTCGGGATTTCCGTCGAGGTCGAGGGCCTGGAGATTTCGCTGAAACCGCCGTCCGAATTCTCGGGCCGTGAAATCGAGGTTCCGGGGGATTTCTCTTCCGCCGCTTTTTTTATCGTGGCGGCCACGATCGTGAAGGATTCGGAGCTCATGATCCGCCATGTGGGCGTCAACCCGACCCGCACGGGTCTTTTGGAACTGCTCTCGGAAATGGGAGCCGAGATCCGTCTCGAGAACCTTCGCGAGGTCAATCATGAACCCGTCGCGGATCTGGCGGTGCGTTCGCGTCCGCTCAAGGGGATTTCGATTCGGCCCGAAAGCGTGCCGAAGACGATCGATGAATTCCCGATCCTGTGCGTCGCCGCGGCCGTGGCGGAGGGCGAGACCGTCGTGCAGGGGGCGGAGGAGCTTCGGGTGAAGGAATCGGACCGGATCCGGACCATCGCCCGCGAGCTTTCCAAACTGGGGGTCGACCTGAAGGAACGGCCGGATGGGCTGGTGATCCGCGGGGGCCGAAAGCTATCGGGGGCCCGGTGTCGGAGCGAGGACGATCACCGCATCGCGATGGCCCTGGCCATCGCCGGTCTGGTCGCCGAGGGCGAGACCGTGGTGGAAGGGGCCGAATGGATCGAGACCTCCTTTCCCGGTTTCCCGTCCCTCCTGAAATCCGTGACGGGATGACGGGGAGGCGGATGGCGGCCCGCGCGACAACCCCCCTAATCATTGCGATCGACGGTCCGGCCGGCTCGGGCAAGAGCAGCGCCGCCCGATTACTGGCAAAGACGCTGGGTTACCTTTATCTGGACACGGGCGCCCTCTACCGGGCGGTGGGATGGAAGGCGTTGAAGGAAGGGGTGAGCGTTCAGGACGAAGAGGCCCTCGAATCGTTATGCTCCCGGCTGGAATTGACGGTCCGGCCCGACGGCGAAGGGATGAGGGTTTATCTGGACGGACGCGACATCACGGGCGAGATCCGAACCCCGGACGTGAGCCGGGCCGCCGCAGCCGTGGCGGTCGTGGCGGCGGTTCGCCGTCGCTTGCTGGGTATCCAGCGTCGGATGGGGAGCGAAGTTGGCGCGCGCGGCGGGATTGTGGTGGAGGGGCGCGATATCGGAACGGTGGTGTTTCCGGAAGCGACGGTGAAATTCTTCTTGAACGCTTCTCCGGAGGTCCGCGTGAAGCGCCGGTATGAGGAACTCCGTCAGCAGGGAATGACGGTCGATCTGACCCAAACCCGGCAGGAGATCGACACTCGGGATCTGAAAGACTCCAGCCGGGAGCTCGCGCCGCTCAAGGTGGCGGAAGACGCGATCCGTATCGACTCGACCGGCCAGACACTGGAAGACGTGGTTTCGACGATGGCGGAGGCGATACAGCAGAAAACGGGCTTGCCCGTGAGGATCTCCCGCGGTCCGGTGGACCGGTGAGATGCTGTACGCGGTCTCCCATGCGATCGTGAAAACCATGGGCCGGCTCCTGTTGCGACTGCGTGTGGTCGGCGCGGAGCACGTCCCCCAGACCGGACCGGTCCTGTTCGCGCCGAATCATGTCAGCTATCTGGATATCCCGCTTCTCGGCGCCATGATCGACCGTCCGCTTCATTTCATGGG
>Ga0335085_10000493_pt1 | contig 110645 bp, 108 predicted proteins | sample Lox_Sample_45_FD_206712 | JGI IMG/M metagenome (GOLD analysis project Ga0335085, IMG submission 206712) | Soil microbial communities from Loxahatchee National Wildlife Refuge, Florida, United States - Lox_Sample_4.5 | ecosystem: Environmental > Terrestrial > Soil > Wetlands | place: USA...
GGGCCGCGCCTCTTTTTATGTTCGGTCGATTTTTCTATTCCTGCGCTTTCACAAACACGACGAACTTGTACTTTTGGTCATCGATCTTCACTTCGATCGTATGCTCCCCCACTTCTTTGAGCGGCTTCTCAAGCTCGAAATGCTCGTCCGAAAGGACGACGCCGGTCTGCTTTTTGAACTCTTCGATGATCTGATTTTTCTGGATACCCGCGAACAAATGTCCCTTCTCGTTCACTTTTCCGCTGATACGGAGCTTGCCCCCCGGAAGCTTGGAAAGGCCGTACTCGAACGCTTTTTTGAACTCCTGCCGCATGATGGCGTCCTGCTTTTTCTTGGCTTCCACGAACTTCAAATAGCTTGAGGTCGCGGGAACGGCGATGCCGGCCGGTATGAGCGAATTGATCGCGTATCCATCCGCCACGTCCTTGATCTCGTATTTCCTGCCGATCTTTTTCGAATCTTTCAATAATATGACTTTCATATTTTTATACTAGTTGATTTAGTTGGTGCCGTCAAGAAGCGAGACGGCCTTGTCCATCTGCGGATCTTTCCCGGCGGCCACATCGGCATCGGTCATCGGCACCACGTAGTCCGGCGTAAGACCGCTTTGCGATATGGAAACACCGTTCGGCGTGAGCCATTTTGCAATGGTGATCTTGAGCGATGTGTCAGATGTGATCGGCATGAGCTCCTGGACCGAACCTTTGCCGAACGTCTGGGTGCCGACAAGCTTGGCAATGCCGTGTTCCTGGAGCGCGCCGGAAAGGATCTCCGCCGCGGACGCCGAGCCGCCATCGACGAGGATCATCATTTTCAAATTGCTGTTGAAAACGTTGTAGCCTTTGCTTCGATAGATCTGCTCGGGACTGCTTGAACCAAAGTTTTCCCTCACCACGACGTCGCCGAGCGGAAGGAACCAGCTTGCCATGTCCACCGCGGAATCAAGATATCCTCCCGGATTGCCCCGCAGATCGAGGATCAATTTATTTTTTCCGGATTCCACAAACTGCCTCAGGGCGTTCCTGAAATCATCCGCCGAAGGCTCGTAGAAATTGTAGAGCCGGATGATGAACACATCGCCTTTCGTATCCGTATCCACTGTCGGGACGTTGATCACAGCCCTCGTCAATTTGAAATCAAGCGGCTTTGACTCGCCTTTTCTGGCGAAAGTGAGATCTACCGTTGTTCCGGCCTTGCCCCGGATCAGGTTGACGGCGGTGTCCACATCTATGTTCATTGTCGAAGTGCCGTCTATGGAAAGGAGGATATCGCCCGTTTTGATGCCGGCAACATATGCAGGCGTGCCTTTGAGCGGCGCCACGACGGTGATGCCGTCATCTCCCGCGGCAAGCTCCATGCCGACTCCCTCAAAATCTCCGCTGATATCCGTTTTAAAATCGGTGCTCTGCGCCGGTGGCATGAACACGGTATACGGGTCGCCATACGCGGCGGTGAGCCCCTGGATCGCGGCATAGACCTTGTCCTCATTGGTCGGAGTTTTTACGTTCTTGTGTGTTTGCACAAAACGCTCGTCGAGGATATTCCAGACATTCCAGAACGGTCCCATGTCGATCGTCGAGGAAGAAACGCCTGAAGAATCGTCATTGACAACATTGAGATGTTCGCTTGCTCCGCGGCTATTTCCGAATCTGCCAACAAAGACGCCCGCACCGAACACCAAAATGGTCATGACCGCGGTCAGAACAATGATCTTTATTTTATTTCCCTCTTTTGTCATTCCGGCAATTATCTCAAAATACGTCCGTTCTGTCCAACATGCCGCGTATGGATTTGCTTGTTTCGGTGTGGTAAAATCATCTGCATGAACAATGAAAAACCGCTCTCGCGGGAAGAGCTCCGAAAAATGCGCCCGTCCCTGCGAAACTTGTACATTTTACAACGGGAACATCTGACCAAAACCCAAAAGATCGCGGCATGGATCACGGAAAAGGTCGGCACCATGGGCTTTTTTTATGTGCTTATCATCTGGACGGTTCTCTGGCTCGGATGGAACATGTATGCTCCGATCAACCTGCGGTTCGATCCGTTTCCCGCTTTTGTCTTGTGGCTTTTCATATCAAACTTGATCCAGCTCATCCTCATGCCGATCGTCATGGTCGGACAAAATCTGCAGGGATACCACTCGGACACTCGCGCGCAGGCGGACTTTGAATTGAACCAGATCGCAGAAAAAGAGATCGACACGATCCTGATCCACTTGGAAAACCAGAACGAGATGATCCTCAAAATATTGAACCATCTTGAAAAGGAAGTTGCGATCGATATGGCGCCAAAAACCGTCCGGAAATCCTCCGTTTCCGCAAAAAGATAATATGTTCTCCTTCCTGCGATCAATCTTCCATACCAAACCCGCATCGGCGCTCTATTTGTATAACACGCTGACGAAAAAGAAAGAGCTTTTTACACCGATCAAAGCCGGCAAGGTCGGCATGTACACCTGCGGACCGACCGTCTACAACTATCCGCATCTCGGCAATATGCGCACCTACATTTTTGAGGACCTGCTCAAGCGGGTTTTACTGTATAACGGCTATACGGTCGATCATGTGATGAACATCACCGATGTCGGCCATTTGACGAATGACCGCGACATGGGCGAGGACAAGGTCGAGAAAGAGGCAAAAAAAGAAGGCAAAACCGCCTGGCAGATCGCGGAATTTTATACGGAAGCTTTCAAAAAAGATCTGAAAAATCTGAATATCCTCTTCCCCACCACGTTTTGCAAAGCGACCGACAATATTCCCGAACAGATCGCTTTGATCAAAAAGCTCGAGGAAAAAGGATTCACCTACAAAACAAGCGACGGTATCTATTTCGATACGTCAAAATTTCCTGATTATGGAAAACTGTCCGGACAAAAGCTTGAGGATCTCAAAGAAGGCGCTCGCGTGGAAGTGAACGCCGAGAAAAAAAATCACACCGACTTTGCGCTCTGGAAATTCTCCCCGAAAAACGAGAAACGGCAGATGGAGTGGCAAAGCCCGTGGGGCGTCGGCTTCCCCGGCTGGCATATCGAGTGCTCGGCAATGAGCTTGAAATATCTTGGTAACCACTTCGATATCCACTGTGGCGGCATCGACCATGTGAACGTACATCACACCAATGAGATCGCTCAGACGGAGGCAGCAACCAGCAAGTCTCCGTGGGTGAATTATTGGATCCACGGAGCATTCCTCAATATGAAGGATGGCGAGAAAATGGCAAAGAGCGCCGACAATTTTGTGACGGTTGAGAATGCATTCGTGGAAAAAAATATAAATCCTCTCGTCTATCGCTTTGCCGACCTTTCGGTGCATTATCGCAAACAAATGGAATGGAACGATGAAATATTGCAAGCGGCAAAAAACGGTTTGGAAAATTTGTATGCAAAGATCGGCAATCTCGGCAATAGGATCGGAAAAATAAATAGCGAATGGACAGAAAAATTTATAAAAGCGGTGAATGATGATCTGGGAATGCCGCAGGCAATGGCAGTGCTCAATGAAATGTTGAAGTCAGATCTCTCCCCCGCCGATAAACTTGCCACCGCGCTTGATTTTGATGAGGTCTTTGGATTAAATTTTAAAAATCTTTCAAAGGTTGAGGAAATTCCGAAAGAAATACAAAAAATGGCAGATGAAAGAAAAATTGCGCGTGAAAACAAGGATTGGAAAAAATCTGATGAATTAAGAGACAAATTACTAAGTTTGGGTTACGACATAATTGATTATCCTAATAATCGGTTTATTCTTCGTAAACACAATAGTAATCTTGCTTATATAGATTTGCGTTTTTAATTTTTCTCCACAATTTAACCACATATTATCGCCTGATTTTATATTGCGGGCGATTTTTGCGCCTGTTAGAATGACTCTAACACTTCTATGGCGACCGAAACGCGAAAAATCAATATCAGGATCCCGCCGCAAAATACCGAATCGGAAATGGCGCTTCTCGGTTCCATCATGCTCCGCCCGGAGGTCTTGCCCGAGATCATGGATATGCTCGTCCCCGAGGCTTTCTACTCCCAAAAGCACCGGACGATCTTTTCCGCAATGCAGGACCTCTACAAACGGCAGGAACCGATCGATCTGTTGACTCTTTCCTCGCGGCTCAAAGAATCCGGCGACCTGGATCGCGTCGGCGGCGCAAGCTTCCTCACGGAAGTGGTGAACTCGGTCCCCTCCTCGTCGAACGCAGAGCATTATGCCGAGATCATCCAGAAAAAACACATCATGCGGCGGCTCATCGAGGCGGCGGAGCATATCGGCAATCTCGGCTATGACGAGGAAGCGGAGCTTCTTGGAATTTTGGACAAGGCGGAAAAGAAATTATATGAAGTGACGAGTAAGAACCTTTCCGGCAAATATGTGCAAATGAAGGACGTGATCAATACTGCGATGGACAGGCTTGACCGGCTGCATAACAGCAAAGACGAGATCCGCGGCGTGCCGACAGGATTCAAGGACCTTGATTTCAAACTTTCGGGATTGCAAAATTCCGATCTGGTCATCCTCGCCGCGAGACCCTCCATGGGAAAGACATCGCTTGCGCTTGATATCGCCCGCAATGCGGCGATCCGTTTCAATATTCCGACGATGATATTTTCCCTCGAAATGTCCACGCAACAGCTCGTCGACCGCATGCTTGCCGCCGAGAGCCGGGTGGACGCATGGAAGCTCCGCACCGGCAAACTTTCACTCGACAGCGAGTTTGAAAAGATCCGCACTTCGCTCGATCCCCTTTCCAAAGCGCCGCTTTTTATCGACGATCAAGCCGCGAATAACATTTTAAAGATGCGATCGATCGTCCGCAGATTGAAGCATGAAAAGGGCCTCGGGCTCGTCATCGTGGACTATCTTCAGCTCATGGCGCCGGTGCAGACCAAGGGCAACGACAATATGGTCCAGCAGATCACGGAGATCTCGCATTCGCTCAAGCAATTGGCAAAGGAATTCGATATCCCCGTCCTTGCCCTTTCCCAGCTTTCCCGCGCCGTGGAATCCCGAGGCGGACGACCAAGACTTTCGGACCTGCGGGATTCAGGCTCCATTGAGCAAGATGCGGACGTGGTCATCTTCATCCACAGGGATCAGAACGAGGATGGCGGAGGCAAAAAGCAGACCGCGGAAATACTCATCGAAAAGCACCGCAACGGTCCGACCGGCAAAGTGGAGCTTTTCTTTGATCAGGACAAATCGTCCTTCCTTTCCATTGATAAAGATAATTTCGGTGATTTTAGCCAAACCAGCGGAGCCTTCTAAATATGAACTCGATCGACAAACTCATCAAAATATTCTCTGAATTCCCCGGCATCGGGCCGAAGCAGGCGCGGCGTTTCGTCTATTTTCTCATCACCCGGCCGCAGGGATATATCGAGGAATTCAAAAATGAGATCACGAACCTGAGAGCCGACATCGAATCATGCGCCGACTGCAAACGCTATTTCTCCATTTCTTTGCAAAAAGGCAAACAAGTGAACGGCAAGAATCTTTGCGCGATCTGCGCCGATGCGACCCGGGACGCAAGCGAGCTCATGATCGTCAGCCGCGACATCGATCTCGACAATATCGAGAAAAGCCATCTCTTCAATGGAAAATATTTCGTGCTTGGCGGCTTAGTGCCCATCCTCGATAAGGAGCCGGAAAAACGGATCCGGCTGAAGGATATGCTCTCGCTCGCAAGCAGAATGGCGGACAAAGGATTGAAAGAGATCATTCTCGGGCTTGATGCGAACTCCGAGGGTGAATATACCGCCGAACTTTTGAAAAACGAGCTTTCCCCTATCGCTTCAAAATACGGCATCAAAATTTCCGAGCTTGGCCGCGGACTTTCGACCGGCACTGAGCTTGAATATTCCGATCCGGAGACGATCAAGAATGCGCTGAAAAATAGGGGTTGAGAAAAAAAAGAAAAGAGCGGCGCCGCACGGCGCCGCTCTTTGATTTTTGCATTTATTTTATCGCGTCGATCTTCACCTCCACGAACGGCTGTCTGTGGCCGTTTTTCTTGAGATATCGGCTCTTTTGCTTGTAGTGGATGACGGTCACGGTCGGGAGCTTGCCGATCTTTTGGACGCTCGCCTCAACTTTCGCGCCCTTTATATACGGCATGCCGATGGACGTATTTTTGCCGTCATCGACGAGCAACACCTGATCAAAAGTGACCTTGTCGCCGACTTTTGCCGTATCCGAAAGCTTTTCTATCTTGATAGAATCGCCCTTGGAAACCTTGTATTGCTTGCCGCCTGTTTTGATAACTGCAAATTCCATAAGAGCCCAATAGTACCAGAAAATGGATTTTTTGCAACTGCCGCAGGCCATGATAGAATGGACGGATAATCAAATAATATTTATGGATGAAAATACAAAAATGGAAGCGGAGGTGAAGGCGGAAAAAAGCAGTCTTTCGATACCGGGAGCGATCGTCATTGTCGGCATCCTTATAGCCGGCGCAATACTTTTATCAAACAGGCCAAATACGCCTGCGCCGACAAACACCGCCCAACCGCAGACGCCGACGAGCATCTCCATAAAACCGGTGAACGCGAGCGATCATATCCTCGGAGATCCGAATGCCCCGATCACCATTGTCGAGTATTCCGATCTTGAATGTCCGTTCTGCAAAATGTTCCAGAGCACCATGCATTCTATCATGGACACCTATGGCAAGAACGGCCAGGTCGCCTGGGTCTATCGCAACTTCACCGTCCATTCTCTGGCGCCGAACGAAGCCGACGCCGCGGAATGCGCAAACGCCGAGGGAGGTAATACCCTCTACTGGAATTATATTGACGACATCTTTGCGACGACGACATCGACCGACAGCCTGGATCCGGCCGTTCTCCCTGCCGTTGCCGGGGAGCTCGGGCTCAATGTGACGAAATTCAACACCTGCCTTTCCGGAAATACCTATCTGAGCCTGGTGGAACAGGAAACGAACGATGCGGAGGCCGCCGGCGGAGACGGCACGCCGTACAGCGTGATGATCCTCAAGACCGCGCTCCCGGCCGAAAAGGCGACCGCCATAGAAAATTATGTGATCCAAAATAACTTGGCGCAGAATATCATTCTTTCTTCAGACAATAAAAATATCGCGCTCAACGGCGCCATACCGCTCGCGAATGTGACCGCTATTCTTGATCTGATATTGAAATAAAATTCGTCAGTATATCGAATCGGAAAGCTTGCCGCTCCATACATACTCGATGAGCGATTGTATTTCGGCGCGAAGATGTTTGAGCTCGGCCTCTCCGACGGACAGTGTCACGATCGGACAGCGGCCCTTTTTGTCCGGAGAAACGAAGACGAGCGATGTTTCCTTCCGCTTCATCCTCCATTTCGGCTCCTGCGCCGCAAGCATCGTGTAAAAGGCAAGCTGACGGAAATAATCGCCGTTTGAATTTTTCGTTTCGCCCTTTATCTCCGCAAGCGACATGCCATGCCTCGTTTTATAATCAAATATGGAGATCCGATCGCCTTCGTCGATGATGGCGTCAAGCTTGCCATGGATGGGGATCCTCACGTTCTCTCCGGCATAAGTTCCTTCAAAGATGGATTCGAGCCAGTATTCGGTAAGGACGGCGCCATCCGTCTTGAAATGCATTTCGAGCGCAAGAGCCACCGCAGGCGCATCTTCCAGGAGATCTTTTTTGGCAATTTCTTTTTCCCGAATAGAAAGAAAAGAATCGTTCACATGTTCGATGACCTTTTCCCGGATCGCTTCCGTTATGTTTTCCGGCGTCTTGTTCTCCAATCTCCAAACATGCTCAATGGCAAAATGCATCGCGCTTCCCTTCTCCGCTGAAATAGATGGCGCTTGCGGAAGCTTCAGAATGCTTTCCCGCAGAAATACAGCTGGACTTTCAATGAAATGATTGAGGGCTGTCACCGAAAGACCGGATGTCAAAAGCGCGTGCTTAGCAAGGTTCGTGACGGCTGCGGAAGAGCTCGAAGTCTTTTCCTCGTCCGAAGGAATGGCCGTCTCCGATCTCGGCAAACGCACGCGCGCAACGGTTTCTTCCCCCAATTCATCGAGAAAACGGAGCGGGGTAAGCGCTGAACCATCGGATTCTTCAAGGGCGGTCAAGATCGTCACCTGCTTTTTTGCCCGCGTCAGGGCAACATAAAACAGGCGGCGGGTATCGCGGATGTCGCTTGCCGCGACCTGTTTTTTGGGCAGGACAAAATGAGCTCCTCGCGCAAGACTCACCCATGCCTCCTCCGTGGCATACGGAAGAAAAACGTAGTCAAACTCCAAACCCTTGCTGCCATGCGCGGTCATGGCCTGGATCGGCAGATCAGGCGCGCCGACCGAAACTTTTATCATTTTTGACTCGGCTGAACGCCGATATTCGAGCAGAGCTTGCATGAGCTCTGCGGGACTCGTCATCCGCCTGTCGCGGACAAGCGATTCGGAAAGGGTCATGATGCCGCGCCAGACATAGACATACGACGGATCGCGCGCGGCAAGATCCGCAAAACCGGATTCCCGGGCAGCTGTTATGATAAAGCCGATCGGATCATCGTCGATCTTTTTGTTCAATATCCGCGGTAGCGCCGGAAATTTTGCTTCAAGCGATAGCGGTTTTCCGCTTCTGAGCGAACGTGAAAGTTCCGCTGTTTCGGCAAGGGACATTCCCCAAAGACCGGCAGCCGCGGTCTTTGCAAGCGCATCGGTCCGTGTCTCATCGAAAAGATATTCGATGAGATCGAAGAACACCGCGCCAATGGGATGTTTGAAAATATCGATGCTCCGCTCGGAAGACACCGGAATGCCGGCGGATTCGAGAAGGCGCAGGACCCTTTCCAGCTCGCGATTGCGGCGCGTGATGATCGCAACGGTCGCTTTCGGTTCGCGCTCGGAAATTTTTCTCAACTCAGAAATAAGATGCTCTTCGATCGCGGCGGTATTTTCTCCAGTTGCGATCGTGACCGGTCTGCCAGTCTCGTTCGTCTCTGCTGTCAGCCGGATGCGCAGGTCCGCATGCTCGTCGCCTTCATAATTGTTCTCGATCATGGCGAAGCCGGCATCGAGGATGCCTTGCCGCGAACGGTAATTTTTTTCGAGAGAAATGACCTGCATCGCCGGATAGCGTTTCCGCAATAGCATGAAATTTTCGACTGAAGCGCCCTGAAAACGATAGATAGCCTGCTTTTCGTCGCCGACGATGAAAATGTTCGGGGTTTCAAAAAATTCGGCAATGAGCGCCAATATGAAGTTTTGGGCGTCATTCGTGTCCTGATGCTCGTCAACAAGGATGTAGAGGAAACGCTCCTGTATGAGCCGCAAAAAGAGCTCGTCCTGCCGCAGAGCAGCAAGAAACTCCATGAGAAGATCATTGAAGTCCATCATCTTCTTTCCGCCCTTTTCGCTTTCATATGCCGCATAGACGGAGGCGAACAAGAGAGTTCGCTCGCATTTTTCTATCTTTTCCAGAGCTTCCGCCTTCAGTTTTCCCTTGCTTTTCCCCCTTGTCGAGATCGATGATTCATCGCCTTTGATCCGCTCGATCTCGTTCCGCGCATGATCGGCGACCATCTCGGGCGAGAGCGCATCGCGCTTAGCATCGTCAATGGCCCGGATGATGCCTTCCACAAACGTATCGGGACGGCCTGCCGGCCGCAAGCTGCTGTATACGGGACGAGAAATGATCTCCCGCACGAGCGATTCCTGCTCCACATCGGAAGCAAGTCGCATATCATTGAGATGGAGAAAATGATCCTGATATTCGCGTATCATTGCCGAAGCAAAATCGTGAAAGGTGTGGATCGAAACCTCCTCGGCGCGTCGGCCGATGATGTTCCGGAGGCTCTCGCGCATGGCTTTGACGCCCGCGCTCGTATACGTGATGGCCAGGATCCCGTGCGCGGGCGTATCGGTGCGTTTGAGGATATTGGCCATTCGCATGGTCAGAATGGTGGTCTTGCCGGTCCCCGGTCCGGCAATGACCATGACCGGACCTTCTATGGCATCCACCGCCCTCTTTTGCTCTGCGTTCAGCGTTTTATAGCGTTCCTCGAAGGTCATGGGGTCATTTTAGCATATATCAAAATTTCCCCGAGGGGAAACCTCGGGGAAATTGTTAGATACCTTCACTCTTCAACCCTTCAAAATTCTTTCGCGCGTCGCGGGAGAGTCGCGTCGGAACTTTGATGTTCAATTTGACGAAGAGGTCGCCGCGCTTGCCATTGCCATACGGAATTCCCTTGCCTTTGACGCGCAACATCTGTCCGAACTCCACGCCTTCCGGCACTTTGAGCTCGATGTCGCCATCAAGCGTCTTGAGATTGTATTTTGCGCCGAGCACGGCATCGGTCAGTTTGATATTCAGTTCCGTCACTAGATTCTTTCCCTCTTTTTTGAAAAGATGATCGTCTCTGACATGGATCCTGATCAAGAGGTCGCCATTTGCGCCGCCCGCGATCTCCTCGCCGGCATTCGGCAAACGGAGCGTTTGCCCATCGTTGATGTCGGGAGGGATAGTAACGGTGAATTTTTCTTCTTTCATTTTTCCCCCGGATACTTTGGAAAAGCGTATCTGCTTTTCCGCGCCGAAGACCGATTCGTAAAAGGATATCTCGAGATCAACGGAAATATTCCTGCCTTTCCTCACCCGCTGGCCAAAGCCCCCGCCGAAAAAGTCGCCGAAGATGTCGCCAAGATCAAAATCAAAATTCTGTCCGCCCTGGAAGCCGGAAAAATCGAAGCCGAAATCCTGGGCATTGAATCCGCCCTGGTATTGGCCGCGATTGAAGCCTGCTCCCGCCGGACCGGCCGAGCCGAACTGGTCGTACTGGGCGCGCTTGGCGGCATCGCCGAGCACGCTGTACGCCTCGCTCACTTCTTTGAATTTTTCCGCATTGCCGCCTTTGTCCGGATGGTGTTCGAGCGCAAGCTTGCGGAAAGCTTTTTTAATGTCATCCGCCGACGCATTCTTCTCCACGCCGAGAATTTTGTAATAATCTTTATTGGCCATTATTTATTTTCTCCCGTCTCTTTGTACTCCGCATCCTTCACATTCCCGTCTTTTTTCGCTTCGCCTGTCTGACCCGGCGCGGACTGCTGGGCTTTCGCCATTGCCTCGCCGATCTTTTGCATCTCGCTTGAAAGCGCGTCTGTTGCGGTCCTTGTCGCGGTGATGTCAGTGCCGTCCTTTGCTTTTTTCAGATCGGCGATCTTATCTTCCACGCCTTTCACAATTTCTGCCGGAATTTTCGCGCCGTTATCCTTGATCGCTTTTTCCGCGGTGTAGATCATCTGCTCGGCGATATTTTTCACCTCGATCGCTTCTTTTGCTTTCTTGTCTTCCTCCGCGTGCATCTCGGCATCCTTTTGCATCTTTTCAATGTCTTCTTTCTTCAAGCCCGAAGACGCCTCGATCCTGATCGATTGTTCTTTGCCTGTCGCCTTTTCTTTCGCCTTCACATTGAGAATACCGTTGGCATCCACGTCAAAGGTGACTTCCACCTGCGGAATGCCTCGCGGCGCCGGCGGAATTCCATCCAAGATAAATTTCCCGAGCGATTTGTTATCTTTCGCCATTGAGCGTTCGCCTTGGACGATGTGGATCTCCACGGAAGTCTGATTGTCCGCCGCGGTTGAAAATACTTGGCTGCGCGAAGTCGGAATGGTCGTATTCTTTTCAATGAGATGCGTCGCTACGCCGCCCATGGTCTCTATGCCGAGCGCAAGCGGTATGACATCGAGAAGCAAAACATCTTTGACATCGCCTCGCAAAATACCCCCTTGCACCGCTGCGCCGAGCGCCACGACCTCGTCAGGATTGACGGAAAGATTCGGCTCTTTGCCAAACAAAGCTTTGACCGCCGCGACGATCGCCGGCATTCTCGTCTGTCCGCCGACCATGATCACTTCGTTGATATCGCCGATCTTGAACGGTGAAGCCGATATCGCGCGCTTTGCGATCTCGATCGATCGGTCAATGAATTCTTTTGTCAGATTCTCCAGCGTTGCCCGAGAAAGCTTGATAAGCAAGTGCTTCGGGCCGCTTGCGTCGGACGTGACGAACGGAATGTTGATCTCCGTTTCAAGCGCGGTCGAAAGCTCGATCTTCGCTTTTTCCGCGGCTTCATCAAGTCTCTGCAATGAAAGCGAATCTTTTCGCAGATCAATGCCATTCTCTTTCATGAACTGATCCGCCATGAAGTCCACGATCTTCTTGTCAATATCGCGGCCGCCGAGGTGCGAGTCGCCGTCCGTCGATCGGACCTCGACCACGCTGTCGCCGATCTCGAGGATCGAAACATCGAATGTTCCGCCTCCGAAATCGTACACCGCGATCTTTTCATTTTTATTCTTGTTCAAACCGTACGCAAGCGCAGCGGCTGTCGGCTCATTAATAATTCTTAAAACATTGAGTCCCGCGATCTGTCCTGCATCTTTCGTTGCCTGTCTCTGCGAATCGTTGAAATACGCCGGCACGGTAATGACCGCATCGGTGATCTTTTCTCCGAGTCGCGCTTCCGCGTCTGCCTTTAATTTCTGCAGAATCATCGCGGAAACTTCCTCAGGACGGTAATTCTTGCCTCCCATCGCCACTTCCACGCCGCCGTTTGCGGATTTCAGCACATCGAATGAGACCGATGCTTTATCCTTCTGAACGCCGGCATCGTCATACTGATGTCCCATGAAGCGCTTCACCTGGAAGATCGTGTTCTTCGGATTGGTCACCGCCTGTCTGCGGGCAAGCAGACCGACAAGCCGCTCGCCGGTCTTCGTCGTTGCGACGATCGACGGCGTGGTGCGGGCGCCTTCCGCATTCTCAATGATCTTCGGAGCGTTTCCCTCCATGATGGCCATTGCCGAGAAGGTCGTTCCGAGATCAATTCCTAATATTTTTGACATAATTTTTATTTAATAATTAAAAAAAACAAGTACTAATAATACTCTCGCTATGCCAAAGAAATTTTCTTCGGCTTGCTATATGAAATTCGGCGCCCGAGTGGATTGGGATGTAACGAATGAAAAATCTTTTACCAATTTTGAGACATACGAGAAAAACGGACTGACGACGGGAACAATGTTTTGCTGTTCAACATACACCGGAAGCGCAACGATCGTCTCTTGCACCGAGACTGCGCTCTGCAATATTTCTCCATAAACAGCTTTTGCAGTAACTTTGCCATTCACCTCGATCAATTCAAAGACAACCAAAGCAAGCTCGCCCGAGGGCAAGCGCATCGTTTTTCTCAAAAATTTCGGCTGTTTTTGGATCGATAACATGGCTATATTATACTATTTCTTATACTCCGCGACAACGACCTTCGGCGCGATCACCACGCGATCATTGAGCATATATCCTTTTTTCACTACTTTCGTGATGATACCATCCTGTTTTTCATCGGTCGTTTCAGTATGGACCTCCGCGACATGGAACTTTGGATCAAATTTTTCCCCGATCGGATTCAGTTCCTTCAGGCCGTTCTCATCAAGAATTTTCAAAAGCTGTGAATGGATATATTCAACTCCAACGCGCCAGTTCTTGTCCACCTTCTCCCAAGCTTCTTTGTTTGCAAACGCCGATTCAAAACTATCAAGCACCGGTATCAGTTCCGATATTAAATTTTCGTTGCCGTATTTGATCACCTCGAGCTTCTCGTTCTCCGCGCGCTTCTTATAATTGACGAAATCGGCGCGCTCCCTTTGCCAGCCGTTCATGTATTCCTGCTTCTCTTTTTCAAGGGTTTTGAGCTTTTCCCGAAGCTTTTTGATCGTATTTTGCGGGGCTTCATTTTCCGCCTCTTCCTCTATGACAATATCGTCTGGTGCTTGATTTTCATCCATATTTAGAGCCATTTTATCATAGTTTTTTGAAAAATCAAGTTTTATATTAGATCATATACTTGACATATATACAATAATATGCTACTATAAGAAAGAATTCAGAAATGCAGTCATAGGAGAGTTCCATGAGTACTGAAGAAGCAGTAGATAAGGCCATCGGGGGAGATACGTCCGCTCTTGAGGAACTGCTCTTGGATAAAAAGAAACTTTCCAAGGAAGAGTTAGAACAGTTACCGCTCAATGATCCGAAAGAGTAATAATCATCCCCGCAGTCCAAGCCGCCCCCGACAAGGAGGCGGCTTTTTAAAATATATCTGTGATCGGACTGCCAAGTCCGGTAATGTAATCATAATGCTTTCGCGCAGTGAATAATACGTGCAGGTGCCATTTGAACCGGAAGTGATATCGCGGAAATAATTGGAATAATTCGCTTGTGCTTTGTCGGAATATAATTTTTGGTTTGTTACTGAAAGTCCGAGCGATTCTATCGCTGCCCACTGTGGCGCCCCGGCGGACGTGCCGCCAACCACGTACCACGCGCCCTTTGTAGCCGAACTTGACCAATACACGGAAAATCCGGAAGATGGATCGGCATCATAGGAAACATCGGGAATCGCTCGCATGCCGCCCGATTTTGGAATACTGTAGCTTGTCTGATAACCCGGCGCCTTTTCATATGCGCTGACTCCTCCGCCTGAGCCGTCCCACGCGGTTTCATTTTTGAAATTTCCGTTTGTGGAAAAATTTACTGTTGTGCCGCCGACACCGACAACATTCGGCGACGAAGCCGGCCATGATGCGCCTGCGCCATCATCACCCGATGATGCAAAAAATACCGCGCCGTATTTACTCGTGAAATGACTATCCATTGAATTTTCTTCGGGAAATTCCGCCCCACCCCAGCTCATGGAAACAGCAATGACATCACTCCGTGATGCGGCATAGTCCACGGCATTGATCAGATTAGTCCCGCTTGGTGTCGTTGCCTCCACAAGCAAAATCTTTGCGTTTGGGGCGATGGCATGGATCCACTCGATATCAAGCGAGGTCTCTCCGCGCCAACCGGAATTCGTTTTGATCGACGAAGACATTTTGTGAACTTCCAAGCAGCCATTTTTCACCGTGCATGCCGGCAGATTAAAAGTACTGGAAAATACGCCGAGGTCGTGCTCTATATATGTATCGTCGTATGCGTCAATGACGGCAATAGTTCCCTTTCCGCCGGATTTTGGAAGATTGTAAACCGCTTTGATCTCATCCGGCGTCAAACCGGCCGGCACTTTTGAAGTCCCGGCGGAAACATGGATCGGCGGCGCGCCTTTGTAATTGGCAAAATGATAACTTGCCTCAGCTTGCGTGGTGAAGAGCAAAAAAGTGAAAATAAAAACAAAAATTGAGAAATATTTTTTCATCTGCACCCAATCATATAGACCAAAATTGCAAATGCAAACGATCTTGCAGGATTTCTGTGGATAACTTTTTGAAAAAATGAACGACTTTCGGTCGTTCATTTTTTGTTTAATAGCTCTGCAACTTTCCTATTTTTTCATGCTGTCTTATTTTTTCATGTGCTTTGGCTTCAATCTGGCGGATACGTTCGCGGGTAACGCCAAATTCCAGTCCGACTTCCTCAAGCGTATGGGTGACGCCGTCGATCAAACCGTGCCGCATCTCAAGAATTTTTCGTTCTTTAAGTGACAGGTCATTGAGAATTTCTTTTACTTGGTCGGAAAGGATCCTGCGGGAAGATTCCTGGTCCGGAGAAAGGATCTTGTCATCGGCGACAAAATCGCCGAGGGTTGACTTGCCGTCATCGTCATCGCCGACAGGATTTTCAAGCGACAAAGTATCCTGATCGATCTTCTCGATCATGTAGACCTTTTCGACATCAAGCCCCATCTCAGTCGCGATCTCATCCGGCAACGGCTCGCGGCCCAGATCCTGCGAAAGTCTGCGGTACACCTGCTTGTATTTGGCGATCGTCTCAACCATGTGCACCGGCACGCGGATCGTGCGGGACTGGTCAGCAAGGGCGCGAGTGATCGCCTGGCGGATCCACCAGGTCGCGTAGGTGGAGAATTTGAAACCTTTCGTCCAGTCAAACTTGTCCACGGCCTTGAATAAACCGAGATTTCCCTCTTGGATCAAGTCAAGAAGCGTCAGATCGGCGCTTCTGCCGACGTATTTTTTTGCAATGGAAACGACAAGCCGCAGGTTCGCCTTTGCCAAAAGGTTTTTTGCCTCCATGTCTCCAGCGAGGATCTTTCTCGCCAGGTCCTTTTCCATGGAAGCGCTGATGAGCGGATACTGGCCGATCTCCTTCAGGTAGATCTGGATGGAATCATAGCTTGCGTCCGATGAGCGGGCGTTCGAGGTGTATTTTTTGAGCTGTTCGTCGTTGACCTCAAGCAATCCCCCGCCTTCCAAAACATCAAGTCCAGCAGTGACGAATTTGTTGTACAGCTCGTCAAGAAAAATGACATCGTCCTCGACCTTCGGGAATTCCTTCAGGATCTCGTCGTAGGTCACAAAGCCGCGCTCCTTGCCCTTGGCAATGAGCTTCTCGGCCTTCACCTCCCACTCTTTTTTCTTTGCGGACATTTTTGGCATTTTGCCGGCAGCCTTTTTCGGCATTGCTTTCTTCGGCGCTTTCTTGGGGATTTTTGAAGATCTTTTTGCTTTGTTTTTCTTGACCATATGTTTTGTTGTTTACTTTATAAAAATTTCTTTTTGTCTTGTTTCACCCGTTCGACTTGTCGGGAGAGCTCCATGTTCCGTACCATCAAACTTTTCTTTTTCTCCTCGTCCTTCGTCTTTGTCATCTCGACCGCAAGCGCGACCCGTTCCCGGTTGATCGCCTCTTCGGTGAGGCCGAGGAGCAGGATGTTCGCTTCGCGCCGCATCTTGCCTTCGGGGAAATTCCCGTAATACGCCTCGGCTTCAAATGCCAGCTCGCTCGACATCTTTTTCAATTCATCGTCGAACTTTGCATATTGCTCCAGCCCGATGATATCTTTGACCTCTTCCCGCAACCGCGCAAGCTCATGGTTTTTATGGGGAGAACTTTCTTCTTTTGCAATGATCCCCGCCAAACTTCGCTCGACCGAACCTTTTTTCAAAATACCGCTGTCCAGAGCCATATTTATGGCATTATTTTCCTCTTCCTTTTCAACTTTGAAATCATCGTTGAGCTGTACTTTTTTCAGATCGTCCCAAATGAACTCCTCCTTCGCGCCGACGATCTCGGATATTTTGGTCACATACCTGCCTTTTTCGGTGTCGCTTTCAAGCAGATATATGTACGGAAGGACGGTCGTTTTGATGCGGGACCAGAGCTTTTTCTTGTCCGTCTCGGATGCGGTGATCCGGTTGAGCAGAAAATCGATAAGGTGCACAGAATTTTTCAGGATGTTCTTGAACTGCTCTTTGTCTTTCAAAATAAGATCTGCCGGATCGACACCCTTCGGCATCTCGGCGATCTTCACTTCCATCTTTGCCGAAAGCGCGAGCGCCCATCCGCGCTCGGCCGCCTTTGCGCCGGCATCGTCGCCGTCGAAGGTCATGATGATCTTGCTCGAGATCCTGCGCAAAAGATGCAGATGATCGATGGTCAGCGCCGTGCCGCTCGATGCCACGGCGTTCGCGAATCCTCCCTGGTGGCACATGAGGAGGTCCATCTGGCCTTCGACGAGGATCGAAAAATCAAATTTGCGGATCGCCTGTTTTGCCACGTGATAGCCGTAGAGGACCTTTGATTTGTCGAAGATCTCCGTCTGCGGGCTGTTGAGATATTTTGCAGACTTGCCGTCATCGTGGAGGATCCTGCCCGAATACGCGATCACCCGTCCCGCGGCGTCAAAGATCGGGAACATGATCCTGCCGCGGAAACGGTCATACGTGCTTTTTCCTTCGGTCTTCGTGATGCCGGCGCGTTCCATCTCGCTGTCGGTAAAACCTTTTGACCTAAGATAGTCGGAAATGGACCGCCACTCGTCGCGCACGTAGCCGATCCGCCAATCCTTGATGGTCTTTGCCGCGAGTCCCCTGTTTGTGAGATATTCGAGCGGGATCGCTTCCTCCGCGAGGTTTCGCTCGAGGAAAAATGTCGAAGCTTCGAGCAGCTGATACAATCGCTCTTTTTTGTCCGAACCTTCGGCGTGGAACCGTTCGAGCTTCACGCCCGCGCGTTCGGCGAGGATCTTCAGCGCTCCGACAAAATCGATGCCTTCGAACTTCTCGATGAAGGTGAATATGTCCCCTTTTTCGCCACAGCCGAAGCAATAATAGCTTCCGCGCTCGGGCGACACGAAGAAAGACGGCGTCTTTTCATTGTGGAAAGGACAGCGCGCCTTGAGGCTGTTCCCCGCCCGCTCAAGCTTGACATATGAGCCGACGACATCCTCGATGTGCAATCGTTCTTTTATTTGTTCTACGGAAGATGACATAATTTTTATCAATCACCAACCTGCGCACGCGTCTTTATGCTTCCGAACCGTTGTTTGAATCGTCCGATTCTTTCTTGAGTTCCTGGATCATCTCGAATTTCTTGCTTCCGGCAAAACCGGTGCCTGCGGGAATGATCCTGCCAATGATGACATTTTCTTTGAGCCCCTCCAGGGTATCTTTCGTGCCCTTGATCGCGGCGTTGATGAGGATTCGCTTGGTATGCTGGAACGATGCCGCCGCGAGGAAGCTCCTTCTCGAGAGCGAGGATTCGGTGATGCCCATGACCATCGGCTCGGCGGTAAGCGCTTCGCCCTTGTTTTCCTTGATCTTTTTGTTCTCAACGACGAAATCGAGCTCGTCGATGATGTCGCCTTTGCAGTAGTTGGACGTGCCCGGATCGACGACGGTCTTTTTGGCGAACATTTGCTTGACGATGATCTCGATATGCTTTCTATCCACCGCCGCGCCCTGGAGCTCGTACGGCTTCGAAACCTCGCCAATGATGTATTCCATCGCCCGGTCGCGGCCGGCATATTCGAATATCTCGTCGATATCCGCCGAACCGTCGGTCAACAATTGTCCTTTCGTGATCTTGTCGCCTGATTTTACAAATGAGATCCTCTTTGGATTGAACACGTATTCGATCTCCCCGGATTTCTTCGACTTGCCTTTGTCCTCGATGTCAGGAATGACCGTGATGATCTTTTCTTTGCCGAAATCTTTCACCGATGTAACGGTGCCGTTCACCGTGGCAATGATCGCCGGACTTTTTGGTTTTCTCTTTTCAAAGATTTCCTCGACGCGGGGCAAACCTTGCGTAATGTCAACGCCGGCCGCGCCTCCCGCGTGGAACGTTCTCATGGTGAGCTGGGTTCCCGGCTCGCCGATGGCTTGGGCCGCGATGGTGCCGACCGCCTCTCCGAGGTCGATCAGGGTACCGCGTCCAAGGTCCATGCCGTAGCACTTCGAGCAGATGCCGTGGAGCGTCTTGCATGAGAGCGGCGATCTGACGACGACCGTCTCGATCTCGGCGGCGTCGATCTTTTGCGCATCGTCCTTGGTCAGGAGCGCGCCTTTTTTGAACAATACGGATCCGTCCTTCGTGACAGCATCCTCCGCCAAGACCCTTCCTTTGATCTTTTTTGCGATCGGAGAACCCGTTTCCATGCTGGATTTTCTGCTGATCGTGATGCCTTCCTTGGTGCCGCAGTCGGTCTCGGTGATGATGATGTCCTGGGCGACGTCGAACATTCTTCTCGTCAAATATCCGGCCTTTGCGGTGTTGAGCGCGGTGTCGGTCAAACCTTTTCTCGAACCGTTCGTCGTGATGAAATACTCGATCGGCGTCAAACCTTCCTTCATGGAGTTGATGACCGGAAACTCGATGGTCTCGCCCAAAACGTTCTGGATCAAACCTTTCATGCCCGCCATCTGCGTCAGAGATGCAAGGTTGCCTCTTGCGCCGGATTTCAGCATGTCATAGACGGAGCTGTTCGCGCTGAACGTGCCCGGCATGAGCTTTTCAAGCTCGCCTTTGGCGTTCTGCCAGATCTCGATATTGAGCCGCAGCCGTTCCTCCTCGGACAGAAGACCTTCGTTGTATTCGCTGACGATCTTGGCGGATTTTTCCTTTGATTTTTTGATGATGGCTTCTTTTTCTTTCGGGACTTTGACGTCGTCAAGACCCCAGGTGATGCCGGAGAATGTCGCGTATTTGAACCCGAAATTCTTGATCTTGTCCATGATCGGACCGATCATATTCGGACCGTGGGCGATGATCAGGTCATCGATGATCTTGACCATCTGTCCCCGATCGATCTCCTTGTTCACGTACGGATAATCCTCGGGCAGAACGCTGTTGAACAGCAATCGTCCCACGGTCGTCTCGAACAATTTTCCGTCGTACTGCTTGTACTTCGCCTTGTTTGATGGCAATACTTGGATCTTTGTCCTGAACCCGATGACGCCGAAATCGTACGCGGTGATGGCCGCGTTCGCCGACGAGAAATATTTTCCTTCGCCTTTCTCTCCCGGAATGATCTTGGTCATCCAGTAGCAGCCGAGCACGATATCGAGCAATTTCGACGAAATGGTCGGATCGCCGTCTCCCGGTTTCAAAATATTTTTATCCGATGCCATGATCTCCTTCGCTTCAAGCTGGGCATCGATGCCGAGCGGCACGTGCACGGCCATCTGGTCTCCGTCGAAGTCCGCGTTGAACGCGGTACAGACGAGCGGATGCACCTGAATGGCATTTCCTTCAATGAGGATCGGCCTGAATGCCTGGATACCGAGCCTATGCAAGGTCGGCGCGCGGTTCAAAAGGACGTATTTGTCCTTGATGACGTCCTCGAGGATCGCCCAGACTTCCGGCACGCCGTCGTCGATGAGACGTCCCGCGCCGCGAATATTAAATGCCAATTCTTTTTTCAACAGTCCCGAGATGACGAACGGCCGGAAAAGCTCGAGCGCCATGTGCTTCGGCAGACCGCACTGGTCGAGATGCAATTCCGGACCGACGACGATGACAGACCGTCCCGAGTAGTCCACGCGCTTGCCGAGCAGGTTCGATCGGAACAAACCTCGCTTTCCCTGCAGATTGTCCGCAAGCGATTTGAGCGGTCGTTTTTGCGAAGCGTTTCCGAGCGCCGAGAAAAGCGAGTTGCCATGTCTGATCGAATTGTCGATCAAGGCGTCCACCGCTTCCTGCAAAATTCTTTTTTCGTTCCTCAAAATGACATCCGGAGCGTTGATCTCCTTCAATTTCAAAAGTCTGTTGTTTCGGTTGATGACGCGTCGATACAGATCGTTCACATCCGAAGTGGCGAATCGTCCGCCATCGAGCGGCACCATCGGCCGGAGGGCCGGAGGGATGACCGGGATCTTCGTGAAGAACATCCATTCCGGTCGCGAGTTTGACGCGATCATGGAACGAATGAGACTGAGGCGTTTGTTCAGCTTCTCGCTGTCGATCGCGTTCGCCTTTTCCAAGCCGGCAACGACCTTCTTCTCGAGATCGTGCAGGTTTATTTTCTTCAATATTTCATAGATGACCTCTCCGCCGATACCCGCTTCGAATGCGGCGCCGTATTTGATGGAGAATTTGTGGAACATGACCTCGTCGAGCACTTTGCCCTCGGCGATGCTCTCCACTTCCTTCTTGGCGGTCGTGGCCATTTCTTTGAGCGCTTCCTTGGTCTTGTCGTCGCCGACATTCTTCACTTTGTTCTTGAACTCGTTCTCGATCTCTTTCAGGATCCGCTCTTTTTCCGCAGGGAAAACTTTGGTGATGATGTAGCCGGCAAAATAGATGACCTTCTCGAGGTCGGAAACCGACATGCCCATGATGGCGCCAAGCCTCGACGGCGTGCCGCGCAAAAACCAAATGTGCGAGACCGGGCTCGAAAGCTCGATATGTCCCATTCGCTCCCGTCGCACGATGCTGCGGGTGATCTCCACTCCGCACTTTTCGCAGATGATGCCCTTGTATCTGATGCCGCGATATTTTCCGCAGTAGCACTCGTAGTCCTTGTCCGGACCGAATATTTTCTCGTCGAAAAGACCGCCGCGCTCAGAACGCTGCGTTCGGTAGTTGATCGTTTCGGGTTTCGTGACCTCGCCGAACGACCATTTGGCAATGACCTCCGGAGAAGCAAGACCGAGGGAGACGACATTGAACTCTTTTGATTCTTTTGTTTTCATATTTTTGTCTTTTATGTACATATTTTTGTTCGTTATATTTCTTCGTCTATCTTTTCGGTCTTGAGTTCGACATTGAGTCCGAGACCCCTCAAGCTGTTCAAAAGCACGTTGAACGACGCCGGCGTGTTCAGCTGTTTGATGTTCTCTCCCTTGACGATCGAGTCAAACGCCGCGGCGCGTCCCACGATATCGTCGGATTTGATCGTCAGCATTTCGCGGAGCGTGTATGCCGCGCCATAGCCGAGGAGCGCCCAGACCTCCATTTCTCCGAACCGCTGTCCTCCTCCCTGCGCGCGTCCGCCGAGCGGCTGCTGCGTGATCATCGAGTACGGACCGATGGATCGCATGTGGATCTTGTCCTCAACCTCATGATGAAGCTTCAAAATGTACATATACCCGACGGAAATTTCCTGGTCATACGCCTGTCCGTCGCGGCCGTCAAAAAGCTTCATCTTGCCGTTCTCTTTGTAGCCAGCTTTCTGCAATTCTTCTTTGATCTCCTCTTCGGTCGCTCCCATGAACGGAGGAACGATGGCCTGATAGCCGAGGGTGTTTGCCGCAAGTCCGAGGTGAAGCTCGAGGATCTGTCCGAGGTTCATACGGGACGGGATGCCGAGCGGCGTCAAAATGATATCGACCGGCGTGCCGTCCTCCATATATGGCATATCCTCGACCGGCAGGATCCGCGAGATGACACCTTTGTTTCCGTGTCGTCCGGCGAGCTTGTCGCCGACCGAGATATTTCGGAGTTGCGCCACTTCAATATGGATCCTCTTGATGATGCCGCTCTCGAGCTTGTCGCCGTTCTCGCGCGAGAAAATTTTCACTGAAATGATCCTTCCCCGCTTTCCGGACTCCAATCGCTTCGAGGTGTCTTTGACATCGCGGGCCTTCTCGCCGAAGATGGATCGCAAAAGCCTTTCTTCCGGCGTGAGCTGAGTCTCGCCCTTTGGCGTGATCTTGCCGACGAGAATGTCTCCCGGCATGACCTCCGCGCCGATGCGGACAATACCGTCCTCATCGAGATCCTTCAATTTTCCTTCGCCGACGTTCGGAATGTCATGCGTGGTAACCTCCGGTCCGAGCTTGGTGTCGCGAACGTTCACGATGAACTCCTCGATGTGCACCGATGAAAACTTGCTGTCTTTGACGAGCTTTTCAGAAAGGATGATCGCGTCCTCGAAGTTTGCGCCTTTCCAGGTCATGAAGGCGACAAGCGCATTCTGGCCGATCGACATCTGGCCGTTGACCGATGACGATGTATCCGCGAGCAGATCGCCTTTCTTTATTTTCTGTCCGAGGTTCACCGACGGTCTCTGGTGGAATGGCGTGAATCCGTTCGTTCGGGAAAAACTGACGAGCTTGTATTCTTTTTCTTTGTTGTTCTTTGATGATTTGACGACGACCTTCGATGCGTCGACGGCGCTGACAACTCCTTCTTCCTCCGCATAGAGGACACGGCCGGTGTATCTTGCGGCCTCGGTCTCGATGCCGGTCGCGACGAGCGGCGCTTCGGGAATGACGCACGGCACCGCCTGCTTTTGCATGTTCGTGCCCATGAGCGCGCGGTTCGCGTCGTCGTGGTTCAAGAACGGCATCATGGATGTCGCAATGGAAAATGCCTGGTTTGCGGAAACGTCGATCAGATCGACGTCTTCTCGCTTGACGATCGTCGGCGCACCGTTGAGACGCACCTCGACCTCCTTTTCGATGATCTTCCCGCTTTCATCGTATGCGGTCGCACCGTGCGCGATCTTGAAATTCTCCTCTTCGATCGCATTAAAATATTTTATTTCTTTGGTGACGGAACCATTCTTTACTTTTGCGTACGGCGTTTCGATCATGCCAAAATCATTGACCCGCGCATAGGTCGAAAGTCTCAAGATGAGACCGATGTTCTGGCCTTCCGGCGTGTGGATCGGACAGACCCTGCCGTAGTGCGACGGATGCACGTCGCGCACCTCAAACCCCGCTCGCTCTTTCGTCAAACCTCCCGGACCGAGCGCGGAGAGCGTACGCAGGTGCTCGATCTCCTCGAGGATGTTCGTCTGCTGCATGAACTGCGAAAGCTGGTTCGTGGTGAAGAATTCCTTGATCCTCGCTTGGAGCGGCCGGGTGGAAAGGAATTGCACCGGCATTTTAATGTCCGGATCCACCGTGGACATTCTGTCCTGAATATTCCTCTTCATCTGCGCCATGCCGACACGGACCTTGGCCGCGAGAAGCTCGCCGACGAATCGGATCCTTCTCGAGCCGAGGTGGTCGATATCGTCCTCGACGGCTTCCGGATCGTTGTTCAATTCGACGATCTTTTTGATGACCGTCACGAGGTCATCGAGGGTGATGGCCTTCTGCTCGAGGGATTTCTCATCCATCGGCTTGTCGAATCGCTTGTTGAACTTGAAGCGTCCGACCTTCGATATATCGTATCGCTCGACGGAAAATATCGACTTGATGAACTCCCGGGCGTTTTCCACCGCCGCAAGGTCGCCATCACGGAGCCTTTTGTAGATCTCCACATAAGAATCATCCTGCGTTTTGGCATGGTCTTTCGTGAGCGTGGTCTCGATCACCTTCATCGAGAGTTCATCTCCCTTGAAAAGGTCAATGATCTCTTTTTCGGTCTTCGCGCCGAACACCCGCAGGAGCGAGGAGATCGCAAACTTTCTCTTTTTGTCTATTTTCACGTAGATCGCGCCGTCCGCCTCCGATTCGATCTCAAGCCACGCGCCGCGGGCCGGGATGACCTTCGCGCCGAAATAATTCTTCCCCTTCGAGTCGTTTGAAGTGAAGAAAATGCCGTATGAGCGAGCGAGCTGCGGGACGATGACACGCTCGATACCGTTGATGATGAACGTCCCGTGATTCGTCATCATCGGGATGTCGGAAAGGAAGATCTCCTGCTCCACCTCGGAGCCGAGGCTTCGATTCTTGAGCTTTACTTTCGCCTTGAGCTGGGCCTCGTAGGAGATCTTTTTCTCCTTTGCCTGAAACTCGTCGTATGCCGGAGCGCCGATCTCGAAGCCTGTGAACGAGAGCTCGAACTTTTTCTCCGCATAATCCTTGATCGGGGAAAATTCTTTGAGGACCTCCTTGATGCCGTCCTTCAAGAGCCATTCGTATGAGCGCACCTGGTGGTCGACCAGGTTTGGAATGTCGATCAGGGGCTCCTTGAACTTCGAGAAATATTTTTTCTCGAGCTTCCCTCCCGTGATCCCGTCCGTGAGGATGTTTGCTGGTTTTTTCATTTTCGTTTCCATTAAAAAATTTGATAAAAATAACCGCCGGATGCCGCGAGTCTCGCACAAAAAAATAAAAGCGACTCAATCATGAAAGAGGAATTTTTGCAAAAATAAATTTTCACAAAACAAAATAGACACCCCTCCCTTCAAGGCATCTGTATTTCCTCTCTACAATCGTTTATTTTATTTTTTTAAGCAAGATCTTTGCAACTTATCCGGCCTAATACATGGCGCTTTCACCCGCAACTCATTCCTTTTGAAGCTGGGGACAGTATATTCCCCCGGGCAAAAAATGTCAAACGATCACTTGTCCACAGCCCTATTTCTGTTCATCCAGGTCACCGAAAACTGCAATACCGTGGCAAAAGAGACCCATGCAATATAAGGAATATTGGCATAGGTCACCCACGCGGCATACGGAAAGATCGCCGACAGAAGCCAGATGAGCGTGCCAAGCACGAGCAGGATATCGAGCAGGGCAAGCCAATTGTTCTTCAAGCCGAACTGGATCGGCGTGTAGATAAGATTGAAGATCAGGTTCAGGATGAACGGCAGAAAGACGATGAACGGGATCCTATCCGCAAACGAAAGATAGGCAACATATCCGAACGACACGAGAATGATCATATATAAAAACGTCCACACCGGACCGAAGACTCCCGCGGGCGGAGCAAATTTCGGCTTTTTCAGCTGGCCATACCAATCATAATTTCTTATTTTTGTATCCATATTTATTTGATTATTTTTTCCACTTTTTCTCTCGCATTCCAATACGCGCACCAGTCGCAATTCTCATTGAGCTTCGGCACGGTGCCGCCGTCCAGACATTTTTTGATCTCCTCCAAAGTTTTTTCCACCCACGCATCCGACCCTTTGTACGGGATCAAGTTCACGTCAAAGTCGATCCGTTTGTCGAATGCCTTCCGGTCCATCTTGCCGGTGCAATAGACGAAGTATCCGGTATCCGAGACTTTCAATCCATTTTTCCGCAGGAGCCACTGGTAGACTTCCATCTGCCTTTTGTATCCGTCCTGCCATTCTTTGTCGAGTTCGGTGACCGCTTCTTCCTTTGCCGTCGCTTTATAATCCACGACGATATATTCCCCGCGGCTGTTTATCCAGAGGTCGTCGATCGCGCCCGTGACCGTTAATCCCGTCGGTGTGTGAAAATATTTTACTCCGCCGAAATTCCTCCGCCATTCATCGAGCTCGGCGTGCGGCGCCGGCTTTGCGTCAATGCCGTATTCTTTTTGTATCGGATGCTGCTCGCCCTTCGCCCGATGCGCGTCGAATTCTTGTTTCAAAAGATGGTCCACCGCGCTGTTTATGGAGAATGGAAATCCCGGCACGCGCTTGACCCCGAGCTTGTTGTCAAGGTAAAAGCATCGCGGACATTCCAAAAAGAGATCGATCTTTGACCGGCTCAATTTCCAATTTCCCCCGCCATAATTCCACGCCGCTCCCCTCGTGCCTTTGTAGTATTCGGACATAATTTACCAATTGCGCTCTTTGCCCTTGCACCAGAATTTTCCCGTCCCGACCTTTGCGATCGCGAGGTTATAAATGTCTTCGGCGGCCTCTTCGGGCTCGCGCGGAGCCTCGTCTCCGCCCATGTCGGTCTTCACCCAACCCGGGTCAAGCGCAGAAACGGTGATGCCTTTCGGCGCAAGCTGCCTGCCCATCGTTTTCGTGAACATGTTGATCGCGGTCTTTGAGATCTTGTATGCAGGCACATGCCAGGTGGCCATGATCGGGTCGACGAGGGATGACGCCATCGAGGATATGTTGATAATGTGGCTCGGATTCTCGAGAAGCGGCAATGCCTGGATCGTAAAGTTCGCCGTGCCGACGACGTTCACCTCGAGCGTGGTTCGCAGGTCATTGGCATCGAGATCGGCGCCAATATTATCAAGAGCGATGGCCGCTCCGTTCACCAGAACATCGATCTTTTTATTAAGCTTTTTAATCTGCCCGATGGCTTCCTTGATCGTCTCGGGCTTGAGATAGTCCGCCCGGACCGGGACAAAATTCTTGTCGGTGATATTTATTTTTCCCGTCGTGGAAGTGCCGATGACAAACCAGCCTTCCTGCAAGAATTTCTTGGCTGTCGCAAACCCGATCCCCCGACTCGCCCCAGTGATGATGACTGTTTTCATAGGGCTATTTTAGCATAAAAAATTAACCTCAGAACGAGTCATGATCGAATCCTTTAGCTTGTATTGGTATATCGTCGGGGCACGTCGCGGATAAAATTTCGCAGCAATTACAAATGCGCCTACAAGTATAAGCGCTACAACAAAAACTAGCTGGTTTATATTGTGTGGGGATACAAATGTCATATTTTTATTTTCAAGATATTTTAGGATTTTTATTTTTTCTTGAAATCACAAAAAGCTGGATGGATTTTCCGACAATGATCAGAATGGTCAAAATAAGGAACAGTTTGGCAAAACCGCTGGCAATGAGGGTTCGGTCATCGCAGAGCATGCCGGAGCAGAGTGCCGGAGTATGTATGGTTAAAAGGAACGTTATGATAAAATACGGGACCATAATTTTAAGCCAGAGTTTGAGGAAAGAAAACGGGAGAAAAATAAAAGGAATGATGGCGATAATAAGGTAGGTTAGACTATTGTAAAGTGGGAGCCAAACACCATAAAACCATGAAGATTCACAAGAAGAGCTACCATGACACAACCAAATACTATATTGATCTATTGATTTATTAGAAAACCAAAACAATAAACCTAACAGCAATATTATAAAAATTAAAATTGTTCGGCGTTTCATATTAATTTTTATTATACCATTTTCTCTGAAATAAAACACTGGCGAGTATGACTACTACTGTCAATCCGAGAAAAATGAATAATGTTTTTGAATTACCCCGCGTATTTTCCGGCACTGTTGCCAGAGAATCGGCATTCATATTTTGACCTGTCATCGGCGTACCCGATGAAATTTGTGAGGTGTTCTGCGGTGCGACTGTAGTCGCGGTCTGCATCGGAATTATTTTATTAACTGCTTGTGGTATTGCTACTGCGACAGACTTTGTACTGCTTGATGTTGGTATTGGTAAAAGAGGCATGATCTGTGGTAAAAAATAGCTTGCCCCGAAACTTGGAATCGTTGGAGAAACGGCTTGGGAAGGAATGCTTGGACCGCTTGTTGCTTCGCTCTGTCCAGGATCCAATATGTAGTCATTCACATCGTCGCCGTTTGCATCAATATCAAGAGTTGCTGTAGTCGAGCCGGTGTCACTTGCACCGATAATGAGAGACGCCTGCATGTCCGGCGTGGTCGGAATGTCGGTGAATTGCGCACTGTCGATCATATCGCCGTCCGATGAAAGTGTATTGGCATCAAGAGTAAAGGTGCCCGCAGCAAGCCCGTGGAGCTTCACTGTGTAGGAAGTACTAGCATCAAGAAAAATATACTTCCCTTCCCCGACATCAAAATAGCTGCTGCCCGGAATATTTTGCTCTACGAACTGAAGGTCCGAAGAGCTCGCATTTGGATTGGCGACAAGTCCAGTGTGGTTGCCATCCGCATCATAGATATCGATGGATACCGGAGAATGTACCTCGAGCTCAAGTTTTTTGTCCGTGGATGTCGGCTCTGTCGCACTGATATACTCGGGCAAAGTGTCTGTAACATCTAAAATGGTATTCGTAATAAATTGAATTGTTGAAGTTGCTTCAAAAATATTGGAGTGGTTTATAATGTTTTTCTTATAGTCATGATTAGTTTGTTTTAAATCAATATAATATGTATCCGTATTCATCGCTGTAGCGCTTGGGATGAGCACGGTGCCGTCGCCATCTTCGGTAGTAAGCGGTTGCCTATCTAAAGTCGGTATGCAAGATATACCGAAAGTGCATTCATCCTTCTCCACATATTTCAGTCCATCAAGCGTCGTCACTCCCCATCCGGCAAGCTGTATGACTTTGATACCGTCGGATGGGACCCAGCTATCTAATGTATCGTGATTGTTCTCTGCGCGGGCAAAAAGATTACTATTCAGAATCAATGGTTCTTCCAAACTATCGCCCATATCCGGCCTGCCATCTGCTCCCAAAAGGAAATCTTTCAGCTTCGCAAAAGTATCTATCGTATCGCCGTATTTGGATCTGAAATCCGCTACTTTATCTACTGATGGATCAAACTCGATAACTGGTGAAAAAACTTTGTTGAAATATTCCGCTTGGGGCAGAAGGTTGTACGCGCCCATCATATTTTCTGCAAGCTCACGCGCACTGGTTTTGCTGACAATAAATCCAAATCCTTTTTCCTGTCCATCGCCATGCAGCATGCTTGCCACGGCATCCGGCGTGCCAAGCTCTGGCGCCGCAACCATGACGATAGTATCCACGAGATCATCTTCACCGCGGGCTTTGAGCTCATTGACCAAGGCTTTGGCAATCAATCCGCCGTTTGAATGCGTTACGATGGTTACTTTGCCGGTCTGGGAGGATTTTGCAAGTTTGATCAGTTCATCCACAAAGTTCAGTCTGCTGCCGTCCTGAAGCGGCGTTCCGCTTGCGATCAATGTATTGATATCAAGCCGCCAGTCATATGGAACAGCTTCCCACGCATTGATCTTTTTGTCATTGACCAAACCGTCCATTGTATCGGAAAAACTTTTATAAATATTGGTATCAAAAATACCGAAGCCGACATTGGTCCGTTTAATGATATCTCGCGTATAAATATTCGGGTCTAGGCTGTTGCCGTCCGCATCGAGATCAAGTTTACCGACATCAAGATCCCAGTTCGGTTCCCATAATTGATTTTCTGATAATAGTCCATTCGTGTACAACCTGCTTGCCTCCAGTCCTGGAATAAAAAGCACATTTGAACAGCAATTTGGCTTTGCGCCGGGTGGAGCAGTGAGCCAGGGAATGAAGTCCACGTTGTCGCTCACGGAATTCGCCGTGCCGCTTGCATTCGCGGTCGCATTAAATGGACCCGATGCGTCGCCCCACCAATTGTTTTCGGCAAGGATCGGTGGAATATCTCCCCAACTTTCTATGCCATTGGCATTTCCAGCTATCGAGCTATTTGTAATTTGTACCGGCGCAATATCCGAGTATATTTGTATTCCATCACCGACACAATTGCTCAGTGTGCTGTTTCCAATATCCAGATTCACTGTACCATATATTTCCAAGGCATTGTTTTCACCGTCGCCTATCGTCGAATCAGCGATCATCACGGTCGTTGTCGCCGAACCTTGATTGTTTACAAACGCCTGGATCGCCTGCTTCCTCATGTACTTCAGACTCGAACTGGAAAAGTTCAATGTGCCGCCGCCATATACTTCAAAACCGTCATTGGCAATATTTTCTATATCGGAACCGGAAATGTCGACGATACTGCCGCTATAAATGGCAAAAACCGGGCTGTACGAGCTGAGCATATTTGTAAATGTTGCATTTGTGATATCGAGATTGCTTGTATCAAATATTTCTGCGCCAGAATCAATCGAGTCGAACGTGGAATGATCAATTCCGACCGAACTATCACCCACAATATCAAATGCCGTTTCTGAAATATTTTTCTCGTTTGAATTTTCAAAATCCAGGGAGCTGTTGGCATACACGTCCGCGCCGCCGCTGTCGCTGATAGCGGAAGATATGATCGACGAAGTGCTATTTGAATAAATCAGAAAAGTCGTACCGGAAACATGTTCCATGCTTGAATTGTCAAATGTCAAAGTGCTGCTATACAGAGCATCTATCCCGATACTTGGAATATCTTGTATATCAGAAGATTCGATGGATGCGCTGCTTGAAAGCAAAACCATTCCGCCGGACAGCATGTCGTCCATATCCATGTTTTGAATGGTCGCCGTCGAACCATTTTGTAAAACGATGCCGTACTGACTATGAATAATTTGTGTGGAACTGATCGTGCCGGTCGCGGCGGTCGCCGTGATCGCCGTCGCCGCATACGCTATCCGGCTGTTTTCCAAATTATACTTTCCTCCATTTGTTATGTTGATTCCCTTCCAATCGCCATAGTACGCATTAGAAGTATCATCTCCCGTATCATAAAGTGAAGTAAAGACGACCGGATCATCGGCGCTGCCTTGCGCATTCAGGGTGCCGGACACATGCAATGATTGTCCATAATCAAATTGAACGATCGTGCCGGGCTCAATGGTCAAAGTAACACCCGCGTCAATAGTTAGATTTTGGGAAACAACGTAGGGACTATCGGCTTGTGTCCATGTCGTATCCTGTGAAATTTCCGTATTGTTATTATCAGCATTGATGTAGACTTCGGCAAACGAGAGCTGGAATGAGGTAAAGAAAAATAGGGCTGGCAAAAAGAAAAAGGAGTATCTTGTAAAAAATTTCATTCCAATATTTTATTTTTGCAACTTACAACTGCCGTGCATCATATCACCTGCGAGGAAAAATAAAAGAAAAACTGTGGATAAATAAAATTCCCCGAGATATATCTCGGGGAATTTTGTCTTACCTCTTTGACCACTGCGGAGCTTTGCGGGCCTTTTTGAGACCGAACTTCCGTCTTTCCTTGGCTCGCGGATCTCTTTTCAAGAATCCTTCTTTCTTCAGATCTTTTCTGAGCGCCGGCTCCATCTTGATGAGGACGCGGGCGATCGCGTGCCGCAACGCTTCCGCCTGGGAATTGATCCCGCCGCCCGTGACGACCGCGGTGATCGCAAGCTCATTTTCTTTGCCGCCCTTTTTCAAGGACTCAAGCGCGCTGATGCGGTGCGCCTCGACTTTGAAATAGTCGTTCACGCTTTGTCCGCCGTTGACCGTTATCGAACCTTTCGCCGAAGGGGTCGCCCTGACGCGGGCGATCGATGTCTTCCTTCTGCCGACAGCTTCGACGTATCGCGCTCCGGACTCTGATTTTGTTTTTATTGTTTTATCCATACGATTATTCGTTTATCAGCACGTTCTTGATGATCCGCGACTTGAGCTTGTTGTGCGGGATCATGCCGGAAATGGCGAGCCTCAAGATCTCTTTCTTGCCTTTCTTCTCGATGATCTGCTCCATGCTCTTCTCATGCAAACCTCCCGGATAGCCGGAATACCGCTTGTAGACGGTTGCAAGCCTTTCCTCCGGAATGTCGAGCTTGGCGACATTGTTGATCACGACCTGCGCATCAAAGACCTTGTTGCGCGCGTAATCCGCCCTGTTCTTGCCGGTCAAGATCGTCACGGCTTTCGTCGCGATCCTGCCGATCTTGCCTCCCGTCGCATCAATTGTGTAAATTTTCTTTTCCATATGTGTATATTAAACGAATTCGATCTGGGCCATTCGCGCGCCGTCGGAGATCCTTGTCGGGACCTTGATGACCCTCGTGTAGCCGCCCTTTCTTTCGGCGTATTTCGGCGCGATCTCTTTCACCACTTTGTTTGCGGCGCTCGCGCCGATCTTGCCGGCGATGAGCCTCTGCGCATGCAAACCTTTCCCTTTGCCCATGGTGATGAGCTTCTCGACGTACGGCTTCAGGACCTTTGCCTTGATCTCGGTCGTCGTGATCTTGCCGTCGCGGATGAGAGAAACGGCAAGCGTTTTCACGAGCGCGTTTCTCCCGTTCCTCGTCCTTGAAAGCTGTTTGTTTTTATTTCCGTGCAACATGGTGGTGGATTATTTGAGCGTGATGCCGAAGTTTGAAAGGACTTTTTTGATCTCCTGGATGCCTTTGGCGCCGAGACCTTCGATCTCGGTCAGATCCTTTTCCTTCTTTTTCGCCAAGCCGCCGACCGTGCGGATATTCGCCGCAGAAAGCGCATTGACCGTCCGGACAGAGAGGTCCAGACCTTCGATGCGGGTCTTCAAGAATTCGGCGTCGACTTCCTTTTCGTCGCCGTCGCCTTTGTCGGATTTTTTCTCTTTGACCTCCTCCTTCGGCTCCTCAAAGCCGACGATCGCCTTCAATTGCTCGATCATGATGAAAATGGATTTCTCAAGCGTTTCCTTCGGCGTGATGGAACCGTCGGTCGTGATGAACACTCTGAGCTTGTTAAAATCGGTCCTGTCGCCGACGCGCATGTTTTCAACCTCGTAGTTCACGCGTCTGATCGGCGTGAATATGGAATCGAGCGCGATCGTGCCGATCTCGACCTTATTTTTCTGCACCGCCTCCTTCGGAATGAAACCGAGGCCTTTTTGGATCTTCATTTCGATCGAGAGCTCGGTCGCTTTGTCGGTGATCGAGGCGATATGCCGTTCCGGATTGAGTATCTCGACTTGACCCGGCGCTTTGATGTCCGCGGCGGTCACGTCTTTGACGCCCTTGACCTTGATCTCGACGGTCTGCGGCTCGTCGCCCGCGATCTTGAACCTGACCTGCTTCAAATTCAAAATGATATTGATGACATCCTCTTTGACGCCCTTCAAGGTCGAAAACTCATGGTCGACGCCCGCGATCTTGACCGACGTGATGGCAACCCCCGGAATGGAAGAAAGAATGATCCTGCGGAGCGAATTTCCAAGCGTGTGTCCGTAACCCGGATAGAGGCCTTCGATCTCATAGACGCCGGAATTCGCCTCTTCGGAGACGATCCTCGGTTTTGACGGCAATAATATTTTATATTGATCAGACATATCGTTTATATTATTAACATGAATAAAAATGCTGCTAACTTATGTACAAAAATTATTTGCTGTAATACTGGAATATCGCGGACACGTCGAAGGCGAGCTCGTTTGCGGCGATCTTCGGCATTCCCTGGACCTTTGCCTCCCGCTTTGCGGCGTCGAGGGAAAGCCATGACGGGATCTTCTGCTCCTTCAGCCGTTCCGCGAGGTCGGCAAACAGACCCGTCTTGCTGCTTCCTTCCCGGATCGCGACGATGTCGCCGACCGCCACTTTGTAGGAAGGGATCGGCTGTCGCTTGCCGTTCACGTTGATATGGCCGTGATTGACCATCTGCCTCGCCGCCTGTCGCGATTTTGCAAAACCGAGCCGGTAGACGACATTGTCGAGCCTGGTCTCGAGCTCGGCGATGAGCGCTTCGACGATGTTCGCCGATTTCTTGCCGAGGATCCTTTCAACGGTGTTCTTGAACTGCTTTTCGTTCATGCCATAGGTGACGCGTGCCCGCTGCTTTTCCAAAAGCTGCAAGCCGAAGTCCGAACCGGCCTTCTTGAACTTGCCGCTCTTTGCCTTCTTGGCATCCATGCGAAGGGCAAATTTCTTGCCTTGCGTCTTTTCAAAAACGCTTCCGCCGAGCCTCTTCGCTATTTTGTATCTTTTTCCCGTTATCATATGTATTGAAAGTTATACTCTTCGCGGCTTCTTCGGCTTCGGACCGTTGTGCGGCACCGGCGTCTCATCCTTGATGTTCGTAATGTTCACGCCGCCTTTCGAGATGAAACCGCGGATCGCCGACTCGCGCCCCGAGCCGACGCCTTTGACGACGACATCGATCTCCTTGAGGCCGAAATCCATGGCCTTCTCGCCGAGGACCTCGCCGACCTTGGCCGCCGCAAACGGCGTGCCTTTCTTTGCGCCTTTGAAACCGAGCGCGCCGGCGGATGATGCGAGGAGCGCATTGCCCTTTTTGTCGGTCAGGAGGACCATCGTGTTGTTGTAGGTCGACTGGACATGGAGAATTCCCACATCGACGCGTTTCTTCGATGATTTTTTCACTGCCGCTTCCGGAGCTCCTTTCGCTCCTTCTTTCGTATCGTCTGTTTTTACTATTCGTTTCTTACCCATTGTTCGTGTTGTATTAGATGATATCGTTTACTTCTTTTCCTCCTTCTTTCTTCCGGTACCCATGGTCTTTCTGGTGTTGCCGCGGAGCGTTCGGGAGTTCGTCTTGGTCCGCTGGCCCCGGGACGGAAGTTTCTTCATGTGCCTCGTGCCGCGGTAGCTCTTGATATCCTTGAGGCGCTTGATGTTGGCCGCGACCTCGCGCTTGAGATCGCCTTCGATCTTTCTGGCTTCGACGATCTTTCTGATCTTCGCCTCTTCATCAGCGGTGATCTCCGTCGGCTTTTTGTCGCCGTTCACCTTCGCCTCGGCGAGGATGTTTCGGGCAAGCGGAAGGCCGATACCGTAGAGTACCGTGAGGCCGACCTTCAATCTTTTGTTGTCTGGAATGGTGATACCGACGATGCGCATAAAAATTACAAGAATCGCTATAGTAGCATTTCCTTAATTAAAAATCAACCCTGCTTTACCCCTGCCGCTGCTTGTGTCTCGGATTCGAGGAGCAGACGACATGGACCCTGCCGTTTCGGCGGAGCGTTTTGCATTTTGCGCAGATATTTTTGACCGAAGCTTTTACTTTCATGATATTTACAATCGTTTTGTTATTCGCCCTTTTCCGCCATATTCGTCGAGGACCGCCTCCACCCGGTCGCCGATCAATATCTTGATCCGGTGCAGGCGCATCTTGCCGGCGAGGTAACAGAGGAGCTCCCCTTTCTCGTTATCGAGTTTGACCTTGAATAACGCGTTCGGGAATGCTTCAAGCACCGTGCCTGTGGCAATATCCTTGATTTTATTGGGTGTTGGCATTGGTTATGAACGACGGCCCATACTAACAAATTATATGGGGAGAGTCAATGATCATTGGATCTGCCCTGGATCGGTGACGTCGATCTCGGCGTGGCCGTTGTAACTTTTCAAAATGCCGGTGACGGAAATGGTCTCGTCGGTGTACTCGGAGATGTTTTTGAATTTCTTCGCATCATCGGCAAAGACGACAACGGAAAACGGGCAGGTCTTGTAGTTCGTGCAATAATCAAAAAATACCGTGCCGCTTGCGGAAGTATAAATCTTGAGCGGAATGCCCGAGACGGTCGCATTTCTGCCGATATAATTTGCCGCATCCGTGTAATTGATCTTGACCGGCGGACCGGAGAGAACGACGGTCGTCGTCGCAGTGCCGGCATTCACTGCGATCACCCGCTTGATGATATCCAAATATTCCTGCCGCAGAGTGTCGTTCGTGCCGACCTCGAGCAGCTCGTCATTTGCCACAGTTGCGGAATCCGTCCAGTTGTAGCTGCCGAGCGCGTATGCGTTGTCCGTCACGATCGCTTTGATATGCATGATGCCGTCCGTATGCTTTTGCGTTTCCACGGAAATGCCCGCCGCCGCAAGCTCCGTCAAGATCGGTTTTTCATATGCCGACGTCGACTCGACGGTATCGGTGATCCCCTCCACGGTCAATCCCCTGTTTTTGGCGGCAACGAGCGCATCGGCGATATTTGTTTTCGTAAATGTATAGACGGCAAAATAAATATAGCTCTTTGCATTGTTGATTACCTTGATAATCTGCTGGTCATTATCACGTTTATCTAAACTGTAAAAGACTTGGGTTTGATCGGCAATATTTCCTGCGGAATTTTGAGCAATACAATATCCCGCAAAAAATAAAACGAGGCCGGCAACGCATGCCAAAAATATTTTATGGGTTTTTATGAACTGCATTAATTTTCACGGACAAAATTATTGTGCCGCATCCCTGACGGTGTCCACGATCTTTATCTTATTCGTGTTCTTCGGGAAGGTCGATGTCCAGACCGGCATGATCGAAGCCGTTATGTTTACGATCGAAGGTCTGTTCTCGTTGAGGATGTCGCCGACGATCGACGTGTCCTGCCCTTTGATCTCATCGAGGATCTTTGCGGAATCATAGGACCAGACGATGTTCACGTCGCCGGAAAACTTCGCCTTCAAGGATTTTTCGAGCCATGGCGTCGCCGTCACGCCGGAAACGGTGACCGCGCTGTCGTCGTTCCAGATGGCATCGACCGGAGAGTTGTCATAATCGCCCAATTTGTTCTTTGCGATGAATGCCGCGAGCTCAGCCTTGTTGAACGCCACGGCATAGATGGTCGCCGACTCGCTGATCGTGTAGCTCGTCGCATCGGACGCGTCCGGAAGGTCGGTGTAGACGATCGGGAAATAATCGTTCTTGAAAATGACCGTTTGGTCCGAATTCTGCGAATAGATGTCTTTGATCAGTTCGGTCTGCAGATTATTTTCGAGCTCCGTCCTGCCGGCGGAAAGAACATCCGCAGAGACCGTCTTTGCCGTGCCGATGAAACCGCCCGTGACATCGGCGGAGAGGCGCGCATAGAAACCGTCGTACTGCGGCGTGCCTTGGAAGCCCGGGATCGTGAAGTCGCCTTTGAAATCGGAAAGTTTCATGTTGTATTGCGTTCCCGGCGCGTCGGCGACGATCGTGACCTCCACGCTTCCCGGAGTCTCGACGCCGTTCACCATTTTCTGCCCCGGCACGTTGACGGACCGGTTTATCCGGTATACGAGCCCGTCTTTTGTCTCAAGCCGGGTGTTCGTGATGAGCCGCTGGGCGGCAGTGCTGTAATTATTGTAAATGACGGCCTTGCCGGTCGCCTTGTGGGCGACATTTTGACTGCCGTTCGTCGCGAGCGGTTCGGACATCGTCTTCGTGAGCGAAAGTATCTGATAGTGCAGCTGCAATCCCTGGGTCGTGCTCGTCGACGTCGTGATCATATACAGGTCGTTGAGGGCGACCGGCTCGGACTTCGGCGTGATCGTCAATGTCGCCGTGGCAAAGTCGGATGAGACAAAGAACAGGAGCGTGGCGACGGCAAGGATGCACAGGATCCAGATGAAGACGTGCGAATTCTTTGATATCTTTTCCTCCGGTCCGTCGAAATCGGGACCGTCCGTTCCCATGTCCCGTTTCTTTTCGGGAAAAATGTCCTTGAAGCTCCGTCGTTTTTCGGACAGGTCGCTTTGCGCAAACGGCTTCGGCTCGACGCGCTTCTTTGCCGGCTCGGCGGCAGTGTCCGGACGGGCGATGTCCGCCGGTTTTTCATTCACGAAAATATCTTGGATCAATTTTTTAGGCATGGCGCTTGTAGATGCGGCTATTATATACTATTTTTGCTGAATTGTTCTGTCGATAAAAAGGATATCCATCTTCACATACGGCTCATTTGCAAACGCCTTTCCGTTCGCGATCCGGCCGTTGGCCGCCTGCTCATCGACGATCTCCACGTCGACCGGCATTTCCGCCACTTTCAGGGGATTTCCCTTTTTGCCGGCAATCTCCTCCGCGACGAAGCGCGCAAGCTCGTTCCTCGGCGCGATGAAGAGCTCTCTCGGCATATCCGCAGCTGTGGAAAGCTTTGCAACGGTGTCGGCAAGTTTGGCGGACCAGAGGACAATGGCGGCGTCGATGTTTTTTTCAAAATCCTTCTTGACGAAACTGTCGTAGTTGCCGTCGCGATGGATGCTGACCGCCGAGGTGACCAAATGTTCGGACGTTTTGGCTTTTTTCAAGACCGATTGCATGATGTCGCGCTCCCCGACCGGAAACGAAGCGATATGGGAGATGGCGCCGGCCTGCACCATGAACACGTCCGTCAGAAAATCCCCGAGATCCACATAGATATAATCGCTCCTTTGCGGATATGTTTCGCGTAAAAAGGAATATGCGGAAAGCATCGTCGAATTGGCGCGCCGCGCCGCAGAGCGGCCGAGCTTTGCATTTGCAAACGCGTGCAATTTACTTTTCATCTCATACGGGATGAAGGATACGAACATCTCCGTCTCGAGATCCATCGCTTTTTTGCCGAAAATATTCTCGACGAGATAGCCGTTGAGCTTGGACCGGATGACCTTTTCCTCGACCACCCGCCAATCGGCATCCCCGGAACTTTGCGCAAGCCCATGCTCCGCTTCCGTCTCTTCTTCCCGAATGATCTTTTTCAACAAGACATCATTGATCTCGAACGGCCGATCCTTTGTCACCTTGATCGTCTTGCTCTCGGAAACGCTCCAGGGCGAGCCGATAAAAAAGAAATGCTGCCCGATGTTTTCCGTATTGCCCATGTTGACCAATGTTTTTCGGACGGCGAGGACGGCGGTATCGAGGACCGCAAGCATGGCGTTCAAATATTTTCGGTGATCGGCCGTATCCTGGACGGGTATCGGAAATGTCTGGCAGTGGATCATCTCCGGCGCCATCTGCTTTTCAAACTTCACCGCGGCAAGCGTCACGGACGAATCGCGAATGTCAAAAACGAAGGAGATGGACGGTTTCTTTTTGAAGGAAAAAAGGGACATAGACGGCCATATTATAGTACGCTTTTCTCACTGGTGCAATCAGAATAATGTGTTATATTTGCGATTAGAAGCTCCAAATCAAAAGGAGGGTGGTATGCATTCCATTGGACTGCTTGGGTTGGTGACGGTGGTTGCTTATATTATTTTCTTTCAAAGAAACACAAGACGTAAGTATCGAGGGTCGATACCCCTCAAAAAAATAGAATATGGGGAAACCGCGAAAGTTATCGGCTGGTTTGAACGGAGTGGTAACTTTTACCTAGTTTTCCTCAGTCTGATATCAGAAACTCACCTTGAGTATTATGATCTCAGAAAAGATCAAAAGATCTTTAACAAGATACGGGAAAGCGGCATCGGTCTTTATAAGTTCTATCTTCTTCACGATACTATTCTTGACGTGGAAAAGTATGACTGGTAAAAGAATCGGATAACAAAAAGCGGTTGTGCAAACAACCGCTTTTCTATTCCAATATTGCTTTGATCCTCCGCACTCCAGCGCTCACCGCTTCTTCTTTGACAATTTTAAAATGCCCGAGCTCGCTCGTATTTTTGACATGCGGACCGCCGCAGAACTCGATGCTGAAATAGCCGCCGTCCTTCACGCCGATCTTGTAGACCTTCACGATGTCGCCGTAGTTGGCAAGGTCGAATGCGAGCGTTGTCGCGATCTTTTGCGCTTCGGCTTTCGGCATCTCAACCATTTCGACAGGCAATGCCTCTTTGATCTTTGCATTGACCATATCCTCCACCGCCTTTATTTGCTCCGGCGTGAGCTTTGTCGGCCAGTTGAAATCAAAACGCAGCCGCTCCGCCGTGATATTGCTTCCCTTCTGGACGATCGGCGATTTCAAAACATGCTGAAGCGATGCGAGGAGCATGTGCGTCGCCGTGTGATATTTTGTTTCCTGCGCGCCTGTGGAAGCAAGCCCACCTTTGAATTTCTGCTCGGACCCGGCGCGGGAAATTTCTTGGTGTTTTTTCATTCTTTCTTTAAAATCTTCAATATCAACTTTTATTCCCTTATCCGCAGCAACTTCAACTGTAAGTTCTATTGGGAAACCATCCTCAGTAAAAAGTTTAAAAGCAATTTCACCAGGCAAAATTAACTGATCGGTGCCTGTTGGTCTATCTTTTGCTTGTTGCCATTCAGCTTTTTCAAGTTTTTTTAAACCATTTACTAAAGTTCCACGAAACTTAATATCCTCATTTCGTATTTCTCTTTGTATATCAATTTCTTTATCTTGAAGTTCCTTATAAATACTTTTATATTGATCTATAACTAAACGTGCAAAAACAAAAAGATTCACAAAATTAGAACCGTGAGGATATTTTCCTAGGCCAAGTTTATCTCCATGTATAATTGCTCGTCGCAAAAGTTTGCGGAGCACGTAACCTCTTTCTGTATTTGACGGGACAACTCCATCCGCAATCATAAAGGTTGCTGCACGAACATGATCAGCAACTATTCTTGCCGATTTCTCATTATAATCTTTTGAAAAATATTGAATTTTAGAAAGCAACGGCTCAAAAATATCCGTATCAAAGACCGTGCTTTTTCCCTGCATGACGACCGTCGTCCTTTCAAGTCCCATTCCAGTATCTACATTCGGCTTTTTTAATTTTTCATATTTGCCGTCGGCGGTCTTGTTGAATTCCATGAACACGTCGTTCCAGATCTCGATGATCCGTCCGGCTTTCACGAGATCATGAAATTTCCCTTCGACTTTCCCCTTTCCAAGCACGTCATAGAACATCTCGGTATCGCCGCCGCACGGACCGACATTTCCCGCGATCCAAAAATTGTCGTCTTTGCCGAGCGGAATGATTCGGACATCGCCTTGTATCATTTCATCTGCTCCGGCAACTTCAGCGGTGATCTTATGTTTTGAAAAATTTTCTTTCCAATATTTGATGGCATCCTCGTCGCGCGGAATGCTATCCTCGCCTTTGAACACTGTTATATAGAGTCGCTTCGGATCAAGACCCAAGCCTTCGGATTTGCTCGTCAGGAATTCCATGCTGTATTCGATCGCCTCTTTTTTGAAATAATCGCCGAGCGACCAGTTGCCAAGCATTTCAAAAAAGGTCAGGTGGCGATTGTCACCCACGTCCTCGATATCGCCGGTGCGGATGCATTTCTGCACGTCGACAAGCCGCGTCCCGGCAGGATGCTTCTCGCCCAAAAGGTACGGCACCAAAGGCTGCATGCCGGCGGTCGTAAAGAGCGAGGATGGGTCGTTTTCAGGCACAAGCGATGCGGAAGGGATGATCGCATGTCCCCTTTTCTCGAAGAATTTCAGGTATCGTTCTCGGATCTCGCTTGATAACATAAAGCGAAATATAACACAGATTTTTGCATTAAAAAAGCCGGGCGAAGCTCCGCTTCGCCCGGCTTTTAAAAATTATTTTATTTTCCCATCCTCCTCTCCACTTCTTTCCAATCAATGCTCTCCATGAATACATTGATGTAATCCGCGCGCTTGATGCCGTAGTCGGTGATATATGCATGCTCGAAGACATCCATGACGAGAAGCGGCACCGCGCCGGCGAGATGTCCGACATCGTGCTCGTTCACCCAGACATTGAACAAGTTCCCCGATTGAGTGTCATGGTACAAAACAATCCAGCCGATGCCGCGCATGGCCGCCATGGCCCGAAAATCCTTGTCCCACATTTCATACGAGCCGAACGACTTGACGAGCGCTTTCTCGAATGCGCTGTCTTTCGTCGTCGTTTTGTTTGCCGCCTCCTTCGTCATATTGCCGAAGTAGAGCTCGTGCAATCGCATGCCGTTCCACTCCCAGCCGAGGCGGCGGTTCAGCTCCGCGTATTCCGGCGTGCCGAATTTACCCTCCTTTTCCATCGCGACGAGGATGTCATTGAGCTTGTTGAAGTTCGTCACATAGCCCGCATAGAGCGTGAAATGATTTTTTAAAAGCGTATCGCTTAAACCTTTTATCCCGAGGATATGATCAAAATTTTTTGCTTCGTACATGATGTTTTAAATATTTAATTGGTTACAACCTTATGATACCACGTTCACACCGTCTTCAAAATCTCAAAATCCTTTTTCATTTCGGGGATCTTTTTATTGTCATATATAGCAACGGCGGGATGGTATAAAACGGCGATTTTGACCGGTCCGTAGTTTGCTTGCGCCTCAAATATTTTGCCGTGCGCACGGCTTATCGGCTGAAGTTCGGCATTAAGGTTGAATTTCCGCATGATGTAATCCATCGAGTATCTGCCCAAGGTCGCGATCACTTTCGGCTGGATGATATCGATCTGCCTGTCCAAAAACGGTCCGTAAATTTTAATTTCCTCCGGCAACGGATCGCGATTCTGCTGCGGACGATCCTTCACGATATTCGTAATGTATACGTCCTTCCTCTCTATGCCGACATGGGCGAGAAGTTCACTCAGTACTTTTCCCGCTGCTCCGAAAAACGGTCTGCCGGACTGCGCCTCGTTCCTCCCCGGCGCTTCGCCGACGAACATGATCCGAGCATCGTGCGAACCCTCGCCGATCACCGGAAAATATTTGTTCTCAGTGCGATATGCGTATAAAGGAGAATCTTTCAAATTCAAAACCTCGTCTTTTATAATTTTGAGCTGTTCGGTTTTCGTCGGCATGGAATTTTTATCATTGTATGCGATCGGGAAAGAAAAGCAATCATACTTGACTTTAAGAGAATTATAGTTTATGCTGAATCTGGAACAGAAAATAAGGAGGACGATATGAAAATGCCGAAACGCAGTACCTTGAGAATGATCCTGGTTGAAGCCGTGATCTGCATGATCATGCTCACCAGCCTCTACCGCACGCCCAAGAATCTACCAGATCCCTTGGCGTGGATTCCCTACATCATCTATGCCATCATCGTCATAGCATTGATTGGCATGACGAGCAGGCATTACGTCGCTTACCTGCGTTGCCGGTAAGTTCCTGGCTTGCACAGCCCCGATACGTCGGGGCTTTTTTTATTTCCAGGATCCTTGCATGTGCGCGCAGACATCGTTCACCTCCGTTTGGATCGAGCGGATCTTTTTGTCGTCAAAGTTCATATCTTCGAGGATCTTCCTGTCCAATAAATTCTTTGACAGCACGACCCCTTTGGAAAGGAGCAGGCCCTTTTCCGCCGCGGAAAGCGTCGTAAGCGCGGTGACCGGTATGAGCTCGTACCGATCGATGATATGGTGCAAGTTGTTGTTCTCCGGATAGTTCCAGCCGACGAACTTGAGCTGTGGCTGGCAGGCGCCGTACTGGATCGCAGTCGCGGAAAACTTGGTATTGGTGATGATCCAGCCCTCGGTGAGCTTTCTGACCTTGCCGCCAAAGGTGTAGCTTTGTCCGAAAATATCGTCGTATCGGGCTTTGACATATAAAACGATCTTGAGATCGGACTTCAGATTAAAATCAGTGTGAAATTTCGCCTCGACCATGATGAGCTCGTCGCCCTTCCACGCCACGATGTCGATCTCGTGCTCAACGCATTTGCCGCGTACGATCTGATCGGTCAGTGTCTCGTAGCCTTGCGCCTTGAAAATTTCCGCGACGAACTTCTCGAACGGGAAACCGGTCGGCCCGAGCAAGGCGACGGCTTTTTTCAACGAATAGCGGACGGCGATCGGCTTGTGCTTTTTGCGGAGGATCGAATAGGCTTTGTGGTAGATCTCCCCGGTCGTCATGCCGTCATGAGCTTCCTTGCCCACCTCGGCGACGACCTCTTTGATCAACTCTTCGCTCGTGTGGATGTTGCGAAGGGAATTTTCAAGCTTTTTGTAATCAAACGCCTGCCGCTCGCCGTTTTGTTTTATGACATAGAAATCTGGCATGGAATAATTGTAGCATAAAAAAACCCACAGCTGTCAGTCTGCGGGTTTGATTTTTTAGCTAAAGATACTTTTTCTTGCCAATTATTATCCTGGGGGGTCGATTATCCAGTTTTGCCCAAAGACGAATCACCACATACGCTCGCGCCCAGGAATCCTCATCCTTCTTGTTGTAGAGTTGCCAGAGCGTCGCACATTGTTGCGGCGTAGCGATCTCCAAACAACGTTCAAGGGTCATCAGCTCGTCAGACGTCCTGAAATCAAGCTTAAGAAATTGACTGAGCATATTGAACAAAGTCTCGAACGACGTAATTTTCTCAAGAGACAGGAAGAATGAGAGACTATCTATACGCTTCCATCCATCTTTCAGCAATGATAATGTTTCCTCCTCCCGACTCCTCCCTAACAGCTTCAGTATGGCTTCTTGGATCAACTTGTCATCCTGTTCTGGCATGGCAAACCACCTCCTTAGAATGAACTGCTTTGGTTTGATAATACGGTAATAATACCAAATTGTCAATTATGCAATTATTCCCCCTCCCAGACAAATATCCTTGTCATAGATGACCGCGGACTGTCCTTCCGTCACGGCCTTTTGCGGATCTTTGAAATGCAGTTCGATGGCATTGCCAAACTTCTTGATCGCGCACGCTTCAAGCGGCGCGCGGTAGCGGATGCGGGCGGAATATTTCTTTGAGAGGTCCGGTTCCCCCGCCGTCCAGCTGACATTTTTCAATCCGACGATCTTTGATTCGGATTCCAAAATTTTCTTTTGATTTTGGGAAACGGTGATCATGTTTTTTGCAATATTTTTTCCCACAATATAATACGGCGCATCATCCGGCGATTTTTTCGTAATGCGAAAACCGTGCCGCTGACCGATCGTCAAATAAAACGCGCCGTCGTGCTCGCCGACCACTTCGCCTTTTTCATTTATCACATTTCCTTTTTTCTCCTTGATATAATTTTTGAGAAAATCCTTCATATCGATCTTGCCGATGAAACACAGTCCCTGGCTGTCTTTTTTCACCGCTGTCGAGAGGCCGAATTTCTCCGCGAGCTTGCGCACCTGCGGCTTGTCGATGTCTCCGATGGGAAAAAGAGTTTTTTGCAATTGTTTTTGCGTGAGCGTCCAGAGAAAATATGATTGATCTTTGTTTTTGTCGCGGCCGGCGAGAAGCTGTGTTTTACCTTTCGTATTTTTCACCCGGGCATAATGTCCGGTCGCGACAAAATCCGCGCCGCGCTTCATGGCAAAATCAAAAAATCCGCCGAACTTGATGTATTTGTTGCACATGACGTCCGGGTTCGGTGTTCTGCCCGCTTTGTATTCGTCTATCATGTAGTCCACCACCTCTTTTTTGTATTCTTTTTCGAGATTGAGCGTCAGAAATGGAATGTCGAGTTTTGCGCAAACTCTCATTGCGTCCAGTCTATCTTGCCGCCACGTGCATTCGAAACCTGCCTGCGCAGGCAGGAATTCCGGCTGCCAGACCTTGATGAATACGCCGGTGACATCGTAGCCGCGCTCTTTCAGCAATGCCGCCGAGACGGAGCTGTCCACTCCGCCCGACATGCCGAGATATACTTTTTGTTTTTTCGTCTTCATGCAAATACATTCATATCATTTTTTATCATCACGTTCAATCGCAAAATTTTTATACAAAAAAGGCTGCCTCGTTGAGACAGCCTGTTTTTAACCTTGATCGGCATTTAACCGATCTTGTCGAACTCACCGCGCTTCGCCCGCCGAACCAAATCAGCGAGCTGTGCCCTGCTTATACGAGCCCTCCCGCCGAAATCATCGGACAGGATCACCTGCTTGCCTGGCGCTGCTTTCGCGTCGAGGCAGAGCTCCGGACAACAGTTGTCGGTATGGCAGTTCAACACTGCCAAAACAACTGGCCCTTTCCCTTTTTGCTGCGGCATAAAGAACTTCCTTCCTCCCAAAATACCTGGATTATTTTGAGAATGTATTTTGATCTTTCCAGGAGTAAAAGACGGATGATTCCGTCGCTTACTCACGAAAACATCTTCTTGCTTTCGACCGCATGATTCCACTTCGGATCGACCTGCTTGCTAAAATCATGGCCAAATCTCTTGTTCATCCATGTCGTTGCATTCAAAAGATGGAACTCGACCGCCTGTTTATACATTTTGTCCCAATCGCGCAGGGATCCGTCCACGATCTTCTTTAATTCTGAAAGCCCCGCAATATTTTCTTTTTCCAACTTGAGAATGGAGAGCGAATCGTTTCTCTCCGCATTTTTTACATGATCCGACGAAGAAATCGTGGCGACGAGCGGTGAATGGATCTGTCCTTTGATGTATGCGATATCCTCTTCCTTCTCAACCTTATTGGCAACGACGTACAAAGGTATTTTGTATTCTCCGAGCTGCTCGATGAACTGCTGATAAATGCCGGTGCTCTTTTTCGTCGCTTCGACCACGAGAAATACTGCATCGAATTTGGTGAAAAGGCCCGAAGCGAACCAGTCTGCCCCTGCGGTCATATCGACGATCACATATTCGTCCTTCGTATCGACAAGATGGTTGAGCACGATCTCCACGAGGCCGGTTTTCCCATGGAAACATCTCGTACCGACGTCGTCTTCATTGAGCGCGCCGGTGGCAAGATGACTGATGCCGTTGATATCGGTGATCATGGGCTGCAATTCTTTCGAATGAATCCTCACAAGATGGGAACCCGTGCCAGGCGGGGTCGTTTTCATGAAGCGTAACTCCGATTCAATGAGCGCATTATCGCCTTTTAAATATTTTTTTAACTGGTTTTCAAATACATCAAGCGTATTTTTTGGTTGATGATCCAGACCGAGCGTTTCCGCAAAATGCTGGTTGATGTCCGCATCAACGGTCAATACGGTATTCCCCGCATGCTTGCAATACAAAGCGAACAGCGCCGCAAGCGTTGTCTTTCCTGAACCTCCTTTTCCTACGAATGCTATTCTCATAGCTATGAAATATTATGTGAACAAAAAAAATAGATGCCGACACTGAAAACCGAGAAACAAAACAAGGAGTTTTAACTTTCGTAATGACATTGTATCATACCGGGGAAAATTATGCAATAGGATTGGATGCGCGGAAATAGGCGTGAAAAGATCCGATCTGTAAGCGGGTATTCGCATATTTGTAAAATCTGCTATACTCTCGTGGTGAAAAAAGGATTCATTTTTCAATTATGCGCGGTCGTCATCGTAGTCGGCGGAATATGGTATGCCGCCAGCCATTACTCTTTTCAATTTACGGCAAAAACATCGCCCAAAGTGGCATCGGCGGCTTCGACAGATGATAAAAAGATCCGCGTCATGATCGTGCCCGCGCACGAGCCGGACGAGGGCGGAACGCAGATGAAAACGCCGTCCGGCGAGATCTATGAGCGCGACCTCGCGGTGACCATCGGCGATGATTTGCAGGCGTTCCTCGATGCAAATGGAAACTATGAGACGCATGTCACCCGCACGACGCAGGCGTGGAATCCGACCTTCCAGAATTATTTTAACAACAACTGGAATGCCATCGTGAGCTGGGAACAGGCAGCCAAGCAGACTGCCCTGGCGAATCCCGCAATCGCCGCCGTCTTCAATGACGGCGAAATTCACAATACCGCGCTGACGGACGATGCGATCCGCATCTATGGCGCGACAAAATGGGCGGATGAAAACGGCGTCAATTTCATGATCAACATATGCGTCAATAACTACCGCGGCAATGCCTATAACGCAGTCGGCAAATATACCGGTTTCGTCGAATACTATCCGCCGGACGTGTATGACAACAGTTCCACGACAAAACCGATCGCCGAAGCTGTTTTTCATCGGTTGACCATGTACAACCCGACAAGCGATCTTCCCGTCCAAGAACCGGGCCTTGTCCAAGATCCGCAGCTGATCGGCATTGGCGCCTACAATACCGCAAAACCCGCCGCCATTTTGATCGAATACGATTATATTTATGAACCGCAATTCGTCGATCCGGTCACGCGGCCTCTTGCGCTTAAGGATCTCGCCTACGAGACCTATCTCGGTCTGCAAGATTATTACACCGGAAACACAGATACGACCGCGACATCATCCTATGATCCCTATGACAATATTTATGCGTGGACCGCGCCCGTGACAAGCAAAAATGCGAATGCCGATGATATCTATGCGATGCAGACCGCTCTCATCATGGACGGAGATTATCCGCCGGCGGGAATGACGAGAAACGAATGTCCGCACAGCGGATCCATCGGCACCTGCACGGAACTTGCGGTGAAAGCATTCCAGCAAAAATACGGCATCGCCGGCGAAACTCTGTTCGGTCAGAAAACATTTGATCAGCTCCAGAAGATCTACGATGAAAATAGGATACAATAAAAAAACGCTTATGAAAAAAGCATTATTTCTCGGCTTGCTCTTCCTCGCTTTCTTTTCCGTTTCCGGGATCGCGCAAGCGCAAACAAGCGGAGAAGAGACCGTGACCGCGGTCAGCACCATGAAAGCCCAGGTGGTCAATATTGTAAGCCAGCGGATGGAAAATGTTCCTGATACGAACCTCAAAGAAAATTATCAGGTCATCCAGGCGGAGGTCCTTGACGGCGATAAAGCGGGAAACATCGTCACGGTGGACAACGACTATTACAGCCTGACAAAAGGAGAAATTTTCTATATGACCTACACCCCTGCAGGGCTTGCCGGCGGAACTGATTCATATTCCGTCGACGAACCCTATCGCCTGCCGCAGGTCATGGTTCTTGTCGGGCTGTTTGTCCTCGTCCTTTTCATCTTCGGCGGGTGGCAAGGCGTGCGCGGACTCGCGAGCTTGATCGGAAGTTTCGCGCTCATCATTTTTGTCCTGCTTCCAGGAATTCTGCGCGGCTATTCGCCAATCCTCGTGACACTCGGCATTTCATCGCTCATTATCGTGATCGGATCGTATATCACGCACGGCTTCAATAAAACCACGACTTCCGCGGTGCTCGGCATGATCGCAACAGTCGCGATTACCGGAGCGCTCGCCGCATGGGCGGTACATTTCACCTATCTGACGGGCTTTAGCACCGAGGAAGCGGTGTCACTGAACTTGGGCACGAGCGGCTCGATCAATATGCTCGGGCTCTTGCTCGGCGGGATCATGATCGGACTTCTCGGCGTGCTCTATGATGTGGCCATCAGCCAAGCGATCGCCGTCGAGGAATTGAAAACTGCATCGCCGGATATGCCGAAGCGAAAACTGTTTGAGCGGGCGATACGCATCGGCCGCGAGCATATCGGCGCCTTGGTCAACACGCTCGCCATCGCCTATGTCGGCGTCGCATTGCCGCTTCTCCTCTTATTTTACATTTTGCAGACGGGAAACATCGCCTATATGGTCAACAAAGAAATTTTTTCCGCCGAGATCGTCCGCATCATGATCGGCTCGATCGGACTCATCCTCGCGGTGCCGATCACGACCTTGGTCTCCGTGTGGATTTTGACAAGGAAGAAAAATTGAAAAGAAAAAACCGACATACCTCAAATGAGATAGCCGGTATTTACTCTTTGCCATTTATTTTTTTAATTTTTCTTGGCATTGAGCACAACCACAAAGGATTCGGTGCCAAATACGATCTGGCACATCGCTTGGGTCAGTCAAAATAAGATTTCTTTCTTTGACCAATCCATCAATAATATCCTTTGCTCCTGAATCTTGATTTTGTGATGGTGTCATGACGACACCTCCTTTCCGTTTACAACAGTAACATAATTAAATTAATCTGTCAATAGTAAATTAATCAAGTAAAATAAGGCTTTTCTTTATATCTTAAACTCGATCACATCTCCATCTTTTACCACATATTCTTTGCCTTCGGTGCGGACAAGGCCGCGCTCGCGCGCTTTGGTGTATGAGCCGGACTCGAGGAGTTTGTCGGTCTCAATGACTTCCGCACGGACAAATTTTTCCTTAAAATCCCCATGGATGGCGGTGCCTGCCTCGGGCGCGGTCCAGCCCTTCTGTATCGTCCAAGCCCTCGTCTCATCTTCCCCTGTCGTGAAATAGGTGATCAGTCCAAGCAGGTCATAGCCGGCTTTGATCAAGTTGTCGATGCCATCGTCTTTGACGCCGAGACCCTCGCGCATTTCCTTTTTGTCGTTCCCTTCCATATCTTTGAGCTCCTGCTCAATGCCGGCATCCACGATGACGAACATGGCGTTGTTCTCTTTGAAAAATTGGAGAAGTTTTTTATATCGCTCATCGTTGAGTTCATCCAGATTTTTCCCTCCGGCTTTCTTGTTCAATATATAGAGGATCGGCTTCATTGTCAGTAAACAAAGTTTTTTCACTTCCACCGTTTCCTTTTCATCGAGCGTCACCGTCTGGGCAAGCTTGCCGGCTTCGAGCGCAATCTTTATCTTTTCCAATCCGGCATTTTCCACGACCGCGACCTTGCTTCCCCGCTTTATTTCGGAGACAAGATTCTGGATCCTTTTCGTGACGGTCGCGAGATCGGCAAGGATGAGCTCAAGGTTGATCGTCTCGATATCGGAGATCGGCTCCACTTTATTTGAAACGTGGATGATATTTTCATCTTCAAAAATCCTCACAACCTCGGCGATGGCATCCGTCTCGCGGATGTTCGTCAGGAATTTATTGCCCAAGCCTTCGCCGGCGGATGCGCCTTTGACAAGCCCGGCAATGTCGACGAACTCGATCGCCGCGGGCAATGTCTTTGCGGATTTTGAAAAGGTTGAAAGCTTTCCAAGCCGCGCGTCCGGCACGGCGACGACACCGACTGACGGATCAATAGTCGCAAACGGATAGTTGGCCACAAGCACGCTTTTGCGAGTAAGCGCATTGAAAAGGGTTGATTTGCCGACGTTTGGCAGGCCGACGATGCCGATGAATAAGTTCATGGTGAGGTTAGATTAGCAGAAAATGAGCGGAAAATAAAGGAAATCAAAAGGGCGGCGCCGAAGGCGCCGCCCTTTTGCATTAAGTTTTAATTTTTATTTACTCTGAATATTGCAACTCCGGCGATCAGGAAGGCGACGATCGAAAGGATGATCGCGATCACGTTCTTTGGAATGCTCTCAAGCGCGAGACCGACGGTCGCGAGGAAGCTGTTCCGTGCCGGCGTCACTGCCGCAACGCTCGATGACGAGGTCGTTGAAACGGAAGTCGTCGCATTATGCGGCGGAAGGATATTGCCGAGATCGACGAACGGGATCGTATTGTTTCCGCCGGACACTTGGCCGGTTCCCCCGTTTGTCGGTGTCGGCTGTTCTGTCGGAGCCGCCGCGACAAGCGTTGGCGCAGTTGTCGTCGCAGGCGTCACTGTCGGAGTTGCGGCCGGTTCTGTGCCGACGACATTCACCGTTCTCGTCGCCGTAGTGACATTGCCGTTGTTGTCAGCGACCCGATAGGTCACCGTGTATGTTCCGGCAATGGAAGTGTTGACGCTGTTCGTCGTAACGATCCTCGAAGTAAGCGTATTGTCCGTCGCATCATACGCATTGGCGCCCGCGTCAGTATATGTCGCACCGACTGAGACCGTGGCCGGATTCTGTCCGATGATCACGATCGTCGGCGGAGTGTGGTTCGTATTGCCACCACCGCCCGAGGTCGGAGCCGGCGGATTCGAGCTCGCCGGGACGACGTTGACCGTTCTCGTCATCTGCGGCGCAGCATTTCCGGCAGTGTCGGAAACATTGTAGGTGACGGTATATGTGCCGAGAATATTTGCATTAACGAAACCTCCGATGACGATCCTGTTCGTGATATTGCCATCGACATTGTCGATCGCGGTCGCGCCTGGCTCGACATATGGCGTGCCGACAGTAACATCCATCGGATTCGCGCCGTTCAAGGTGAGCACCGGAGGGATCGTGTCGGGAACGACGATATTGACCGTTCGGATCTGCGGCGTTGCCTGATTGCCCGAGCTGTCGGAAACGCGATAGATGACGAAATACGTGCCGACCGGCGTCGATGAACTGATCGGGTTCGTGGTGACGATGTTTGCGGTGATATCGCCATCGACATTGTCGATCGCGGTCGCGCCGGCATCCACATAGTTGGTGCCGACATTGATCGTGACCGTGCTTGAACCGTTGATCGTGATCACCGGCGGGACGTTGTCAGCAATGACATTCACGACCCTCGTCGATGATGCGGAAAGTCCGGCCGAATCAGTCACCGAGTAGACAACGGTGAATGTTCCCGTCGCCGCAGTGCTGATCGGCAATCCGGTCGTAATGATCTTTGCAGTGATGTCCCCGTCAAAGCTGTCGATCGCGGTCGCGCCGGCATCGGTGTATGGAAGTGTTTTGATGATGGAAACCGGATTTGAACCGAGGACCGTGATGACCGGGGCGGTCGTATTGACCGCAACGACATTCACCGTTCTTGTCGTGGAAGCGGTATTGCCCGCCGCATCGGTCGCAGTATAGGTGATGATATACGTGCCAACCGTCGTCGTATCGACTGTTCCCGATGGAACAACTGGATCAGTGCCGTCGACATTGTCCGTTGCAGTTGCGCCGAGTTCAGTGTACGCGGAACCCTGTGTGATGGTGATCGGCGTTCCTCCATTGAGCGTTATGACCGGAGGGATCGTGTCAGCCGGTCGGGCGATGACATTGACCGTTCGTGTTGCAGTCGAAGTATTGCCCGCAGCATCGGTGGCGCTGTAAACGACTTGGTAGGTGCCGATGACGTTCGGATTCACATTATTTGAAGTCGTGGTTGCCGAGATCGGTCCGTCGACATCGTCGATCGCGGTCGCGCCCTGGTCGGTGTATGTCGAACCGACATATATAGTGACCGGTGTGCCGCCTGTGATCGTGATGACCGGAGGAATGACATCGGCTGTCGATGAAGCAAGAATGACATTTACGGTCCTTGTCGCTTGAGCGATATTCCCCGCCGTGTCCGAAGCCTCGTACACGACCGAATATGTGCCGAGCGTATTCGTGTCTACATTGTTTGAAAGAGTGATGACCGGAACCACGCCGTCCACATTGTCGAGCGCAGTCGCGCCGGCATCGGTATACGTCGAGCTTGCAATGACGGTCGTCGGTGTGCCGCCCGTGATCGTGATGACCGGAGGGATCGTGTCAGCCGGCGCCGCTTGGACGATGACCGTTCGCGTTACCGTTGCAACATTACCGGCAAGATCGCTTGCAGAATAAATGACGAAATATGTTCCTGTCGCCGCAGTGTTCACATTGTTTGAAACAATCGTCGCGCTTGTCGTGGCATTGTCGTATGCGTCAAACGCGAGAGCTCCTTGGTCGGTGTACGTTGAATTCTGGAAGACCGTGACCGGTGTGCCGCCCGTGATCGTGATCACCGGAGGGACAGTATCGACAGGCATGGAAACGACGAACACCGTCCTCGAGGTTGTTGCGACATTTCCTGCGCCGTCGGTCACGGAATAATTCACGGTGTATGTTCCGGTGGCCGCAGTATTTACGTTATTTGTTGAAATAATATTTTGAGTGATGTTCCCGTCGACATTGTCCGTTGCGGTCGCACCCTGGTCGGTGTATGTTGACCCGAGTGAAATCGTATCCGGATTTGAACCGAGAACCGTGATGACCGGAGGGATCGTGTCGGGCGTTGCGACGACATGGACCGTTCGGCTTGCTGAAGCGGTGTTGCCCGCAGCATCAGAAACGGTGTACGTCACAAAATATGTTCCGGCTGTCGAAGCATCAACGGTGCTTGAAGAGACAATGCTTGCGGTGACATCGCCGTCCACATTGTCGAGCGCCGTTGCGCCGGCATCGGTATATGTCGCGCCGACGAGAATGGTAACTGGATTTGCGCCGAGAATAGTGATGACCGGAGCAGTGACGTCCGGAGTTCCACTATTTCCCGCATTCACGATGATCGTATATGTCGTTGTCTGTCCGCCAAATGTGACCGTCAGTACTTCGCTTGAAGTCGCGACGGAAGAATCAAATCCCGAGACATCGGCGTTCGTGATCGAAGTTGTTGCGGTTGAATTGTCAGAGAATGTTTCGGTCAGAACGAGTCCGGTGACATCAAGGGTATCGCCGACAGTGTAGATAAGCTTGTTTGCCGGAGTGGTGATCGCAATCGATGAAAGTGTTGGTCCGCCGCCGCCGCCTGAAGTGACCGCGATCGTCGTTGTTCCAAAGACGCCCGAACCATCGGTTGAAGACGCAGTGACCATAACGTCTCCGACAGCGGTTCCCGTCAAAAGTCCTGCTGGATCAATCGTTGCAGAACCCGTTCCATTTGCAACGGACCACGCGACCGTGCTTGTCGAAGCGTTCATTGGAAGGACCGTTGCGATCATTTGCAATGTTGATCCGTTCTGCACCGTCGTCGCTCCGCCGGTTCCCGAAACCGTGATCGAAGTGACCGGCACAGATGTGCCCGCACCCAAACTGGAGATCGGCGTCGGCGTGGTAATAACGTATGTGTTTCCGCCGATCGTGATCGTTCCGCTGTCGATGATATTGTTGTCGATCACCGCATTCGTCGTCGATGCGTTCGACAATGTCGTGTTCGTGATGGTCGAGCTTGCGGCAGTGACATTCGTGAGCGTCGATGATGCGATCGTTGAATCCGTTGTTGTGCTGTCCGTGATGACCGATCCGCCGCTTACCGTCGTGTTGGTAAGATTTGAATCCGTCGATGTCGAATCAGTGATCTGCGTATTGTCCAATGTCGAAAGTGTGACATCACTGTTCGTAACGACTGAATTGTCGGTGATCGTTGATGTCGAGATGGTGCTGTCCGTGCTTGTCGAACTTGTGATCGTCGAAGCGTTGATGGTCGAGGTCGCGATATATGCATTGGTAATGACCGAGTTGAAAATATTTGAAGCGAAGATCTGCGAACCGGTGCTCGTCGAGGAAACGAACGAATACAAGGTCGACGGATCAAGGACGGAGAATGCGATGTAACAATCCGTCGCCAAATAATTTTTTACGGAAGAATTGAGGATCGTGCATCGGGTGATGTCATCATTGGTCAGTGTCGAACCGGTGACCGTGGAACTGTTGAGGTTCACGTCGGCGATCGCCGTAGTGTTCACCGTCGATGTCGCGATGTCTCCGTTATTGATCGATGAGAGGGTTGTTGTCGAATCCGTCACCGTTGTCGTTCCGGTCAAAGAAGGAATCGCGCCTGAGGTTGTGGCGTAGGAAAGATAATAGGTTCCCTCGATGGTTGAGTTTGTTATTGAAATCGTAGTGACAGGAGGAATAACCACGGCAGAAACAGTGACCACGGTTGATGTTGAAAGCGTTCCAGCAGTCGCTGTAATGGTCGTTGTTCCCGTCGAAAAAGCGGTAAACAAGCCGGTATTGTCAATGGTTCCAATATTTGTGTCAGAGCTTGTCCAATAGGTTGTCGTGGCAAACGGCTGGCCGAATTGGTCCGTGGTTGAAGCTGTAAAGGACACTGTTTGTCCTATAGAAACCATCGGATCAAGCGGAGAAATGCTGATCGAGGTCAAAACCGGCGCCGGATTGGCAACGGTAACCGTCGTTGAAGCTGAAACAAGCTGAGTTCCATTGGTTGCAACCGCCGTGATCGTCGTTGTTCCGAGAGATGCGGCTGTAAATAAGCCTGTGGTCAAATTGATACTGCCCACAGAACTATTTGAACTTCCCCAGAAAATGGTTGCCGGAAAAGGATTCCCGTATTGATCGGTCGTCGAAGCCGTAAAGGACATTGTTCCACCGACAATGACCGTCGGATCAAGCGGAATCAAATTGATCGAAGTAAGCACCGGCGGCAAATTTGAGACCGTCACCACCGTTGATGTCGAAAGGGTTCCCGCAGTAGCGGTGACCGTCGTTGTTCCTGAGGAAAGGGCTGTAAACAAGCCGGTTGCCGGATCGATCGTTCCCACGGTCGAGCTTGAGCTTGACCAGGTGGTTGTCGTGGCAAATGGATTACCGAACTGGTCTGTCGTGGAAGCGATAAACTGCGTTGTTGAGCCGATCATCATTGTTGGATTCAAAGGAGAAATAGCGATGTTTCCAAGAACTGATGGCACCGGTGTAAAGGACACGACAATAACGCCGTTTCCACCGTTTGCTCCTGCATCGCGCAAAGTAGCATCGCCGGATGCCCAGCCGCTTCCCGCTCCGCCGCCATTGCCATTCGTTCCGTCGGTTGGAAGCGTATATGTCGTTGCATTGCCGAAACCGCCAATGCCGCCGGTTCCGAGAGCGGTTGTACCACCGTTACCGCCATAATTTCTTTGCGTGTTGATCTGATCATCGCCGTCTGTGCCGTTGGTTCCTCCAAGACCGCCTGCGAGTCCGCCTTTTCCGCCGCTTGAAACACCGTAGATAGCCCCCTTACCACCTTTGCCACCAAACGCCGTTGTAGTGCCAAAGGTCGTATTTCCTCCGTTTGCGCCATTGCCTCCGGCAACATTGATGAAACCGCTTGATCCGCCGACGCCGCCCGCGCCGACCGTGTAAGCGATGATCTGTCCCGGAGTGACCGGAATGGTCTGAACGATCGATGCTCCCGCTCCGCCGCCGCCGCCGCCGAATGTATATGCGCCGCCTCCCGCTCCCGCTCCGCCGCCGACTACGGTAACCGTAAGGCTGGTAACATTCTGAGGGACCGTAAAGAAATCGATCGGATCACCGGTGTATGAAAGGGTCGTAGTCGCGGCCTTTGCAAAAGAAGCAAAGCCGAACAAAGCAACAAGAAAAGCTGCAATGAATGCGCTGTTGCTGAAAAATGAAACTATTTTTTTAGAATTGATATCCATAAGAAGTTGTATAAAAACGACGCACTGAAAATGCTTTTTTCGTACAAAACCGAACGTAACTTTGAATAGATCGAACCTGACTTAACTTTCTCCCGAAAACCTTGAGAATAAAGAGCTTTTTCCAAAAATTATCTGCAAATATCTCTGCAGAAAGAACCGAATATGTCGATAGCGTATCACGACTATTTTTCTTGTCAAGTGAAAAATCAATTTCATGACAAAAATGTCGTCAAAATAGATGCAAAAGATGAAATGCAAAATAATGCCCTATTCTAAAGGACATTTTAGGATTTTTAAATTTTGTCCTTTAGATTTTTTATGTCCTTTATGAAACTATTGCAAGAAAATCTGATCAAAGCCTTACTTGACATAAGACTATATTTACTATACACTGCTTCCAGTAGCAGTTGAAGTCCCGTGAGGGATTTTTTTGAAAATTCAGAGGAGGAAGAGATGAAAAAAATTACGTTGATGTGCTTGTGCTTGTCGTTCCTTGTCGGGATGGCTTGGGCGCAAGATCAAACGATCAGGTTGAATCTGGCTCTGGATGCAAATGGAAACTCGCTGACTGCAAAGCCTGCGAAAATTTCCAAGAGATCGACCGTAAAAAAACAGAAAAAAAAAACACGGCCGGTATCGACGCCAGTTGCGACAAGCACGCCTTCGGCCACGGCGAGCGTAACAGCGAGCCCGACACCGAGCGTATCGGTGACACCGACCGCGACGCTTGTCGTAAAGAAGGTGCAGAAAAAAAGTGGCTGGGAAGGTCAGATCGGATTCGATGTACGATTTGCTCCTTCCGTAGGCGCCGGTACATTGCCGATGGGGTTTCAATTCTTGAACACCAAATCGGCCGAGCCTGAATTTTTTCTTCAGGTAAAGTACAAATACGTCGCCCTGAACGCTTCGGTGAATTTGGGAGAACAGGATGTCACGATGCAAACATACGGATCGGGTTTAAATACGGTCCATGTGTCTACTCCGATAGCCTCGACCTTGAAATGCTATCCGCTTGATGGGATAAGCGATGCGTGGTCGGTATATCCGTTCATCGGCATCGGCGTCGAGTACACGAAGGTTCAGGGAAACTTCAGTATGGGAGGGTTCAAGTTTGACACTTCGGGAGGAGATAATTTTACTCCCGTCATTCCCATCGGGATCGAATTCGGCAAAGACATTCGATTCTCGCTCGGGTATGAAGTGAGAACGGTTGCCCTCGATACTGTTTTGCCCGGAGTTGGAACGCTGGAGTTTCAACAGAACGGCAACTGGGTTTTCGGAGGAAGCATTCCGTTTTAGTGCGTCTGTTAGCGCGAGGCCGTTCTCATGTGAGAACGGCCTTTTATTTTTAGTAAAATCCCGAGGTGAAACCTCGGGATTTTTTACATCATCAACTTCCGCAACTTATCCTGATTCTCCCGCATGACGAGCATGGACGCTTCCATTTTGCCCTTCCCTTCCTTCACCTTCTGGTCGATCTGCTTGGCGATGTTCTCGAAGAATTCCGGATCCTTGTCCATCGCGGCGAGGATCTTTTCCTGCTGATCCTTCGGCAAGCCCTTCATCTGCGATTTCATCGCCTGCTTCATCACTAAATTTTTGAAAAATCCCATAGTGGAAAAATTATAGCATATCTCATTCATATCTCAACGCCTCCATCGGGCTTTTCCTGGATGCCTGTCGCGCCGGATAGATGCCAAAGACGAGGCCGACCAGGCTTGCGACCACGAGGCCGAGCGCCGCCGCGTTCCACGGAAAAATAAATGTCCAGGAAAGCGAGAGCGCCGAAGTGAGAATGATCGATATGACATATGAAAGAAATCCTCCGAGCAGAATGCCGATGAGACCTCCCGTCGCCGTGAGCATCACCGCTTCCAATAAAAATTGCGTCAATATGTCATGATCGCATGCGCCGAGCGCCTTGCGTAGGCCGATCTCGCGCGTGCGTTCGGTGACCGAGACCAGCATGATGTTCATGATGCCGATGCCGCCGACGACGAGCGAGATGGCGGCGACCGCGGCAAGAAACGCGGTAAGCGCGCTTGTCACGGTATCGAGCGTCGAGGCGATATCAGCCGATGTCTCCACCGAAAAGTCGTCCTGGGACGGATCGGTGATATTGTGATCGCTCCGGAGCGTGTTCGTGATGTCCGCCGCAGTGGCATTGATATGGTCCTGCGTGTCCGCCTCGACGATGATGCGGTTGAAATAATTGATCCCGAGGACGTAGGTCTGCGCGGTCGTGTACGGCATGATCACTGCATCGTCAAAATTGACGAGACCGGACTGGCCCTTCTGCGGCAGGACGCCGATCACTTTGAACGTATTGTTCCCGATCCGGATCTTTTGTCCGATCGCCTCGTCGCCGTCAAAGAGATGATCCTTGACCTTGTAGCCGATCACGACGACCTGCGATTTGGAGAGAACATCGTCATCGCTGAAAAAATTGCCTTCGCCGACCGTGATATTCATGATGCTGGTCATCAAGGTCCCGCCGCCGTAGAGACTGACCTGATACACCTGATTTCCGTAGACCGCATTGCCGCCGGAGAGCACCATCGGCATCACTTCCTTCGCATACGGCACGTTCGCCTTGGTTTCAAGGGCGGTCAGATCCGAATCTTTCAAAGAGTCGGAAAGCGTCTGGGCCGCGCTCGACGGGCCGCCAGATATTTTCCCGGGAATGACCGCGATCGTTGTCGCGCCAAGGCCGTTGACCTGGCTCAAGATCAGGTTTTGCGCGCCCTGCCCAAGAGACATGACAAGGATGATGGAAGTGATGCCGATCACCACGCCGAGAATGGTGAGCGCGGAACGCGATTTGTGGGTCGTCAGTCCGGTCAAAGCCGTTTGTACGCTGTGTTTCAATTTCATAATTATTTTACAAAAGTGTCCGCCCGCGTCTTTCTGTTCGACACCGCCTCATCGCTCACGATCTCGCCGTCATGCAGACGGACGATCCGCTGCGCGTATTCCGCCGTATAGGTCTCGTGGGTGATGAGAATGATGGTATGCCCCATTTCCGTATTGAGTTTTTGTATGATATCGATGACCGCTTCGCCGGACTTCGAGTCCAGGTTGCCTGTCGGCTCGTCGGCAAAGATGACCTCCGGATCGCAGACAAGCGCCCGGGCGATCGCCACGCGCTGTTTTTCGCCGCCGGAAAGCTGGGTCGCCTGATGATACATGCGATGCTCGAGCCCGACGTCGACGACCGCTTCCTGGGCGCGCACGTCCCATTCTCCTTCCGGAATATTCGAATACATGAGCGGCAACTTCACATTGTCGAGGACGGAAGCGTGCGGCAAGAGGTTGAATGCCTGGAACACAAAACCCATTTTCCCATTGCGCATTCTGGCGATCTCTTCCTGATCATACGATCCGATATCTTTGCCGGAAAAAACATACGTGCCGTCGGTATGGTTATCGAGAAGTCCGAGGATCTGGAGCAGGGTCGATTTGCCGGAGCCGGACGGCCCCATGATCGCCACGAACTCGCCTTTTTTGATCGCAAGCGTTATGCCGCGAAGCGCCTCGGTCTTCGTTCCTTCATTGTCATAGACCTTCCATAGATTTTTCGTTTCTATGATGTTCACGGTGTTACATGTTCGGCGAGCCGACGATCGTATCCCCCTCTTTCAGCCCGGAGACGATCTCCACATATCCGTCGACGCCGCGAATGCCGGTCTCGATCGCCGTTTGCACGGTATTTTTCGGATTTTTCGGATCGACCAGCTTCACGTATTTTTGCGTATCGATCGCATAGACGGATCGGGCGGGCACCGCGAGAACGCCGCTCTTCTGATTTGTGAGAATATCGAGATTTGCCGTCATGCCCGATTTGATCCTCGGATCCGAGGACGATGCAAACTTCAGCGTCACCTTATATGTCGGCACGCCTTCGATGACGGTCTCTCCCGGATCGATCTCGATGACCTTTGTCGGAAAGAACGTGTCCGAACCGTATGCATCGAGCGTCGTCGTGGCGACATCCCCGATGGCCACTTTTGCGATATCCGCCTCCGGAATGTATGCCTCCACATCATATTGCCCATATGAAATGACCGAAATGGCGGCAACATCCGGCTGCATGACCTGTCCGACCTTGGCATTGACGTTCGTAATGACGCCGTCGATCGGCGAGACAATGATGGATTTATCGAGCTGTGCTTGCGCGGCATCGACATTTGCCTGGGCTTCCTCCACTGCCGCTTCTTGGGCATTGATGGACTCCGGCGTGTTGCCGGCAAGCTCGAGCGCATAGTTTGCTTCCGCAGAGGTGATGTTCGAACGGGCAAGATCGATCGCCGATCGGTCGGCGGAAATGGCGGCTTTATAGGTGTTTATCGTGGTCTGCGAAACGCTCGAGCTTGACGGAAGTTCGCTGAGAGCGGAGGCAACCTTGTCCATGAAGGTTTTCACCAGATCTATGGTGCCGAGCGCCACCGTCGTGGAAGCAGTCATGTCCGCATTCCAACCGTCAAGCGCGACCTCGATCGCATATCTCTCGCTGTTGATGTCGTTCTGCAATTGAAAATCATTGATCGGGAGCGTGATCTTCGCCGACGAGGTCCGCGGATTGGTGAACATTTGGTCGATATCGTTATGTATCGCGCTGTCGCAGGTCGTGTATGCGCTGATCAGGCTGTTGTCGAGCGTATTTTGCGCAACGGCCAATTCCTCCGGCCGGGTGCCGTTTTGCATATCGGCAAGCTTTGCCTGGGCTGCCTGTAGTCCGGCTTTTGCCTGCTCGAGAGCGGCGGCAAGATCGGCGTTCGACAAGGAGGCAAGATACTGGCCTTGATACACCCGGTCCCCGACGGAGACCGCCACACGGGCAACCTGTCCGCTCGCCTGAAACGAGAGATCGAGATCGGAGAGCGCCTTCACATTGCCGGTCGCGCTTACTTCCTCGGTGATATCGCGCTTTTGCACCGTGACCGTTTCCGTGGCGGTCTGCTTCTTTCCGCCGAAAATTTTGAAAAGAACGATGATGCAGACAAGGATGATGAGCGCTGTCCACCACTTATTTTTCTGAGCAAACATCTTTATTTTTGAGAACATCGTTTATATACAATTAGTTTCACTGTCTAAGTATCTCGCATATTCTATCATGAAAAAGAGACCTTGGCACAAGGGTGTGGGATCGTATTGTGTATAACTTTTGTCGGAGCGCCGGGATTTGAACCCGGAGTCACATGAACCCGAATCATGCATGTTACCGTTACACCACGCTCCGATGGTGGACCTAGGCAGAATCGAACTGCCGTCTCGTCAATGCGAATGACGCGTGCTACCACTATACTATAGGCCCAGAACGTTTGCTACTCTAGCATATCCGGAAGCAATAAAAAAGGACCGCTTGCAGGCGATCCCGGAGAATGCGTTCAGACCTTTTTTGAAAAGATCGTACTGATATTCTCCCTCATGTACTTAACGATTTTCTCCGCACATATCCCTTCGTCTATCCTATCAAGATTGAGCCGACGTCCCTTTTCTTTGGCAAAAGCGGCGCGCAGGTTGTCGATGTCGTTTGCGACGATCATCACGGCCGGATCGCCACCTTTGTGCTCAAGCAACTTGATAAAAAGCTCTTCGGATACGGCAGATTCGTTCACTCGGTATTGGGCAAAATACCGCGCCATCCATTCAATTTCTTGATCGTTTGGCAGCATGACTCGCCCCTTCCTCGATTTACTTCCACTCGCATTCTACACCTATATCCCGCGTAGTCAAATCCTTATCTTTGTGGACCGCACCGGGATCGAACCGGTTACCTCTTCCATGCCATGGAAGCGCTCTACCAAGTGAGCTAGCGGCCCTTTCATAAGTTCGCAAAGTATAGTATAAAAGATAAGAAAAATCAAAAAAATACGGGCGATTAGCTCAGTTGGTTAGAGCGTGCGATTCACATTCGCAAGGTCACAAGTCCGAATCTTGTATCGCCCACAAAAAATAAAAGAGCGGAGATATTCATCCGCTCTTTCACTTTTTGTTTACCCACACCTCAAATGCTTTAAAAACTTGATGGTCATAACCATAAATTTTCTCAGCAAGTCTGCACAGCCTTCTCCCGGCTTTTTTGTAACTGTCCGGGAGTTCCTTTTGTATGGGGAACAATATGTCCCGCAAAAAGTTCGGCAAGAGAAGCTGCAAGGACTGATGATCATTGAGCGACCAGTACGTCTCGATATCCTGCAGAGGCTTCCCGTCGAGCAAGAGAAGCTTTTCATCTTTGATCGTGAGACGGCCGCAGGAATGTTGTACCGCCACTTCGATGACTTTGGCAAGCCTTTTATTGTATGATACGCGAGACTTTTTCTCCGTTTCCATGCATGACCTCCTTTCCGAACGATGAGAATAGAACGTCTGTTTTTATGGTACAGCAAATCGAACGGGTGTCAACGGGCGGGCGTTACTTGACCTGTACCGACCGCCATTTGAGCTTCCCTATTCCGAATACCATTCTTATGGTTTGATCCAGCCAAAGACGCGATAGCCGGTAAATTTGCCCATGCCGTTGTAGTTCGGAGTAAAATACAGGTCCCGATGGATCGCGCCCTCCTTGGGATCCGGACAGACATAGTCGATGATGCTGTAGGATTTTTCATCGGCGGAAAAATGTTTGAATATTTTTTTGGATTCCGTCCTGGTGTCCGGCACGATCGTGTCAAAATAATTTTTCCCGAGCAATTTCTCCGGACAGCATCCAAAGAGCTTTCCCATCGACGGGTTGGTATAGAGATAGTTTCCGTTCGGATCGATGTCGAAATAAAAATCGGAGAGTCCGTCAAGCGGCCGGGTCTCATAGATGCCGAATTTTTTGCCGTCGGTGAACGTGTCCATGAGCTTTACCGACGCCAGCAAATAATTTTCCTTTTCGTTCGGACGGTAGCGCTTGAAAAAGACGGTCACCGGGATCATCCTTCCGTTCTTCAGCCGATGCTCGCGGTCAAGGATGAAATAATTGTCGTCATCAAGGGTGGAATCCGGCCCGAAAAATGTCTGCCCGATCTCTTTCGTCACGGTCGGGTCGATGAGGGTCACCCGCTTGCCGATGAGCTCATCGAGCGTATAGCCCAGGATATGGGAGGCCGAAGTGCTCGCATTCACGATGAGGCCGTCCCGATCGACGACGAGCAGGTAGTGTTTGACATCTTTCGGCAATTTGATGCTGCCGATATTGTTCAACTTTCCGCAGCGATCGCATTTTATTTCCAAAGCACCGTCAAAGAAAGCGCCCTTGAGAAGGAGCTTGCCGCACGAACAGCGATGCTCATCTAAAAATAATGTGTGCATAAAAAATATGGACTACACAATTTGCTGAGCTTCACAGGAGCTTCTCAAGACAGAACATGAATCACTTGAAGTATACACCCGAACATGCGGCGCGCCTGTGGACTATATAAGGCCATTCTGCAACATAAAAAGGGCGTTTATATGCAAAGCCCGTCGCTCTGAATCGCGGTCGTTGTCGCATTTTCGTTGCTATCGACACACCAGTTCGTCCCATTGCTTTTGAGGACGGCGCTGACCGCGGTCGTTGAAGCGGTCGACTGGCACGTGACCGAAACCGCATCAGTGATCATGCTCGCCACGATGGTTTTTGTCTGCGGGTCGCTGAATATGCCGGTCGCGGCGCCGGTGCAGACATTGGTCGTACCCGTATCGTACTGACCGTTGTTGATATAATAAATGGCGGCCTGTTGCTGAAAGCTGCTCATCTGCGATTTCAGGCTTGCGTCATAGCCTTTTGTCCGCGCCGAATTGAGACTCGCCAAAACAACCGCCGAGAGAATGCCGATGATCGCGATAACGATGAGAAGTTCCAACAATGTAAAACCTTTTTTATATTTTTGCATATGACTTCTCGTGTATATCCTTGACGGATACCATTGTATCATATGTTGATACTGCAAAAATGCCATTTCGGCATCTAAGTACTCTACGGTGGACCCGACCGGATTCGAACCGGTGACCTCCTCATTGCAAATGAGGCGCTCTACCAACTAAGCTACGGGCCCGTGCACGGCAAAGGTTATCATAAACCCCTTGTTTTTCCAAGCTTTTTTACTCGAGGGCAAGCGAGAGCACGTGGTCCAAAAATTGCGGAAGGGATGAGCCGACGGCTGCAAGCGATTTCGGCAAAAGGGATTCGTTCGTCAGACCGGGCAATGTGTTCGTTTCCAAAATATACACTCCCCGCTTCGGATGAACGATGAAATCGGAACGGGAATAATGCCGCAAGCCGAGCACCTCGTGGGCCTTTCTCGCCATCTCTTGTATCATCTCGCTTTCCTTTTTGGAAAAATTCCCTGGACAGATCTCTTTTGACTTGCCGGAATATTTCGCGTCATAATCAAAAAATTCATTTGTATCCGGCTTCACGATCTCAACCGGCAAAAGCGAATAGAGTTTTTTTCCTTTGAACTTCTCGATCACGCCGCAGGTCGCCTCGCGGCCGGAAATAAATTCTTCAATAATGACCGTGTCGGCATGATCAAACGCCTTCGCCATGGCGGGAGAAATATCCTTGAGCGTCCGCACGATGGAAACGCCGACAGATGAACCGCAGCCGTTCGGCTTGACGACCGCCGGCATGGGGAACGTCTTGAAGATCTCGCGGACAGTATCGTGCCGGACATCCATCCATTTGAAGACCTTGAAGACGGGCGTCTTGAGACCGGCGGAAATGAAAAGCTCCTTCGCCATGACCTTGTTCATGGCAAGGGCCGAGGCAAGCGCGCCGCTTCCGGTATATTTGACATGCGAATGGTCGAGAAATCTTTGGAGCTTGCCGTCCTCGCCGTCCTCGCCGTGAAGGGCGTTGAATACGACGTCCGTCCCTTGGAAGATCTTGTGCGGGTTCACGATCATGCCATCGACGAGCCAATCCCCGCTTTTGGAAATGAAAACATCGGTCGGCACGTATGCGTGCGGCAGGTTCTCGAGGACGCTCTTTCCGGTCTTGATGGACACTTCGTATTCATTGCTCGGTCCGCCGCGGAGCACCGCAACTTTGATCTTGTGCATGCGGAAATTATAGCACAAATGAAAAAAGAAAAACCCCGCCTCTTTGCAAAGCGGGGTTAAAAACACAGCACTTACTCTCTCTTGAAAGCCAGAAAGCCCGTGGCGATTGATGCCATTTGAGCAAAAAAAGAGATCCAGCAAAACAGCGTTGTGCGGAAGCCAGAAAATGCAATGGCATCAGACACAAACAGCACGACCAGGCAGACAACAAAAAGCTTTTTCATGTACGTCTCCTTGGAATTTCAAAATGGATATCAACTATCCAACTCCAGAATCAATTATAGCACCTTATATAATAATTGTCAATATTAGCTAGAGAAGCAGTCCTGTAGCCCTTTTTCTGCGATGATACGCGACGGCAAACCGATGTGCTTCGGCATTGGCAAGCAGAATATCTTTCTTGTATTTTTCCACGATATCTCCCCTGCCTTGCAAAGTTTTCGGTCTGTGGCGTTCGTCTTTGGTCACGGCAACGACCGCAATAGGCGCGTCAAAATTTTTGACGATTTTCTCCGCCATATTTTTCTGCGCGACCGATCCGTCCACCGCGATAATATTTGGAAATTTCCACTCGGTGTGTTTGAGCCTTCGCTCGAGCATTTCGGCCAAGCCTGCAACGTCGTTTTGCACGCTATCGTTGATCTTGAACTTCCGATATTCATTTTTGTTCGGATATCCGTCTTCCACGACCGTCATCACGCCGACCGTGTTCGTGCCGCTTATATGTGCCACATCATACGCCTCGATCCGAACATTCTCGTTCGATTTTTCTCCGGAAAAATCAGACTTGATGAGCGCGACATCCTGGATATGATTCAAGGCGAACATCGTTTTTTTCGCCGCATCTGCCTTTTCAAATTCCTGCTTTGCAGCGTATTGTTTCATTTCCTTTTCCAGATTTTTGATGATATTTTTTTTCTTACCGGAAAAAAATAACATGAGATTTTTGATCGTCTGCGCATATTCTTTTTTCGCTTCGGCGCTGCCGACTTCCGGCGCAAGTCCGATCTCCCGATAAAATCCGTAGCCGGTTTTTTTCTCGGAATAATTATCGAGAAACGGAAATATCTTCCGGACGATTTTCAGGGCTTCCTTGAGCTGGGTGCCGTTCGTAAAGGGACCAAATGTCGCTTTGAGCTTCAGGGTGTTCGTCTTAAGATTCTTTCCCCGCTCAATCAAGACCCTCGGGAAATCTTCCTTGGTAATGATGACATAATTGTAACTGCGATCATCCTTCTCTTTCGTGTTGTACCGCGGCTGATGCTTTTTGATCAGATTGCTCTCGAGGATGAGCGCCTCGATCACCGAATCCGTCCGGATGAAGTCGATCTTGTCCGCCTGAAAGACCATATCGACGAGAAGCGGTCCGCGCGCGGCAATGAGGTCAGAAGCAAAATAGCTCTTTACTCGGTCGCGAAGCGATGTCGCTTTGCCGATATACAGGATCTCCTTCCCTTTTTTGAAGAGGTACACGCCCGGCGCGTCCGGCAGATGGATCTTTTTGAAATCTTGACTGTTCATGATGGTTACGATATCATTTTCACCAGAAGCCATCAACAGAATTTCAGAAAATGTTTTGAGGGGGATCAACGTGGAAACTGGAAAATTCGACCTATTGAACCGAGGAAATATACTTGATGCCTCTCTCGACGATTTCTTTTACATGTGCAGGCGAGGCTATTATCAAAAGGATGGCGAAGCGGCAATACAGTCTTTTACCAGCATGTGTGAAAAATTCACCGGCCGTCCGTGCACACAGGTCACGGTGCGCGAAATGCTGGCGCTGTCGAGAAGTAAGTTTTGCTTTCCGGGCACGAAGACACCGAAGAAAAGCCTGATGTATATTGAGAAATGCCTGGAACATTTCGGGCTTCCTCTGATCGGAGAAGGCTAAATATCAGTTTGTCTGCCCCGAACCGCAAGCGGTTCGGGGCTTTTTTATTTCTTCCGCAACACTTTCTTCAAATACTTTCCCGTGTAGGATTTTTCGTTCATGGCGATGTCCTCCGGCGTGCCTTTGGCGACGATCTGTCCGCCCTTGTCCCCGCCTTCCGGCCCAATGTCGATGATATAGTCGGAGGACTTGATGAGATCCATGTTGTGCTCGATGACCACGACCGTGTTGCCGTTGTCCACGAGCTTCTGCAGGATCTCGATCAGTTTTTTCACGTCTTCATAATGCAGACCGATTGTCGGCTCATCCAAAAAATAGATCGTTTTGTGCAAACCGGGCCGATAGAGTTCCGATGCGATCTTCACGCGCTGCGCTTCCCCGCCCGAGAGCGTCGTCGCGGACTGGCCGAGCTTCAGATACGAAAGCCCCACATCGGCAAGGCATTTCATCCGGTCGTAGACGGCCGGCAGATCTTCGAAGAATGTAAGCGCCTCCTCGACGGTCATCTCGAGCACTTCGTGGATATTTTTGCCTTTGTATTTCACTTCCAAAGTCTCTTTGGTGAACCGCTTGCCATGGCAGACATCGCACGGCACGTAGACCGTCGGCAAGAAATGCATTTCCACTTCGATCATGCCGTTGCCTTCGCAGTTCTCGCAGCGGCCGCCTTTGACGTTGAATGAAAATCGGTTTGACTTCCACCCCCGTTCGCGCGCCGTCGCGGTCGTCGCAAACATGTCGCGGATGAACGTCCACGAGCCGGTATAGGTCGCCGGGTTCGAGCGCGGCGTCCTGCCGATCGGCGACTGGTCGATCATGATCGTGCGGCTCAAATATTCCGACCCTTCGAAAGATTGGCAATGGTAGATGTTCGCCGAACGGTGCTTTTTTTCGAGGCGCGCCTGGAGGTTTTTGTACAGGATCTCGTAGACGAGGGACGACTTTCCGCTTCCGGAAACGCCCGTCACCGTGACAAGCTTGCCGAGCGGCACGTCCACATGCATGTTTTTGATATTGAAAATATGCCCGCCCTTCACCTTGAGTCTGCCTTTGTCCTGGTCGCGGCGCTTTTTCGGCACTTCGATCTTTTCGTCGCCGCGCAGATAGTCGAGGGTGAGCGAGTCGCTTTTGTTCGTCTTTGCGGTCAAAAGTTCGTCGAGCCAGCCGGAGACGACGACCTCGCCGCCGTGCACGCCCGCGCCCGGACCGATGTCCACGATATAATCCGAAGCGTACATGGTGTCCTCGTCATGCTCGACGACAAGGATCGTGTTGCCAAGGTCGCGCAAGTTTATGAGCGTTTTGATGAGTTTGTCGTTGTCCCTCTGGTGCAGGCCGATTGTCGGCTCGTCGAGCACGTAGAGCGCGCCGACGAGGCCGCTTCCGAGCTGGGATGCCAAACGGATTCTTTGCGCTTCTCCGCCTGACAAAGTATTCGCCCGGCGGTCGAGCGAGAGGTACTCGATGCCGACATCGGTCATGAAAAGAAGCCGCGCGTCGATCTCCTTGAGCACGACTTTGGCGATCTCCTTTTCCACGTCGGTGAATTCCACTTCCTCGAGGAATTTTTTCGCATCGGTGATGGACTTTGCCGTATACTCCACGATATTCACGCCGCCGATGAGCACATGGAGCGCCTCCTCGCGCAATCGCGCGCCTTTGCAGGTCTCGCACGCTTCATCCGTCCAAAAATCCTTCGTGCCGAGGCCGTGGCAGGTCGGGCACGCGCCGTACGGAGAATTGAAAGAGAAAAGCCGCGGCTCGATCTCCGGATATGAGTACCCGTCGTACGGGCACATGAACTTGGCCGAGATCAGCTTTTCCTCGGTCGGCGTCTCGATCTTGACCAGACCTTTGGATTCTTCGAGCGCTTTTTCCACCGCGTCCGAGAGACGCTCCTTCATTCCCTCTTTTTTCTCGGAAAATTCGCTCACATAAAAAGCATCGACGAGCACGTCGATATCGTGCTTCTTGTTTTTGGAAAGGATGATCTGGTTACGCAGTTTTTTCGCCTCGCCGTCCACTTTGACCTCGGTGTATCCTTTTTCGAGAAGGTCGTAGAGCAATTGGTAATACTCGCCTTTCCTGCCGACGACGAGCGGCGAGTAGATCTTCACGCGGTCGTCGCTCACTTTGACGCCGAGGATATCCTTCGACGCTTTCGGGCTTTTCAAATGGGTGACGGTGTGGAGGATCGTCTCCAATATTTCCTCCTTGGAAAGTTTCTTGATCTCGCGTCCGCAGACAAGGCAGTGCGGCTTGCCGATGCGGGCATACAAAATTCTTAAATAATCATAAATTTCTGTGATCGTCGCGACGGTCGAGCGCGGGTTGTTGGAGCGGGATTTCTGGTCGATGGAAATGGCCGGCGAAAGTCCGATGATCTCGTCCACGTCCGGCTTTTGCATCTGATGGAGGAATTGCCGCGCGTACGAAGAAAGCGATTCCACATACCGCCTCTGCCCTTCGGCAAAGATCGTATCAAAGGCAAAGGACGACTTTCCGCTGCCGGAAAGCCCCGTGACCGCGATCATCTTGTTGCGCGGCATCTCCACCGTGATGTTCTTGAGGTTGTGCGTCCTCGCTCCCTTCACGATGATCTTCTCCGCTTTCTCGTCGAATCATGTTTTTGTCGGTTTTTGTGGGCTCATATACCATAAATTGCCCCTGGATCGCTCCATAGGGGGTGTATAGGACTTCTATAGTACCTGACTTTTGGATTTTGGCAAACAAAAATCCCTGCCCCGCCGAATGGCGAAACAGGGATCGAAAATCATTTTACGATCCGAGAAAACGGTTTTTTCTTATGTCCGACATGCCATCCGTTGCAAAAAGTGCACGGATAGGCATGATATCCTCCAATGAACGAACCGTTGTTCAGAGAGCGGGCATGAGACCGAGCCTCGTCCTCAGTGACATGCCGGATCTTTTTCCCGCAACTTCGGCGACGCAACCTTCTTTTGCTCGCCATCTTTCATCACCTCCTTCAGTTGAGTTGTTCCAACTTTTTCATTTGTTCAGCCCCGCCGAAATCTAAATAAGCCGACCAGACGCCGACAGCGATAATGATCAGCGACGAAGGCCAGAAGTACGCAAAGTACCAAAGGATCGTCGCAAACGCTCCCAAAAAGAGCTTGATGGCTCCCGCGGCAAACAAGCACCACCGCCGCGCCTTCATGCTCAAGTAATGGGAAGAAAAGCCGAAATCCAAAATGAGAATGACGATGAGCGAGAGGAAAAATGTACACGCAAAAAGAAAAGTCCAGATGTTCATGCGCAAACCCCCAAGAGCTGCAATTGTGCTTCTGTTTTTATGCTACAACAATTTTTCAGTTTTGGCAAATTTATTTCAATTTGAAACGAATGATTTTTACAATAGTATTCGGACCGACTTTGTCGCCATAATACGTGCGATAGGTTTGATACATTTCCTCTTTGCTCGGAAATTTCTCGTGGCCGTCAAAATCACCATCATCTATATTGCTCATTTTCTTTTCCCATACATCGGTCAGGATCGCATCGGCAAATTTCTTTCCAGTATTCCAATTGATCAAGTCCACCTTATCGCCCTTAGACAAATTTTTGTCATCAAACAACCGCCAGGTAAGATTCTTCTCTCCTTTCAAAACAAGAGTCGCAAGATGATCTCGAAATTTGAGTGATTTTTTAGACATAAAATTAATTATATTTTAATATGTTTTGGTGAATCTCTTTTAAAACATTCGTCACATACATGAAAAAAAGATTTTTCTGTAAGTTTTAATTGATTTAAATTTAATTTAAAAAGACTTACCATAAGTTTATAGTAGAATTTATTAAAATTCCTCAATTCTTTATTGATATCTTTAATTTCATGGTCCAAAAGTTTATGTATACATTTATTACGCACTTCTGAAAAATGTTTTAAATCTTTAATAAGTTTTTTATTTCTTGTATAGGTATCCAAAATTTTTATTAAATATCCCAATGGCTGACTTTCAATATCAGCTCTGGTATATAAATTCCTTGGATTAAAACCTACATTATATTGCAAAGCTGATCCCTCAATAATTTTTTCAAAACTAAAAATAGCTTCCTTTGTAAATAATTCAACTATTAAACTCATGTATAACAATGCTTCAATTCTTAATTTTTTATTCCATAAAACAATTATTTTTTGCTCATATATCCGAAATTTTCTTTTTATCTCTTTAGTTAACATAAATTTAAATTTTATTTTTTCTTCACATCCTTCTTCCCCACCTTCTTCTCGATCGCTTTGATCTCATCCCGCAAGATCGCGGCGGTTTCGAAGTCGAGCATTTTGACTGCGGCGTTCATTTGGATCTCTTTTTGCTTGATCAATTTCGCTGGACTTTTCACCATCATGTTTTCATCAATACGCACGAGCTCTGCCACGGCTTTGTCATGATCGCTCCGCATATGCTCCGTGATATCGTGGATCTTCTTCACGATCGTTTTTGGCGTGATGCCGTGCTTGGTATTGTAGGCGACTTGCTTTTCCCTTCTCCTGTTCGTCTCGGCGATGGCGCGCTCGATAGAGCCTGTCATGTTGTCGGCATAGAGCGTCACGCGGCCGGCGACATTCCTCGCGGCGCGGCCGATGGTCTGGATGAGCGATGTGTCGCTCCGCAGGAAGCCTTCTTTGTCCGCGTCGAGAATGCCGATGAACTCAACCTCGGGCAGGTCGAGGCCCTCGCGCAGGAGGTTCACGCCGACGAGGCAATCAAACTTGCCTTTGCGGAAATTGGTCAAAATATCGATCCGATCGATGGTCTTGATCTCGCTGTGCAAGTATTCGGCTTTCACATTTTTTTCTTTCAGATACTCGCTCAAATCCTCGGCCATCTTTTTGGTCAGGGTCGTGGCAATGACGCGTCCCCCGTGTTTGACGACTTTGACGGTCTCTTCGATGAAGTCCGTCACTTGGGAAAGATTTTTGCCTTTCACTCCTGCCTGCGCAGGCAGGTCGGTGATCGGCTTGACCTCGACGATCGGGTCTATGAGGCCGGTCGGGCGGATGATCTGCTCGACGATTTTGTCCGAATGCTCCCGCTCAAAGTCGCCTGGCGTGGCCGAGGTGTAGATGACCTGGTTCACTCGCTCTTCAAACTCGGGAAACTGGAGCGGGCGGTTGTCCTTCGCGCTCGGCAAGCGAAAGCCGTATTCCACAAGCGTCTTTTTGCGCGAAGCGTCGCCGGCGTACATGCCTTTGAGTTGCGGAATGGTCACATGCGACTCGTCGATGACAGTGAGGAAGTCCGGCGAGCCGTCCACCTTTTTGGGAAAATACGAAAGGAGCGTTTCCGGCGGCTCGCCCGCGGCCTTGCCGGAAAAATGGCGGGCGTAATTCTCTATGCCGTTGCAGTAGCCGACCTCGCGGATGAGCGAGATATCGTGCGTCGTCCTGCGGCGGAGGCGCTCGGCTTCGAGGTCTTTGCCTTCTTTTTTCAATTCCTTCACCCGCTCATCGAGCTCGAGCTTGATGCTTTCGATCGCGCGCTTCTGCTCGTCCTTGTTCGTGACAAAATGCTTCGCCGGAAAGACGAATGTGGACGCGAGGTTCTCCTCCGTGATTGTGCGGGAAACAGAATCTATCTTGGATATGTGCTCGATCTGGTCGCCCTCAAAATCCACGCGGATGAGGATCTTTTCCCCCGTCGGCATGACCTCGATCGCGTTGCCGACCGCGCGAAACTGCCCCGGCTTCACGTCGCTCGTCGTCCTCGTGAAATACACGCCGATGAGCTTTTTGATGAGGTCCTGGCGCGACATTTTTTCTCCCTTTTTCAGTTTGATGTTCACTTTCTCGTATTCCTCCGGAGAGCCGAGACCGTAGATGCAGGAGACGGATGCGACGATGATGACATCTGACCTTGTGAGAAGCGCCTGCGTGGATGCGTGGCGGAGACGGTCGATCTCCTCGTTGATCATCGCTTCTTTCTCGATATAGGTGTCGGTGATCGGCATGTACGCCTCCGGCTGGTAGTAGTCGTAGTACGAGACGAAATAATGCACGGCGTTCTCCGGAAAAAATTCTTTGTATTCCTGGGCGAGCTGCGCGGCGAGCGTTTTGTTGTGGGCGATGACGAGCGTCGGTTTGCCGATCTGCTCGATGACATTTGCCACGGTAAAGGTCTTGCCGGTGCCGGTCGCGCCGAAAAGGGTCTGCTTTTTCAGGCCTTTCTCGATGCCCGCGACGAGCTCTTTGATGGCTTCCGGCTGATCCCCCGCCGGCTCGTATCCTGCTTTGATTGTGAATTTCATGGCTTGATTACAAAGGTCATTATGCTATCCTGAAAGCAGAAAGGCAAGCTGTGATCTTTAATATCCTTTGTATAAGGAGGAAGCGATGAGGAAACCTCGAAAGAAAATTTCAACTTCAGAAAAAAGAAAATTTTTCAAACGAGTGAAAGAAAACCTCGGTCCAAAAGTCGTGAAATACTACAAATGGTTTTTCAGGGAAAATGGCTGGAGCAGGTTCGTGCTCGGCATGAACAACCAGGAGCTCAAGCTTTGGTTCAAGCAGGTCAAGCTGGCCAAGGGCAGAAAATTTTGCCTCGAGGCTGCTTAACAAAAAGGAGGAAGTATGGAAAAGGAAAAGGGACAGGATGAGCCGGTAAAATTCAGTGCCAATAAGCTAGATGGGCCGCATACGCGCTCGGCAAGCTGGGAAGCAGAGGTAAAAAGGCTCAATGAACAGCCGCCATGAAAAACATCATGGCGGTTTTTGTTTGACTTCCCTCTTTTGGTCATATAATCTAGAAACAGAAAAGTTCTCAAGAAAGCGAGGCAACCTTATGGAACTGTTCCAAGCAAGAGCCGGTCTGTTTTTTGTCCTGCAAGGCGTGTTCATGAAAAAATGCGAACGATTGATCAAAGAAGGAAAGGTCAGACGCATCAATAATCTGAACGAACACTTCAGGATGTTGGGAAAAAGACAGAACAACGTCTGGAGAAAACACAAACGCGAATTTGGATTCACGCGCCAACAAATGGGCGACCTGCATATGTTCTCGTCTCCACTCCGGATACTGGAAGGATTGACGGAGCAACAGGCCAGGATTTGCATTCATTTGTACGGCCTCATGTATCCGACAGGAAGCGTGCTCGACGGTCATTATGAAGAATTGGGCAAAGCAATCTTGTACTTCGAAGCGGAGTTTCCAAATGATCCGTTTACCGCACATCTCAAAAGCGTTCTCCGAGCAAAGCTCGCAGTGGAAAGAGATATGAAAAGGATGGATAACTTTTGGAAGCAAGTGGAAGCCCTGCCGAAGGAAGAGCGGGAAAAATTCGATGCCTATATGCGAAAAATTCTCGGGATCGCGCGCGAGATAGGCAAAAAGTGCGATGAAGGTACCGGCTAGACGATAGCCGGTATTTTGTTTGACTCACGGGAGCATTGTGATACCCTGAAAGAGGGCAGACTTTGATCTTTGTGAAAGGAGGTATCTATGGAACGCGATCAAGTAACCGCAAGGCTTGTACATGTTTTAAAAGAAAGACTGTTGCCAAGTGAAAACACCCGCAATGACTTGAGCTATGCGGAAAAAATACATCTCATCAATGTGCTTGTCCAAGGCTGGGAAGAAAAGAAACGGCTGATCCGGATGCAGGCGGCAATAAAGAAGGCTTACGTAAAAAAGTTCAATCTGACCAAAGAAGACTTCTATTGCCTTGAAATCCTGTTTTCGCCTCTCAATATTCCAGGCGGTCTGACCGAAGACGAGCTGATCGAATCCCTGAACATATATGATTTCATATATATGGGCACCAAGACCGCAACAGAGGCAAAACTCGGAGAGCTTTACCAGTTCATCGTAGCGAGGAAAGACATGGGCATGGAGGGAAATCTTTCTCGTTGTCTTGAATCGCTTTACCGGGCAAAGTATCAGTTGATCAAAAAGCAAAGGGAGCATCCTGGCTCGGAATTCATCGAGCTTTTGCCTCTTGCCGAGCAGGAAGAGTTTTACAGCAACGTCATGCAGTTCCTCGAGCATTGAAACTGAAACAGAACCGATTGCGGCAACATGTCGCAATCGGTTTTTATTTCCGATATTTTTCCAAAAATTCTTTTTTATATTCCGCGAAGTTTCCGTCCAAAATGGACCGGCGGATCTTTTTCACCAAGTTCACGATGAAGTGGATGTTGTGGATCGATCCGAGCGTGCCGCCGAGCATTTCCTTGCCGTGGAAAAGGTGCGCGATGTACGCCTTCGTATAATGTTTGCAGGTATAGCAGTCGCAGTCGCTCTCGATCGGCGCAATATCGCCGCGGTATTCGGCGTTCGTGATGTGGATCTTGCCGGCCTTGGTATAGATCGTGCCGTTCCTGCCGAGGCGTGTCGGCAGGACGCAGTCGAAAAGATCGACGCCGTTCTCCACGCCCATAAAAAGATCTTCCGGCTCGCCGATGCCGAGCAGATGGCGCGGCTTTTCCTCCGGCAAGATCTCGTTGACCCATTTGACCGCGGTCGACATGTCTTCTTTTGCAAACGATCCGCCGATGCCGAAGCCGTCGAATTTTTTGCCATCCACTTCCATTTCCGAGATCGCCCGGGCCGACTTTTTCCTCAATTCCTCTTCCCTGCCGCCTTGGACGATGCCGAAAAGCGCCACTTTATTTTTTGTGTTCAATTTATTATGTTCTTTCAAACTCCGCTCTGCCCAGCGATGCGTCCGCTCGAGCGCTTCCTCCTGGTACGCGATCTCCTCGGTCGGCGAGGTGCATTCGTCGAAGGCAAAAATGATGTCCGCGCCGAGATTATGCTGGATCTGCATCGATTTTTCCGGAGTGATGTAATGCACCGACCCGTCGAGGTGCGAAGTGAATGACACGCCGTCCGCGCCGATCTTTGCGAGCTTGGGCGCAGCAGAATCGTCGAAACGCTCCGGTATCAGGAGATTCGGATCGGCGGGATGCAATATCTTTGAGATGCCCTTTCCGTATGCGGCGCCGAGCGAAAATACCTGAAAGCCGCCGGAGTCCGTCATGGCCGGAGCCTGCCAGTTCATCATCGTGTGGAGGCCTCCCATCTTTTTGACCAGTTCATCGCCCGGCTGGAGATACAAATGATACGTATTGGCAAGGACGACCTGCGCTCCGGCGTCCTTGACCTGGTCGGTGTTCACAGACTTCACCGTCGCTTTCGTGCCGACCACGACAAAAGCCGGCGTCTCGATCGCGCCGTGCGGAGTTTGGAGAATGCCCGCCCTGCCGAGCGAGCCAGCCAGTTTTTTTTCTATAGTAAATGTGATTGGATCCACGAAAACAATATAGCACACTTATCCGTAAGCGAGCGAGGTATTCGACCGAAAAAGCCTAGCGAGCGCGACGGCGCGAGCTCGAGGAATTTTTCAGCAGAAAAATATCCGTGCTTTTTCAGTCGAATACCGAGCGAGCTTTTATTTCACACTGAGGAGCTCGACTTGGAAGATCAAGGTGGAGTTTGCAGGGATCGGACCGACAGCTTGAGCGCCATATCCGAGCGATGCCGGTATGACGAGTATCCTCTTGCCGCCGACCTTCATGCCTGCGACGCCCATGTCCCATCCCTGGATCACCTGGCCCGCGCCGAGGGTGAATGTGAACGGCGTCCTTCCCGGATTGAGCGAACTGTCGAACACGGTTCCATCGGTGAGCTCGCCGACATAATTGACCGTCACTTGTTTGCCGGCAACCGCCGTGGCTCCGGTGCCGACGACGGTGTCCTGCATTTCGAGCTGTGTCGGATCAAGCGGTGTTGATGATGCTGGCATGGTGTTTGTGTTTGTTATGGTTGATGTGTCCGCGGTCTGCGTATTCGCGCTTCCGCCGTTAAAAAGTCCCGCTATCAGATCCTGCCCGCCGACGAGGACAAAGACGGCGACGATCGCAATGCCCACGACGATCCCTGTTTTCTTGTTCATGATTGATTAAATTATTATCTTGCTACTCGGGATAGTATACCAAGGGGGCAAAAATAATGCCACTGCTCGTCTTTGCCGGGAAATATGGTATAATCCCCACGATGAAATTAAAAAATCTGTTCTCAAAGAAGGACATGGGAAATGCCGACGCGCGGGAGATCATCCGCGGCAATCGCATCGAGGCGGGACCGCTCACCATCGCCGACATGGAACGCGTGATCAAAAACAGGGAGAGCGTCGCTCTGGCCGAACTCGATCGGGGCTATCAATTGATCAAAAAATATCCGAGAACGGTCAGCATCCTCGGCTCCGCGCGCTTTGCCCCGACCGACAAATATTACAAACATGCCGAATCCGTGGCGCGCAGGATCGTGACCGAGCTCAAGTACGCGATCGTCACGGGCGGCGGTCCGGGGATCATGGAGGCCGCCAACAAAGGCGCCTATGAAGCAAATGGCGTATCCATCGGATTCACCATCCAGCTTCCGAAGGAACAAAAGACCAATCCGTATGTCAACGCATCCGCCGACTTCAAGTATTTTTTCAACCGTCAAACCCTGCTCTTTTTTGCCGCCGAAGCATACATCTACTACCCGGGCGGGTTCGGCACGTTCGATGAATTGTTCTCCCTCGTGACCTCGATCCAGACCAAAAAGATACAGCGGACGCCGGTCATCCTCGTCGGCAGCGAATTCTGGATGCCGTTCATGAAAGTGATCAAGCAGAAGCTTTTTGTGGAGAACAGCACGATCGGAGAGGAAGACATGAGCATCTATACCGTCGTCGACTCCGAGGATGAGATCATCAATATCATCAAAAAAGCCCCGTACCGACAGGAATAACAAGCGAGGTATTTTCATAAAAAGCCTAGCGAGCGCGACGGCGCAAGCTCGAGGAATTTTCTAGCAAGAAAATATCCGTGCTTTTATATGAAAATACCTCGCTTGTTATCTTTTTACTTCCTGTTCGCTTCCTCGTCCTTCTTGAATATATAGTCCACGATCCGCGTGATGATGAGTCCGATGATGATCCAGACAAAAATGACCGCTGTGTGCCGCACCCGGCCGATATCATTCACGATAAGCGTAAAGTCATTGTGGAAAAAGTATCCGAGCCAGACGACAAACGGCGCATAGATGGCGATCGCGAGCGTATTGAAGACCATGAATGTCTGCTCCTTCGTCTTGGTATATCCAGCAAAGACCGGCCCGACGAATCGCAAGAACGGCACGAACCGCGTGGCAAAGATCGCAGTATTGATGTGCTTCTCGAGCCACGGCCTGTGCCGGGCAATGAACTTGATGGAGAGCACTTCATTGACGAGCTTTGTCACATGCTTGTTGTTCTTGAGCGTCAATCGGTACAGGATATTGTCGCCGATGATGAATGCGATGACCACGATGAAAATGGCCGGCGTCAGACGGACGAACTGTTCGCTTGCCATGTAGCCCGTGATCAAAAGGATGATCTCCTCCGGAACGGGAATGACATATCCCGCGCCGAGCGCAAAGAGAAAGAGCGCGATATAGGAAAATTGCTCGATCGAGCTGATGATGTCGGCCGGATGGGTCGGCAGGTGCGTCGGCAGATATGTCGCGAGGTGCGCCGGGATCATGACCGCAGTATACTAGCATAATTTCAAATCGTCGGCATCTGTGCTAGAGTCTGTCCATGACAGAGACCCGGATAAATAAATTCTTGGCGGAAAAATACAATCTGACCCGCAGAAACGCCGACAAGCGGATCGAGGCGGGCAGAGTGTTCATCAATGACCGGAAAGCCGTCCTTGGCGACAAAGTGAAGCCGATGGACAAAGTTGAGCTCCGTGAGAAGATCAAAAATGATTTTTCCTATTACGCATATTACAAACCGCGCGGACTGATCACCAATAAACAAAAAAGAGGAGAAAAAGATGTCGCCGACTCGGTCAACATCAAAGGCGTCTTCCCCATCGGCCGGCTCGACAAGGATTCCGAAGGGCTTATCTTGCTCACAAACAACGGCAGGATTACTGACCGGCTTTTGAACCCGAAGTACGATCACGACAAGGAATATCTGGTGCGGACGCGGACCCCGATCAAAGAACATCAGCTCAAGGTGATGGAGCGCGGCATGGAGCTTGAAGGGGATCTGAAAACCCAGCCATGCAAGACGAAATATCTCGGCGAGCATGCGTTTTCCATCATCCTTTCCGAAGGCAAGAAACATCAGATCCGCCGCATGTGCGACGCGTTCTCGATCGCCATTGAAAGCTTGAAACGCATCTGCGTCATGAATGTCGAGCTTGGAAATCTCAAGCCGGGACAGTTCAGGAAGCTCGAGGGAGAAGAATTGAAAAAACTTTTGAAAAGTTTGAATTGAACGCGCAGAGAAAGCTTTTTTGGAGACTAGCGAGCGCGACGGCGCGAGCTCGAGGAATTTTCTAGCAAGAAAATATCCGTGCTCAAAAAAGCTTTCTCTGCGCGTTTTTATATCCTATCGTTTGATCAAATAATACACCAAAAGAGCCAGAAAAATGGCGGCGATCTGGACGACGATGCCTTGGACCGGACGGTCGATCATCTTGTCCGCGCTGTGAAAGAAATCATGGATCTTCTGGAAGATCTTCCACGGATGGTTTTGAAAGGTGAAATAGATGAATTGCAAGACATCCGGCAAGACTCCGCCGGCGATGCCGGCAAGCGTGGCAATGAGCGTTTGCCTGTTCCTGACAAAAAGCAGAAAACAGATCCCCGCCCCGATGAGAAAATCAAAACCGATGATGAGCAAGTTCATTCCGGCTTTTGCGCTCGTGAATATCGATCGGAACGTCTTTTGATCCTTGTCGAAAAAATGATCGATGTCATAGTCGCGATGCGGTATCACATCGAGCGCGTAATGGCTCGCGTACGCAAGGGCGAAACCGAGCTCGGGATTTTCAGGCATGAGGTTGGCGATGGCGGCGCCAACGATGGAATGCGGGGTCAGGATCATGGGAATATTTATTGGATGCAGCTGTTAAACGCGGCGACCTGCTGATTGTACTCGGCTGCCAGCGTCTTCATTTCCGCGACGAGAGCATTATACTGTGTGGCGAGGTCATTGTACACCGCCGTTTCGGCATTGTAAGCGCTCGGATCGTTCGCATCGGCGGCGAGCTCGGCTTTTGCGGCTGTGATCTGGGACATCAAGCCCGCCGCCTTGTTTTGATCGTCCGAGATCTGCTGCTTGACGGATGCGTCCGGACTCGGACAATCGGCAAGCGGTTCGCCAAAGACCTGTGAAGCGATCCAAACCTGGCTTCCCTGATACATCCCCTGCTCCGCCGCGACGCCGATCTCCGTATATTTGCCGTTCAAAATATTCGCGCGGTGTCCCGGACTGTTCATCCACGCGGTCACAAGGTCGCGCGAGGAGCCGAAGTTGCCTTCCGCGATATTCTCGCCGATCGTCACATATCCGTAGCCGTTCGCGTCGGCTTCCTTTGCGACATTGTCGCCGGTCGGCGAATAATGGTCGAAATATTGTTTTGCAAACATGTCCGCCACGCGGATCGCCGCGATTGTATCCAAGGTATTGTTTTCATCCAGCGCTGTAAGTCCGCCATTGTTGCCACGCTCGATATTGGTCCAATAGATGATCTCGCTGTCATTGAGACTGACGCCGTTTTGTTCGGTGCTGCCCGAGAGTCCGCCGGGAAGCGAAGGCGAGGTTGTCGCGGTCGGAATAGAAACGGGAGCATTGACCGTCGTCGGAGGAACAGGCGCGAAAGTATCTACGGAAACATTCTGCGTACTCGAAGAGGTATCAATGTACACGGTCGGAACAGCGCTCGGTGCAAATATGCCGGGGATCGAGAAAAGAGAAAAAATATCCGTGCTCGTTGAAGCATCTGACGAGCTCGCTTGTCCGGAGATGACCACGCTCGGAGAAACATAACTTCCGTTTCGCGCGGCGGAAAACGCCCGCACGATGAACTCCACGAACGTCGAGACGCCTGCTTCCATTTCAGAAAAGATATCCGCCTTTGCCACGGAAACGTTGGCAAAAAGGAAAAGAGGAAGTGCAAGAAGTACAAAAAACGCTGTTTTCAGGCCATTTTTTGACATCGATTTCATGCGGCAATTGTATCACAAAAATTGACAAATACCAGTTTAGCGTGTGAAATTCTTATTTCAGATACGATTTCCGTTCCTTCTCCGGAAAACGCTCAATGGCATAGCGGAGCATGGTGCGCGGCATTTTTGTGCGAAATTTTTTCAGGAAATCTTTTTCCGTCTGCGGCGAGCGCTTCCCCACTTCGCGGAGCATCCATCCGACGGCTTTGTGGATCAGATCATGTGTATCTGGCATCAACATTTTGGCGATCTTCACTGTATCGGCATATTCCCCGTTTTGTATGAACGCGTACGTTGCCACGATGGCAATGCGCCTCTCCCAAAGATTTTCGGAACGCGCAAGCATATATAAAATTTTCCTCGGCCTCTCAAGGAGATATCTCCCCGCAATGCTCGCCGCGGATGCGTCGACCAGATCCCAACTGTTCACTTGCCGAATGTGCTGCATATAAAAATCAAAGATGATCTTTTGTGTTTTCCGGTCTCCCGCATAAAATTGCCTTGCGAGGATCATGAGGGCGCAATACCGCTCTTCATGGACCTTTGAGGAAAGGAGCGCGCGTATCTGACGCAAAGGCAGATCGGCATATGCGCGCGCGACCTCTCTCGTCTGCGGCACGGTAACACCGAGAAATATATCCCCTTCGCCATAGTGTCCTTTTCCGGTTTTGAAAAAACTTTTCAGGACCTCGGCTTTCCGAGAATTCGCAAAACTTCGCAGATCTTTTTTCACATGTACGATGCGGTTCATTTTTGACGGGTCTTCCTCACATACAGTTTGAAGATCCGCATGGAATTCAAGATCGGCAAAAAGTCCGTCAGAAAGTTGTATGCCGCGGCGCCTGTCGGCGCAAGGATGCGCGCAAAAACGAGCGCAAGACCGGCGACATTCGTCACGCCCCAGATGATAAAATCGTCCCGCGCCACCTTCATGACGTATTGCGAAAGCCGGATCAAGTCGGGGATCTTCGAGAAATCGTCCTTCATGAGGACCACGTCCGCCGACTCGATCGTCACATCGTAGCCGATGCCGCCCATCGCCACGCCGATATCGGCAAGCGAGAGCGCCGCCGCATCATTGATGCCGTCGCCGACCATCATCGTTTTGTATTTCGGGCTGAGCGTTTTTTTGATGAAATCGAGCTTCTGGTCCGGCAACAGTTCGGCGTGGTATTCGGTCAAACCGAGCTCGCCGGCGATCCTCTTTGCCACCTTTTCATTGTCGCCGGTGAGCATGATGACATGTTCCACGCCGAGCGATCTCAGCTCGAGGACATCCGCTTTGATATTGCGCTTGATCTGGTCGGCGACCACAAAATACCCCTTGCATTCCTTGTTGAGGGAAACGACGGTCACGTTGTAGCCGCGATCCTCTTCCTCAGTGATCTTTTTTTGCAATTCCGGTTTGATCGTGCGACCCATCTCAAGGAGGTACGAGAGCCGCCCCATGCCAAATGTGTCCTTTCCAAATGTCGCGGTCATCCCCTTGCCGCTTGACTCCTCGAAATGTTCCGGCGTTTCCGCGCCGATCTCTTTTTCTTTGCTTGTTGCAACATATCTTGCGATCGCCTTTGATATCGGATGATCGGAAAGCGCCGCGATCGCGCCGCTGTATCTCAGGACGGTTCCCTTGTCCGGAGCATCAGAGAAGAAATTCTCGACATTCAGCTTCCCTTTTGTCAGCGTGCCGGTCTTGTCCACAAAGATCACTTTGACGTCTTTGAGCGCTTCCAGGAACTTTGCTCCTTTGACGATGACGCCGATCTTGGCCGAGTAGCTGATCGCAGAAAGGAATGCAAGCGGAATGGCGACGGCAACGTCGTCGGCGCATACCACCAAAAGGATCGCCAGGACAAAATTGACATCGCGACCGAGCGCAAAAATGACGATCGAACCGACAAAGATGACGATCAGATACCAGGTGGTGAATTTCTCCGCCGCCGTGTGCACATCGGGCTTGTCGATCTGCGCCTCTTCCACGAGCTTGATGATCTTTTCAAGCGTCGTCTCCGCCCCGACCTTCTCCGTTTTCAGGAGAAGATTGCCGGTCACGAGAAGCGTGGAACTGAACGCCTTGTCTCCTTTTGTCTTTGAAACAGGGACGGACTCGCCGGTGATGGATGACTCGTCGATGGTCGCATCGCCCGAGATGATCGTGCCGTCGACCGGGACCCGCTCCCCGAGATCCACGACGACCGTATCCCCGACTTTGACATCTTTCGGATTGATCTCGACGATGCTTCCGTCCGCTTTTTTGATCTTGACCTTTTTTGGCTTGAGCTTGAGCAGTTTTTCTATGTTCCTTCTCGCCCGCGCCTCATTGTATGAAAGAAAGATGCGCGAGGATGTGAGCATCAGGTTGATGAACACGGCGGACAGCCATTGGTGCGCCAGAAGCGAAAAAATCAAGGCGACGCTCGCGAGCAGGTCGATGGAGATCTTTTTGCCAAGGATGGATCGGTACGCGCTTGCGACGACCGGCAATGTGGCGATGATCGAAAGCGCGATCAGAACGAATTTTTCCACCGGAGAATCGAACATTCCCGAATAGTCCACCGGCAAGATTGCAAGTAACAAAACAAGCAGAATAATGTCCGAATTCACATGTTGAGATCTCTTTTTCATTACTGCAGTAGTATACCATTTTCAAAATAAAAGCCGCGCGCCCTTCGGGCGCGCGGCTTTTCTTTCCTCAAACAATTTACATCATTGCCGGCTTCATCATCTTCTTCATCGAGAAGATGACATACACCGCAGAAAGTCCCACCAAACCGTAGACGATCGTGGAAAGCGTCGAGCCCATTCCGAATACCGCATCGACGAGATTCCAACCGAGAGCCACCAAGCCCCAGTTCAAACCTCCGACGATGACGAGAATGAATGCCAACCAATCCAACCAACTCATTTTTGCCATTATATTGAACATATAATTTTATAAGCGACCTTTCGGGTACTATTATATCATAAAAATAAAAAGCCCCCTCGCTTGCGCTCGGGGGCTATAAACTAAACCTTAATTAACTTGCTGACGCAGACGGATTGTCGAACCAGAAACCGCCCGCCCAGGCATCGCGCCAATCCCACTCACCGCCGCTCGAGCAGAGACAGCGGACGAGCGGATGGCCCTCGAAGTGGCGGTAAATAGTTCCCCAAAAGAAGATTGCCTTGCCTTTCCACTCCTGCGGAATAAGGTGTTGGTTTTCTTTTTTGAGGAGAAAGTCCAAAATATTGGCGGGAAGGACCGGTTCACCCTTAAGCTTCTTGCGAAGCTCATTGCCCCCAACTGAACCTCTGGTCTGTTCCTTCACAAGATGGAGTTTCACTTTCGTGATATCCAGCTTGTAAAGACCCCTGATTCGATTGGGCAACTGCTCTTCTTCGGGCAGGATTGACCAACCATCGGGGATGAAAGGCGTCTCGTTGCAATTGACGAGATGCTCGATCATCTTGATCTCGGCAAGACCGTCCAAAACATTTCGGAATCCCGCGAGGTTTCCAAACTTTCCCAGTTTATCAAGATAACCCGGGTCAAAACCGTTTTCTTCCAGACGCTTGATCAACTGAACGGCTGTTGTAAATTGTAAAGAAGACATGGTCTTCTTCCCTTCTGCCAACATGGTTGGCGCGCTGTTTGATTTGACTTGGCTTTCGCTTCGTCACAGCAGAAAATTGCTGAATTTATTCAGAAACTATCTGCTGTGACAAATGCAAGTTATGCTGAAAAGAACTCAGCAAATGATACACTATATAATGTATTGTGTCAAGATTATCCGACAAAGGTCAGCGCCTTGCCTTTCTTGCCGCCGCGGCCCGTTCTGCCGATACGGTGCACGTAGTCGTCATAGGTCGCCGGAATATCGTAGTTGATGACATGGGTGACGTCCGGAATATCAAGACCTCTCGCGGCTACATCGGTCGCGACCAGGATCTGGATCTCGTCCTTTTTGAACTTGCCCAAAGCTCTTTGGCGGGCAGACTGGTTCTTGTCGCCATGGATCGAATCCGCTTTGAAACCTTTTTCCGTAAGCGTCCGCGAAAGCCGCTCCACGCCGTGTTTGGTCTTGCCGAAGATGAGCACTTTGGAAAGTTCCGGGCTGTGCAAAAGCTCCTGCAAGACTTCGATCTTTTCACGGCCTGCGCTCCGGACAATGTCCTGATCGACGCTTTTTGCGGTATCCTGGGTTTTGACCGAGATCGTCACCGGCTCCTTCAAGAATTCTTTGATCAATTGCTCGACTTCGCGCGACATGGTCGCCGAGAAAAAGAGCGTGTGCCTGGTCTTTGACATCTTGGACATGATCAATTTCATATCGTTGATGAATCCCATGTCGAGCATGCGGTCCGCCTCATCGAGGACGATAGTGGAAAACGGCGCGAGGTTCAAGACCCTCCGCTCGATCAGGTCTTTCAATCGTCCCGGCGTGCCGATCACGAAATTGTTCCAATACCGCAGGTCGCGTATCTGCTTGCCGATCGGCGCTCCGCCGACACAGCAGACGGAATATATTTTCATGCCTTCGGTGAATGTTTTCAGCTCACTTTCGATCTGCTGGGCAAGCTCTCTCGTCGGCACGACGACAAGGATCTCCTCTTTCGGATTCAAAAGCACTTTGTTGATGAGCGGAATGAGGAACGCCGCGGTCTTTCCCGTGCCGGTGTTGGCGATCCCGACGACATCGGATCCGCGCAATACGTGCGGGATGATCTTGTCCTGGATCGGCGTCGGTTCGTTGTATCCCTTGGCGAAAATATTCGCTTTGATCCGATCATCGATATTGAAATCCTTGAACAAATGTTCCGGAACAAATTTCACTACTTCTTCGGTAATGACCGCTTTATTGATGAATTTGGAAAAATGAATGTCCGAGCCGGCGTTTCTGCCGCCGCCTCTGCCTCCGCGGAACCTTCCGCCGCCAAATGACGGTCTCCCGCCAAATCGCGGTCTGTCTCCGAATGCCGGCCTTCGCGCAGAGGAAAACCCTCCGCTTCGGAATGCGGGTTTGCCTGCATGCGCAGGCATGTGTCCGAATGACGATCGCGCAGGACTTGTTGAACCCGCATGACCGCCGCTTGATGCATGAGACGCGCTCGGCCGGGCCGGGCTGTCGCTTCTCTGTGCCGGAAATCTTTTCGGTTTTCTGTCCGAGAACCGGTCAAAAGGGCCGACGTTTCTTACGAATTTTCTATACATTTCAAACGATGAAGCATCTATGTGTTCGTGCTTCATTTTATATTAGGTGTAAACATGTCGCACGGATTCTGCGACATATTCACGCGAGATTCAGTGGGAGCCGTTCCTAAATGGAACGTATTTACTTTCGTATGGTAGCAAATAATGATTCTATTGTCAAGAGTCATCTCATTTCTCCAAATCAAATGTCTCATCAATCCTGATCTGTTTGACGAATTCCGGCACGTGGGAAACGAGGATCATTGCGCCCTCATAGTCCGAAAGCGCTTTTGCAATCACCGGCAAGTGGCGGAAGTTGATATGATTCGTCGGCTCGTCGAGGATCAGAAGTCCCGGTTTGAGGAGCACGAGCTGTGCGAGCGCGACCAAACCTTTTTGCCCTTCGGAAAGACTGCCGATCTTGGTATACATCATGTCGCCGGTGATCAGGAATCCTGCGGCAACGCTCCGCATTTCTTGTTCAATATCTTTGTCCATCGCGGACATGAGCGATTGGAATATCGTATCGTCGAAATTGAGCGTAGAAAAATCCTGCCGGTAATAGCCGACTTTGACGCCATCCGCGATCTTTACGCCCTTTGATTCCCCTTTTGCGAGCGTCTCAAGCAAAGTGCTTTTGCCGATGCCGTTCGGACCGGTCAGGAGCAAGTGCTGGTTTTTCTTGAGCGAAATGTTCGCCTTACGCGCGACTTTTTTATGGTTTTTGAAAATAGAAAATTCCGAAATATGCACGATCTCGCCGAGCACGTATTGCGCCGGGATCTGGAAGGGCCGTATCGTCCGATCCTCTTTTCTGACATCGACTTTTTCTTCTTCCATTTCTTCCGCCTTTTCTCGCATTCTTTTTGCAACCAATCGCATCTGTCCGCCTTTCATCGCAAAAAAGTTCGCTTTCTCCTTGTTTTCCTGGATCTTTTTCGCCAGCTGGGCGTTCTTCATGTTTTCTTTTTCGATCCGCACCGCGATCTGGTCCACCACGTCAAAATAATTTCCCACGTACTGCTCGATCTTCTTTGTATAGACATCCAAGTATAAAACCCCGTGCGTGAACGCGTTGAGAAAATCCGCATCGTGCGAGATGACGATCACGGTCTTTTGGTATTCGACGAGAAATTTCGTCAGATGGGCGATTCCCGCTTTATCCAAGTTGTTCGTCGGCTCATCGAGCAGCAAAATATCCGGATCCTGTATCAATGCCGACGCGAGCAGAAGCCTTGCCTGCTGACCGCCGGAAAATGTCCTGACTTCGCGATCGAGCGGAGCTTTGAGGTTGACGACCTCGAGCACTTCCTCGATCCTCGGCTCAATATCATAAACTTTTTGCTTGAAACAATTCTCGAAGAATTGCCGCACCGTAAAGCCCATATCGCTTCTCGGAATGACCTGTTTTGCCGTCGCGATCGATACGCCATTGCCGATATGGATCTTGCCGGACTCGGGCTTGTACTGCCGCATGATCAAATTGAACATCGTGCTTTTGCCGGAGCCGTTCTGGCCCATAAGGGTAAGCTTGGCGCCTCGGCGCACGGAAAAAGAGACCTCGTCGAGAATGGGCTTGTTGTGTCCGAACCCGAATGACACGTCCTCAAATGAAAGAATGGTTTCGTTCCCTGCCATAAGTCCCTAACACTACATGAAAAACGGAAAAATGAAAAGAAAAATTATTTTTTGAGATAATGCTGCAAGGTATAGATCCAATCCTCGTCGTTCTCGCCGCTCTCAAGCTTTGCTTTCAGGAGCCATTCGATGTATCTCCGGTCTTCTTTCAAAATTTCATCGATGATCTCTTCTTTATATTTGCCGAAAGTGAATTTGTTGAATATCGTCGGCGTCTTGGAGATTTCCACCATTTTTTCTATGGCTTTTTCTTCATCGGGTATTTCCGCTTTCATCTTTGCCAGCTGTCGTTCAAAAAGCGCCCGAAGAACTCGGACATCCCCTTCTGCATCGTGCGCGTGGCCTTCCACATCCAGATTGAGATAATATCGCAAATACTGCAGGCCATATTCGGGAATTTTATTTTCTTTGTCGAGATACCGCGCTATGCGGAGCGTGCAAATGAATTTTGGAACAGAAAGCCCTTCGGCTTCGAGCATTGAAATATCAAACTTGGCATTGTGCGCGACAAGGATCCCGTCCTTTAGAAGTTTTGTCAGATCCTTCGCCATTGCGCTTCCGATGAACGGTTTTTTGTCGGCAAGCATTTTATTTGTGATATGCGTGATGCTCGAGGATTTCACAGAAACTGGGAGCGGCGGCTTGAAATATTCGGTCCGGATCGTTTCGCCGACTTGGAACGAAACTTGGCAGAGCCGATCGCGTGCCAGATCATTGCCGGTCGTTTCGGTATCGAGAAAAATAAGGTTGTCCATAGGTCCACCCAGTATAGCAGAAAATGACAAAAACAAACAAAAAGGCGCGCCCTTGCGGGCGCGCCTTTTTCAGAAACTAAAATTTGAATTTAGTATCTTGATGGTCGCTCTTCTTTTGGTCGAGCTTCGTTGACGGTCAATTTTCTGCCATCAAGTTCCTTGCCGTTCCACATTTCGATCGCGGCTTGGGCGGCATCCTCGGTCGCCATTTCGACGAAACCGAATCCTTTTGATCGGCCGGTCATTTTGTCCATGATGATCGCGACTGACGCGACTTCTCCCGCTTTCGCGAACGCTGATCTCAAACCTTCCTCATTGGTAGCATACGCGACGCCACCGACATACAATTTCTTCATTCTTTCGATAAATTACTCGCACTTTATAAAACCTTAAGACACTTTTGAAACGAAAAGACGACTAATCTCTTGGATATCCAAATTTCTTAATTGCCCCAATCATACAGGATGGTCTGTGCATTGTCAACTGTGGAGAAAAACAAAGCATCATTTGACAATTATCGCCGAAGGAATACTATTGAGGTTCAGAAGCAACTCAATGTGGGGCGAAAGGGGTGATCCATCTTGGTCCGTAAAACAAAGAAAAAGAAAAAATACAACTATGAGGACAAGTGGTTGTACAGCGTTTCAGGCAGTCAGGGCATGGGAGATGTCGATATAAGCAATCTGATCAGGCTTGATATCGCCAGGCGTTGCAAAAACCCGGATTGCGGAAATGCGACAAAGAAAGAATATTTGGACAAAGATGGATTGTGTCCAAATTGCTGGAAATAAAATGTCCCAAGATTTCTTGGGACATTTTTTATTACAAATTTTTCTTTACGAACAGCCTGACGATCCGCAATTCTTCATAGGAAAATCCGGCGCCCAGGGCGTTTTTCACCGGTGCAAGCCGAAAATCGCGGTTCTCGCCGTATAGATCGCGAAACATCATATATATTTTTTTGAACTTGCCGGGTGGCACTTCGTCCTTCAAATGATGAATGTCGAAATTCGGCTCTTGTTCCAGGATCTTTTCGATATGATCGAGGACCGTGCCGAGCTTCACCCCCTTATGCTCGAGGATCTCCTTCAGTCGCATCCCCTCTTCAAGCATATGTTTCGTCTCATCGACGGGCGAGATGCGGTTTTTCTTCCCTTTCTTTTTTGCGCCGTCAGCTGGCGCGATCTTTGCCAAAAATGCTTCCTGCTTTTCTTTGATCTGTTTGTCATCGAGCGAATACAGCCAGCTTTTGTCCTGTGCCGACATATTCCGCAAGTCCTCGTCAAAAAGCGCGATATCTTCCCGCACTTCGAGCGCATTTTTATTGAGACCAAGGAGCTTCAATCCGTCGAGTGTCCGCACGCGCGAGAGCGCCACGTAGCCCATGCCCTTTTCAAATGACTGTGAGAGATCGACCTCCACCGCGTCGAGGCTCATGCCCTGGCTTTTGTGCACCGTGATCGCCCATGCGAGGCGGAGTGGATATTGGGTGATGGTCGCTTTCGTCTTGCCTTCCTCTTCGATCACCCATGATTCTTTTTCCGGAATGATGATCTTGCCGTTCGTGAGCATGACCTTCGGACCATAATTGTCGCAGGCGACCACTTTGCCAAGGGTGCCATTGGCATATCCCGCGTCAAAATTATTTTTGACGAACATCACGCTTGCGCCGACCTTGAGCCGCAAGATTTCCGGCGCCAGACAGCTTTTCTTGAGCCCATCGACAAGCGCTTTCCTGCCTTTGTCCTCCATGGCAAAGGTGAACATCTGCCCGGGAAGCTTGTTCAGTTCCGCATCGTTGATGGAGTCGACATTGATATTGTGCGTATGGAGCTTGGTCGGCATGATCCCGCTTGCGAATGAAGCATTGAACCGGCCTTTCAAATGCGAAAAAGATTCCTCGCTCATGTTTCCGTCGCGAATTCCGTTCAGGATCTTCGTGAACCGGTCATCCTTTTGACGATATTGCTCTTCCAAATAGCAGATCTTCAGGTCCAATTTCTTCCATGTGTCAGACTTGTACGGAAACAGCGATTCCCGTTCTCCCGGTTTGGAGACCGGCGGAAGCTGGAAGAAATCTCCGCATAATATGATCTGCATTCCGCCGAACGGCAGCTGATTTTTCTTCAAATGCCGGGCTATCCGTTCCACGAGGTCAAGGCGAAAATGGTGGATCATGGAAACCTCGTCGATCACGAGGACCTGCGTGTCGCGAAAACGGTCCTGCAGATATTTTTTTTCTTCAAGCCCTTCGAGGTCGTATTCGGTGAGATGATCGGCAATGCCGAGCCCGCTCCAGGAATGGATGGTCATGCCGCCCATGTGCGTCGCCGCGATGCCGGTCGAGGCCGTCACGCCGACTTCCACGCCCTTGTTCTTGAGGAATTTGATGTATTCGTTCAACAGGTGCGTCTTGCCGCTTCCCGCCGCGCCGGTGATATAGCAGTTGTATCCCATCTTCAATATTTCCATCGCTTCCTTCTGGGTCATGGTCCGTATTCTATCAGAGTAAAAAATAAAAGCCCGCAAACCTTTCGGTTCGCGGGCCAAAAATCAAAAGAAAGTCATGCGAGATTATATTTTTGCTTCTCTGTTGCAGTTGCAACCTCTCGCGCCCTTTTTGACCAAAGAGCGTTTGCTGTTGACCACCCACAGATATACAGCGATGTCGTCCATCCTTCTTTGCAGTCATCAATATTTTGAGCCAAATCCCGTGCTTGTTTTAAGGCAAGCATACCGGCCGGACTGCCCGGATATGCGTCTCTCGCGATCGCAAGGTATGTTTCAAAATCCCTTGCAAAATGCAGATCCTGCCTGAGCATGAACTCCCTCGTCTCCCTGACGGACCGATCCATGAATTTCCCGTTCTGAAAATCGGAGAGCAGCGTATACGTGGTCTCAACAAACAAGAATTTAAGGGTGCTCACGCACAACCTTCTGAAAAAACGCATTGTTTCCTCCTTCAAATGTAAAGAACCCTATGCTAAACCCATACTATAAAAATATATATGGAGTGTCAAATAAAAAGCCCGCGACACGCGCCGCAGGCTTCAAAAATGTTTCAGCGTACTTTTGCTGACGCATCCTTTCGAAAACTCAACTGGACCCACTTTTCAAAAGCTTGTTCTTTGAGGTTCCGATCCAAAATACGTTGGGCGATATATTGGCAGTCTCTTACCGAACGGGCGTAGGGCAATGCCAATTCCAACAGGATTTGTCTCTTCTCCTCTTCCTCCTTTAGGGTGGAGAGAATCTCAAGCTCGTACAGATCGAAAGATGTGTAGTGGCTGAATTTCTCCCGCAATCTTTGTTTTTCCCTCGATCTTCCAAAGATGAGCGAATAACCGAACAAATACCTTTTAAAACCGAACAGAGAATGCAACAGAAAGCCCAGCGCCCAAATAAAGGACCAAAAAACAATATCCAAAATGATCATGGACATCTCCCCTTTCCATCAAAAATGAAAAACGGTCTGATCAAACTCTACTACGAAAAATTATTCCGTCAATGGATCTACCCGTTCTTTCTCCACTCCTCGATCTTTTTGTGATCGCCGGAAAGAAGGACCTTCGGCACGCGGTATTTTTTGCCTTTATACAGCAAAACTTCCGGTCGGGTGTAATGCGGATATTCCAAACCATTCTCGCCGATCGCTCCATCTTTTTCTTTTTTTAACAATAGATTCCAATACGATTCTTCTTTCAGCGATTCCAGACGGATCACTCCCGGCACGAGCCGGGCCACCGCGGAGGAGACGACCATTGCCGCAACATCGCCGTCCGTCAGCACATACGGACCGATTGATATTTCCTCGGCTTTCAGGGCATCCTTGACCCGTTCATCGATGCCTTCGTATCTGCCGGTGATAAAAACGATCTCGTCGTATTTGCGCGCCCAGTCATAGGCGATTTTTTGATTGAAAAATTTCCCTTTTGCCGAAAAGACGACGACTTTTCTTTTTTTGCTTTTTATTTTTTTCTCGACCTTCGCAAACGTTTTCAGGATCGGTTCGGCCTGCAAAACCATGCCCGCTCCGCCGCCATACGGCTTGTCATCGACGCGCAAATACGGCTTTTTGTTTTTCCTTTGTGCTTTTGTCGGGGTAACGGCTTCGCGAGGATTATAAAAAGAAAATGTTATTTTTTTATCTTTTTGCGCCCGCGCCAAAATCGACTCGTTCACATACGAGCCGAATGCTTCGGGAAATAATGTGATGATGTGGAAGTTCACTACAAATTCAGATCCGCCATCGCTTCATCCACGGTCTTGGTCTGCTGTTCCCTCGGGACAGTCGCCATTCTCGGCGCGGCGCCTTCCGGTTCGTTGATCTTCAAATTGACCCGGGAATTATTCTTCATGCCGACGACCCGGAGCAATGTCCTGATCGCTTTTGCGGTGTTGCCGGACCGTCCGATGACCTTGCCCATGTCGGCATTGTCGACGATGAGCGTGAGCAGCACGCCCATTTCATCCACGGTGCGGGTGATCTTTACTTTTTCCGGAGCGTCCACGAGCGATTTAACGACGAGTTCTAAGAATTTTGCGTCCTGTTCTTGTGCCATTGTATTTTCTGTACTGAAATCCGCAGCAGCGTGGGCGGATCATGTGATAAAACTGCTGCCAAAATAGTAGCACAATGAAAAAATTCCGCAAAGCGGAATCTTTTTGCCTTCTTTATGCTTGGGCGGGAGCCGCCTCTGCTACGGGTGCCGACGGGGCTTCTGCCGGTGCTCCTGCCTGCGCAGGCAGGTCCTTTGGCGCTTTCGCCGCCTCTTCGGCCTCCTTCGCCTTCTTGGCGTTTATGATCTTGTTCTTCGGGAGAACATTGATCTTTTTGCCGGTGAGAACCTTCTGGTCAACGAGAAAGTTGTGGACCGTCTCCGACACCTGCGCGCCTTTTGAGATCCAATATTTCACTTTTTCCCCGTCCACATGGTTCGTCCCCTTTCCTTTTCGCGGATCGTAGGAGCCGAGCACTTCCACGGCTTTGCCGGATTTCGGTCCGAATTTGGAATCGGTAAGCACGATCCGAAAGCTCGGTTCATGCACCCGTCCCACTCGCTGTAATCTGATGATTAACATAGGTAGGAGCTATCCTAGCAAAAAATGCCAAATATGCAAGGCGAATATACAAACACGCTCTTTTCTGCTATCATGGTGCTTTCATGGAACGATCCAAACAATTCAGGGACGACCGCAAACATACACATTTTCAAAAAACGAAGGGTGGAGAGGCAAAAGTTTTGACGGGCACAATAAAAGCAGTGAGAGGCAGTATTGCCTATTTTTTGGGTGATGACGGAAAGACCGAAGTGGAAATTTCCAACCGCGAGCTCCGCACCGCGATGTCCGGCGACTCCGTGGAGATCCGTCTGACCGGCCAGAAAAGCCTTTCCGGCAAACCGATCGGCACCGTCACGAAAGTTACAAGCCGCGCCAAAACACTTTTTGTCGGCACCGTCGAAATATCTCCAAAGGCCATTGTGTTTGTGCCGGACGATAAAAAATTGAAACTTTCAGTGGTTATTCCGAAAGAAAAAATCGGCAAGGCACAGGATAAAGACAAGGTCAGGGTAAAGATCACCAAATGGGTCGGCTGGCCGAACAATTCCGAAGCGGAGATCGTCGCCATTCTCGGCAAAAAGGGCGATAATTCCACCGAGATGAACTCGATGGCCATCGATCGCGGCTTCGAACCGACCTTTCCGGAGGCCGTTCTCGCCGAATCAAAGAAAATATTCGAGGAAAACAGGGTCGTGCCCGCCGAGGAGATCGCCAAACGGCGCGACATGCGCGGCACGCTCACCGCGACGATCGATCCGAAAACCGCAAAAGATTTCGACGATGCGATCTCGTTCAAAAAGCTTCCGAACGGCAATTACGAAATCGGCGTGCATATCGCCGATGTCTCGCATTATGTAAAAGAAAAAAGCGAGCTCGACAAAGAAGCGTACAAAAGAGGCTGCTCGGTGTATCTGCCGGACCGGACCATTCCCATGCTTCCGTTTGAGCTGTCAGATGAGCTCTGCTCGCTCAATGAAAATGAGGACAAGCTCGCCTTCTCCGCGATATTTGAAATGGATCTGAAAGCGCAGATCCGCTCAAAATGGTTCGGCAGGACGGTCATCCGCTCCGCCAAACGCTTCACCTATGAAAGCGCGCAGGATGCGATCAACGATCCGTCTCTCCCGTATCATGCCGAGCTTACCGAGCTCAACAGGCTCGCCAAACTTCTGCAAAAAGAAAAATGGCAAAAAGGCGCGATCGATTTTGAGCAGGAAGAGATCGCTTTCGAGCTCGATGCAAACGGCAAGCCGATCCGCATCTACAAAAAAGAGCATCTCGACACCCACAAGCTTGTCGAGCAATACATGCTTCTCGCCAACAAAGAAGTCGCGGAATTCGTCTACAAAGCGGAGAAAAAATCCGGCAAGAGCTTCCCGCTTCCGTATCGTATTCATGATTTCCCGGACCGAGAACGCATCGCCGAGCTTTCCGTGTTTGTCAAAGCCCTCGGACATGAGCTCGTCATCGGCAAAAACGGCTCGATAACCGGCAAAGACATGCAGGCGCTCTTTGCCCAAGTGGAAGGCAAAGCCGAAGAAGCGCTCGTGAAGACCGCGGCTATCCGCTCCATGTCAAAAGCCATCTATTCCGTGAAAAATATCGGCCATTTCGGCCTTGCATTTGAATACTACGCGCATTTCACCTCGCCGATCCGCCGCTATCCGGACATGCTCGTGCACCGCATGCTTGCGAATATTTTGAGCGAGCACGCGATCAGCGAGAAAAATATTTCCTTCTACGAAAACGCCTGCTCGCACTCGACCGAACAAGAGATCAAAGCCGCCGAAGCCGAGCGCGATGGCAGAAAGTACAAGCAGATCGAATACATGCTCGACAAGGTCGGACAAATATTCAACGGACAGATCACCGGCGTCGCCGAATGGGGCATCTATGCCGAGGATACGGAAACCAAAGCCGAAGGCATGATCAAACTCTCAACGCTTGCGGATGATTTCTATGTCCTTGATCCGAAAAAGTACGCGATCGTCGGAGAAAAAAATAAAAAAGTGTATTCCCTCGGTCAAAAAGTGAAAATCAAACTCGTTTCCGCCGACTTGGACAAACGGCAGATGGATTATGAGATAGTTGGGTAAGTACTAAAAATTTAATATCGCTTCAAGATCTTCATCCGACAGTTCCCATGCATGTTTCATCATTTCAAAAAATCCGTGCAACAAAAAATTAGAATATACTTCAACAATTTGAAGCATTAAAAACGGATCTTTTTTATTAAGTTCTCGACATATTTTACTACCTATATATTGAACCTCTCCTGTTGGGCCTATTTTTTTAACATAATCTGCCAAATCTTTAATGTGAGAACCCGCACTAATTCCAGTGGTTTTTTCAAACATTTTATAGAGATGTTTTTCAAAAATTAATGCGTTTTCTTTATTTTGAATAATTCTTTCCCAAAAAAATTTCTGTGATTGAAATAATGTTACGTAAGAGACAACAAAGTATATTTTATCAATATCTTCTTGTTTTAAATTATTTAATTCTTCTATATTTTGTAAATCTTTAGTTACAAGATTGGAGATTCTGTCGATAGCAAAATTAACCCCGGCAGCCTTTAATTCTAATTCATGATCCGTAAGTTTTTTATTACTCATAATATTTACTTTGCCACTTGTACCGCTTCTTCAAACTGAATGGAAAGGAGGCGGGAGACGCCGTCAGCGCCCATGGTCACGCCGTAGATGATGCCCGCGCGGGCCATCGTCTCGCGGTTGTGGGTAATGAGAATGAGCTGGGAATACTTGGAGAGTTCAGAAATCATATCGCCGTATTTTTTGGAGTTTGCCTCATCAAGCGCAGCGTCCGTCTCATCAAGAATGATGAATGGTGGCGGGTTCACCGCAGAGATGGCAAAGAGAAGCGCGATCGATGTGAGCGCCCGCTCGCCGCCCGAGAGCATCATGAGGCCTTTGATCTTTTTTCTTGGCAGAGAAACTTCGATCTCCAATCCCTCATCGCCTTCCTCTTCTTCAACTAATTCCTCTTCATCATCGCCCATCGGCAATTCCGTATCGGATTTCTTTCTCTTTTTTTCTTTCACCACGGAAAGTGCTGCCGAGCCGCCGCCGAACATCGCCGAGAAGAATTTCTGGAACTCATTGTTTATCTTTGCAACGCCATTTTTGAACTCGCTCGTCAGTTTTTCATCAAGTTCTTTGATCAGGTTTTTCAAAGATTCCGAGGACTTGATCAGGTCTTCGAGCTCGCGAGCCAAAAAGCCGTCGCGCTCCTCGGTCTCTTTGTATTCCTTGACAATATCATCGCCTCCGGCGACTCCGGCGTCCTCCAAGCGGATCTTTATTTTTTCTATCGCACGCCGCCTATCTTCCTGCATCTGACGATCTTCTTTGGCGATCTCTTCCGCAGAAAGCGTCGCACCGTTTTCATTTGTCGGCCAAAAATCCTTATAATGCAAAGCTGAAACTCCGACGAGGATCGAACCTTCTTGCATCTCGCGCTTCAATTCCCCTTCGTCATGATGCAATCGCGCTTCCCTGCCCTCGACGGCCGCAAGCTTGCCGCGGATGTCATTCTCCTCGGCGATGATGCGGAACATCGCCTTTTCGGCATCGCGGTTCGAATCCCGCTCTTTCTCGATCTCATTTTTCAAAAATGTGTATTGCTCGGAAAGTTCCGTTTCCGTTTTTGTCGTTTCTGAAATTTTACTTTCATAACCTTTCTTTTCCGTTTCAAGCTTTTTGATCTCATCCTCAAGGTCGTTGATCTCCTGTTTTGCTTCGGTTTCTTTGTGCTTCTCGATGAAATTCTTCAAGATTTTTTTGATCGATGCGAAAATTTCTTTGATCTTCCCGATGTCGCTGCTCTGCATGACGCCGTCGATCTCGAGATCTATTTCCCGCGCCATATGCTCCACGCTTCCAAGCTCCACGGTCTTATGCAGCGCATTTGCGCTTGCTTCCTGCTGCTTTTTGACGAGACGGACGAGCGAGGATATCTCTCCTTCGATCCTGCCGATGGCGCGCGTAAGCGAATCCTTCTCCGCGCGGACATCCTTCAATTTTCCTTCCACCCGCATGACCTCGTCGGATTTTTTGTCCTTTGACGATGAACTCGCAAGCACCGCTTTGGCATCCGCAAGGTCTTTTTCCAACTTTTCCTTCAGGGAAACGAGCGGTGCTTTTTCTGCGGCGATGTTCTTCTTTTCACAATCAATGTATGTTTCCTCTCGGCGAAAATATTCGTGATACAAGGAAACGAGATTATTTTTCATCTCAACGGTCTTCTCGATCTTCTCCACCTGTTTTTTGAGGAATTTGATATGCGGAGCGATCTCGCGTCGCAACGACTCGACTTGCTTGATGTTCTCCTCGGTCTTCTCGAGCTTGCGCTGGCTTTCCTCTTTTTTATACTGGAAAATTTTCAGGCTCAAAGCATCCTCGATCATCTCGCGCCTTTCGCGCATGTTCGCGTTCAAGATCTTGTCCGCTTCGCCTTGCGAAATGATCTGGTGACCCGACGCGCCGATATGCGCCGAGGCGAGCATCTCGATGATGTCTTTGAGGCGCACTGGAGAGCCGTTGATCAAGTATTCGCTCGAGGAATCGCGGTTCACCACGCGCTCGATCGAGACATCGTCAAAATCAACGTTGAGAATTCTTTGGATATTATTGAAAACGAGTTTGACCGAAGCGCGGTTGGACCGCGGCGCGTCCTTGCCGCCGTTGAAAATGAGATCCTCGGCGCGCTTGCCGCGGAGCGACTTGATGGACTGCTCGCCGAGTACGAAACGGAACGCCTCGGCGACGTTCGACTTGCCGGAACCGTTCGGGCCGACGATGGCCGAGATCGGTACGTTGAAATCAAGGGAGCTTTTTTTGCCAAACGACTTGAATCCGGAAATTTCGATGCTCTTGAGGTACATTCTGGTGGATATTTATGGGCATATTCTACCAGATTTTCCGAAAGAAAAAAACCGCCCTTAGGCGGCTTCTTGAAAATTAAAAACATCTTGTATAACTTTGTCTATCTGTTCGTCTGAAATAGAGATTCCCTCCTTTTCAAGAGTATCTTTGAATTGCGCAGTCTCCTCGATGATCTGCTCCGAAAAATTGGAATCATTGGTCTTTTTCAACTGCACGACAAGAGGCAAAATGCTCTCGGCAAAAGAATCGAGCATTTCCCGCTGTTTTTCCGACAAATTCTCTGTTTTTGGCAAACCTTCGATGCTCATGTATCTGTATTGACGCTAGTATACCACCTTTTATTTCATAAATCCTCCTTTACAAACTGCGGATAAATTTTTCTATCAATCCGGGACCTTTTGGGTCCGCCGGATCCGACATATCAAAACCCAATTTATTTTCCGTATCCGCGCCACTCCCTATCAGGACGTCAAAAAGCACGTATCCTTCGACTGCATCGCCCAATTGTTTTTTCAGACGAATGGACGCATTGTATCTTTCCATAGAATTATATTTTCTCAATAAAGCTTCTATTCCCAGCACCGTCCTTCCCTGCTCCTTGGTCAGATCAAACGCTTTCGGTGTTGATTCAAAACCTTGCAAAGTCTTTTTCATATTTTCCTCGGAAGTTTCAGACTGCGATCCGGAATCGGGAACGGCAAACACCTCCTTGATCAGCTCAGCCGTATAATCATTGAATATCAAACTGTCCGTATTTTGCGGAAAAGCGACGCCTTGCAATATATTTTGGAGAAGACGGAAGAGCACATCCTGATTTGAGATGATCCCCTGATCCCGCGTCAATCGATTCCCAAACTCAAGGATCTTTTTTCGGGTCGTGCCCTGGGAATGAAAATCTTTCTTTTCCTCATCGGTTACCTGCGTCTTATATTTTTCCACTATCTTCTTCGTGTCCTGAAAAATGCTCTGCTGGTCGAAGCTCAAATGAGAAAGAATGAGCTGTTCAATTTTTTCAGGGGCTATATCCTTCTTTAATTCCGGTTTGAAACGTTCGTTGTACATACAAATTATTTATTCATCCACCCTTTCGCTTCAAGGGCGGCTTTGGCGGCCGCTTGTTCCGCTTCCTGCTTTGATTTGCCCGCACCCTCCGAGATCTTGCTCTTGTCCAAGTATACACCAACGGTGAACTTTTTGTCATGGTCCGGGCCTTCTTCCTTTATCGTCTTGTAGGATGGCGTGATCCCCTCATTGTCCTGCGCCTTCTCCTGGAACTCGCTTTTGGCATCAAGCCAGCTCTTTGATTCGACGATCTTTTCCACGAGCATGAAGATATTGTTCGAGATGAAATATTTCGCCGTCTCGTATCCCTGGTCGAGAAAGATCGCGCCGATCAAAGCTTCGATCGTGTTTGCAAGGATGATCTGCCGCGCCTTGCCGATATCCTTCGCCTCGCCTTTTGAAAGCAAAAGATATTCGTTCATGCCGATCTTGCTTGCCGCGTCGGAGAGCGTGACGGCGTTCACGAGCGCCGAACGATACGATGTCAGCTCGCCCTCGTTTTGGTCGGGATATTTGCCATAGAGATATTCGGTCACGATGAGCTCGAGCACCGCATCGCCGAGGAATTCCAAGCGCTCGTTGTGGACGAGCTCCCGGTCGCGGTGTTCGTTCAGATAGGATCGATGCGTAAAAGCCTGCTTCAAGAGATCCTTATTCTTGAAAGGTATGCCGATCGTCTGTTCAAATCTTGAAAAATCCGGCTGTTGCATGTTTTTCGCCTGAAACCGGATCAAAGGACCCTATTTCCTGCTCGAGATTATAGTAATCGCCTTTGTGATAATTGGCAAGATGTCGTTATAAAAATTGAGGGTCTGGATATCCTGCAGCTTGAACCATTTTGCATCGTCGAGTCCGCCCGAATCGCCCCGCTTGAGTTCCTTCATCTCCGCATGGGCGAGGAAATAGGTGACCTGTTTCCTGATCTTGCCCTCCTGCGGATGATTGGCGACATACTCGTTCTTGAGAAGTTCCTCCTCCACGGTGATATCGATGCCCATCTCTTCCTTGATCTCACGGACGACTCCCTCTCTCGGGTTCTCGCCGGGTTCTATCTTGCCTTTGGAAAGGGTCCAGCGACCAAAGACGTCGTGCACGAAGGCGAGATATATCGTATCGTCCTTGATGCAGTAGACGACCGCTCCCGCAAGGGATTTGATCGGCATTTTGTCGAACGGAATGTCTTTGTTGTGTTTTTTGGATGTCTCTTCTTTGCCAGGTTCGCCAAGCTCTTTGTAGATGGTGCCGAGAACGCCGTTCACGAAGCCGCCGGATTTTTCGCCGCCGTAGACCTTGGCAAGCTCGATCGCCTCGTTGATAGCGACCTTCGCGGGCACTTCCTTCCGGTCGGAAAAAAGAAGCTCGTAGAGGCCGATGCGGAGGATATTGCGATCGGCAATGGAGATCTTTTCGATCGGCCAATCCGGGGCTGCTTTGACGATGATGGTGTCGAGATCGGTCTTTTTGTCGATAATTCCCTTCAAGAGGTTTTCGGAGAATGTTTTTTCCGAATCCCCGTCGCCGAACTCTTTTGCATTGCGCGAAAGCGAAGCGAGCGCTTCATCCCTCGTGAGACCGCGAAAATCCCACTCGAAGGCGGTTTGGAGAACTATGGATCTTGCAAGGTGCCTCGACGACATAATGATAGTGCCCTCGCGGGGCTACTGTGCCCATTTTACCAGAGCGGCATAAAAAAGAAAAGAGCCGAAGCGCTCCGCGCTTCGGCTCTTTCAGGTATTTTATTTCTTGGTCTTTGCTTTCTTTTCCGCTTTTTTCTCCGGCGCTTTTGCTACCATTTTCTTTTTTGGCTCCATATCAATGACCACTCGGCCGCGATATTTGCCGCAGTTCGCGCATGCCTGATGCCGCATGACGGGCATTCCGCAATCCGGGCACTTGGTCAGGTTCATTCCCTTCAAGCCGTGATGGGAGCGCGTCGATCCCCGCTGGGATCGGTTGTGTCTCATTCGATTTACCATAGTCGTCAGAGTATACATGATTTTTGGAAAAAGAAAAGGCCCGGGAGATTTTCATCCCCCGGACCGTATACAGCCAAATCATCCGACCGCGGACTTGCGAAAACCCTTGGTCGTGTACTTCGCCCTGATATGAGCGGTCACCTTCGGAAAATCATCTTCCGCTCGGCAAACCTCAAGCTGTTTGAAAAATAATCTTTCAAGCGGCTCCGCATGCTCCGGGTTGATATACAGATAGCTCTCGCGGTGATCTTCATCTTCCACGAAACGGCACATTTCGAGCTTTCGCCCATCCTTCCGCTTGTCAAAGGCCATTTGCATTGCCGCAAGCTCACCGGGTAATCTGGTGACCAGACAATACAGATGTGTTTCTGATTCCGACACGATGATGCGGCTGGTCTTCGGATCTTGCGATATGCCATGGTAAAAATCGAAAATGGCTTCCCGCATATTCCTCTGCAGCCCTTCGGGCGCATCGGCCATCCGAAGCAGGCCAAGACCGATATGCGACGGATCGGAGACTCCCAAGAAACAACCCCTCGAAACAGACTCTTCGCCGATTTTCTGGGCTTCCGTCCAAAAATACGTCCAAACCATCTGTTTATCAGTGTTTTCAGTCGACATGCTGCTCCTCCTCTTGCTTCAATGTACAAGTGCACTGCTCTAAGTGTAAAGACGAACAGATGCGATCATCCTTACAGATAGAGAGTGTGTTTCTATTCGCAATTATACATATATTATACTATTTGTCAAGTCTATGCTTCCAGGCAAGCAAAAAGGCCCGGTTGGCGTGAAAATCACGTTGCCAACCAGGCCTCTATTTTCTACTGCAAGAGCGCTCCAAATTCCGGACGCAGCTCGGCCATCTTCGCACAGGCCTCATCGAAAAGCGGCCGATGGGACGGCAGCAGATCTTTTTTGAAGTCCGCCACCTTGAACCAACGGACCTTCAAGGTCCGATGATCCTTCTCCTGCCTCGTGCGCACCTCATCAATGCCGAATTCCCCTTCGACATCCATGATCAAGAAACCATATTTGTCATGACCTTCGAGGGGAATGTGCTTCACCTCATGAAAGACCTTCGGCATCAAACCGCTGCCGTCCTTTCCATCATCGGTGGTCTCCTCCGAAAATTCCCTTTTCAGGGTCTGCGCCGGAGTTTCCCAGGACGCATTTTTGTTGGTGCCGCCGACGAGCTTGTTCATGTTCGAAATGCTTTCATTCAGGCCGAGCACATACGCTTCGCCCGCCAACTCGCGAAAAAAAATGCCGACGCAAAAATGATTTTCCACGATACCCTCTTTCTTGAAGCAGAATTGTGATGTCAGGTTCAAATCCTCAATGAAATGAAGATTTGGTGGCCGAACTACCATCTGGTTTTTATTGTACACCAATAATACCATTTGTCAATTGGCTCTCTTTGGACACAAAAAAATCCCGTGGCAACATGCGTCGCCACAGGATCCCTTTCACTTCAGCATGTCTTGGGTGATCTCCGACATTTCCCGGACCAGAGGCGTATTGTCCTCTGCAAAATCGGCCCGACGATCCGCCATCTGCAAAGCGGAAACGCGAAGCAAACCTTCATGCTCCGGAAAAAGTTTTTGCCGAAAATCATTGAGCGGGAGCAGCCGGTAGAACAACCAACCTTCATTGGGCATTTCAACCGGCTCTATCCTCATGATCTTCTCCGGCAAGCGTTCGGGTATTTCCCCGACAACCGGATTGAGCAGATAAAACACCCGATGATACGTCCTGACAGATTCTTCTTGATGCGCAGTGCTTGCCACATCGCCAAGCAACAGAGAATGCGACTGCCGCTTTGGCAGATTTTCCCGATATAATTCGGGAAGCCGCTCCGGCAATTCAATTCCAATGTTTTTGAAGGACGCACGCATGTTCCTCTCGGCGTCTGCGACTCCTTTCTCGCTCGAAAAAACCGGAAACATGCTTTGATCCATATTGGAACTGCTGATCATGGACAAAATATGCCATGACCTCTTCCCTGCCGGTTCAGACAATGGGACATAGAGAGCCGAAATGCACTCAATGACCTCGTTCTTCATAGATTCCTCCCGTGAGTGCTAAGGCATGCGCTACGGTACGGCACCCTTGCGAACTATTCTGTCAAAATTTTACGCCTGAAAATATCACTTGTCAAATTTTATGTTTTTACAAAAAGATCTTCTGTGCAAAGGCGACATGCCGTGCTTCCGTATCGCGCTTCGGTGATCCTTTGTCCCGTATCCTTTGTGGATTTCAAAGCCATATTGCGGATATATTTTTGCAAATTCGCGCATCAGAGCGTCGCGGGAAACCTTGGCGATGATGGAAGCAAATGCGATCGCTCGTTTTTTCTCGTCACCTTTGATGATCGTCTTTTGATCTTTAAATATCGCCGGGGCTTTCAATCCGCCGTCGAGCAACACCTCGCACGCCTCGGGCACGAGATTTAGATCGCCAAGCGACGCTTCCAAGCAATTTTTGATCGCCTTGCCGATGCCGATCGAATCTATCGTCCGTGCATCCTCGTAGGAAACCGAATAATCCACCTTGCCTTTCTTTTTCAAGGCGTGAAGGGCGCGGAAAATCGCTTCGCGATTTTCCGCGGTCAGCTGTTTTGAATCTTTGATCGGACCGAATGCCCTGGCATTGAAATCGATCCCCATTTTGAACGCGCATACGGCGACGGGACCTGCGAGCGGTCCCCGCCCGACCTCATCTATGCCCACAACAAATTTCCGGGTCTTTGGCAACTTTTTATTTTTCATGCTCTACAGTATGATTATCATATCATGGCCTCCGAACCATTCATCCATCTCCACGCCCACTCGCACTATTCTCTGCTCAATGCCCTGCCGAAAGTGAAAGATCTCGTCAAAGCCGCAAAGACAAATGAGATGCCGGCGCTCGCCCTTACCGACGCAGGCAACATGTACGGCGCGATCGAGTTCTACCAGGCCTGCAAGAAGAACGACGTGAAGCCGATCATCGGCGTGGATTTTTATGTCGCGACACGCACGCGGCACGACAAGCAAGCCGGTCTCGACAACCGCCGCAGTCGCCTCGTGCTCCTTGCCAAAAATCACGATGGCTACCAAAATCTCATCAAACTCGTCACCGACTCGTACCTGGAAGGATTCTATTACAAGCCGCGCATCGACCGCGAGCTCATCGAAAAATATTCGGACGGACTCGTCTGCATCATGCCGCATTTTTCCGGCGAAGTTTCATTCGCTCTTCGAAACGGCGACAGGGTAAAAGCAAACGAGTTGATCGACTGGTATAAAAAAATATATGGCAAAGAAAATTTCTTTTTGGAGATCACCCATCATCCGGAGATCGAAGGCCAGCTTGAGCTCAAAGAACAGATCAAAAAGATCGCAAAAGAGACAGGCACCGAGCTCGTCGCCGCGCACGACATCTACTATCTCAAACCCGAGGACAAGCAGGCGCGCGACACGCTCGTCGCCGTCAATTCACATTCAGACTTCTCCGATCGCGAACAAAGGGAAAACAACGATGACTTTTCTTTCATCACGAGCGAGCAAGCGAACATCTATTTCAAAGATGAACCGCAAGCGCTCGCGAACACGAGGAAAATCGCCGATATGTGCGACTTGAAAATCACCCTTGGCAAAGATGCGTGGGTATTTCCGAAGTTCATCGTGGAGGACGGCTTGTCGCATAATGAGGAATTGAAACGGATCACCTACGAAGGCATAGAAAAAAGAGGTTTGAAAAAAACAAAAGAAGTCGTTGACAGGATAGAGCTTGAACTGAAGATCATCAAAGACAAGGTTTACTCGCAATATTTTTTGGTCGTTGCCGATATCCTGAACTTCGCCCACGAGAACGGGATATTTACCAATACGAGAGGATCGGTCGCTGGATCGATGGTCTCGTATCTCACCGGCATCACGAGCGTCAATCCGATCGATTACAAATTGCCCTTTGAAAGATTTTTGAATCCTGAGAGACCGTCGGCGCCGGATATCGACATGGATATCGCGGACAACAGAAGGGACGATCTCATCGAATACGTCCGCGGCAAATACGGCAGAGAAAATGTCGCCCAGATCGGCACCTTCGGCACCATGATGGCGCGCGGCGCATGCCGCGACGTCGCCCGGGCAATGGGTTTCCCTCTGCCGCTCGCCGACAAGATCGCGAAGCTCATTCCTTTTGGCGTGCAAGGACGTCCCATGACGATCGACAAGGCGCTCGCCGAAGTTCCCGAACTGAAAGAACTCTATGATGCCGAAAAGGACGTCAGGACGATCATGGATATGGCAAAGAAGATCGAAGGCTGCGCGCGGCACATCTCGGTCCATGCCGCGGGCGTTGTCATCGCTCCCTCCCCGCTCATCAATTACGTTCCGCTCCAGTACGACCAGAAAGGCGAAAACAAGGTCATTACCCAATACGACATGGACTCGGTCGGCGAAGACGGCGTCGGACTTCTGAAGTTCGACTTTCTCGGCATCAGGAACCTTTCCATCCTCGCGGACGCCGTGAAGCGCGTGAAGAAGATCGAGAATATCGATCTCGATATTGAAGCGATCCCCCTCGACGACAAGCTCACCTACGACATGCTCACCCGCGGCGAGACCGTCGGCGTTTTTCAGCTGAACGGCTCCGGCATGACAAAAGCGCTCAAGGAACTGCGGCCGACGAATATTTACGATATCAATGTCATGGTCGCGCTCTATCGTCCAGGTCCGATGGACAATATCTACGAATACATCGCCCGCAAGCACGGAGAGAAACCCGCCAGCTTTACGCATCCGAAGATGAAAGATTTTCTCGACACGACGTACGGAGTGCTCGTCTATCAGGACGATCTTCTGATGACGGCGATCGAAGTGGCGGGATATTCGTGGGGCGAGGCGGACAAATTCAGAAAGGCCGTCGGCAAGAAAATCCCGGAGGAAATGGCCAAACAGCATATCAAATTCGTCGAAGGCTGCGTCAAGGTCGGCAAAATGACGGAGAAAAAAGCCGAGGCTTTATGGGACCTGTTCGAACCCTTCCAGGGCTACGGTTTCAACAAAGCCCACGCCGCAAGCTATGGCCGCGTCTCCTACCAGACCGCCTACATGAAGGCCAACTTCCCCGCCATATATATGTCTGCCGTCCTGACCGCGGACTCGGGCGATGTCGAGAAGATCGGCGAGTTCATCGCTGACTGCAAAAAAATGGGTATTCCCGTCCTCTCGCCGTCCGTGAACGAAAGCTTCAGCGATTTCACGGTCGTCAAAACGCCGGGCGTCTCTCCGCATGAGACGGGCGAGAACCGCGACAAGATCCGCTTCGGCCTCATGACGATCAAGAATTTTGGCTCGGACATCTCGGATGCGATCATCACGAACAGGAAGGAAAAAGGAAAGTTCAAATCGCTCTCGGATTTCCTCGAACGGATGGCGGGAAAAAATATGAACAAGCGATCGCTTGAAGCGCTCATTAAATCCGGCGCTTTGCACGAGTTTGCCGACCGCGGCGTCATGCTTGCGAACATCGAGAACATGCTCAAATATTGCAAGGAAGTTGTGACCAAAAACCAGGATCAAGACTCGCTCTTTGGCATTTTTGACGGCGGGAAAAATGAAAACTTCCGCCTCGAGCCAGCCGAACCGGCAACATTGAAAGACAAATTATTATGGGAAAAAGAGTTGCTCGGACTCTACATCTCCGGACACCCGCTCGATAAATATCGCGCGGTCTTGGAGAAACAGCCGATCAACATCAAAAGAATAAAGGAAGAGACCGCGGCGGTGAAGGCCGAGGTTGACGGCGGCAAGCCGGTGGGCGGCATCATCGAGGAATTGCGGGTCATCATGACCAAGAACAATGAACCGATGGCATTTTTGAAGATCGCCGATCTTTCCGGCGTGATTGAAGCGGTCGTCTTCCCGCGCACCTATGCCCAATATAAAAACATCCTTGCCGTCGACAAATGCATCGCCGCCATCTGCAAGGTTTCCGAAAGGAATGGCGAGATCAGCTTGGTGCTCGAGCGGTTGAAGGAATTGGAATAAAGCCCTAAAAATATGATGATATTGAAAAACTGTTGATAAAGTGTTGATTTAGAATGATATAATATGCTACACTATTACTAAGCAAGTAATTCCCCGAACGTGAGGCTCCGTATGGTTCCTCTATATAGCGTTCGGGGTTTTGCTTTTTAAAACAAAGAATTTTCCTCAACAATTTCTTGTTTTATTAAATTGTAATATGAACTGTCTCCATGTTCATATTTCCGAAACACGGACCACGATATCATATCTGCAATCTGTAAACCTTTTTCAGCAAATGTAGATTTTATTTCTATATCAATATCAAGTTTGTGATTATTTTTTACCTGATCTTTCAGGTACGATTTGAAATTATCGTTAAGAAATCTGTTTGTTTCTCTTCTTGAGGCAATGATTTTTATCTTTTTATCAGTGGGAATGAGTTTTTTCGTGCACACTCGATCAAGTAAAATATTGGTAACATAGTTATATAAAACATGTTTCTCATTCTGCAATTTTGTATATACCTTACTCTTATTTAAGTAGATAACAATAATATCTGCCATTTTCTTTTCATGAAAAATGGTAAGGAGTTTTTGTTTTGTCTTCGGACTTTCTTTGTATGCATGAAGAACTCCGTTATGATTTTTTACTTCTCCTTTGGAGAAACCTTTGAATACCTTTTTGACTATTCGTTCTAAAATAACCTTGTCTTTAGTAAAAACAAAGGTAATCACAAAATATTTTGAAGTTTTTGCTTTTGTAAAATTAAAACCAAGGTCACCGGATTCATCCATAAAAATATAAGACATGAAAAACATTATAGAACTTTTTGCAGAAATAACCATCTGTAAAGTTTCAGAACGGAATGGAGAAATCAGTTTGGTTTTGGAAAGATTGAAGGAGTTAGAATAAAAAACCCCATCTCATAAATGGGGTGCAATGTTGAGCACATTTGCTTAAGCTTGTTTTTTATATACCATATAACCGTCTCCCATAAAATCATATCTGGTAGTACCAACACTCCACCGCTGATTATGACCAAGGGTTAGATGTAAAAAATAGGAAAAATCATCCGGACCCTTAAGAATAGTCCCGCAAAAATGAAATATGTGGAATCCTTTCATTTTTTTCCACGCAGATGGGATAAGATTCTGATTTTCCAAAAGAATTTCTAGGACCTTAGCATCCAAGTGAATTTCGAGAAACTTGCCTTTTGAATCAAAAAGATAACTTCTCTTCTTTAGACATAAACTTTGCGATGATCGCCAATGAAAGGCTTCCCTGTAGTAATCTGCCTCCAAAAAACTGAGATCAATTAGGGCAACCTCAGAAATAGCCAAGCTACGTTCATCTTCTTTTGAAACTTTCCAACCTTGCCCAAGAAGTTTTACTGGATCAAATTTTTTAGAACGGTCAATACTTAATCGGATTGGTTTCATTTCAAGAAATCCATCGAGAGTACCTCGAATCCCTGATAAGAAATCTCCTTCTGACATTTTCTTGACATGTTCAGGAGTAAAACCATTCCTCTCTAGCGAGTAGTCCAGCTCTGCGGCTTGGCGACTTGTCATAACACTTGGCATGACGTGTCTCCCTTCCATTTTTGCAACATGTTCTTGCGAACTCGTTGCGAATTTTTTATTAAAGAACAGCAAGATTATTTTACATAAAATAATAAAAATGTCAATGGATTTACTTTCTTCGTTATTCCACTATTATTAGACGAAAAGAAATTGGTGGCTACCAACCACGGCAAAAGCGATTTCTTTCTGAAAGAGCACAAAGTCGGGTGGAACCGCGAAGAAAATCGCCCCGATAAAAAACGAATTTCGTTTTTTATCGGGGCGATTTTCATGTGATATAATCAAAAACCTATGGACGAAAAACTCAAAAAGATACGACATTCGCTCGCTCATTTGCTCGGCGCATCGGTGCTTGAGATCTGGCCGGATACGAAGCTTGCCATCGGTCCCGCGATCGACAACGGCTTTTACTATGACTTCGATTTTGCGACGCCGATCACCGACAAAGACTTGGGAAAGATCGAGCAGAAAATGCGCGAGCTTTTGAAAAAATGGCGTGGGTTCGAGAAAACCGATGTCACTGAAAAAGAAGCGGAAAAGCTTTTTGCTCACAATCCGTACAAACTTGAACTCATCAAAGAGCACGCGGAAAAAGGCGACAAACTCACGACGTACAAATCCGGAGAATTTTTGGACTTCTGCGCGGGCGGCCATGTTGACGATATCAAAGAGATCGCAAAGGACGCCTTCAAGCT